>Ga0070738_10000059_pt1 | contig 324172 bp, 311 predicted proteins | sample Coa_R2_2_FD_66446 | JGI IMG/M metagenome (GOLD analysis project Ga0070738, IMG submission 66446) | Surface soil microbial communities from Centralia Pennsylvania, which are recovering from an underground coalmine fire - Coalmine... | ecosystem: Environmental > Terrestrial > Soil >... | reverse complement strand
GCATCGAATCCGCGCTGGCGCAGCAGCCGGCGCGCTTTTCTCAGCGCCGGCCCGTACCAGTGGAAGGCGTAATCCGGCCAGAAGAGCTGCTTCAGAGTGAGGGCGTAGGCCGCCTTTGCCGCCCGTCGTAGCCGATTCACTCTGGTATGCGTCGGATGCTCGATATCGGATTGGGCACGGTGGCTCGCTTGGTGGAGCATGCCGCGAAGACGCTCGACGATTGCGCCGCCGACGCGGTGAATGACGACTCCTCCTTGCGCCTCGCAGCGCGCATCGCCCGCCTTCCACGCGGCGACGACCTCCACTTCCCGCCCCTGTGCCGCCCAGCGCTCCGCAAGCGCGGTCCAGCGATAGGCGCGAGGCGAGCGGTCGGGCGCGTAGATGTAGCTGAGGATGAGCAGCCTCATGGGCCGGTAATGGCGCGGTCGCGATGGCGCTTGCCGTAGCCCGGCGAGAACGCCACGGCGGGCGGGAAGCGGGCAAGGAGAGCGCGCTGGCCGACGCAGCGAATCCGGGCCTCGCTCTCCTCGAAGGGGAGGCCGCAATCGCGCACCACGATCGTCGTCTCGCCGATCACGATGTGGCGCCGCACGATGGCGCCGAAGCCGCGATGCTCGCCGACGAAGCCGTTCTCGTCGAAGCGCAGGCACTGCGCCTTCGCCTCGTCGCCGAGCCAGAAATCGCCGAGGTCGAGCCGCGCCGGCTCGCGCGCCTCGCAACGGGGCGCGAAATGCGCCGTAACCGAGCGGTAGGCGTTCCGCAGCCGCCGGTCGGCGGTATAGATCGGGCTTCCCGGATCGGCGATCCAATCGGTACCGTCGATTGCGAGCTCGATCGCGAGCTGGTCGTTGTGGTCGTGCGCGCCGCGCCCGCCATAGCCGAGCGGACCGCAGCGCACCGCAAGGAAGAGGCGCCGCGAACGGACGATCCAGAGCCCGAAATCCGGAAAGGCCTCGAGCGAGAGACCGCCGCGCAGATCGGGGCCTGTGGCGACGATCTCGATCTCGCGGCAGGGCTGCGGGTCGGCGCCGATCTCGAGAGCGGCGGGCCGAGCGCTGCGGCGTGCCGCCGCGATGGGCGCCGATCCGGTGTTCTTGCCCGCAAGCGCTTCGACGAAGGCGGCATCGAGCCAGCCCGTGCCGGCGAAGTCGGCGAGGTCGCGCCGTCGCGTTAGCGCCGCGGCGGCGGCGACAAACGGCCGGTGGTCGAGAATCTCCTCGTCGAGATAGGCGGCATTCGCCGGCAGCCCGTCATAGCCATCGAGATTGGCGTAGACGATGCGCGCTTCGGCGACGCTGCGCGTGGTGAAAATGGGATGCAGCTTCAGGAACCGGCCGCTGTCATTGTCGCCGATCTGCGCGACGCGCCCGTTCGGCTTGGTGACGGCGCGGCTGAATTCGGCCATGGCGGCGATGCGGGCCAGGTGATCGCGATCGGGGAAGCGGCGCTCGGGTTGGAGGCGCCGGCGCGGGCGCGTGCGCAGCAAGCCAGGATCGGCGCCGCGCAATGCCGCGAGGCGACCCTCGGGAAGACCAAGCATCAGCGCCGTCGCGAACACCACCATCTCGGCAGCGAGGCGGTGATAGCTCGTCGAGCCCTCGAATGTCGCGCCATCGGCGCCGAATTGATGCGTGGTCTCGATGCAGAGCTCCTGCGCGGCGAAGGCGAGCCAGGCGTCGGTCTCGGGGCTCTCCGGCAGGGCGGCCGCGATGAAGGCGAGGCCGCAGATATCGGCGAGGTAATGATTGCCGCGGCCCTCGGGGTAGAGTTCGAGATGAGCGAGAATATGGCTCGCATGATCGGCAAGGCTCGCGCTCAGCATCGCCGTGAAGGGCGCATCGAAGGCGGCGCCGAACAGACGAAAGAGATCGTAGGCGGCGACCCAATTGGCGGCGCGAATGGCGACGTCCATGGTGCAGCGCCAGTTGATGCCGAAGCGCGGCGGATTGGTCGCGATAAAGTCGAGCACCACGTTGCGGAACTCGGCGCGATAGCGTTCGGCCGGCTCCAGCCCCGGCTCGTCCGCAGCCGCGAGCGCATAGGCCCAGGCGAGGGTCGACAGGTGCTGCATCCGCGCCAGCTCCCAGGGCAGCTTGACATCGACGCCGGGCAGGTGGCCGATGGGCAAATCGGCCGACCACGCGCTGTCGCTCCAGCGAAACCCCGACTTCACGTCGCGCTGCCAATCAATTGGCTGATAGCCGGGATCGACGAGGCGCCAGACGCGCCGGCTGTCGGCAAGAGCCGCGGCCGGCATTCTGCCGCAGAGCCACGCGCCGTCCGGATCGGCCGATACCGGCGAGGCGGCGTCATAGCGGATGCCATCGAGGCCGCGGCAGGGGGCGCCATGCGCGACCGTGACCCAGCCCGAGCCGAGGAGATCGAAGATGTGGCGGCAATAGAGCGCCGCGGCAGGCGCAATCCATGAGCTGGCGGCCCGTACCGTCTCGAAGGGGATGGCCGAGCGGAGAAGAGGCCGCAGCGTGCCGGCCGTTCCGATATCGCCGTAGGTGCTGCGACGCTGATCGAGAAACCGCTTCGCCGCCGCGCGCGGCCGCCGCTCGATGACGCCGAGCGCGCGTCGGGCGACGGCGCTCGGCGGGAGTCGCCGCAGCAGGGCGAAGCGCCGGTCCATCATGCTAGCGCAGCCCCCAGCGCCGCTCGTTGAGACGCTTGCGCCAGCGGGCCCAGGCGCTGCGCCGCCATCGCGCGGCTCTCGGTGGCCGGACCGGGCGCAGCTCGAACATCCAATCGCTGGCGCACCAGGCCGGCAGCCTGTCCGCGATCCCGGCGTTCAACGCGGCGAGGCGCGGCTGCCGCAACAGGCTGTCGGCAAGATAGCCGCAGAGAACCGTGCGCGGCCGATAGCGCTCGACGGCGAAGCCGAGATCGGCGAAGAGCCGTCCGAGTTCGCCGAAGGCGAAAAAATTGATATGCGGGCTGACGGCAAGCGTCGTCGGCGCCGCATTGAGTCCGCTGTCTTGGCGCCTTTTGAGCCGGCGGAGCCTCGCTTGAACGCCGGAGAGGTTGAGCAGGGCTTCGATGAGCGCCAGCCATTCGAAGCCGCCATATCCGTTCGGGACAGTAAGAAGCAGCGGCGCTCGCTCATCGAGACGGGCGCGCAAGGCGAGGAGGAAATCCGGAGGGTCGGGGACGTGCTCCAGCACCTCCGAGGCGATGACGAGATCGAAGCGCTCCTCCGCCGCGAGCGCCGCAGGCGCGAGAAAGCGGATGTTGCGCGCGCGGACATGCTCGCGAGCCCAGGCGAGCGAGTCCGGGTCTTCGTCGATCGCGGTGATCTCGATCGCGGGGAACCGCGCGGCCAGCGGTGCCGTGAGCTGGGTCCCGGCGCCGCAGCCGACATCGAGAACGCGCCGCGGCGAGCGCGCCTCGATGGCAGCGCAGATGAAGTCCAGCCGTTTGGCGCGCCCATAGGAATCCTCAGGCAGCGACATACGATTCCCACCACAGCGCGAAATTGAGGAGATACCAGCTCTGGGCGCCGCGGCCCTCGCCGAGCAGTGCCTCCACCTCGGCACGGTCGAGGAAATCGGTATCGCGGCAGAAGCGGTCGAGCGTCGCCCGCGTCTCCTGGCCGAGCTTGCCGTAGAACCATTCGCGCACCGGCACGCCGAAGCCTTGCTTCGGACGGTTGAGGATCTTCGGCGGCAGCAGCGACGCGACGGCGCGCTTCAGGAGATATTTCAGCTCGCCATTGCGGGTCTTCGCGGCGCTCGGCACGCCGAGCGCGAAGGCGACGATCTCGTGGTCGAGATAGGGCACCCGCGCCTCGAGTCCGACCGCCATGGTCATTTTGTCGACGCGCATCAACAAAAGCTCGGGAAGCCGCAAATTGAGATCGAGATAGGTCATCCAGTTGAGCATCGACGGCTCCGCGGCGCGCTCATGGAAGCGCCGATGGAGCGGCGCCAGCACGTCCCACGAGCTCAGCTCCTGGAATTCGCGGCGCAGGCGCGGCGAGAGAAGGCGCCGCTTCATCGTCTCGCCGAAGGCCTCGGCGCCGCCCCAGAAGATCGACTGGCCGGCGGCGGCGCGGCGCAGCAGCTCGGTGTAGCTGCGCGCGCCATGGCCGACGCCTTCGAGAATGCCGACTCCCATCCGCTTCAGCCCGGCCGGGACCGGCAGCGCGTTGAGGCGCTGCAAACGGTCTACTGTCTTCCAGCCTGGATATCCCCAAAAGAGCTCATCGGCGCCTTCGCCCACCTGACAGGCTTTGACGCCGTTCTCGCGCGCGAGCTTCGCCACGAAATGCACGGGTACGCAGACCGGGTCGGCGATCGGTTCGTCCTGAAGCTCGACGAGGCGCGGCAGGAAATCGAGAAGGTCGGCCTGCGTGAGGCGCAGCTCGTGATGCTCGGCGCCGACGCTCTCCGCCATCAGGCGGGCGAAGGGCAGCTCGTCGGCGACGCTCGTATGCGCGCCCGCATAGCCGATCGAGAAGGAGCGGACGGGCCCACTCTCGCCCTCGGCGAAAAGGCGGAGATTCGTCGACGAGTCGATGCCGCCGGAAAGAAACACGCCTTGCCCGACATCGGCGACCTTGTGATAGCGGATGGACTCGCGCAGGAGCGCAAGAAGCCGCTCCGCCAGCGCTGCATCCGTCTCCTCGGTCGCGGCCTGCGCTTCGTCGAGCGGATCCCACCAACGCTCCTCGCGCATCGCCCCGTCGGCCGAGATGCGCAGCCAATGCGCCGCCGGCAGCTTGCGGACGCCTTTGAAGAGCGTGCGCGGCGCCGGCGCCGTCAAAAAGGAAAGGAAGTGGAAGAACGCTTCCTCATCGACGGCGCGCGGCAGACTCGGATCGCGCAGCAGAGCCTTGATCTCCGAAGCGAAGGCGATCCCGTGCTCGCCCGGCGCGTAATAGAGCGGCTTGATGCCGAGGCGGTCGCGCACCAGCCAGAGCTGGCGCTCTGCCACATCCCACAGCGCGAAGGCGAACATGCCGCGAAAACGGTGAAGGCAGGCGATGCCCCATTCGGCGAAGGCGTTGAGGATGACTTCGGTGTCGCAGTGATCGGTCCGCCATTGCGTATGCCCGCGCGCCTCGAGCTCACGGCGGATCTCGCGGTGATTGTAGATTTCGCCATTGTAGACGATCCGGAATCGGCCATCGCGGCTCGCCATCGGCTGGGCGGCCGCGGCGGAAAGATCGATGATGGCGAGGCGCCGGTGCGCGAGGCCGATCCGCCCATCCTCGGCGAGCCATAACCCTTCGCCATCGGGACCGCGATGCGCGACCGCCTCGCCCATGTCAAGGAGGAGGCGCGAATCGACCGGCTGACGGTCCGGCACGAAGGAAAGGATCCCGGCGAGGCCGCACATCTATTTCATCGCACGGATGGTGATGAACATGCCCCAGCGCTGCGGCATCCAGGCGGCGATTGCCGGCGGCCAGTGCTGGAGGTCGTAGGGCGTCATATATGTGGCGAGCGAGCGCCGGCGGAAGGCGGCGAAGAGCCGATCGACCTCGCGCAGCGTATAAGCCTTGGTGCCTACGCTTTCGAAATGGTGCCACAGAATGTCGGCGAAGCTCCGCCACGGCTTACCGGCAAGGAGCCCGTGCTTCAGCCATTCGGCGAAGACCGAGAGCGAGCGGCGATTGTAGAGCATGCCAAGGAAGAGTCCGCCGGGCCTGAGCACGCGGTGGATCTCGGCGATAATGCGGTCGGGGTTCTCCGAATGGTGGATCACGCCCCACGACCAAACGAGATCGAAGCTGCCATCGGCGAAAGGCAGCGCCTCGGCGTCGATGCGCCGGAGCTCCGAGGAAAAGCCGTGCAGCGCCAGATGCGCGCGCGTCGTCTCGATCGCCGCCTGCGTCAGGTCGACGCCGTGACAGAAGCAGCCGGCGCGCGCCCATTGCAGATGATCGGTGCCGGCGCCGACGCCGATCTCGAGGAGACGCTTGCCGCGATGGCGCGTGAATTGCGCAACGGCGTGGATGAACGGCTCATTGGCGTAGCGATTGTCCTCGACGCGCTGGAACCAGGCAGGAGAGCGCGGCTCGGCGGCGCCGGTAATGCGCCAATCGGTGCCGACCGGGCCGCGCTCCCAGAAGGCGCGGACCTTATCGTTGAGCGGCTCAGGCATGAGAGACCTGCCGTCTCGCGCCGGCGAGCGTCGCCTGGAAGCGCGGCCGGATGGTCGCGGCATCGTGCCGCGCGGCAGCGCTCCGCTGCGCCGCCGAGAGTTGGCGGCGCAGCGTCATGTCGCTGGCCAGACGCCGGATCGCCGCGCCGAGCGCCGCCGGGTCGCGACGGTCGACGACATGCGCCCAGCCGCCGGCGCGCGCATAAGCGATCTGCGCCGTCTCGGGCGGGCCATAGGCCAGCACCGGCGTGCCGCTGACGAGATAGGCGGGCACCTTGGTCGGCATCGAGAGGCGGATGTAGCGCTGCGAATGCGCATCGAAGTTCACCGGCAGCAGCAGGATATCGGCGGCAGCGAGGGTGCGGAAATAGTCCTCGTCCGCGGCGATCGTGTCATGAATGCGGACGGCGCCGCCGCACTCGAGGCGATGGCGCAGCGGCGCCGTTTGCGACAAGGGGCTGTGGATGTCGAGGGTGATCGCCAAACCCTCGCCCGCGAGCGCGGCGACGACGGCGCAGCAATCGGCAAGGCTCGCCGCCTGCGCGAAGCCGAGGACCGATCCCGTATAGAGCAGGCGGATCGGCGTTCCGACAGCAAGATCGCGCTTGGCGAAGGCGCGCCACCGCGCGACGTCGACCGCATTCTGAAACGGCGTGAAGGAGCGGCCCCAACGCCGCGCATAATCCTCGCACATCGCCTCGCAAATGCCGAGACGCACCTCGGCCGCGGCGACCAGCCGCGCGACCAGCCTCTGCATCTGACGGCGCTGCAAGGGCGAGAGAAACCCGCCGCGATGGATCGCCGCTTGCCAATCGTCCATGAAATGAAGGGCAAGCGGCAAGGCGAAGTCCCGGCGAACGGCCTCGATGAGCTCCATGAGTCCGATCCCACCCAGAATTGTGTAGATGAGGTCGGGACGATACTCGGCAATCCAGGAACGAAGCCGCGGAGAGAGATGGCCGCGTTCCGGCAGCCCGTCGCCGAAGACGATCGATTTGAGGCGGTGTCGGAGGCGGGGATTTGCCGCGCCGGAGCCGAGCGCCGCAGCGCTCGACGCTGCGGGGCCGCGCAGGCGGCGAAGCAGGAGCCAGGTCGCGATCTCCGCCTCGCCCAGCCGGTAGTAGCGCTCGCAGATATCGGTGGTGACCGGCGTTGGATCACTGTGCACCGTCGCGATGCGGTCTTTCGGCCAGCCCCGAAACAAGTTGCTGAATGTGATGCCGCCGCCGCTCGTGCGATTGAACGCCGCCGGGGTGATGAAGAGAAGGCGCGGGAACGACCCGCGAAAAGGGGCGCTGTCGGGCATCACGCCGCCGCCCGCGCGGCACGAAGCCGCTCGTAAAGGGCCAAGAACTCGCTGGCTTCGCGGTCCGCGCTGAAGGTGGTTCGCGTGAGTGCGATGCCGGCTGCCGAGAGCCGCGCGCGCTCCTCGGTGTCGGCGAGGAGATGGCGGATGCCGTCGGCGAGGGCGGCGTCGTCGCCGGGCGGCGCAAGCCAGCCGGTCTCGCGATGCCGCACCGCCTCGCCGATGCCGCCGGTGGCGAAGGCGACGACCGGAGTGCCGCACGCCATGGCTTCGAGAATGGCGTTCGGCAAATTCTCGACGCTTGCCGGTGCAAGCGCGAGGTCGGCGGCGGTATAAGCGGCCGCGAGGAGCCGCTCGTCGCGGATGAAGCCGAGGCGAAAGACGGGGTGGGGAATGCGGCCTTGCCAGCGCTCGCCGCCGCCGCCGAGCAGGAGGACCGCGAGATCCTGCCGCGGCGGAATGCGTTGCAGCGCCGCGACGGCCGCGCCGCTGCCCTTGCGCGCATCGTCATCGACGCTGTGCGCGGCGAAGAGGATGAGCTGCTGCTCCTTCGGCAAATCCAGGATCTCGCGCGCCGCCAGCCTCGGAATGGGGCGGTATACGGCCGTGTCGACCGCCGTCGCGATATGGTGGACGGCGCAGCCGGCGAAGAGGGGACTCTGCCGGGCCAGATCCTCGATCCAACGCGAAGGCGCGACGATGGTCGGCCGCGCCATGGCGTAGAGGCGCCGTTTCCGCCGCCACAGGAGAGCGCTCGTGTCGAAGGCGAGCGGCGGATAGCTGGCGAGATCGGGGCAGCGGCCGCAACCAGCCTGCCAGCGCTCGCAGGGTCCCGCATAGGCGCAGTGACCGGTCATCGCCCACATGTCGGAGAGGCGCCAGACGATGGCTGCCCGGCGCGCCAAGGCCGGCAGCAGCCCGAGGCTTAGATACCCGCCGTGCAGGTTGTAGAGCTGGACGATGTCGGCCTCGGCGACCCAAGGATGGCGCCGCACGCGCCGGCCCGATGGATACCAGACATATTGCAGCCCGACCCGCCGCGTCGCTTCCTCGGCGAGGCGATCGAGAATGCGGCGCATCCCGCCGCCATGGACAGTGGCCGCATCCGCGTCCTCGCTCGCGCGGGTGCCGACCAGCATGCGCGAGACATGGCCGCGTCGGCGCAGGCTCTGATGCAGCCGCCGCGCCGAACGCGCCGAGCCCCCTTCGCTGTCCGAGGTCGAGAAATGCAGGATCTTCACGCGGCGGAACGCTCGACGAGATCAGCGAGCGAGAAATCGGGCGCACCCGACCGCTCGATGAAGACCATGTGCCAGAGCTGGAACATGATGGCGGCCCAGACGCGGTTTGTGTGATCGGCCTTTCCTTCGACATGGGGGCGAACGAAGGCGGCATGGAATTCCGGCTTGAAGATACCCTGCTCGGCGAGGCGGCGCGGCGCCAGCAATCGCTCGGCCAGCGGCCGCAGGCGGCCGCGTAGCCACAGCTTCAAGGGAATGACGAAGCCGCGCTTCGGCGCCGCGAGCACCGTCGGCGGCAACAGCGGCGCCACGGCGCGGCGCAGCAAGCCTTTCAGATCGCCGCGTGCCGTGCGCAGCTCGGCCGGCACCGAAAGCGCCGTCTCGGCGAATTCGGCATCGAGGAAGGGCGTCCGCGCCTCCAGCGCATGCGCCATCGAGAAGCGGTCGGTCATCATCAGGAATTCCTCAGCGAGCTGCGTCTCTATATCGGTCGCGGCGACGCGGTCGCGGATGGTGCCTTCGGCTTCGCGGTAATGGGCAAAGAGGAGCGCGGCGGTCGAGGGCGGCGTGCCGGCTCCCGGCTCGGCGAGGACCCGCCGCCGTTTCTCCTCGTCCGAGAGGTAATAGTAGCGATCGACGAAATCCGCGGCGAAACGTTCCGCATCGATGTCGCGCGCACCGAAAAGCCGCGCCCAGCCTCCGCCTTCGAGCCGCGTCCACTTGCCGTAATTTCCGAAGAGCTCGTCGCCGCCGGTACCGGTCAGGCCGACCTTGACCTCGCGCCCCATCGCCTTGAAGACCGCCCATGACGGAAGACCGCCGCCATAAGGCTCGTCGAGATGCCAGACCATGGCGACGAGGTCGTCGAGCAAGCTCTCGGGGTCGAGTATCAGCTCCTCGTGCCGTGTCGCCCAGCGCTCGGCGACCGCGCGCGCCTGGGGCAGCTCGTTCCATTGTCCCTCGCCTGCGCCGGTAAAGCCGACCGAGAAGGTGCGCGGCGTCAGCCCGCCCTCCGCAAGAAGGCCGACGATGCTCGACGAATCGAGCCCGCCCGACAGCGAGCAGGCGATCGGCACGTCCGAAAGGCTCCAGCGTTTGACGGCCGCGCGCAACGCTTGGCGAAGCCGCCACGGCCATTCGGCAGCGGGTGTGCGGTAGTCGGGGCGGATCGTAGGACGCCACCAGCGCTCGATCGCGACCTCGCCGTCGGCGAGGCGGTAGCTGAGGCACTCGCCCGGGCCGAGGCGCTGCACGCCATCGAGGATCGTCGCCCGGCCGGGCACATACATGAGGCTCATGTAATGCCAGAGGCTGGCGCGATCGAGGCGGCGCTCCAGAAAGGGCAGCGCGAGGAGCGCCTTCAGCTCGGAGGCGAAGGCGAAGCGGCCGGCGGCCCGCGTCCAATAGACCGGCTTGATGCCGAAGCGGTCGCGGGCGAGGAGAACGGTTCCGGCGGCGCGGTCATAAAGGGCGAAGGCGAACATGCCGTTGAGGCGCGGCAGCGCGTTCTTGCCCTCGCACATGAGAAGGCGCAGCAGCAGCTCGGTGTCGGAATGGTCCGTCGAGAAGCGTTCCCCCACCGCCTCGAGGGCGGCGCGCAGCTCCGGCGCGTTGTAGATCTCGCCATTATAGACAAGGACGAAGCGGCCGTCCGCGCTCGTCATCGGCTGATGGCCTCCGGCGAGATCGATGATGGCGAGGCGTCGCATCGCGAGGGCGAGCCGCGCCTCGACGTCGCGGAAGACGCCGTCATCGTCGGGGCCGCGATGGCGCAGGCGCTCGCTCATCGCGAGAATAGCGCCGTCATGCTGAGGACCGTGCAGACCGGCGATGCCGCACATCGGATCAGAGGACTCCGCGCGCGATGCAGACGAGATGAGGCGCGGCGGGCGCACGGCCGAGCAGTCTCTTGGCCATCCGCTTCACGGCGCCGCCCGGCTGCCGCCAAGGGGCTCGTGCGAAATCCGTGGCGAACACCCGCTCGACGGCGAGCCCTCGTGCCGCGAGGGCCGCGGTCAAACTCGGCCCCGACCAGCTCCGCAGATGCTGCCAGCGGTGAAAGACGTGGTTGCAGGCGGGGCAATAGATCTCGGCGGCGCGGAGATCCTCTTCATGCGGCGTCGTGATGATGGCGACGCCTCCGGGAGCGAGAAGCCGGCGCAGCGCGTCGAGGAAGCCATCGAGATGCTCATCGGCAAGGTGCTCGATGACCTCGATGGATATGACCGCGTCGTAACGCCGCTCGGCCGCCAGCAGTTCGTCCAAAAGCACGGCGCCGCGGAACCCCGCGATACCGTGATTCCGCGCGTTGGCGGCGGCGACGGCCTCGGGCGAGATATCGGTCGCGCTCACCTCCATGCCGAGTGCCGCCAGATGCGGCTCGAGGAAGCCGAGGCCGCAGCCGTAGTCGAGAACGCTGCGGCGGCCTTTCAGCCAGGGCCGCAGCTGGCGCGCGATGAGAGCGCCGAAGCGATGCGTGAAGTACTGGTCGGGAAATTGCGCTTGCCAGCGCCAATAGCGCGCGGCGAGCGCGTCGGTCCACTGCATCGCAGGATAGGGCTGCGGTTCCGTCATGGGTCGAGCGGCTTTCGGCCGTTGCCGACGACGCCGTTGCCTCCTTCCCGGACGATGAAATCGCGGTAGCCGGCCGCGCGAAACCAGCCGCGAACCGCATCGAGCGTCACCGGAATGTCGTAGGCCGGTGCCAACGCGTCGAACGTGTCCATGATTGCCCAGCGCCGGCGCTCCGCCCGGCCGAGATCGGTATAGAAATAGTTGAAGCAGGGGACGATCGCGCCGAGATAGCGGCCGAAAAACGGTATCCGCTTGATTGCCGTGTCGAGCGGCAGCCATTTCGGGATGAACCATTCGAGGAACGCCAGCAGGCGCTCGGGCTCGATCCGTGTCGTGAGCGGCCGCCACAGATACTTCGCTTTCCAGGGCTGGATCTTGCCGTCCTTCAAATAGACATCGACCGAGATGCGACCGCCCGGGCGCAAGACGCGATCGAGCGCGCGGAACGCCGCCGCCGGATCGGGCGTGTGCTGAAGGACGCCGTGGCAGAAGACGCGGTCGAAGGCGCCGGCGCGGAATGGCATGTCGAGAATATCGGCCTGCAGGAAGATGGCGCCGCTGCCTTCGCCGAGATTGGCGGCGGCGACATCGACTGCGGTGCTGTAGTCGAACGAGACGAGCTCTGCGCCGCTCTCGGCGAGGAGCGTGGTGAAACGCCCGGCGCCGCAGCCGGCTTCGAGAACGAGCTCGCCGCGCAGATCCTCGAGACGCCATTCGGTTTCGCGGAGAAAGCGGTCGCGCGTCAGGCTGGTCCCGTTCACCGCATCGATCTGCTCGCGCGCAAATTTGTGCCATTGCCGTGCGAAGGAGGCGTTGTAGCCGTCGCCCGTGCGAAACCGGAGAATGCCGTTGGTGATGGGAATGCTGCGGTCGCCGAGGCGCAAGCAATCCACGCCGAGCCGCAATGGCGAGTCGGGAAAGATCCGCCGTAGCCGGTCGACGAGCCGAAGATCGCCGATCTCACAATTCGAGATAGTCGATGTCATTCCCGGCGGCCCAGACGGCGAAGCGGTGCAGATCGCCATTGGCGCGCAGCTCGGCCACGGAGCGCGCCACAGTGGCGAGATTCTGATCGAGCGCTCCGACGCCGCGCTCGCGCCTTTGAAACACGGACCGGAAGCTCGACATCGACCAGGGGCGCAGAATGAAGGCGGCATGCGCATGGCGCCGCGCCCGCAGGACGAGCTGCGGCGTCATCGGCGGCGCGTCCTGGAGCCGCGCGAGGCGGCCCAGATATTCCGCTCGGCTGCTCGAATCGACCGTGAAGCCCAGGCCCGAATAGCGTCCGGTCCCCGCCGTCAGCGTCGCCTTCCCGAAGCAGGGGAGCTCCATCCCGCATGTGCCGCGTACGGTCACTCCGAAATCGCTCGCGGCGAAGAGCGAGGCGGTGGAAATACGGGTGTCCGGCAGCAGCAGCCTCACATGCGGCGGCAGCGCCCCGAGACGCCGGCGAATGAGCGACAGCTCGGAATATTCGCCGGTCGCGCCGTCGCGCGCGCGCTTCCAGAGATTGGCCGGGTGCAGCTTGATCAGCCATGAGAGCGCGGGATTGCGCGCGGCGGCCCGCACTGTCTCGATGAACCACTCGCCATAATCCTCGAAGAGATCTTCGCCATAGAAGAGATTGGCATCCCACAGCACATGCGAGAAGACGGTGGCAATCTTCTTTCCGGGATCGAGCGCCAGCATGCGCTTCAGCGCGCCCGGATCGGCGTCTTCGGTGTCGGGTTGGTTGCGGCGCTGCAGATACCATTTGCCGCTGTAGCGCGCCGCCAGAATCTCGTCGACCGCGCGCTCCTCCGCCATGCCCCAGGGCCGGCGCAGTACCGCCGCGAAACTCTCGGGCGAGACCGAGGAAGGATGCATGCGGCGGGTCTCGCGCGTCAGCCGCTTGAAGATGAGCGCATCGTCGCGCCAGGGCTGCGTCACCTGGATGACGGCGATGCCGCCGGCGATGAGGCGATCGACGAAGGGGCCATAGACCGTGTAATTGGCCTCGATGACGAGGCCGAGATCGGCGCGCGCGGCCGCGACGACGCGCTCGGCCGCGCGGACGCGCCGCAGCACCTGCGGGAGCAGCGTCGCGATCTCGCCGCGCGTCGCCTCCTCGGCGGGATCGGGTGCGCCTTCGAGCCGGCGACGCGATACGGTCGAGAGAATCTGCGGGCCGATCCAGGAGCCTCCGAAGGTCCAGGCCTTGACCGCCTGGAAGGAGGGCGCGCCGGCCAGCAGCCGCGCCGCCTCGGCTTCGGCTTCCGCCGCCTCCTCGGCAGTGGGCGCGAAATCCTCGAGATAGAGGAAATCCGCGATCCCGAAGGCTGCGAAATAGCGTCGCGCCCGCGTATTTGCCCGCGCGTTGGTGAGGATGATCGGCCGCCAGCCCGCGAGCTTCAGCGCCGCACCCAGCATCGCCTCGATCTTCAGCTGATAGACCATGTCGGAGAGCGAGACGATGAGAAGCCGCTTCGCCGCCAGCGTCGGCTCAGGCAGCGCCGCGCGGAGCCAGGCAAGCTCCTGCGCCGTTTGCCGCAGATCGGCCCGCACTGCCCTTTCGGTTTCGGGATCGCGCAGGCTGCGGGCGAGGTCGATGATGGCGGGGCCGATGACCGGCAGGCGCGCCACTTTGGCGGCTTTATGGCGCATTGCGGCGCTCCCGGTCGGCGAGAAGGAGCTCGGCCAGACGCAGATCGTCCGGACCGTCGATATCGAGCGAGTCTTCGCGGCTCATCTCATAGCCGAAACTGCGGTCGGTGTAGAGCATGCCGGCGCGGACGATCTCGGGTCGCAGGACCAGCACGGCCGGGCCGTTGCGGGCCCAGAGCCGCTCCTTTTTCTGTCTCAGGTAAGATTGCGGGGTTGCGGCGAGGTATGGCGTCACCCGCCCATCCTCCATCCGCATGAGCGAGGTCGGCGTGAACTGGTGCGGGACCGCGACGACACTGACCACCGAATCGGCCTCGCGCGCCTGGAAGAGCGCGACGGCCTCGTCGATATGCTGCGCCGTGCGAAAGGGCGAGGTCGGCTGCAGCAGGACGATTGCTTCAATGGGACCCGTGCCGTTCGCTTCGAGCCATTCGAGCGCATGGGCGATCACCGCGATCATCGGCGTGTCGTCGCCGGCGATCGCCGACGGCCGCAGGAACGGCGCTTCGAGGCCGAGGCTGCGCCCGAGCGCGGCGAGAGCGGGATCGTCGGTGGAGATGAGCCGGCGGTTGATGGCGCGGCTGCCGGCGGCCGCATCGGCGGTGTAGGCGAGCAAGGGGCGGCCGCCGAGCGGCGCCGCGTTCTTGCGCGGAATGGCCTTCGAGCCGCCGCGCGCCGGGACGAGCGCAATGATGCTCATCGGTCGTAGAGCTGGTAGCCGCGCAGCGAATTGCGCAGCCGGACGATCGGCCGCTCGACGAGAATGCGAATGAGGACCGCAAGCGCGAAGCTCGCGGCGACGGTGAGGCCGAAGGCGGCGCTGTTGCCGAGATGGAGCGTGATGACGGCGAAGATCACCGAGGGATGGACGAGATAGAGGGCGTAGGTGAGATCGCCGAGGCGCTTGTCGATGCGCTCGGCGGCGCGCGAGGCGCGCAGCGTCGTAAGTCCGACCATGAGCAGGAAGACGGTGATGAAGATCGCCGTCGAGGCCGTCACATGAAAGGACGGGCCGGCCGCGAGCCCGCGCGCGTTGTAGCCGAAATATGCATGGACCGCGAGAAGGAAGGCGACCGCGGCGGGCAGCGAGAGGCGTGCGTCGCCGCGGGCAAGGCGGAAATAGAGGAGCGCGCCGAGGATGAAGAACGGCGCGAATTGGAAGGCACCGTAAAAGCGCGCCTGCGCGCCGCTCCTCCAGACCCAAAGATAGAGAATGAGCGATGCCGCAGCTGCGAGCGGAAGCACGGGCATCCGCGGCAGAAGGCGCGTCGTTGCGAAGGCGGCGGCGGCGAGGAGATAGAACTGACATTCGACGATGACGGCCCAGGCGACGGATATGACGAGCAGCGTGTTGCCGTGCGGAAGATAAGCGGGCAGGAGCCCCAAATTCACGGCGATGCCGAAGGGGCTCCAATCGGCGGTTTCGCCCGCCCACAGCCGGGCGGCATAGGCGACCGGTACCGCCGCGAGGTAGGCGGGATAGATCTTGAGCGCGCGGTTGAGCAGGAACTTCGTTGTCGAGCGGCGGTAGAAGATGTCGAGCGCCTCGGAGATGACGAAGCCGGAGACGACGAAGAAAAGGAGGACGCCGACATTGCCGAGGGCCAAGGGACCGACGAATCCGGGCAGGAAGCCGCTCGCATGGCTGACGAGAACGAGACTCGCCAGGAGAAACCGGTAGGCCCCGAGGACGCGGTAGGGATGCGCCGTCACGCGCGGGACGGCGGCTGCCGTGCTCGGAGCGGCGGCGTCGAGCGCCAGCGTCTTCATGTCGACCCGAGGAGCCGGCTCATCGCGCTGTTCATCAATATCGCGGCGTAATGGCGGCGCGCTGCGCCGGAGAGAGCGCCGGCACCGCGGCGATGAAGGCGGCGCGGTCGAAGAGCGGCGCGCACCATTGCGGCGACAACGGCCGCGCCGAGTTGTAGCAGAAAAAGAGCGCGAGGCGGTCTGCGGTCGCGGCGATGCGGCCGCGGTGATAGACGCGGCAGGTATCGACGAAAACCGCGGTGCCGCGCTTGCCGGTGCAGCATCGCCAGCGCGCCGGCGGCACGAGCCGGGCCATCGCGGCATCGCTCGCGCGCGAGCCGTCGTGCGGAACGCGCCAGGACGCCGGCGTCAGCGGCCGCGGAATGAACTCGAACGGCCCGCCGTTTTCGTCCACATCGTTCAGATAGACGATGATCTTGAGGATTCGGTTGTCCTCATTGTCGCGATGCAGAAGACGCGTCTCGACCTTGTCGCCGCCGACGATGTCGCGCCGCACGGTCAAGCCGCGATAGACGATTGGGAGCCCGATATAGTTTTCGGCGATGGCCAGCAGCCGCTCGTCGAGCCCCCAGCGGATGAGGTCGGGATAGCGCCCGATTTCCTCGGCCGCCGCCTGCACGCCGAAGCCGCCCTTGACCGGGGCGCGTCCTGCCATCGCCCGCTGCAAGGCATCGCCCGCCGCGAGCATCGCCGCGGTTCCGGGGATCGCGAGATCCTCGAGGGACGTGACCACCCCGCCCTCGCCTTCGATGCGCCGTACCAGCGCGGCGTCCGCGGCCGAAAGGGCCGGCAATGCCGCGCGATGGCGCCGTCGCCGGTCCCAGTAGACGAGATTCCAGCGCTGCTCGTTCGCGTGCTGACGCAGATCCTGCATCATGGCGCCGCCCCTCAATAGGTGATGCGCTTCTGGATGTCGATGCGGCCGGTTGCGGCCAGCACCTCGGCGATGCGGCGGCCGGCCTCGCCATCGCCATAGATGGTGTCGGACGGGTAGCGGCGCTGCGCCGCTTGCCGGCGGAGCGCCGCAACGATCGCATCCTTCTCGTGCGGCACGTCGAGAACGTTGCGGCCGCGCTCGCGACCGGCCTGGCGCGATCCGATGTTGACGACGGGCGTGCCGATATAGGCGCCCTCGCGGATGCCGCTCGACGAGTTTCCGACGAGGCAGGCGGCGCGCGCCATCAGCCGGATATAGGTCTCGACCGGAAGATTCTTGAAAAAATGCATGCCCTGCGCGAGCCCGCGCTCGCGCAGCTTGCGGATGCCGCGCGCGATGTCCTCGGATCCGGCATCGGCATTGGGCCAGAGCACGATCGCGGGCAGGCCGATCTCGCGCACCGCTTCGAGAGTCGTCGTGATCTGCCGCTCGCCCTCGCCATATTCGGTCGTCACCGGATGCTGCGAGACGAGGAGGAAGGGCGCGTCGAGATCGAGGCGGTCGCCGACGCCGAGATCGAAGATGGCGGCATCGAGCGGCGCCGTGCCGTCGCCGAGGATCTCGGCGACGAGATCGACGCGCGGGCAGCCGACGAGGTGCACGGTCTCGGCCGGCTCGCCGAGCCGGATGATGCGCTCGCGCGCACCGCGGCTCGCCGGGAAATGGAGATGGGCGAATTTGGTGACCGCGTGGCGGATGCTCTCGTCGATGGTGCCCGAGACCTCGCCGCCCATCGTATGCGCGATCGGAATGTTCATATAGGCGGCCGCCAAGGTCGTCGCCATCGTCTCGAAGCGGTCGCCGACGGTGAGGACGATGTCGGGCGCGAGCGTCGCGAAGACGGTCGGCAGTTCGAGGAGGCCGAGGCCGGTCGATTTCGCCATGGTGACCGGCGTCTCGCCCTCGATCAGCATGTGCACCTTGGCGGCGATGGCGAAGCCGTCGCGCTCGATGAGCCGCGCGACGGCGCCATACCGGTCGAGCAGCGCCGAGGCGCCGGCGACGATCTGCAGCGATAGCTCCGGATGCGCCGCGATGGCGCGCAGCGCCGATTTGATGCTGCTGTAATTGGCCCTGGAGCCGATGACGACGCAGATCTTCTTCACGCGATGCTCGCTCTCATCTAGTATGTGCATGTGCTTTGCATGTTAAGGAAAGAAGATATGGCGCTTGCGACGGAGCGCGTCGTTGTCCTTATGACCAAACCCGAGCGGCGAGCTTTGGAAGCCAAGGCGCGGCGCATAAGGACCTCGACGGCGGAGCTCGTTCGCCGCTCGATCGCGGCATTCGATCCCGAGGCCGACGAGGCCGAGATTGAAAGCTTGCTCGACGCCCTGACGCGCTCTCATCAGGCGACCCTGGCCGCTCTCGACAAGGCCGAGCGGGAATTGGCCGAGACGCGGAAGCAGATCGCCGAGCGGATGGCCGCGAGAAATCCGTGAGCATCACCGATCGAGTCCTCGAGGCGCTGAGAGCCGCCATCTTGCTCGAAGCGCGAGTCGGCTCTCTCGCTGAGAACGTCGGCCAGTTGGCGCGCGATGTCCGAGACATCGACAAACGCCTCATACGCCTCGAGTCGCTCATCGAGTTCGGCTCTCGCCGCGGGGGCGCTGCTCGCCGCACAGACGCCCGGCTGCCGATAGAGAAGCGTGGAGAATAGTTCGGCCATCACGCGAAATCGGCTTCGCTGAATTTGTGGTCCCGCGGCACGGCGCGGCGGAGGCGGCGGCCGATGACGGCGCGGTGCTCCGAGACCGGAATGCCGTCGCCCGGTTTCTTGAAGGCGAGATCGCCGGCCGCGAGAACCGCGCCCGCGGCGAGCGGGCGTGAGGCGACGATGCTCTTCTCGAAGACGCGCTTCATCTCGCCGTAAGGTTCGAGATCGTCCTTGTCGACGGGATGAGCCAGCATCCTCCGGACCTCGTCCAGTTGTCGCGCCAGCGCGGCGAAATCGGCGGGCTCCATGGCGTTGGCCGCATCCGAACCGTACATGAGCCGCGAGAAGGTCAGATGCTTCTCCACCGTGCGCGCGCCGAGCGCGACGGCGGCCAGCGCCGCCGCGGGCCCTGTCGAATGGTCGGAGAAGCCGACCGGCACGCCGTAGCGGATGCGCATCTCGCCGATCACATTGAGGCCGACGCGCTCGGGCGGGCAGGGATAGGCCGAGCTGCACTGCATCACCATGAGCGGACCGCCGCGGCGCAGCACGGCGACGGCGGCGTCGAGCTCGGCCCAGGAGCTCATGCCGGAGGACAGGAGCGCGGGTTTGCCGGTGGCGGCGACGCGCTCCAAGAGCGGCAGGTTCGTCACCTCGCCCGATGGAATCTTGTAGGCGCCGGCGCCGATCGCTTCGAGGAGATCGACGGCTTCGATGCTGAAGGGCGAGGAGAGAAAGGTGACGCCCGCGCTGGCGCAAGCTGCCTTCAGCCCCGCCCATTGCTCGCGGCTGAAGGCGGTCCGCTTGAAGTAGGCAAAGCGCGGCTCGCCGGTGAAATAGGCCGGCGCCGGGGCATCGGTCAGCGTCTCGGCCTCGGCGATATGCGTCTGGAACTTGACGGCGTCGGCGCCGCATCGCGCCGCCGTCTCGATCAGCTTCACCGCATTCCCGTAGGAACCGTCATGCACCGAGCCGATCTCGGCGATGAGGAAGGGAAACGGCTCCGCCCTGCCGTCAGGCCCAGGCGACGATGTCGGGAATGTCATGTTTCACCGTGAAGGGGCTGGCATGCGGCACGAACCCGTCTTCGCAATCGTCGATCCGCTCGATTCGCGCGAAGACCTCGCGCAGGAGGGCGACGAACTGGACCTCGCTCGGATGAATGTTGTGGAAGGGGTTGGCGGGCTTGCGCTCGATCTCGTTGCTGAAGAGCGCGAAGCCGCCCGGCCGGAGCAGATTGCGGATCTGCCGAAGCGCCGCCGTGATATCGCAGGAATGGTTGAGAATATGGAAGGTGAAAACCGCGTCGTAAGGACCGGTCGCCAAAAACGGCCCGTCGAGGACGCCGTTGATATCGCCATCGAGCGCGGTGAATTGCGGCAGCGCCTCCTGCGTGTAGCGCAAGCAGACGGCGGACATGTCGAGCCCGGCCGTTGCGGCGCCAAAGCGGTCCGCGACAAAGCGCGGCGCGGCGCCGAACCAGACGCGCAGGAAGAGCGCCGATGCGATGTTGGGGCGCTCGACAGCGAAAAACGCGTTCCAGCGTTCGAGCCGGCGGCCGAAGTGGCGCGCATTGAAGGCGGCGACGTGCTCTGCCGGCGGCGGATAGGCGGCGTAAGCCGTCTCGCTCGTCAGCGCATCCTTGCCGAGCGCGTTCAGCGCCTTCAGATGCTCGGGGCCAAGGCGGTTGAAATCCTGATAGAGGCCACAGATGACGCAGTAGCCGTTCTGCTTCATCAAGAAGGCGCGACGCAAAGCGGGTTCGAGCTTCGCCGGATCGAAATCGGGAACGACCCGGGTCGGCACCACATAAGCCTCCTCGCCGCCGCAATGAATGCAAGGCTTCACCGTGCGCTCGAGCCGTGCCGCGGCAGCGCCGCGCCGCCAGCGCGCAGAAGTGAGCGCAGCCAAGGCAGCGCCCAGGGTCATCGGCCCGCCCCTGCAAGGCGCCGCAGCGCGAGGCCGAGGCCGCCGACGCGGCGATAGGCATTGGCCGGCAAGTTCTTCCAGGTCTCGGTCAAGCGGCGCGCCAGCGGGACGCGCCGCAGCGCCGTCTCGATGGCGCCGATCTCCCGCGGCGGGAGAAGGGCCGCGTCGCGCAGCAGCGAGACGGCGAAGGAGTGGAAGCTGAGCGCCAGATGCACCGCGGCGAGGCGTTGCAGTTCCGTCGCCGCGAGTTGGATGCGGTCGGGATCGAGGGTGAAATAGGCATCGCCTCCGTAAATCGGGCGGCGGTCGTTCTCTTCCGGGATCGCCGTGGGATCGCGGCTGTAGCGGCGGCCATGCGCGTCGAAATCGAGAAGGCGAAACCCGCGCTCGGCGAGATGGATCTGCTGATCGCCGAGGCTCGGATGCTCGGCATAGAAGGGCGCGAGGTTGAATTCGCTGAGGATGAAGAGAATGCGGTGCCGCGCCAGCAGCGCTTCGGCGCCGCGCAGGACGCGCAGCTCGCCGCCTTCGACATCGATTTTGAGAAAATCGACGATATGGTCCGGGGCGAGCAGAGCATCGAGCCGACGGCACGCGACGGGCACCGTCTGGCGCACGGCGAAATGGCGGTCGTACATCGACTGCCCGCCGTCCTTGTTGATCCGGCCGCGATACATGCGCCTGGCAATGCGCGGATCGGCCTGCCCCATCATCGTCGCTGCGCCGACACCGGCGGTGATGTAGAACGGCCGCTCCTCCTCGCGGTCCCAGAGCGCGCAATCGAAGAATGACTCCTTGCGGAAGCGTGGCATCGCCACGCCGCCGAGAATGGCGTCGGTCCGCCGTCCGACCAGCTTCGCGTGCTCTTCCTTGTTCGGCTCGAAGCCGATGAGCTCGGCATGACGCGCGTAGCTGGCGGGCAGGCGGAACATGCCGTTGCGCGCCCCGACATCGACGACGCTGAGCGTCGCGCCGCCGAGCGGCGCCAGCACCGTCTCGGCGATGCTGCGGCCGCCGGGGAGGCGAAGATCGAGGGCGTTCGGCACCGCTGGTTCCGCTACTCGCCCGCGATCCCGGCGGCGACAAGGCCGGCCGACATCGGTCGGGCCGCCGCGAAAAACCGCTGCTCGACCGCCTCGCGAATGCGCCTGCAGGCGAGCGCCTCTGCGCCCTGCGGCGGGGACAGCGGACGGCGCATCGCTTCGGCGAGCCGATCCCCGAGCTCGGCCACGGAATAGGCGTAGAGGGCATCCGGCATGCGAAAAAGCGCGGCGCGTGGCGCGCCCTCGCGGGTCATGCCGTCGTGATCCATGATGACGAGCGGCTTGCCGAAGATTGCGGCGAGCAGATTGGTCGAGCAGCAATGCGAGACGACGAAGCGGCAGTAGGGATAGAGCTCGTGGATCGATGGCACATCGACGACCTTGAAGCCGGGCGTCGCCTCGACGAAGCGGTAGTCCTGCTTGCGGCAAAGCGGATGGAGCGACAGCACGACTTTCATGCCGGTCGCCCGCAGCGCCGCCATATGCTCATGGAAGCGCCGCCAATGCGTGGCGGCCGGAACGTAGCTGTGCTCGAGGCCGGGCTCGACATTGTAGAGAATGAAGGGCTCGTCCACGGCGAGCCCGAGCTGGGCGAAGAGCGCGGCGCGGTGCTTCGCATCGCCGAGCTTCGCCACGATCTCGTCCAGCACCGGCATGCCAGCGACGACGATCTTCGCCGGATCGTAACGCGCCTCGAGCAACATGCGGCGTGAGAATTCGGAGAAGACGAAGACCGCATCGTAGCGCTCGGAGGGCCGCTGCCAGATATTGCGTTCGACGAGGCCGCGCAGCTTGGCGGCGAGGGTGCGGACCGGGTCCCAATAGAAAATAGTCACGCCGTCGCGGGTGCGCGTCCAGTGGGGGAAGAGACGGGCAATCGCGCGATTGATCCAATCGTAGTCGCGGCGGATGTAGTTGCCGGCCATGCCATGCGCGAGATGTGTGAATTTGCCGCCGATATTGTTGGGCTCGCCGAGATAGGGAGAGAAGGAGAGGCAACAATAGGGAAGTCGCTTGCGGTTGCACCAGAGGGCAAAGCCGTTGTCGAAGGAGCCAGCCGCCTGCCACGGCCCGCCGAAGACGATGTCGGGCGCGATCGCCGTCAAGAATTGTCGCGCATAACGTTTGGCGAGCCCGGCGCGGTGAAAGGCGACGATGCCCTCGGCGAGGCGCCGTGGCGCGTGCAGACGGCGTCGCATGAAGCCGGGGAGCCGCGCCGAGCGTGCCCGCGGCGGCGGCGGCGCCTCGCCCGCCGCCGCCGCGGCCGGCGCCTGATGATCGCCGTAATTGAGCGGCGGCGGGACCTCGTCGACTGCCATGCCGAGCGCTCGGCACTCCGCCGCCACGGCGGCGGCGGACGGTCCCGACCAGCCGATGAGGATATGGACCCGCCAGCCCTCGGCGGCGAAATGCCGAGGCACCGGGTGCATCTCCTTCCAGTAATGGAAGATGGAGAAGACGAAGAGCGCGGTCCGCATCAGGCAGGCGTCCTCACCGATTCGGGCATCCTCGCGAGCCAAGTCTCGAGATTGAGGAGCTGCCAGAGGAACATCATGTGGTTCTCGCGCGGCGCGCCGCCGGCGACGATCGCGGCGTGCTCGGTGATCAGCCGCTCGACGACGCGCGGGCGGTAGATGCCGCGCTCGCGGAAGGCGCGCGAGCCGACGAGATCGCGCAGTTGGTCGAGCCTCGCCCCCGAGAACCAGCGATGCGCGGGCGCGTTCCAGCCTGTCTTCTTGATGCGCGCCCGCGTCGCCTCGGGAAGAATGCCGCGCATCGCCTCGCGCAGAAGGCGCTTCGTCACCCCGTCGCGAATCTTCATCGATCCCGGCACGCGGAACATGAATTCGACCAGCCGATGATCGAAGAACGGGTCGAAATGTTCGAGACCGAAGAGGGCGGCATGTCGGTCCTCCGCTCGCAGGCAGCACGGCGCGGTCTCGCGAAAGATGTCTTGATATGTCCGGTTCTTGAGCCAGCTCGTGAACGGGTGGTCGAGCGCGGGCGCGAAATCCGAGAGGTCGAAGCAGGCGGGATCGAGCGCCTCGTAATACCGCGTAAGACGCGCGCGATCGGTCCTGACGCGGCCGCGCGCGGCCGGATCGGTGAGGCGCGCCAAGGCCGCTTCGGCGACCGCGGCGTTCTTGCGAAAAATCGGATGGTCGTGGTGGCGCGCCCAGCAGGCGATCTCGTGGCGCAGCTCCGCATCGCGGCGCTCGGCGCGCAGGTCGGCGAAATGGAAGATGAAGTACTCGTATTCTCCGGCGTTGAGCTCGTCGCCGCCGAGGCCGCCAAAAAGGGTCTCGATTCCGTCAGACGCGGCCTGGCGGCAGAGCGTGAAATGCGACAGCCACGTCGCCGTCGCAACGGGCTCGTCATGCGCCGCCACCATCTCGGCGACAAGACCGAAGACGTCGACGTCGTCGCCGAGCGGCACTTGGCGCCAGGCCGCGACCTTTTCCTCGAGCATCGGCCCGATGTCATCGCTCTCGTCGAAGGTCTTGTCGGCATAGACGCTGGAATAGGCGTGCTGCCTCGCACCGGTGAGGGCGACAGCGGTGGCGAGGACCGAGGATGAGTCCATGCCGCCCGAGAGCATGAAGCCGGGGCGCGATGCCGCCGAGAGGCGCAGCCGCACGGCATCCTGCAGCAATTCGCGGTAGCGCTCGGCCAGCGTCGCCTCGTCGTCGCGCCAATCCTCGGCCTCGGCGACATCCCACCACCGGCGAATTCGCGCGCTGCCGCCAGCGACTTCCAGGAGGTGGCCGGCGGGGAGCTGCTTGATCGCGGCGTAAGGCGAGTCGTGAGGCGCATTGTCGATCGCACGGTAGTGCGACGCGGCGAACAGCGCCGCGAAGCGACGATTGATCGTCGCCGGCACTTCGGGAAGCGCGAGAAGGGCCCGCGGCCGCGAGGCAAAGGCGAAGAGGTCGGGCCGCTCGACATAGTAGAGCGGCTTGACGCCGACGCGGTCGCGGCCGAGGAACAGGCGGTCGGCGTCCTTGTCGTAGAGGGCGATGGCGAAATCGCCGATCAGCTTCTCGAGCGCGCCCACGAAGCCGTGGCGGCGGTAGAGCGCGATGAAGAAGCCGGCGTCGCCCGCGTCCTCCGCCGCCTCCGGGGCAGGGCGGTTGAGGATGCGGCCATCGATGACGGCGATGCAGTCTTGGGCCCGGGCGAACCGCCCTTCTTCCGTGCCGCGCCAGGCGAGAGCAGCATGGCCGAGCGCACCGGTCCTGCTCAGTCCGGAATGGGACAGCGCGTCGGTCATGTGCGGCAGCCGCGCGGCGGCGCGCGGGGAGACGAGGCCGGCGATGCGGGACATCGGCTACATCCGCTCGGCCAGGAAGAAAGTCCACCAATGCGGGTGGTCGATCACCATCTCCGGCAGCCCGCCGCTGCGGCGGTCGGCGATCCGGCGGACGCGGAAGCCGCGCGCGCCGATGAAATCTTCGATGTCGCCGGCATCATAGGCGTTGACATGGACGGAAAGATCGACGCCGGGATCGAGATACGCGTCGCGCACATAGCGGTATTCGGCGCCATTCTTCGCCGATTCCCGCAGGACCAGCGATTTCCGCGCGAGCTTCAGCAGCCGTTCCAAGGGACGATGGAAATTGTCGATGTTGGAGAGGACGTTCATGCACAGCACGTGATCGACCGCGCCGTCGAGGTCCTCGATGCGCAGGACCTTCAGCCTGTCCGCGGAGAGGCCGTGCCTGGGCAACTCGCGCTGACCGATCGCGATGAGCGAGGGAGCAGCGTCGATGCCGTGATATTCGGCGGGGATGCCGCGGCGCTTCAGCGAATGGAAGAAATAGCCGCTGCCGCAGCCGGCGTCGAGCAGGCTGTCGCCGGGGCTGACAAGCGGCGCCAGCAGCTCCGCAGCCTGCGCCGCGCATACCATTTCCTCGGCTTCGCCGCGCGCGCGGCGCGCGTAGAGTTCGCGGACCGTGGCGCTGTGCTCCCAAATACAGTGCGCCGTCCAGCCATCCGTGCGGATGTCGGCGATCACGCACGCCTCCCCGCGAGAAGGAAGGCGGAGGCCATGAAGTAGCCGCGCCAATCCGTCGGATCCTCCATGGCAAGGCTCTGCCGGCGGAAGAGCGCCGGCAATCCCGGCTCCAGCATCGGCGGCAGGCAATGGAAGTGATAGAAAAGGAGCTGCACTTCGGAAAATCCGGCTGCCGCGAAGCGCTCTCTGAGGAGGAGCGGGTTGTGCGTGCGCGACAGCACCTCGTCGTAGCCGGGCTCGCCGGCCTTGCCGCGCCGGGGCGGTGGCAAGTCGGTCCGGAACCGCTCTGCGAGTTGGGCCAGCGCCTCGTCGAGCCTCGCCGTTTCGCTGCCCGCACGTTCGCGCAGCAGGTCGGCGCGAACCAGCTCGCCGAGGAAGAACTCGTGCGAATAGCGATTCAAGGTAAAGAGGGCGAAGAGCTGATTGCGGGCCTCGAGGACGACGAGTCCGCCGGGTCGCACCGCGCCACGCAGATTGGCAATGACCGTCTCGTCGAGCGCGGCCGGGACATGCGGCAGCACGCCGATGCAGATCGCGGCATCGAAGCGGTCGGGTCCGCACGGCGCGCGGAAGGCGCCGGCATCGGCGACGCTGCCCTGCCAAATGCGCTCTTTGGGCGCGCCGCGCGCCGCCATGACGCGCCGCGCCTCGGCCACCATCTCGGGCGTCAGATCGAAGCCGTAGAGCGCGATGTCGAGCTCGGCGAGGCTGCGGAGCATCGAGGCGGGGCCGCAGCCGGCGTCGAGCAGCGTCCGGGCTCCGGAATCGCGGACGAGGTCGCGTACCAGCTTTTGATGCACCGGCGGATAGGCCGCTTCGCTCGCATAATAATCGGCGAAATAATTCTCGGCCCAGCCAGCATAGCAGGACCGCACGGCGGCTTCGGCGGCGTCGCGTTTCGCCTTGTCCGGCTTCCCCGTCACGGTGCCTCCGCTCTGCGGGCGACGAGCCAAAGATGCGAGGAGAGCCCGTTCGCCGCAAGAAACTGCTGGAATGGCCAGCCGAGCCGCTCCCACTCGCCGACCAGCACGCGCTGGAGGAACGGGTCGAGCGCGATATCGCCGGCGAGCGCCGCCTCGCGCACGAATTCGGCATCGAGGCGGCCCGGCGTCGTCGCTTCGAGCACCGCGAAGTTGTGCGCACCGACGAGGCGCGCGAGCGACGCCGGATTGAACAGATTGACATGCTCGGCATCGACGGCGAGCGCCTTGGCGCCCAGCATCGCAATATCGAAGCCCTGTCCGTTGGGGCAGGACAGGACGAGAAGCCCGCCCGGCCGCAGCAGGCGCGCGCATTGCTCGAGGAAGAGCCGCGGCGCGAAGAGGTGCTCGATGACCTCGAAGGCGGCCAGCACATCGACCGTGCCGAGCTCGTCGCCGATCTCTTCGATGCGCTTCTCGATGACGGCGACGCCGCGCTCGCGGCAGGCCGCGGCCATTTCCGGCGTCGGCTCGACGGCCGTCACGCGGGCGAAGATCCCGGAGGATGCGGCGAGCGCCGCGAAGGTGCCGAAGCCGGCCCCGATCTCGACCAGAGTGGGACGGTCGATCCCGAACCGCGCGCAGTAGCCGGCGACCCGCTCGAGCCAGGGTCTGTGGATCTTCTCGCGGCGCGCCGGTTCCGAGGCGGGGAAGATGTGCTTTGCCCAATAGGCGTAATTCTCGGAGGCGGCGTAATAGTCGGCCATCAGCGCGGGCGAGGGCCGCGGGGTCATGTAGATGGTGCCGCACTCGGCGCAAGTCGCGAAGTCGAAGCCGAATTTCGCGAAGGCGGGATGGCGCCGGGCGTCGCCGCAAGCCGGGCAGGCGACCTCGACGAACTCGCTGCGCCGCGCCTGCAGCCGCGCGATGTCGCGCGCGAAGGCGGCTTCCTGGCCGGCGAGAAGATCCGCGGGGCAGAGCTCGCACTCGCTGAGCGGCGCTCCAATCGCGGAAGTTGCGATCGCGGTCATCCTTCTATCCTGCCGTCCTCATCGCCGGCGCGCGCGCGCCGGCGAGCTCCATCTCGCGCACCATGGCGCGGAAGGCGGCGTTGCGCGCCGACAGCTCGGCGAAGCTGCCTTCGTCGGCGATCCGTCCGGCATCGAGGAAGAAGAGGCGATCGCAATTGCGCACCGTGCTGAGGCGATGCGCGATGATGATGAGCGTCTGCGCCTCCTTCAGCCGATGGATCGCCTCGGCGACAGCAGCTTCCGTCGTGGCGTCGAGGGAAGAAGTCGATTCGTCGAGGATCAGCACATCGGCCTTGTTGTAGAGCGCGCGGGCGATGGCGAGGCGCTGACGCTGGCCGCCGGAGAGACGCAGCCCGCGTTCGCCCACGACCGTGTCGAGACCATCGGGCAGGCTCGCGACGAAGTCTCCGAGCGACGCGGCGTCGATCGCACGGCGAATCTCAGCATCGTCGGTCCGGGCGGCGCCGAGCGCGATATTTCGTCTGATCGTGTCGTTGATGAGAAAGCTTTCCTGCGGCACATAGCCGAAGAGCCGGGGATGACAACCGGGCGGGAGGGGGCAGCCGTCGATCCGGACCACGCCGGCCGTCGGCTGGTGAAGGCCGAGAATGATGTCTACCAATGTCGTCTTGCCAGCGCCCGACGCGCCAACGAGCGCCACCGATTGGCCGCGCCGGATAGTGAGGCTCACCTCTCTCAGCACCGGTTCCGCCTCGCCATCGAAGGCGAAGCTCACGCGCTCGAGCCGAATTTCGTGGCGCAGCGTCGGTATCGCAATCTCCTGTGCCGGACGCGATGCCGGGTGTGCGAAGCGGTCGAGATCGGCTTGAACGAGCGACAACATCGGCCGCGCGAATTGCAGGCTCTGGACCACGTTGCTCATCCGCACGAAGCTCGGGAGCAGGCGATAGGCCGCGCTGCCGAACAGGGCCAGAATCGGCACGACCTCGACCACGGGCAGGCCGCGCAGCAGCAGGAAGGCGATGGGTCCGAGCAGCCCGGCGATCACGACGAGTTCGAGAAGCGGCTTCAACGATTGTGCGGCGAAGGCGTTGCGGCGCGTGAGGCGGCCAAGCTCGGCGACCTGTCTGCGAAATCGATCGACGAAGAACGCCTCGACGCCGAGCGTCTTGATTTGCTTGATCCCGCCGAGAGGCTCCGTGACCGCGGCGAACATGCGCTCGCTCGCCTCTTTCGATTTTCGCCCCCATCGCCCGAAATGTGCGCGGCCGAGCCCGACATAGCAGGCGGCGACGACCGCGATGAGGGTGAGGGCGGCGAGGGTCAGCCGGGGCTGCATATAGAGCAAGGTCGCGTTGATGGCGATGACGAGCATGCCGTCGCCGACGAGATCCGCGAGGCCGATCGCGCTCATCCCGACTTGGCCGACACCGGTCCAGACGGTGTTGACGATCTCGCCGGTACTGCGCCGCGACAGGGCGGCGTAGCCGCCGCGCAGATACGCGTCGAAGAGCCGATGAGAGAGGCTGTTGCGGATTTTCCATTCGATTCCGAGCCGCAGCCAGGCACTGCCGAGCTGCAGCAGGAGCTTGATCAAGAGCGTGAGAAAGAGGAGCGCACAGAGCAGGGCGAGGAATATCGCTTCCGCCGGACGCCCAAGCGCATTTTGCAAGGCCGACAGTGCGCCGACCTCGCCGATCGTCGCGGGATGAACGATGACCTTGAACAAGAGGAAGATGAGAGCGAGGCCGATCGATTCAAGAAGGGTTGCCAGCACCTGGATCAGCACGAAGGCGGCGAGCCAGGCCCGCGCCGGCCGATCGAGCAGCTTCAATATCTCAGTCAGACGGAGCATGGAGAAAAGCTGGCGCGCATCGCGCGAGGCGCTTTGCTCAGGCGTCGAGATACTCGGCGACATCGCCGATGTCGCTGGCCGCGAACTTCTTCTGCCGCTCGCCACTGAGGGCGTCGCGGAGCGAGAATTCCTCGACGGCGGGTCCGAGATGTCGCTCGAGGAGCGCGCTCGCCGCCTCGAAGTTCGTCGCGGCGGGCGGCCGGTCGAAATGCGTGCCGTCCTCGCGCAGAATATCGTAGACCTGCGCGCAAGGCAGGTCGATCCGGTGCACGACGCGGTCGTTCTTTGCGACGATCAGCGCCCCCCGGCCGCGGAAGCGCTCGCGCGCATCGCCGACATGGGAATTGCCGATCACCATCTCCGGACCATGTCCGGCAATGCCGCGGACGAAGAAGGCGGGGTTGGCGTCAAAATACGCCTGGTCGCAAACAGTTCCGTTCTTGACGACGACGCCGCCATTGTCGCCCTCCCAGAGGCGGTAGGAATCGCAGAACAGGAAGTCCTCGCCGGCGATGATGCAATCATGCACGCCCATATTGGGATAGGAAAAGAGCCGGATCACGCCTTTGCCGCAGACGCCGAAAGCCGATGCCCGGTTGATCTTGAAGGCGGCGAAGAGCAGGTAATTGGGCTGCGCGAAGACGCTGTTCACGTGATTGTGGTCGTTGAGGATCGGATGGCCGAAGGAGCAGCGGAACGGCCCGATATTCGCGAGCCATGCGCCGGTCCGTCGGTCGATTTTCGTATAGGTGTTGCGCGCCGTGTTGGCGAGCCAGAGCGCCTCGCCTTGCGTTGTGATCTGGTGGATCCTTCCGGCCTCGGTGAGATAGCGGACGCGATAGAGCTCGCGCCAGCGGCAATCGCCGCCGCCGAGCAGGGCGGGCAGGCTCCCCTCCAGCACCAGGCTCTCCTGGCCGTGCCATGTCGCGAGATAGATCTTGTCGGCGGCGATCGCGATGCCGAAGGCCGGGATATTCGTCAGCTTGCGCAGCATGTCGCGGCGCAGGCTGAAGACGCCGCGCTCCGAAGAGAAAATGTAGCGGCCCTCGATCGGCAGGTCGCAGGCCTCCGTATGGCCGCGGAGCGCGGGCGAGGCGAGATTTCGGCGGAACGCGATCTCGGATCGCGCCGCGCGCCCGGCCGCCCGCATGGCAAGCCACGCATCCGTGACGATTGCTGCGCGCATCGGTCAATCGGCTGAACGAGCCTCGAGCCCGGCGTAGCTCTCGGCGGCGTAGCTCGTCCAGATGAGGTCCTGCCGCTCGATGTATCGCCGGCTGGCCGCGCCGATCGCCGCGACGTGAGTGTCCACGGGAATGCCGCGGTGAATGACGAAGATGCCGCGCGCCTCGAGAAAAGAGGAGTAGGTGAAATCGGGCAGGAAGAACGACTGCAGGCCATGCTTGCGCGCCAGTGCGAGATAAGGATGGCACCAGTTGCGCACATTGGGCAGCGGTACCGATCGGGCGGTGCGCGGGTCGATGCCCAGCGAGGCTTTCGTGTACATGTCGGCGACGAGCAGGCACTGGACGGGGCTGGCGGCGACCTCGGCGAAGAACCGCTCCAGCCCCTCGGGCTGAATATTCGACAAGACGGCCATGGCGACGATCATGGCGATATCGGCGAAGTCGTCCGGCCGCGGCTGCTCGAGATCGACGACGCGGAATTGAATGCCGCCGAACCGTGTGCCGGCGAAGCCTCGCTCGAGGTAGCGCAGATGTTCGGCCGAATAGTCGCTGGCGATGATTCGGCCGGGAAAGCCGTCGCACACCAGACAGCGGCTCTCGGTCATGGTGTAGCTGCCGAGCTGCAGGATGCTGGCCGGCTGCATGACACGCGCGTAGCCGAGGACGAGATCGAAATACGGCCGGAAATTGCTGTTGATCTCGTGTTCGATGCGCGCCTCGCTCCACGAGAACCAGTCGCCGAGATACTGCTTCTTCGACTCGTGCCGGTAGAGGTGCTTCACCGCGGCGACGCGTTCTTCGTACGGCAGGGCGAAGAAGGCGCGGATCGGATCGGCCGGTGGAGGCAGCAATTGGCGGATCGCTGCGCGGATGCGGCGCAGCAGCGGGAATCGCGCAAGCGGCGGGGCCATGACGCTCGACATTGGGTGGGCGGTTTCCAAAGCTAAGGGGAGGGGTTCGAAGGGGTCCGCATCGAGAGGAGCTGATACGCGCTGATGTCGGTCGGGCCGCGGCTGCGCTGGCGCGCGATGTGATCGGCAAGGTTCTCGGCCGTGACGCGGACACCGAAATCCTCGTGGCCGGAAACGGGCAGATCGAGCACGCGTTTGACGACGAGCCGGCCGATCTCGGGGTAGAGGTGGTGGCCGTCGTAGAAGTTTTCGTAATCGGTTGTGACGCTGTTGTAGCCTAGAAAATCGTGAACTTCGCCGAACACCTCGACGATCTCGCCGAGCCACCGCGCATAGTCATCGAACCGACCATGCTCGATGACGAGCCGCCACATCGGCGCCGATTCCGGCGTCGTGAACACGACGAAGCGTGAGTGCGGGTGCGAATCGCGCAGGCGCTTCAGCATGTCCTTCAGCTCGGCATTGTACGTATAGCTGACGCCGTAGCGCTCGCGGCCGTAGAAGTTGAGATTGGCGCGGGCGCGGCGAAAGAATTCCTTCAGTGAAGCCAGGTGGCCGACATGCATGCGGCCGGTCCTGTCGAAGACGCCGTAGCCGCCCGGCGTCGTGCCGCAGCTCGTCACATCGGATGCGGCGTAAGCGAGCACTTGCCAGCTCAGCGTGTTTCGCAATCGGTAGAAGGGGTCGGCGAGGCGCTCGATGAAGAATTGCGGCGGCTTGTCGGTGTCGGTCGTCTTGGTGGGCTCCGCCGTTCCATAGAAATCGAGCGCCAGGAACACGGTCTTCGGCTCGCCCTGATAGCGCGCGAAGAGGTCGAGCACCGGCTGGTATTCGAAGGGGAACATGCCGCCGAGGGCGAAGTTGAAAGTGTGGTAGCCGGCAGTGCCGAAATCGAAGCTGTTGCCGCGCGAGCTTGCGAGCAAGACGGAATCGTAGCGCGCGCTGTCGAATCGCGCCTTGTCGATCTTGTTCTGGCGCTCATCCTTGACGCAGTAGAGGCGGGTGATGCCGGTATCGATGGGCGAGATCCAGAGCGGGTCGACCGCGAAGACGAAGGCGCCGACCGCGATCAGCGGACCGATGACGAGAGCCATCATCGACAGAACATAGCGGCGGAAATGTGGTCGGGCGGGTGCCATGCGCGGCTCAGAATTGGAAGTAGAGGAATTCCGAGACGCCGTCCCCCATGCCGAGGATCGCGCTCGCCAGCACGAGTGCTGCCAATGCCGCCCAGCCCGGGCTCGGCCGCCAGGACCAGCGGCTCGCGCTGCGCCGGCCGCCATAGATCATGATTGCCGGCCGGTAGCCCGCGGTCAGCTCGAAGGTGTTCGGCAGCAGCCAGCAGGCGAGGAGCAGCGAAAGCGTCAGCGGCACCACATAGGGGCGCACCGCATAGGGGGTGAGATCATGCGGCAGGAAGCCGTCGAAGCGGAACAGATGGAGCTTCGCCAGTGCCGAGGCGGCGAGGCGTTTTGGAACCGAGATGCCGTTGAGGCCGCCCATGCTTTCGACAATCGCCACCGCAGTCGGCAGATTGGCGGCGCGGAAGAAGACCCAGGCGACGGTCACGGCGGCGAAGGTTGCGGCGCGGCGCCACCAGACGCCGCCATGCCCTGTTGCGCCGCGCGCCCGCCAGAGATGATTGATGCTGAGATAGGCGCCATGCAGCGTTCCCCAGACAAGGAAATTCCAGCTCGCGCCGTGCCATAGCCCACCGAGCGCCATGGTCAGCAGCACGTTGAGGTAGCGCCGCGCCTTGCCGCGCCGATTGCCTCCGAGCGGAATATAGAGATAGTCGCGCAGAAAGCGCGACAGGGTGATGTGCCAGCGGCGCCAGAAATCGATGACGCTCGTCGCCTTGTAGGGCGACCAGAAATTGACCGGCAGGCGGATGCCGACCATGCGGGCGAGGCCGACGGCCATTTCCGAATAGCCGGAGAAATCGAAGTAGAGCTGCAAGCCGTAGGCGGTGGCGCCGATCCAGGCCTCGACGAGGTCGAGCCGCGTGCCGCTCGCGGCGGCGTCGAAGAAGGGCGTCGCGAACTGCGCGATGCTGTCGGCGATCATCACCTTCTTGAAGAGGCCGATGCCGAAGATGGTGAAGCCGAGCGCCAGATCCTCGCCCATGCGGCGGCGACCGCGCAGAACGGCGTCAGCCTCGAATTGCGGCGCCACCTCCTGGAAGCGGACGATCGGACCCGCGATGAGTTGCGGGAAGAAGACGACGAAGAGGCTGTATCGCAGGATATCCTTGGGGCGCGTCTCGCGACGATAGGTGTCGACGAGAAACGCGATCTTCTGAAAGATGAAGAACGAGATCGCCAGCGGCAGGGTGATTCGCTGCAGAGAGATGCCGGTGCCGGCGAATGCGTTCAGATTGTCGACGATGAAGTTCGCATATTTGAACCAGCCGAGGACCGCGAGGTTGCCGCCGACCCCGAGGACGAGCAGCGCCCGCCGCCATGCTTCCGAGAACGGAGCTTCCGCGAGAAGCCGCCCGAGCCCGTAATTCGCCAGCATGATGGCGTAGAGGAGCCAGAGGTAGGCTGGGTTCCACCAGCCGTAGAAAAGCGTCGAGGCGGCGAGCAGCCAGAGCACGGCGCCGGTCGCAAGCCCGAGCGCGCGAATGAGGAGAAAGCCGCCCAGCGTCAGCGGCAGGAAGACAAAGACGAAGATATGCGAATTGAACAGCATCGCCGCCGCGTCAGTACGGGCGAAAACCGTAGGGCAGATGCGTCGTATACATGCTCATCAGCATGATCCGGCGGCCGGACTTGAGCTGGGTTCCGGCGTGGAGGCCGCGAGCATCGAAGATGACGAGCGTGCCGGCGGCGCCAAGAAAGCTCACCTTCTCGAATTGGAGCGGCTCGACCGTGTACCACGAACCGCCTGCCGAGGCGGTCGGCAGAAAGCGCGAGGCGTAATCCTTCTCGCGCCGCCACGGCACCCGCTCATGGCTGCCGCGGAGGTAGAGGGTCGGCGCGTTGTCGGGGCCGACATCGGTCACATAGAGAAAGCTCTTGAGCCGCACGCGCCAATCGTCCCAGTGCGGCGCGGCGGAGGAATCGATGCGCTCGGGATCGTATTTGTTCAGCACCGTCGCCCCGGTCAGATGGCACTCTGCCCCGAAAAGCGCGCGTGCCAAGCGGTGCATCTCGTCGTTTTGGACGACGAGCCGGTGCGCGATGGGGAGGGCTTCCGTGATCTGCAGCCCGCAGATGCCGTCATGGGGAAAATTGCGGAAGCTGACGGGGCCGTCGTAGCGTCCCGTGGCAAAACCCGGAACGGCCTCGATCTCCGCGCGCAGCGCCGCGACGGTCGCGGCGTCGACATAGTTCGGGATGATGCAGAAGCCGTCGCGCCGCACCGCGTCGAACTGCGCCTTGTCCGGCGCCAAGTCGCGATCGGGGACGATGGCGCGCCAGTATTCGGCGTAGATGCCGTCGAAGATGCGCATGCTGCGGTCGAGCAAGCGCTTCGCCCGCGCCTCGGGGGCGAAGAAGCGGCGGGCGCCGCTGACGACGCGTCTTGCACCGGTCAGCATGGCGCTCCCGTCGCGTCGTTATCGGCATCGAGCTCGTCCTTCTCCCAGCCATGCGGCCCCATGCGCCAGACGCGCGGGTCGCGGAAGGTGTCGGCGATGCGGTCGAACTCGTCCTCGCCCATGCCGACATAGTCGAGCCAGCGCTTGAGATCGCTCGGCTTCACGGGATCCATTTGCTTGACGAGCGCGATGCCCTGGCCGCGGCCCATGAGGCCGGCGCGGATGTCCTTGCAGACATGGTCGGTGCAGCGGCCATAGCCGAATTTGATGAACTTCAGATAGTCGTGGACACCGTTCTCATGCATGTCGTCGAGATTCGACATGCGCCGGTAGGTGCGCTCGAAAGGCTGCTCGCTCACCTCGAAGCCGTATTTTTCGATCATGAGCTTCGTGTGCTCGTTCGCCTCCCAGTAGACGTAATTGCCGAGATAGAGGCCGCGCAGATCGAGCTCGAAGAGCGTCTCGTCGCCGGGATATTGCCAGGCCGCCAGATCCTGCGCCGTCAGCCCGTCGCGCCCGACGAAATAATTCCATTCATAGCCGCGCGCGAAATGCTCGAGCCGGTCGCGGTAGCTCATCTCCGGAAAATCGTCCATGGAGAATTGGCCGCAGAGGTCGAGATAGCCGTGCTCGCCCCAGATGACGAGCGGGATTTTGTGCTGCGCCGCAATCCGCACGGGCACGGTCGTGATCCCGACATGCGCGTGCCAGTTCATGTCGCCCATCACGGCGAAGGCGAGGCGGTTCAGCTTTTTCAGAACCTCGACCGACGGCCGGTAGACGATGTGGTCGACGCCGAAGACCTCCTTCATGCGCAGCATGTTGCGCCAGCCCGCCGGCGTCCAATTGTTGCCGTCATAGGTGACGAGCAGGGGATTGAGGCCGAATTCGTGCTTTACCACATGCGTTTGGAACCACGAATCCTTGCCGCCGGAGACGGCGATCACGACGTCGTGCCGGCTGCCGTCGCGGCAGCGGTATTTCTCGAAGATCTGCCGCAGAAGCTCGCGTCTCCTGGCCCATTCTGCCGGCGGAATCGCCGCCTTCACCTCGGCCATGCGGCAACCCATGCAGACGCCCGCCTCGTCGAACTCCATCGGCGCCGCGCTGATCGAGGGATAAACGCAGCGTCTGCACCAGCGGATCTTGTGCCGGTTCGCGCGCGGCCGCGCGGCCACGTAGTCGCGCGCCGCCGCCTGGCGCCGCCGCTCGGCAAGGCGCGCGTCCTCGGCGGCACGGTCATAGCTGGGTTCGCGCCGTTGCCAGCGGCTGTTGAGCTTCACCGGGCGCATGGCGAGGCCGGCATCGAGGCAGGCCTTCTTGGCGAAAGGATAAGAGAGTTCATAGAAATGGAAGATGTTGGCGGCCGCGACGGCGCTGGCCCCCGCGCAGATTCCGGCCGCGAAATCCTCGTACTTGCCGACGCCGCCACAGGCGATGACCGGGATCGTGACGGCGCGTGTCACTTGGCGGACGAGGTCGAGATCATAGCCCTGCGCTGAGCCGTCGCGGTCGATCGCGTTGAGCAGGATCTCGCCGGCGCCGCGCGCCTCCGCCTCGCGCGCCCAGGCAGCAGGCTCGCGCCCCGTCGGCCGCCTCCCGTCGGCGGCAAAGACCTCATACCGCCCCGGGCCGAGTCGCCTGGCGTCGATCGAGACGACGATGCATTGCGCGCCGAACCGGCGCGATGCCGCATCGATGAAGCCAGGATCGGCGAGGGCCGCCGTGTTGATGATGACCTTGTCGGCGCCTGCGGCAAGGCGTGCCGCGATATCCTCAGGGCTGCGCACGCGGCCGCCGAAGGCGAGCGGCATGAACGAGACCTTCGCCACCTCGCGCAGCACGTCCAGCGCCGATGTCCCATGGTAGCGCTGCTGGATGTCGTCCCGGCGCAGGTCGTGGACATCCTCGCCGCTGATGTCGAGAAGCACGAGCTCATCGACGTTCCAGTTGGAGAAGCGTTCGATCGTGCTCATCGGATTGCCGATGACCTGATGCACCTTGAAGAGCTGGCTGCGGACGATGACCCCCTGCTTCAGCAGCAGCACGGGGATGAGACGCGGGCGGGTCATGGGCGCAGCGGATACACCGTCAATTGGTCCGCCCCTGCCGCCGCAGGTGATCCAGGAACGCCGCGAGGAGATCGAGGCCGTCATCCTGGCTCTTCTCGGTGTGGAACTGGACGCCGAAGAGATTGCCGGCTTCGATCGCGACGGGAACGGCTTCACCCGAATAGTCGATCGTCGCCGCGACGCAAGACGGGTCGGCGGGTTCCAGGCGATAGCTGTGGACATGATAGAAGCTGCCGCCGCGAGCCTCGGGGAAAAGCACGCCGCGCCGCGTCGGCGTCACATCGCACCAGCCGATATTGGGCACGCGAAAGCGCGGATCGCTGGGCGCGAGGCGCGTGACGCGCCCGCGCACGAGACCAAGTCCCTTGTGGCTCCCGTGCTCCTCGCTTTCTTCGGCGAGAAGCTGCATCCCGAGGCAGATGCCGAGGATCGGCGTGCCTGCGGCGACAGCGCGGCGGAGCGGCTCGACGAGCGCCTGCTGCCGGAGACTCGCCATCCCGTCGCCGAAGGCGCCGACGCCGGGGAGCAGCACGGCCGCCGCCCGCGCCAGCGTCGCAGGCCGCGCCGTCTCGACGGAGGATGCGCCGACCCGCTCCAGCGCCCGGAACACCGAGGCGACATTGCTGATGCCCATATCGATGACGGCGATCATCGGAACGGCAGCAGACGGTCCAACGGGCGGAGCAGGCTCAAGAGGGGCGCCGGGAGGCCGGTCGCGACGCGTTGGCGGAGCCGCCGGATGATCTGGACACGGCGGTCGTCCTGGAAGCGGTAGTAGCGCGTTGCGTCGCGGATGATGCGCTCGATCGCTTCGCGCTCGCCAGACGCGGTGCGCTCGCGGAGGAAGACGAGGAGCTCGAAGGCGTATTCGAGCTGCCCCATGACTTCGGCGATTGCCGCCAGCTTGAGGATCCGTGTCGGCGAGGTCGGACGGGCACCGTCTGCGACCGGATCGGCGACGTAGAGCGCCTCGCCATTCGCCGCCTGGCCGGCGCGCGTCAGTGCCGATTCGCCGACCGAGATGGGGCTCGCATATTTGCCGTAGCGCTTGATTCGCGCGATGTCCCAGAGGGTGAAGCCGCGCGGCGCGAGGAAATTGTCGATATCGCCGAGGCGCGGCGTCCCGAACCAGCACTCGTTGAAGACGACGTCGAGATAGAGCGCAAGGACGGTGCCGAGAATCCGCGGCGATGCCTCCATCACTTCGAGCTCGAGGCCTTCGATGTCGATCTTGGCGAAATCGACCTCGTCGATTCCGGCGCCCGAGGCCCAATCATCGAGGCTGATCGTATCGACCGTCACCCGGCGGACGACGCGCGATGCGACGCCACCGCGCAGGATTTGACCTTGATAGGGGTATTTGATGCGATCGAGCAGCGCCAAATTGGGTTCGAGAAAGGACGAGCTGAACTGGTGCTCGCCGATATTGAGCACCCGTCCCTTCTCCGTGCGCCCGAGAAAGAGCGGATGGTAGCGGCAGTTGATGCCCTCCGCATCGGCTTCGGCCTGCAGGCGCGCGCATTCGCCGGCATCGGCCTCGAAAGCATGGATTTCCGCGGCGCGACCGAGGAAGGCCCAGCGCGCCGCTTCGCCGCCGCCGCTGGCGCCGCAATCGAGGACCCGCAAGCGCTCGCCGGCGAGCGGCCCCGAAAAAAGCGCGGTCGCGATAAAGTGCATCAGCGCACCTCGGCTTCCGCGAGCCGTCGCGGCGGCACCCGTTCGATCGGCGCGAAATCGAGCCGCACCAGCCCTTTCTCCGCGAAGCGGCTGAGATAGCGATGGACCCGCTCGAAAGGCAGGTCATGCTTCTCGGCGATGTCGAGGATGGTCATCGTCCCGTCGAGGTAGCGCAGGAGGCAGTCGAGGAGATAGCCCCATTTCTCGGCGTCTTCCGGCAGGTTCTTCTCGACCGACGGGTCCTTGCGCTCCATGTATAGGTCGTATTCAGGATTGGAGAGGCAGACGAGGCCGTCGAACTTGCGGGTGACGCGGGCATCGCTTTCCAGCGTTTCGATGACTTTCTGAAGGACCAGGAGAAACTCCGCCATTTGCCCCGGGTCCATCAGCTCGGGCGCATCGAGGCTGGTATGATATTCGGGGTAGGGTTCGAGCAGCGCCTCCGAGCGCGTCGCCTCGATGAAGGGCACCTCGTAGCCCGGCGCCTCCCAGACCGTCTCGTCATTGCCGGCGCCCTGGCGCCACGGTACGAGCGCGTGGCTCTTCGCGAAGTGGCGAACGGCGTTGCGGAAAGCGGCGTCGATCTTGTGCCCGCCTAAGAAAGTCGAAGCGATCTTGATCGGCCCTTTCGTTCCCGGCATCTCCTCGAAGACGCCGCAGACAATCCGGTCGAGCTCCTCTCGCGGCAGGTCGCGGAGATAGAAGACGGTGCCGAGATGCTCGGGGCCGATGAGTAGGCGGTAGCTGTAATAGGTGTCCCGCGGGCGGAGCCACTGGAAAAGCCGGATCAGCAGCGCCGTCCCGGCGAAGCCGTCATTCGCCATGTGCGGATGGCAGGAATTGGAGTGGAAGACGATGGTCTTTTGGCTCCGCCCCTTCTTGTCATGCTGGGCGACCAGCATCTCTCCCGGAGCATATTCGGTTTCGAGCGCCACCTCGTAGCGGCCGGGCCCCAAGCTCCGGTAGATCTCGTAGGGGACCGACAGCGCCCAATCTGCGGCCCAGGGCCGGTATTGCCACATGCAGTGAAAGACATAGGCGGCGGGCAGGTCTGATTTGGTGACGAGACGCGGCTTCAGCTCCTCCCAATCGAGCGTGCCGCGAAAGGATTTGGCATAGCGGGCGACGCCGAGCGTGTGGCGCCGCCCGTCGAAGACGAGACGCCCGTCGCGACGGATCTCGGCGCGCCGGACCCGCCAATTCTGCGGTACGACCCAGCCGTTGAAGCTCTCTCCCGAGGGATAGCGGAACAGCCTCAGCGGCACCTCTTCGGCGATGCGCGCGAACAGGCGCTCGTTGTCGTCGGCGACGACGCCGGTCGCGAAGGCGCAAAGCTCGCGCGTCAACGGCAGAAAGGCGTGCGGGTCCATGGCGAAATCGTTTGTACCCCGGTCGGATGCCCGTTCCGGATTGGCATCCGCTTACGATCGTACATATATCTGTACGTATTTCCCGAGAGAGCTGACATGGACGTCCTGACCTACACGCATCTGCGTCAGCATCTTGCCGAGGTCATGGACGAGGTCTGCGCACGTCGCGCCCCGGTGGTGGTAACACGGCAAGGGGCGGAATCGGTTGTCATGATCTCGCTCGAAGAGTTCCGCGGTATCGAGGAGACGCTGCATCTCCTGCGGAGCCCGCGAAACGCCGACCGGTTGCTCCGCTCTGTCGCCGAAGCGGGGGCAGGCCGGCTCGTGGAGGCGGCGGTCGGAGAGGATACGGCTGCCAAGCGGTGAAGCTCCTCTTCACCGAAGCTGCCTGGGAGGACTATCTCCACTGGCAGGCCGAAGATCCTGCTACACTCCGTAAGCTGAACGAGCTCATCAAGGATATCCGACACCGGCCATTCGAGGGCCTCGGCAAGCCGGAACCGTTGCGCGCGCGATTGTCCGGTTGGCGGTCGCGTCGGATCACACAAGATCATCGCCTGGTCTATCGTGTCGAGGGCACCGGATCCGAGCAGCGTGTCGTCATCGCGCAATGCCGCTACCAATATTGAGGTTTGCGGCGACGGGGCGATCGTCACAGCGCCTCACACCAGAACCGGCGCCGTGAACTTCTGGACAAGCTCGAGGCGGTAACCCTCGCGGAGCGAGGTCGCCCGGTGAATCCCGCGCGTGTCGGCAACGACGACGCTTCCCGCCGGGGCCGTGAACTCGAATTCGCGGACCGGCGGCGGCGAGGCGCTCGCTGCGACCTCGCGCATGACGCTGATCGGCACCACGCCGGCGATGCCGACTTCGTCGCCCGTCCAGAACAGATGATCGAAACGCCGCCGCCAGGCGGCGTCACGATGGCTGCCGATCCAATAGACGAAGGGCGCGTTGGCCGGCCCGACATCGCTCAGCAATGTGAAGACCTTCACCTGCGACTGCCAGCTATCCATGTGGAGCTGCGTCGTGTGGTCGTGGACGAGATCGGCCTTGTAATCGACGTAGTGGCTGCTCTGCCGGATCGCGCCCAGATAGCTCCGCGCCAGATCGGAAAAGAGCGCGTTGTCGAGAATCGGGCCCAATGCCAGGAGCTCGTGGCGCGCGTCGAGGAGCCGATAGACTCCGTCCTCGGCATAGCGCAGCGTGCGCCAGCGCGCTGGCGCTTCATTGCGGCGGACGGCTTCCAGCATCGGCAGCAGGCGGTCGCGCAGCTCGAGTATCGTGGCGCGCTCGTGAAAACTGGGAAAAACGACGATGCCGTCGCGGGCGAGCGTCGCCAGGTTTTCATCGGCAATGCCGGCGCGCGACATCGGATGCGCCGCAATGTAGTCGCGCAGGACGCGGTCGAACCGCGCGCGCCGCTTGCCGAAGCGGCGCCGCCTCTCTTCGAGACCGAGCCGGCGATAAACCGGCCGGATCGCCGCCTTCAGACCGCCGAGCAACGCCCGAATCCTAGCGGTGCCGCTTCGCGCGACAGTATCGGCATTCCCGTGCCTCCCTATCCTTTCACCGCGCTGATGTGGCACCAGGGCTGGTAGAGAATGCCGCGGAACTGCAGGCGGCGTCCGTTGCTCGTGCGCACCGTAAAGGTCGTCAGCTCGGACGGGTCGGCGGGTTGCGGCAGGTCGATCGGGATTTCGAAGGGCCGGAAGGCAACGCGCGTGAAACCCGCCGCCGTCAACTCGTTCCGAATGAGCGCCTGGGAACGGAAATGGAGCGCGAGCCCCGAAGGATGGGTCTTCGACCGCTCGATGAAAGCGAGCTCCTGCTCGAAGGTGTGCGCGAAATCGAACGCAAGGAGGAGCCCGCCTTGCCGCAGGCTCTGTGCCAGGCTCGCGAGGGCGGCGGTGAATTCCGGCGCGCCCATCATGTAGAGGACGGCATTCACCGTCACGATGTCGAAGGCGTGCGGCGGCAGCTCGAGGAGATCGAGCTTGCGGAATTCGATGCCGGAGAGCGCAGGGTCGGCGCGGCACGCCGCGAGCGAGCTCTCGGCGAGATCGCCGCCCGTCAAGGAGAGATCGGGAAAGCGGTGCCGCAGATGCAGCAAGAGATTGCCGGTCGAGCAGCCGATGTCGAGGAGCTGGAGCGCCTCGCCTTTCGTCTTCCTGGCGGCGAGAAACTCGCCGACGACAGCGAGGATGACCTTGTCGCTCTCGCGAATCTGCTCGGCGTAGCGCCTCTGATATTCATTGTACCCGGCGAGGAATTGCTCGTCGGTCACATAGTCTTTGTAGGAGAACTCGCCGGTCATGGCATCGCCTTTCGCCGGCGCTCGCCGCGATCTTGCAGGCCCGCGGCATCGCGCAGTGCATGATATGTCGCCTCGAAGAGAAAGCACCGGCGCACCAGATCGATCGGGGCCTCGGGGTCGGAGGCAAGCAGGAGGTTGTGGCGCAGCAGCTCGAAACCGAGCTCGGCGGCGAGGTCGCCTGAATCGCTGCGCCAGCTGCCGGGATCGCGATTCTCCGCGGCTATCCAGGCGATGACGGAACGCGTGAGCTCTCCTGGCGAGGGTGCCATGGGGGCATAGCCCGCCAGCCGCATTTCCGGTGCGCAGAGAAACTCGACTCCGACCCGCGCGGACTCCGGGAGCGTCGTCCGCCAACGATTGGCTGCCGCTTGGTCGATGCCGCTTGTCTCGGATGCGAAGCTGCTGTTGCCGCGCCAGCTCCGGCCATTGGTCCGATCGACAGCCTCGCCGATGCGGAGCATCGCGGTGTCGAAATCGACGCCGATGAAGCGGCAAATCGCGTCAAGGGTCGGCTGTGACTCAGCAATCAGAGTTTCATAGCCGACGCGCATGAGGCGCGGCGCCAGATCGCGCTCCCCGGCAAAGCGGCGGGTGAGGGCGACCGCCTTCCGCCAATGCCGGGCATACGAGACGGCATGCGCCTTCTGGGTTGGATCGCGCGTCGCCATGGCCGCAAGCGATGCGATGACGGCGCGGGGGTCGCGTTCGAGCACGAGAAAGCGCGCGGTCGGGAACCAACGCGCGAGCGCCGGGAGGAAATCGACGGTCCACAGCTCTTTGATGCCGATGATCCGCGTGCGATCCGAGCCGCGCGCCGCGGCGATCCGCGCCAGGCCGTCGGCGAAGGCGTCGCCGTGGCTTCGCCCCGAAATTCCTCTCAGGCGCTCCGGCAGATCGCTCGATTCGAGGCCCGCTCGCGCTGCCACGGCCGCGCGCAGCCGCGGCAAGTCGTCGGGGCGAAGCTCCGCGCCGAGATCCGCTTGCAGCACCGCGTCGATCATGGCGGGCCCGGCGGGCGCGAAATAGCAGTCCTGGAACGGCGCCTCCTCGGCACATGCCGCGCCAAGCCCGGCGTCACGCAGCGCCGCGTTTCGCAGCGACTTGAAGAGCGGCAGGAACGGGTCGAGGGCAATCGCGATTTGCGAATGCAAATCGAGCATGCGGGCGAGGAGATTCGTCCCCGAGCGCGCGACACCGAAGATGAAGAGCGGCCGGAAATCCATCGGCTCAGTCAAGCGCCTTGGCGGGCGCCGCCTCGAGAAACGCCCGGATCGTGAACTTGCCCGAGGGCTCGCGCAGGCTTTCGAGAGCGAGCAGCGAGAACCCGGCGCGCGCGGCAAGGAGCGCCGTCGAAGCCATGCTGAAGACGTGGTGGTGCTCGATGAAGAACTCCTCGCGCCCGGCGCCTTCTCGCGCGGCCGCCTCGGCATCGGGCAATTCGAGGTAGACGAAGCCGCCCGGCGCCAGCAGCGGATGGCTCGAGGCCAGCAGCTCGACCGGGTCCTCGACGTGCTCCAGCACCTTGTTGAAGCTGACGAGGTCGAATTGGCCGAGATCGGCGGCAGCGCGACTGCGGAAATCGCCGGCGAGGGCGGTGATGCCGACCACATCGCGCGCATGAGCCGCCGCGCGAGGGTCCGGGTCGAGCGCGGTGCAGACCCAGCCGGCCGCCTTCATCCGCGCGGGAAAGACGGCAAGGCCGGTACCGACATCGAGGAGCCTCGGTGCCGTGCCGCGGCTGCCGAAGCGGCGCCTCGCGAAGTCGTTGATGGTGGCGACGCGGCTCGCATTGTCGGAACGGTCCTCGGGAAGAGCCATGATGCGCTCGAAGGTCTGGCGCATCCGGTCGCCATAAGTCGCGTCGACATAGGCGCCGGAATAGAGGCCGGCAAGGTCCATCTCATGGTGCGAGAACCAGTGGCGGCAGACTGCGCATCGCCGGTATTCGCGGCGGTAGGCGCCCGCGATTGGAAACGCCGCCTCGCCCTCGGGCCGCCTCTCATAGGCAAAACCGCGGGCGAGGTGCCGGCCATCGCAGGGGCAGCGCAAGGTGGGGCGGATGGTGGTCACGAAGCTTGCTCTCGCCGGCAAATCCAAAGCCGCACGGTGCTCATTCTTCGGACAGCTTGCGATCGAGCGCGGCACAAGCCTCGCTCGAATCGAGCCAATGGACGATGCGCAGGTTCTCCGCTGCGAGATAGCGCTCGAAGCCGTCCTCGTGCCCGCGCTCGACGAGGAGCACGAAATACCGCTTCGTGCCGCGGTTCTGGATGAGAACGGCCCTGAGACCGAAGCCTTCCAAGCGGCCATTGAGGGACGGCGTGGCATAGAAGCCCCATTCCTTGCGCGCGACGTCGTATTCGGCCCCGCTCTCGGTGAGGAGCGTCACCTGCTCGTCGGCGGCGAGGCGCAAGGTCCCGCAGTCCTTCATCGCGATCGGCCCAGCATTGCCGACCGTGAAGACACGTGGCGGATCCTTCGGCTCAAAGCGCATAGCGGTCCCTCGGCATCAGCGCCAGTCCCAGTCGGGGATGAGGAACTCCGGCATTATCCAGCGGCCGCCGCTCCGTTCCCAGATCCGCGGGTTGCGGAAGCGTTCGGCGAGCGCGAAGAACTCGTCCTTCGGCATGTCGAGGAAGCGGCAGAGCGCGGCGATGTCCGCCTGCGGCGTCTCCTCGCCGCGCTCGCGGATGATGTCGATGGCGCGCTCGCGCGTCATCCGGTCGTTGCGGATTTCGAGGCTGAGATTATCGAAGAGACGGGTAAAGCCGAATTTGTACCATTTGAACCAGTGATGAACGGAGATGAAGTCGTCGTCGATATCGGCGTAATCATAGTAGCCGGTCTTTGGGCCCTCACTGCGCGGGCGGAAGCCATGCGCCGAGGCTACGGCGAGCGTCGCCTTCGGATCCCAAGGGAAGTAGTAGCCGAGGAAGATCGCGCGAGTGCCCGCGGCTGCGAGTTCGGCCTCGGCAGGCAGCGCATAGGCGACGAGGTCGCGCTCCGCGAGAGCGCCCCCGATCCAGTCGCGCCAGCTCGTGCCATGCGTCACGCCATATTTGCGCAGCCACGCGCCGTCCAGCGCGAAGCCGCGCCGCTCCTCCTCGGTTCCTCCGTATTCGAAGGCCGAATTCTCGCCCCAGACGACGAGCGGAATGCGAAAGCGCAACGCGATCCTCAGCGGGATCGCGAAGAGCGCCATATGCATCGGGATCGCCGGATCGCCGAAGCGGGCGAGGGCCGCCCGCATGAAGCGCCGCTCGGTCACGGGGCTCACCTGGTAATCGATGTGATCGACGCCGAGCGCCACGAGGTTGGCGAGGTTTGCGGCACCGATCGCGGTCCGCCCCGGCGTCTTCCAGGTGACGGCGAGCGGCTTCAGCCCAGCTTCGAGACAGGTGACGACCTGCCAAGTGCTGTCCTTGCCGCCGCTCACCGGAATGACGCAGTCATAGCCGGTGCTCTCGCGCCTCGCCCGGGCCACGACCTCGCGGAAGGCTTCGGCGCGCGCCGCCCAATCGATCCCGCGTTTGCTGGCGTGTGCGCGGCAGGCGTTGCAGACGCCGTCGTCGCCGATCTCGAGGTTGGGCCGCGTATCGGGGAGGACGCAGCTCCGGCACCACCTCATGCCGCAAACTCCTCGAGGAAGATCTTGGCATTGAGGAAGTAGAAGAGGAACTTGCTCTCGCTGTTCGGCAGATGCGCCTTGTCGATGAGGGCCGCGATCTTGTCGCGCTTCACATGCGCGAAGATCGGTCCGTCATCGAGAAGATAGTCGCGAGCGTCAGGGTCGCGCGTGTCGAGAAGATCGAGTATGGGCGCGTTGAAGCCGACCTTTCGCGGATTGTCGAGAATGAGGTCCGGAGCGATGCCGCGCACCGCCTCGCGCAGCACCGATTTGGCGCGGCCGTTCCGGACGAGATGGCGCGTCGGAATGCGGGCGCACGTCTCGAACAGCGTCGTGTCGAGGAACGGTGATCGATTCTCGATCGAGTAATACATCGCGTTGAGGTCGTCCTCGTGGAGGATCGGCGGCACGCTCTCGTGGAAGAGCTCGTTCATCATGCGGTTGCGCAGCAGCCCGTCGGTGTAGCGCGCTTCCGCAAAGGGCTCGCTCCAGGGCTGCCGGAGATATTCCGCGAACTCCTCGGCATTGAGGTAGATATGCGCCCGCAAATCGGGCTGGGTGACGAAGATTTCGGGATCTTGCAGATAGGGATTGCGCACGACGGGGGCGACGTGTTGGCGCCAATGGCCGAGCGCCTCGGCATAGAGCGCGGCGTCGCCGCGAATCTCACTGAGATAAGCGTTGTGGTGGTCGTAGTAACCGCTGAAGAGCTCGTCGGCACCGGTGCCGCTGATCGAGATGCGATAGCCTTGCTCGGCAACGCGCCGCATCAATTGCCACTGCACATAATAGGTGATGGTGTAGACCGGCGCATCGTGCTGGCGGACGAGGGTGCGGAGCTTCTCGACGAATCCGTCGGTTTCGAGCGGAATGGCGGTGTGGCGCAGGCCGAGCTCGGCGACGCTGTGATCGACGAATGCGCGTTCTTCATACCGCGCGTCGGTATTCATGATGGTGAAGCCATGGACGTCGTAGCCGAAAACGCGCTTGGCGATGGCGATGAGAGCGTTGGAATCGACGCCGCCCGAGAGGCAGAAAGCGAGCGGGACGTCCGCTCTGAGGCGCAGCTCGACGGAGCGGATGAGCGCCGTCCGCGCCGAGGCGACGGCATCGCGGTAGGTCATCGTCTCGTCGCGACGCGCGAGATCGGGGCGCCAGTAACGATGAACCGTCTCGCGCCGCGAGGAACCGAGGGCGAGCACCGTGCCCGGCTCTATCTCCTCGATTCCGGCGAAGAATCCGGTCTTCTTCTTGTAAAGCGCCTTATAGCCGTTCACCATGTAGCGCCGCAGATGGTCGAGATCGACGGGCAGCGCCCGGCCGAGCAGCGCCAGGATGAACTTCACCTCCGAGCCGAAATAGACGCCGTCTGCGCTGCGGTGAATGTAGAGCGGCTTCTCCCCGAAACGGTCGCGGCCGAGAAGCAGCGCCCCGTCCGCCTCATCGAGAAGCGCGAAGGCCCACATCCCCTCGCAGCGCTCGAGGCCCCGCCAGCCTTCCGCTGCGAGCACGCGCAGCAGCACCTCGCTGTCGCTCGTCGTCACGAAAGGGGCGGCTCCCGCGCGCTCCACTCCGCAGCGCAGCTCGAGGTAGTTATAGAGCTCGCCATTGACGATGAGGGCCCTCCCGCCGAAGCGCAGCGGCTGATTGGCGCGCGGATCGAGATCGATGATCGAGAGGCGGCTGTGCAGCAGCAGGGTCTCGGTCCCGTCGATGGCGCGGTGACGATGGACGCCGGCGGCGTCGGGGCCGCGGCGGCGCATCAGCGCGAGGCAGCGCGCGATGCGCGTCTCGTCGATCGCCGCGCTGCCGCGATATCCGGCGATGCCGCACATGGCTCAACCGCTCACCCGCGAAGCCTTCACGCGCAATGCTCGGGCAGAATGGGTGCGCCGCGCGGCACGGCGACAGCAAGGCGCCGGCCGATGAGCTCGTCTTCGCTCCCGGGCGCCAGTCCGGCGCGCGGCCGCACCCAGCCGAGATCGGCGGCGGCGATGATGGTGCCGGCGGCGAGGTCGCGGGCGGCCGCGATGCCGCGGCGGACGCGCTGGCGCACCGCCGCCTCGCAAGGGAGGACGCGCTTGCCGCCGGCGCCCATCAGCAGCTCCGCCTCGCGCACGCGCCGCACGAGCTCGGCAAATTCGGCGGGGTCGGCGGAGAGCTTGTGGTCGTGGAAATCCGACTGGTTCTTGTCGAGCGTGAAGTGCTTCTCGATGACCCGGGCGCCCAGCGCGACGGACAGGACCGCGGCGGCGATGCCGATCGTGTGGTCGGAATATCCGACCGTGCAGCCGAGCGTCGCGAGGTCGCGAAGCGCCGCGAGATTGGCGTCGGCGGGAACCGTCGGATAGGAGACGACACAGTGCAGCAGCGCGAGCGCGCCGCTCCGACCGGTCCGCTGCCATTCGGCCTCGATCCTGCGCTTTGCCCTGCCGACGCCGTCGAGATCGCTCATTCCCGTCGACAGGAGAATGGGCTTTCCGGTGCGCGCCACCTCCTCCAGCAGGGGAAAGAAATCATTGTCGCCCGAGGCCACCTTGAAGGCCGGGACCAGCGGATCGAGGGCCGCCACGCTTTCGAGATCGAAGGGCGTCGAGAGAAAGGTGACGCCCTCGCGCCGCGCCCTGGCCGCCAGGTCCTCGAACTGCGCGTAGCTGAATTGAAAGCGCCGCAGCTGCGCGATCCGCGCTTCCTCGCTGACCGAGACGAGCCTTTCCGGCACGATGGTCTGGAACTTGACGGCGTCGGCGCCCGCTTCCTTGGCACGGCCGATCATCTCCTCGGCGCGATCGAAGCTGCCTTCGTGGTTGTTGCCGATCTCGGCGATGATGAAGACTCGCTCGTCGAGATCGTGCGGGCCGATCCTCATATCCGTCACACTCTGTGGCAGTGCAGCATGTAATCCGTGGCGGCGATCCGGAAGCCGAGCTTCTCGTAGAGCCGCAGCGACGGGATGTTGGCGATCTGCGTTCCGACGCGCAGCATGCGCAGCCCCTTCACCTCGGCGACGGCGAAGGCGATGAGCGCGGCGGCGATGCCGCGCTTGCGAAACGCGGCGCCGACCGCGATGAGGTCGATGGTCAGCACGCCGTCGGCGGGACCGAGGAGCTGGAGAAAGCCGGCGATCGTGCCTTCCCGCTCGGCGACAACCATATGATCGCCGCGCCGCCCGCGAAAGAAATTGCCGGCCCATTCGGCGCGGCTGCGATCGGCCGCCGTGCGCGGCACGGCGGGATCGAGATGCAGCCGTGAGAAGGCGAAACTCTCCCGGGCAAGCGCCGCGACGGCTGCGCGATCCTCGGGGCGGGCGAAGCGCAGGCCGTCGAGCGGACCCGACCGCACCGGCGCCGCCGGCCGCTCCAAGGTGACGTTCGTATCGACGATAGCGAAGCCGAGCGCTTCCAGCCGGCGCAGCTCAGCGACCGCATGCGTCGGAACGCGCGCGAAGAGGAAGACAGGGGACGCCTGCATCTCGCGGATCGCGGCATCTGCCGTCGCATCCGTCAGCGTGACGCGATAGCTCGGGCGGTCCAGGATCTCGGCGAGGAACGGATCAGCGATGAGCGGCATCAGATGATGCGGCGCAGCAGCGTATCGTTGCGTGCGAAGAGGTTCTTGTACCACTCGATATAGCGCGGAAAGCCGGTCTCCAGCGGGAAGGCGGGCTCGTATCCGAGGAGCCGCCGCGCCTTGTCGATCGAGAGCGTGCCGCGATCGGGCATCAAACGGTCCTTCGGCGCGTGCTTCACGGTGACGGTGGGAAAATGCGTGCGCAGGATGTCCACCATCTGCGCGATCGAGCGCGAGCCGCCGAAGGTGAGGTTGAAGATTTCGTTGCGGGAGGCCGGATTCTCGATCGCTTTGGTGACGCCCTGCACGACGTCCTCGACATAGGTGAAATCGAGCCGGTCGGAGCCGTCGCCGGAGATTTGCAGCTCCAATCCCTGCAGCGCATTCTCGATGAAGACCTGGCCGACGCGCCGCGAAACGCAGCGCTCGCCATAGAGCGCCGACGGCCGGATGATGGTGTAGGGCAAGCCGAAGACCTGGTTATAAGCGATCACCATCTTCTCGCCGGAGAATTTGAGCGCGCCGTAGATGCCGAGCGGCTCGCAATGCGTCTCCTCGGTGACCGTGCCGGTGGCGAAATTGCCGTAGACCATGCTCGATGAGAAATAAATGAAGTGCGGCTTGCGGTCGCGCGAGCAGTCGAGGGCATTCTCCAGCGTCCTGAGGCTGTGATCGAAGGTCGAGTACGGATTCTTGTTTGCCTGGTTCGCATGCGCGATGGCGGCAAGATGGATGATGACGTCGGGCTTGATCGTCGCCAGCAAGGGCGAGAAGGTCTGATAGTCGCGGGCGTCCAGCACATGCACCGGAATGCCGGCGGCGTGCAGGAGATCGAGCCGCTCGTGGATGAGATGCAGATAGAGCTGGCGGTTGCTGATGTTGTCGGCGTTGCCGGCGAAGGCGCTGAGATTGTTCACCTGCAGGCTGTCGATGACGTCGACCTCGGCGCCGCGCCGCTTCAGCGCCAGGGCCAGATGGTGTCCGATGAAGCCGGCGCCGCCGGTGATGGCGATGCGGCGGCCGGCGATGTTATTCGTCATCGCTTGAGCTCCCGGATGGCGGTCTTGAGGGTCTGCGCGATATAGGCCATGTCGTCCTCGCCGAGATGCGGGCCGACGGGCAGTGCGATCGAGCTGTCGCTGATCCGCGAAGCGACCGGAAAATCCCGCGCCCCGACCTTGTACTTGTCGCGATAGAAGCGGAGCTGCGGCACGGCCTTGGGATAGTAGACGCTGGTGCCGACCCCGGCGGCGTTGAGCTTGGCGACGAGTTCGATGCGCCGCTCCGCGAGAGCCGGCCCGAGCAGGATCGAAAGGCAATAATAGCTGCTCTCGAAGATGCCATTCGATGTCTCGAAGAGATCGATCTCGTCGATCTCGCGGAGCGCGCCGTGGAGCGCGCGGTAGTTGCGCTCGCGCGCCTTGCCCATGCTGTCGAGGCGCTTCACCTGCTCGATGCCGATCGCCGCCTCGATCTCGTTCATGCGATAGTTGAAACCGACCGCCGTCACATCATAGACGCCGGGTACCTTGCGCTCGCCATGGGTGCGGTCGACCCCGAGCGCCTTCTGCCGCGCGATCCGCGCAACGACTTCCTCGTGACGCGAAATAATCATGCCGCCTTCGGCGGTCGTCATGTGCTTCACCGGGTAGAAGGAGAAGCAGCCGACGTCGCCGAGGAGCCCGGTATGGACGCCGCGATAGCGAGCGCCGAGGGAGAGGGCGCAATCCTCGACGACGAAGAGGCCGCGGGGGCGCGCAATGGCGTTGACGCGGTCCATATCGACCGGCATGCCGAGATAGTGGACGACGGAAATGGCACGGGTGCGAGGGGTGAGCGCCGCCTCGACCTGGTCGAGATCGATATTGCCGGTCCGTGGCTCGGCATCGACGAAGACCGGCGTGGCGCCCATGAGCTCGACGGCATGCGCCGTCGCCGCATGAGTCTGCGCCGGCACGATGACCTCGTCGCCGGCGCCGAGGCCGAGCTGGAAGTAGGCGAGATGCAGCGCTGCCGTGCAGCACGAGGTCGAGGTGGCATAGCGCGCGCCGGTCCAGGCGGCGAAGGCCCTCTCGAATTCGAGGGCGCGCGGCCCATGGACGAGGATCGGGCCGTTCAATACCGCCATCACCGCGGCGCGCTCTTCATCGCCGATCATCGGCCGCCCGAAGGGTATCTCTCGCATGTCTCTCGGCTCGCTTGCTCTAGGAGATTGCCCAGGATCACTCAATGATAAGCGGGCCTGACGACCGCGCCGTGCCGCACCGCCTCGTCGATGGCAAGACAGACGCTCATCGCATCGAAGACGCCGGCCTCGTCGACTTCCGCCGACCCCCGCCCCAACACGGCATCGATGAAGGATGGGATGAGATCGCCCTTTTCGGCGCCGGGATAAGGAAGCGTCACGAGCTCCGGCCGGGCGTCCGGCTCGCGCGAGCGCCAGATGCGGCCGGCATCGACGCCGTTCTCGAAGGTGGCTTCGGTGCCGTAGACGAGGAGGCGATGGAAATGGGGAAAGACGCAGCCGAAGTTCGCCGTGACCTTGGCAACGGCGCCGCTCTCGAAGCGGAGGATCGCCAGAGTCATATCGTCGAAGCGGAATCCCGTCCCGGCTGTAGCGATCCGGTTGCCGAATCCCGCGACCTCCACGACGCGCTCGCCGGCCAGCCAGAGAACGAGGTCGACGACATGGACGCCGCCGCCCAGCATGACCGAATAATAGTCCTGCTTGCCGCGCCAGCCCTCGATGATCTTGTGGACGCGCCCGTAATTGTAGTCGGCTTCGAGATGGAAGAGCCGTCCGAAACGGCCGGCCGCGATCTCGGATTTGAGCGCGCGAAAGCGCGGTGCGCGGCGGAGGATGAGGTTCGAGGAGAGGCGCAGCCCGGGCCGGCGCGCCAGTGCGGCGCGAATCTGCGCGAGCTCGTCGCGCGACTGGCAGAGCGGCTTTTCCGCGAAGACGTGCTTTCCCGCCTCGACGGCACGGTGGATCTGGGCGAAATGCGCGGCGTCATAGCTGGCAATGGAGACGATGTCGATCGTCGGATCGTCGATGAGCGCTTCGGCCGAGGCATGGAGCTTGACCCCAGGATAGCGCAATGCCGCCATCTCGCGCTTGGCGGGATCGATATCGGCGAGCGCCACGACCTCGCAATCGGGATGAGCGCGGTAGCCGGCGATATGCCGCTCGCCGACGCCGAGCCCGACCACGCCGGCGCGCAGGCGCGTCATGCGACGCAGCTTTCCGCAGCGATCTCGTCGGCGAGAGCGATCAGCGCCTCGACTCCATAGGCGAGGTGCGGCTCGGTCATCCGGTCCAGCATCGCCGCAATGCGCGCGAAATCCTCTTCGGTGTCGACAGAGAGCTGCAGCTCGGGCCGCGGGCGCGCCGCCGCGAAATTGACGATGCGAAAGCGCTCGGGATGGGCATAGAGAAAAGGCGTCACATGCTCGCGCTCGGCCGGCTCCCTCGCCTCGGCCATAGCCGCTTCGAGGGCGGCTGTGGCGATGACCTCGACCGACTGGCCTTTTGGAAAACTGCGCGGATGAACGTTGGTCACGAGTTCGGCGTCTTCCTTGCGAAAGAGCGCGATGCCCTTGCTGACCAGCGCCGGGTCGAGCAGCGGGCTATCGCCATTGACCCGCACCAGCGCCGCGAATTTCTGCCCGCGCGCCGCGGCCAGCATCCGCCCGCCGACATCATCGAGCGGTCCGCGGTGGCAGGCGATGCCGAGCCCTTCGGCGAGCGCCGCCAGCGCATCGTCATCCGCTTCGGTCGAAGTCGCGAGCACGATTCCGTCGAGCCCTGCGGCCTGCGCCAGGCGCTCGACGAGATAGGCGATCATCGGGCGGCCGCATAGCGGGCGAAGGACTTTGCCGCGGAGACGGCGCGAGCTTGTCCGCGCCTGGATGACAGCGCCGATGCGCATCGAGTCAGACCGCCACCCGCTCGCCGCCGGCGGCCGCGGCGAAGCTCGCTTCGATGAGGCGCTGGACGCGGGCGCCGGCGGCGAAATCGGGCGCGCAGGCTTCGCCCCGTCGCGCCGCGGCGACGAAGCGCTCGGCAAGGCGGCGGAAGGTCGGCTGGCGGTCGTCGCCCGCCATGCCGTCCGCCTCCTCGCGGAGCAGCAGGCGGGAGGCGCCGCCGCGCTCGTGCAGAGAGAGGGCGAAGCCCGATGCAGTCGAATAGCCGACGTTTTCGAGCACCAGCGCCCCCGACTCGCAGGCGAGCGTCCAGCGGTGCCGCGACAGGCCGGGCGTCGCATTGCCGAGGACGATCGCGACCGGCACGCCGCTGTCGAGGGTCGCGGTCAAGCTCGCAAAATCCTCGGCCGGATGGGCGCCGCGAGGCGCGATCCTCGCCGTCGCGCGCCGGTCGAAGCTCGCCTGCAGCGAGGCGACGCGGCCGAGAAACCGCTCGATCAGGAAGAGGATATGCGAGCCCAGCATCGCCATGACGCCGCCCTGGCGCTCGGCGTCGAGCTTCCAGCCCCAGCGGCCATGCCGGTGCGCGTAAGATTCGTGCGTCCAGATGATCTCTGCCGCGCGCAGCGGTCCCGCCACCCCGTCCCGCAGCGCCGTGCCGAGAGCGATGAAGGCCGGTGCGTCGGCGAATTGGAAGCCGATTGCCGCGGTCTGTCCGCGTGCTTGCTCCGCGAGCCGCGCCGCCGCCGCCGCCGTCGCTGCGAGCGGTTTCTCGGCAAGGACGGCAAATCCGCGAGCGAGGGCCGCCGCCGCGGCGCGCTCCGTCTCGGCGGGCGGCAGCGCGAGGCTCACCGCATCGAGCGGCTGATCGAGCAGCGCCTCGATGCCGGTGCAGGCATCGACGCCGAAGCGTGCCGCCGCGCTGCGCGCCGTCTCCGGATGCGCCGCCGCGAGCGCCACGATCTCGACGCCAGGAAGCGCGCGGAAGACCGGGAGATGCACGGCCGCGCCGAAGCCGGCGCCGGCGATGCCGAGGCGGAGAGGGTGCTCCATTACCTCTCGACGATGCGCAGGCGCGGCAGCGGCACGATGATCTTGGAGCGCAGCCCGCGCTGGCGCAGCTTGGCGATGATCGGCTCGGCATAGTGCCAGGACAGCATCACGGCGTATTCCGGCTGCTCCTCGAAGAGCCGCTTCTCGTCGACGACGGGGATGTGCTTGCCCGGCAAGTAGAGCCCGAGCTTCAGCGAGCTCGATTGCTCGGCGATATAGGGCATGAGAACCGGGTCGATATTGCAATAGTTGAGCAACGTGCTGGCGCGGCCAGGGCAACCGATGCCGGGCGCTGGCATGCCGGCTTGCTTCAGCTCGACCAGCAGCTTCTGCAAGGCGAGCTTCGCCGCCTCGACGAGCGGCACGAAGCGCGCGAAGGCCTCGGGCCCGTTGATCCCGGCCTCTTCCTCGGCCGCGATCAGCGCCGCGAGCCGGGCCGAGCGTGGCCGCCCCGCGCCCTTCACGGCATAGACGCGGATCGAGCCGCCGTAATTCGGGATGCGCTCGGCATCGACGATGCTGAAATCGTAATAGCCGAAGAGGCGCAGAAGCGGCGCCAGCGAGTAGTATTTGAGGTGCTCGTGATAAATCGAATCGTATTGCGCCGTCGCGATGAGGTCGAGGAGGTAGTGCGATTCCGTGACGAAGACGCCGCCTTCTTCGAGAAGATGCGAGACGCCGCGCAGCAGGTCACCGAGATTGGGAATATGCGCGAACATGTTGGTCGAGGTGACGGCCGCCGCGCGCCCATGCGTCGTGACGATCGCGCGCGCCAGCTTCTCGCTGAAGAATGCCTGGATCGTCTCGACGCCCTCGGCGCGGGCGAGCGCCGCGATGTTGGTCGCCTCGACGCCGAGAACGCGCAGCCCCTTGGCGAGAAAGCCCTTGAGCAGCGTTCCGTCATTGGAGCCGATGTCGATGGCGAGCGCGCCCCGCGGGCAGCCGAAAGTGTCGACGATGACGGAGGCTGTTCCCTGCAAATAGCGCACGAGGCTCGGCGTGATGCCGCTTCGATAGGGATAGTCCGGATGGAAGAGGATGTCCGGCCGTACGACATGGTCGATCTGGGCGAGGCCGCAGGCGCCGCACTGCACGAGGCGCAGCGGATAGACCGTCTCGGGCGCGTCGAGCTGCGCGCGCGTCAGCAGCGAGTCGCAGGGCGGCTGGTGGCCGAGATCGAGGATCGGCCGCAGCGCGCCCGAGCCGCAGATCTGGCAGCGTTCGAGATGACCCAGCGGCAGGTCATGTGTGGGCAGTGCTGTCATGCGGCGGCAGGGGCGGGGGCCGGAGCCCCGTTCTCCAGCAAAGCGGCCACGCGCGCGGCGAGGCGCGCGCCGGCGGCATCGGGATGGAACTTGCGCTCCCAGCATGAAAAGGCGCGCTCGATTATGGCTTCGGCGCGCTGGCGATCGGCGACGGCGAGGCGCATGCGCTCGACGAAACCCTCGGCGTCGCCGGCGAGATAGGCAGTCTCGCCGTCGATGAGGTCGGGGTTGCCGAGGGCTGTATTGCGATGGGCGATGACGAGCGTGCGCTTTGCCATGGCCGTCAGGATGCGGCTGCGATTGCCGACCGGAACGTCGATCGGCACGAGCACGGCATGGCAGGACGCCATGACCGCGTCGAGATCCTCGACGAAGCCGAGGCGCTCGAATTCGCGCCGGCTCGCCATCATGCGCTCGGCCCAATGCGGGACGGCGCCGCGCCCGGCGAGGAGAATGCGAAAGCCGCCCTCGCCCCAGAGCCGGCGCAATCTCGGAAAGACTTTCTCCAGTGTGAAGTGCAGCGCCGAGCGCGAGCCGAGGCCGGTCAGAGTGCCGAAGAAGAGAAAGCTCGGCGTCTCTGGCAGCGGCTTCCGCGCGGAGGCGCGCCCCGCCATCGGCTCCGGCCAGGGATAGGGTTCGTAAGTCGCGGCGATGCCGAGGCGGCCGAGCGCGGCGACCGAGGAATGCGACGCGACGATGATCGTCTCGGCCGAGCCGAGAACATCACGATAGAGCCGCTCCCAGCTCCGGCAGCAGAGCCAGTTCGAGGCAAGATGAACAAGCGCTGTCGGACGCTCGCGGACGGCGTAGAGCGCATGATGCCAGATGCTCTGGAAGTTGAGGTCGCCCAGCCAGACGACCCGCGGGGCCGCGACAGGCGCCGCGATCCACGCCGCGAGGATGTCGAAGGCGACGATCGCATCGGGCTGGAAGCGGCGGATGACGGCCCGCGCTTCGGCGCTGGCCGCGGGGTCGAGCCGATGGCGATGCCGCCCCTGCTCGACGAAGCGCCGCGACCGGCAGGCGACGATGCGGACGCGCTCGCCCTCGGCGAAGTCGCGCGCATAGGCGTCGACCGCCGCGTCCGGCCAGGCCTCGCCTTCCAGCAGCAGCAGGTGAAGGATGGCGTAACCCTCCCGCTTCAGCCGCGCGATGTAGTGATAGAAAAGGACGGTGCTGGCGCCTCGGCTCTCATGCGGGACGCCGGCCGAGCAGACGAGGAGGCGCCGCCCGCTCGCCGCGGCCGGCGCTGCTGTTTCGCGCATGGCTGCCAAGGCGGTCACAAGAGGCCCCGGAGCAGGGCAAGGCCGACAATGCCGACATGCATCGCATGCGCGAAGTCGCCGCGCTCGATTGCCGAGGCGAGCGCCTGGCGCGGGAGGAGGAGGCGGGTGACCCCCGCCTCGGGCGTCCAGCCCGCGATCGGCTCCACGGCTTTGGCGAAGAAGCACCAGATCTTGTTGTCGAGGCGCCCGGGATCGGGCGAGAGGCGGCCGAGGAGGAGCGGCGCGGCAGGGGCGGCATAGCCTGCCTCTTCGGCAAGCTCGCGGGTGGCGCAGGCGGCGGGCTCCTCGCCGGGGTCGAGCAGCCCGCCCGGCAGCTCGAGAGTCAGCGCCTCGCTCGCCGGGCGGTATTGCTCGACGAGGACGATCTCTTCCTCCGCCGTCAGGGCGAGGACGTTCACGTAATCGGCCTGCGCCAGCGAGTGGAAGGCGCCGAGCGCGCGGCCCTCCGGATCGGTGACGGCACGCTCGACCAGGGTCACCCAGGGCGAGAGGACGGTGCGCTTTCGGGCGGTGATGCGATAGGGGTTCATCGGAAGGAAGGCGCGATCCGGGCAAGCTACCGCAGTCCGGGTGAATCGCGTCACCCGGGAGGCGCATGCGACCCGCGCGGTTCCGCCTTAAGCGGCCGCGACCGCGTCCACCGGCAGGCGGACCCTCACTTGACGGCCAAGCAGCTCCAGCAGGACGACGACGCGGTCGGCGTCGCTCACGCACTCGAAGATGCCGGTCTGGCCGGTCAGGGCGCCGTGATTTATTTGCACCCGCTCGCCGGGGCCGAAAGCCGGCGCCGGCGGCAGGACGACGAGGCCGCGCGCGTCTTCGCGGGCGCGTATCTCGTCGATGACCGTCTGCGGAACCGGGGCGGGCCGGTCGCCATGGGACACCAGCTCGACGACGCCGATGGTCGAACGGATGGCTCGCCAGCGCGCGGCGGCGATATCCATGGCAAGAAAGAGATAGCGCGGGAAGAGCGGCCGAGCCCGCTCGCGTGCCTGCCGCGCATGGCGCACGCGCTTCAGATAGCAGGGGAGATAGGTCGCAAATCCCTGATTGCGCAGGTGCCAATTCGCCTTGCTCTCGGCGTGAACCTGCGTATGGACGGCATACCACTGAAGCATAGCGCTCACTCCGCGAAGCGCGGCCGCTTGCGCGAGACGTGCAGCAGCGCCGGCGCCAGCACCCGCGCCTCCGGCATCTGCCGCACGAGGCTGTCGAAGCTGCGCTGCGGTGTCCGGTGGTCGGTCAGGACCACGGCATCGACGGGCCCCAGCGCCGCGAGCTCGGTCGCGACGGGCAGGCGCCGGCCGGGCCGCACATCGATGGCACGGACGACGAGGCCGACGAGGGTGACATCGTGGCCATCGGCGCTCAGCATCGCAAGATCCGCGAGCTCGCCCGCCCCGCACAAAGCGACCCGCCGCCAGCCGCGCTCGGCGCAGATGCGAAACAACGCTTCGTAATCGGCGCGTGCCCGCCGCAGGAAATCGAAGGAATAAGCGAGGTAGTTCGCGGTCAGCCGGCTCTTTTCGGCAAAGCCCTTCGGCGTCAGGTAATACCGATACCGGTTGGCCGGCGCGTGAGTGATCTTGATGAAGCCCTTGGCGATGCAGCGCCGCAGATAAGCGTTGGTGAGGCCGAGCGCGATGCCGAGCCGTCGCGCCAGCGATCGCTGGGTGATGGTGCTGCTTTCCTCGACCGCCGCCAGCAGGCTGACGGTGATGCCGGCCTCGGTCGGCGACTCCCCCGAGTCCGACTCCGGCAGGCTGAGCGGCGGTGCCCCCGAATGAGCGTTCACGGCGCGAACATAGGAGCGTGCCGACTCGGCGTCAATCGGAAAAGCCGGCCTATTGCCGCGAAGGCGGCGCTGTCAGGGAGCTCGAAGGCGCGCCGTTTCTAGTGTTGCGGCGGCAGCTTTTCTTCGAGCGCCCAAGCCTCCGCGCTGGCGCCGGCGAGCGATTGGACGCGCGCTTCGTCAGCGGCAAGCGCGGCGGCCGGTCCCGAATAGACGATGGCGCCGTCGTCGAGGACATAAGCGTCGTCGGCGATGGCAAGGCTCATGCGGACATTCTGCTCGACGAGCAGCACCGAGATGCCCTCGCCGCGCATCTGCTCGACGATGCGGAAGACCTCGCGGACGATGAGCGGCGCCAGGCCTTGCGAGGGCTCGTCGAGAATGAGGAGCTTCGGGTTCAGCAGCAAGGCGCGAGCGATCGCCAGCATTTCCTGCTCGCCGCCCGAGAGTTGCCGCCCCAGATTCTGCCGCCTCTCGGCGAGCCGCGGGAAGAGGTCGTAGATCCGCTCGGGCGTCCAATGACCGTCGCGCTCCAGCGGTACGCGCAAATTCTCGTCGACCGTCAGATTGGGAAAGATGCGCCGCCCTTCCGGGACGTAGCCGACGCCGAGCGCCGCGATGCGGAAGGTGGCCCAGCGCGTCGTGTCGCGGCCGAAGACGCTGATGCGGCCTTCGCGTGCCGGGGTCAGCCCCATGAGGCTGCGGAGCGTCGTCGTCTTGCCGGCGCCGTTGCGGCCGAGCAGGGTGGTGATGCGCCCTTCTTCGACGGCGAGGCTGACGCCGTGAAGAATATGGCTCTTGCCGTAATAGGTGTGCAGCCCCTCGGCGGCGAGCGCGGTCACGCGGCTTCTCCGAGATAGGCGGCCTGCACCGCCGGGTTCTGCGCGATCGCGGCGGGCGGACCTTCGGCGAGAAGCCGGCCCTGATCGAGCACCGTGATCCGGTCGGCGAGGTTGAAGACGACGCGCATGTCGTGCTCGATGAGGACGATCGTATATTTGTTGTCCCGGTGCAGCCGGCGGATGAGTGCGGCGATCTCGTAAGTCTCCTGGTCGCCCATGCCGGCGGTCGGCTCGTCGAGCAGCAGAAGACGCGGGCGGAGCGCCAGCGCCATGGCGATCTCGGCGGCGCGCTGGTCGCCATGGCTCAGCTCGCCGACGAGGCGGTCCGCTTTGGCGACGAGGCCGGTCAGGCCGAGGATTTTCTCGACGCGCTGGCGGATCTCGGCGGCGGCGCGGCGGCCGAGCCACGGGCGCAGGCGGTAGCCGGCGGCGACTTCGGCGCTGATTCGCACATTTTCGAGGACGCTGATCTCGGGAAAAATCTCGGTGATCTGGAAGGTGCGCGCCATGCCGCGGGCGACGCGGCGATGCGCCGGAACCCCCGTCACATCCTCGCCGTCGAAGGCGATCGAGCCGGCGCTCGGCCGGAAGAGGCCGCTGATCAGGTTGAAGAAGGTCGTCTTGCCGGCGCCGTTCGGACCGATGACGGCGCGCAGCTCGCCGCTCTCGACCGTCATCGACACATCGCGCACGGCGACGAGGCTGCCGAAATTCTTCGAGACGCGGCGGATGTCGAGGAGGCTCATGCCGCCGCCTTCCGCCGCTGCAGGAATCCGAGGAGTCCGCGCGGGAAGAACATCACGACGAGGACGAAGAGGAGGCCGATGAAGGACTGCCAGTTGGTGGTGATGCTCGACAGGTAGTCCTGCAGCACGACGAAGACGACGGCGCCCAGCAACGGTCCCCAGAAGGAGCGCATGCCGCCCATCACCGCCATGATGACGAGATCGCCCGAGAGCGCGTAATGGAGGCCGCGCGGATCGGCGAAATTGTTGAGCATGGCGTAAAGCGCGCCGGCAAGGCTGATGAAGAAGCAGGAAAGGGTGAAGGCGAGCCAGATATGGCGCTCGACGGGAATGCCGAGGAAGCGCGCGCGGCGCTCGTTCTCGCGGATCGCCAACAATGTGTGGCCGAAGGGCGAGCGCAGCAGGAACGCCATCACCGCCGTCACCACGGCGAAGCAGGCGAGCACGAAATAATAGAAGGCCTCGGCATTGTTGAGGATGTCGATGGTGACGGGGCCGAGATGCAGCGGCTGCCGGGCGAAGCCGCGCAGCCCGTCATCGCCGCCGGTGAGCGCGTTCCAGCGGAAGGCGATGAAGTAGAAGACTTGGCCGAAAGCGATGGTCACCATGGCGAAATAGACGCCGCGGCGCCGCACGATGAGCGCACCCAGCAGCGCCCCGGCGATGCCGCCGAGGAGGGTCCCGAGCAGCAGCGCCAGCGGCGTGCTCGCCGCCAGCAGCTTCAAGGTGAGACCGGCGCCATAGGCGCCGAGGCCGAAATAGGCGGCATGGCCGAAAGAGAGGACGCCGGTGAAGCCGAGGAGGAAGTTGAGCGACATGGCGGCGAGGCCGAGGACGAGGACGCGCGTTCCGAGCGCCGTGTAGCCTCCGATCGCCGGCATCCAATAGGGCGCCCCGATCAGCACCGCCCAAATCGCCAAGAGGATCAGCCGCCCTCTCAGGATTTCGCTTCGCCTCATGTGAGGAGGCCTTCCTCGCCGAGAAGACCGCGCGGCCGGATGAGGAGGACGACGGCCATCATGATGTAGATGACGGCCTCGCTCGCCGAGGGGAAGAAGACCGTGGTGACGCCGGCGGCGACGCCGATGAGGAGGCCGCCCAAGAGCGTGCCCGGCAGGCTGCCGACTCCGCCGACGATGATGGCGATGAAGCTCGGCATGAGGAGGCCCGTCCCCATCGTCGGCTCGAGGCCGAGCTGCCCCCCGGCGAGGACGCCGGCGAGACCCGCGAGGAAGATGCCGACGGCGAAGTTGAACGAGCGCAGGGCCCGGATATTGACGCCGAGCGAGGACACCGTCTCGAGGTCGAGCGTCCCGGCGCGGATGCGGACGCCGATCCGCGTGTAGCGCAGGAAGGCGAAGAGGCCGGCCACGGCGACCGCCACCGTGCCGACCATGAAGAGGCGATAGCCGGTGATGAAGAAGAGGTCGAGGCTGAGCGGCTGCGCCATGAAGGCGGGGATCGAGACCGGCAGCCCTTGCGCGCCCCAGAGGAAGCGTGTGCCGTCCTCGAAGATGAAGGCGAGGCCGAAGGTGAGGAGGAGGCTGTAGAGCGGGTCGCGGCCGTAGAGGCGGCGGATGAGGCCGCGCTCGATGGCGAGCCCCAGCAGCGCCGTCAGCAGCGGCGAGACGAGCAAGGCGCCCCAGAAGCCGAGATAAGGGTTCAGCGAATAGGCGAGATAACCGCCGATGGCGAGGAAGCCGCCATGCGCGAAGTTGATGACGCCCGAGAGATTGAGGATGAGCGAAAGGCCGAGCGCCATCAGCACGTAGAAGGCCCCGGTGATGAGGCCGTTCGTGATGTTGAAAAGGATGAGCTGGGTCATCGCGGAATGTCCGCGCGCGCGATGCGCTTCGGGCGCGACGGCGCGACGCCAGCCGCATCCGTCGCCACCCCGGCGTCGGTATCGCGAGTCCGGGACCAAGCCATCGAGCGATCTCGCCGCAGGCTGGATCGCTTCGCGCTCGCGATGACGGTGTCGGAGGGTGACGGCGAGCGCTGCGGCCGATCAGCCGGCAAGCGCACGTTCCCTTGTCTCGGTCATCATTGTCGCTCCCTGTCCAACCGTCGAGCGGCTTCGCCGCCTTCATTTTTCGGCCGCTCGCCGGCGGCCAGGGCAGTATGTTCATCCCGGCGCGATATTCAACGGCCAAATTTTGCGCGCGCCGAATGCGGGTTTCGCGCTAGTCTAAGGCTGAAGAAGCAATAACCAACCTCAGGGAGCGAAAGAATGTCCTTGTTGCTATCGAACATCCCGAGCCGCCGCACGGTCCTCAAAGGCGGCGCTGCCGTCGTCGCCTTGCAGGTCGCATCGCCCTTCATCATCGCGGCGCGCGGCGAGACCCCGGTGAAGATCGGCATGGTCGATCCCATCACCGGCGTCTATGCCGCCCTGGCGCAGAGCGAGGTCGAGGGGGCCAAGCTCGCGGTCGAGCGGATCAACAAGGCCGGCGGCGTCTTGGGCCGGTCGCTCGAGCTCCTCGTCGAGGATTCGGCGAATGATACCGGGACCGGCGTTCAGAAGACGCGCAAGCTCATCGACCGCGACCAGGTCGATGTCGTCCTCGGCGATGTCAATTCCGGCATCGCCTATGCGATGTCGCAAGTGACGAACGAGAAGAAGAAGCTGCATATCGTGCCAGGCGGCCATACCGATCCCATCACCGGCAAGGACTGCCGCTGGAACGTCTTCCGCGTCTGCAACACGACGACGATGGACGCCAACGCGATCGCCGACACCCTCATCGAGAAGTTCGGCAAGAAGTGGTACTTCATCACGCCCGACTACGCCTACGGCCATTCGGTGCAGGCCGCCTTCGAGAAGAAGCTGAAGGAGCATGGCGGCACCTCGGCCGGCGATCTCGTGCCGATCGGCACGGTCGATTACTCGGCCTATCTCATCAAGGCCAAATCCTACGGCCCGCAAGTGCTCATCAACGTCATGGGCGGCGTCGACCAGGTGAACAGCCTGAAGCAGTTCGTCCAGTTCGGCCTCGACAAGCAGATGGCGCTCGGCGGCTCGCTCCTCGAGCTCGAAAGCCTGCTGGCGCTGCCGAACGAGGCGCGCATCGGTTGGTGGGTCATGGAGTGGTACTGGAATCAGCCCGACGTGCCGCATGTGAAGGAGTTCGTCGCCGATGTGAAGAAGGCGACCGGCAAGATCGCGACGGCCCGGCACTGGTTCGGCTTCGTCGCGGTCAACACGGTGGCGCTCGCCGCCGCCGCGGCCAAGAGCCTCGACGGCGTCAAGATGGCGCAGGCGATGCAGGGCTTGAAGCTGCCGCCCGAAGTGGCGCTCCAGCCCGGCACGGTCGAATACCGCGCGGGCGACCACGAGCTGATGGCGACCGTCTTCGCGGGCGAGGCGCAGAAGCCTCAGGGCGATCCCAACGACCTCTTCAAGGTGCGCTCGCTCGTGCCGGGCGAGAAGGCGGCGGGTCCCGTCGAGGAGACGGGCTGCCACATTCAATGGCCGGCCTGACGAGGCGAGCCGGCGCCGCCTCCCGAGATTGACAGAGGACGGCGCCGGATTACCCTTTTCCGCGGCGGCCGGTGAACGTGCTGAACCGGCGCTGCGGGCGGCGCGAGAAGAGAAGCACGGAAAGGGAGATCATCATGGCCAGCATGATTTCGATTCATCCGTCCGTCGATAACGGCGTGAAGCCCGGGGCAGCGTCCTTCGCCGGCGGCACCCTCGTCTGCAAATGCCGCACGAACCCGGTCGAGGTCAGCATCAAGGGCAATTGCGCGCACAACCATGTCTGCGGCTGCACCAAATGCTGGAAGCCGGAGGGCGCTCTCTTCTCGCTTGTCGCCGTCGTGCCGCGCGACAACCTCAAAGTCACGGCGAACGCGGGCAAGCTGAAGGTGGTCGATTCCTCGGCCGTCATTCAGCGCTATGCCTGTAAAGATTGCGGCGTTCACATGTATGGCCGCATCGAGAACAAGGGCCATCCCTTCTACGGCTTCGATTTCATCCATACCGAGCTCTCGAAGGAGACCGGCTGGGCGCCGCCCGAATTCGCCGCCTTCGTCTCCTCGATCATCGAATCGGGAACGAAGCCCGATCAGATGGGCGCGGTCCGGGCGCGGCTCCGCGAGCTGCACCTCGAACCCTATGACTGCCTGTCGCCGGCGCTGATGGACGCGATCGCGACGCACACGGCGAAGGCGAAGGGCGTGCTTCAGGCGTAGCCGCGCCGCCTCGCAAGCCGTCGGCACAAGACATTCGGCTGGCATTCGGCGTCCCGGCTCCGGCGGAGGATCGGAGCCGGGCCGCGCATTCGTTCAATGGAGGTGACCCTTGGAAACGCGCGCCGCAGTGGCCTACAAGGCCGGAGCTCCCCTGACGATCGAGACCGTCCAGCTCGATGGACCGCGCAGCGGCGAGGTCCTCGTCGAGATCAAGGCGACCGGGATCTGCCACACCGACGCCTACACGCTGTCCGGCGCCGATCCCGAGGGGCTGTTTCCAGCAATTCTCGGCCATGAAGGGGCGGGCATCGTCGTCGATGTCGGCCCCGGCGTCGCCAGCCTCAAGAAGGGCGACCACGTCATCCCGCTCTACACCCCCGAATGCCGGCAGTGCGAATACTGCCTCAGCCGCAAGACCAATCTCTGCCAGGCGATCCGGGCGACGCAGGGGCGCGGCGTGATGCCGGACGGCACGAGCCGCTTCTCGCTCGGCGGCAAGCCCATCCTCCACTATATGGGCACCTCGACCTTTGCCAATTACACCGTCGTTCCCGAGATCGCCCTCGCCAAGATCCGCGAGGACGCCCCGTTTGAGAAGGTCTGCTACATCGGCTGCGGAGTCACCACCGGCATCGGCGCCGTCATCAACACGGCGAAGGTCGAGCCAGGCGCCAATGTCGTCGTCTTCGGCCTGGGCGGCATCGGTCTCAACGTCATTCAAGGCGCCCGGATGGTCGGTGCCAACATGATCGTCGGCGTCGATATCAACCCCAGGAAGAAGGCGCTCGCCGAGAAGCTCGGCATGACGCATTTCGTCAATCCCAAGGAGGTGAAGGGCGACCTCGTTCCCTATCTCGTCGAGCTGACGAAGGGCGGCGCCGATTACAGCTTCGAGTGCATCGGCAACGTCAATGTCATGCGGCAGGCGCTCGAATGCTGCCACAAGGGCTGGGGCGTCAGCGTCATCATCGGCGTCGCCGGATCGGGACAGGAGATCGCGACGCGCCCGTTCCAGCTCGTCACCGGCCGCGTCTGGAAGGGCACCGCCTTCGGCGGCGCCCGAGGCCGCACCGACGTCCCGAAGATCGTCGACTGGTACATGGAGGGCAAGATCAACATCGACGACCTCATCACCCATGTCCTGCCCTTCGAGAAGATCAATGACGGCTTCCACCTCATGCATGAGGGCGAATCGATCCGCACCGTCGTGACCTATTAGAGACGCGAGGTTGCCGGAGCCGCGCGGCGAGCGGCTCAGGGCGCCTAGCCCGATCCTCGGTCGGCCGCTATCCCGGCAAGCCACGGCGTCAGCGCGTCGACGGTGTAGTGGATGTAATCGGCGTCGGCTCCCTCGACCGCCCAATCGACGGTGCCGCGCAACCATACCGTCGTCATGCCGAGCGCCGCCGCCGGCGCGAGGTTCTTTGCCATGTCCTCGATCATGACGGTGCGGCTGGGGATGATCTCGAACCGCCGCACCAGCGCCGCATAGCCGGCTGGGTCGGGCTTCGGCAGATAGCCGCAGGCGGCGATGTCGAAAATGCCGGAGAATTGCGGGGCGAGGCCCAAATGGCCGAGCACGTTCTCGGCGTGGCGGCGCGAGCCGTTGGTGAAGACGAGCTTGCGGCCGGGCAGGTTCGCCAGCGCCGCCGCAAGGGCCGGATCGCGGGGTACGGCCGTCAGGTCGATCCGGTGCACATGGTCGAGGAAGCGTTCGGGATCGAGGCCATGCACCTTCATGAGGCCGCTCAGCGTCGTGCCATGCTCGCGGAAATACTGGCTGCGCAGGCGCTTCGCCTCGTCGAGGCCGACGCCGAGGAATTCGGCGATGAACTCGTTCATCCGCTCCTGGACCTGCTCGAAAAGCCGGCAGGAGGCGGGGTAAAGCGTGTTGTCGAGATCGAAAATCCAGGTCTCGACCTCCGTCATCGCGCGCCGTGGTTGCAATCCGATGTCGTTCACTTTATGTTCGCATTCTCCATGCAGTCAGCCATGCCGCAAAATATCGCCCGGCCCGGGACCGAGCCGGCGCCGAGCGGCCGCAGGGTAGCGAAATCGCGGTGCCGCCGGAAGCCGGTAGGGCGTCGCAACGAGGCGGGGGGTGGAATGAGGCGTAGCGCCTCGCGCTCTGGCCTCCGCGCGCCGTTCCTGCGGCGGGTCGCGACAATTCCCGAGAAGGCCGAGGCCGGGCGCCATTCCTTCACCTTGCCGATCTTCGGCGGCGGTGGTCTCGACCTCGACTTCAGGCGGCCTGTCACAATCTTCGTCGGCGAGAACGGCACGGGCAAGTCGAGCCTCCTCGAAGCCATCGCCCGCAACAGCGGCTTCAACACGCAAGGCGGCAGCCGCGACAACCGCTATGGCACGGAGGAGGAGGATGGCGGTCTCGCCGCCGCCCTGCGCTTCTCCTGGCTGCCCCGAGTCGAAGGCATCTTCTTCCGCGCCGAGAGCTTCTTCAACTTCGTCGATTACGTCGAGGCCGCCTATCGCGCGGACAACAACCGGGTTCCGCCATGGGGTCGGCGAAGCCTTCATCACCGCAGCCATGGCGAAACCTTCCTCGGCTTCTTCTCCGCCCGGCTCGGCGCCGCTCGCCGCTGCCTCTACCGGTTCGATGAGCCCGAAGCCGCGCTCTCTGCCGACCGCCAACTCGAATTCCTGGCGCTGATGCCGAGCACCGCGAGGCCGGCACCGTGCAATGCATCATCGCGACGCACTCGCCGCTCCTCATGGCCTGTCCCGGCGCCGACCTTCTGCTCTTCGGACACCGCGGCATCCATCGCGCGAACACGCCGAGATCACGCATGTCCAGCGCTACGCCGCTTTCTTTCGTGACCCCGGCGGATTCATCGAGACGGAGCTCGCCCGCCTCGCCGAGGCGCGGCGAGGATCGCGTCGGGAACGAGGCGGCGCGTGACGCTCGCGCTTCCGTTCACGGCATCGAAGGCGGCAATTCAGCTGGCCGGCGGCGCCTTCAGCTCGACCGTGTTGCCGTCCGGATCTTTTATATAGAGGGAGCGGCCGGTCCCGGTGGCGCCATAGCGCTCCCCGGTCTCGCCGATCGCGACGCCATGGGCTTCGAGATGCGCGCGCAAGGCCGCCTCGTCGAAGCTTTCGAGGCGCAGGCAGAAATGGTCCATGTTGCGGCCCGTCGCGCCCGGCCCGGCCCCGCCCTCCCGGCCGAGCTTGCCGTCGAGGGTCACGAGGTCGATGAGGGCGCTGCCGGCGCGAAGCTGGAGAAGCCCGAGCTCCGGCTGCCATTTCTCGACCGGGCAGAGCAGGACGTCGCGGTAGAAGGCGGTCGCGCGTTCGAGATCGGCGACGCGCAGCACGACATGGTCGAGCGCGGCAATAGCGATCGCCGGCGGCGCATGCACCTTCATGTGACGCCTCCTGCCGGCGCGGCTCCGCGGATCAGCGTTCCGGCGCCCTCGGTGAAGAGTTCGAGCAGGATCGCGTGCTCCATGCGTCCATCGAGGATGACGGCGGCCTCGACGCCGCCATCCACCGCTTCGAGGCAGGTCTCGACCTTGGGGATCATGCCGCCGCTGATCGTGCCATCGGCGATCATGGCGCGCGCCTCGGCGGCGGAAAGTTCGGGGAGGAGCCGCTTCTCGCGGTCGAGCACGCCGGCGACATCGGTGAGGAGCAGGAAGCGCGTCGCTCGCACCGCCGCGGCGACGGCGCCCGCTACGGTGTCGGCGTTGATGTTGAAGGTCTCGCCGGCGGCGCCGACGCCGATCGGCGCGATGACCGGGATGATGTCGGAGCGGGCGAAACCGTCGAGCATGGCGGCGTTGACGCGTTCGACCTCGCCGACGAAGCCGAGATCGAGCAGCCTTTCGATGTTGCTGTCGGGATCGCGCCGCCGGCGCTCGAGCTTGCGCGCGCGGATGAGGGCGCCATCCTTGCCAGAGAGCCCGATGGCGGTGCCGCCGGCGCGATTGATGGCCGCGGCGAGCTGCTTGTTGATCGAGCCGGAGAGCACCATCTCGACGATTTCGACCGTCGCCTGGTCGGTGACGCGCAGCCCATCGACGAAGGCCGATTTGATCTTGAGCCGCTCCAGCATCTGCCCGATCTGCGGCCCGCCGCCATGGACGACGATGGGGTTGATGCCGACCTGCTTCAGCAGCACCACGTCGCGGGCGAAGCTGTCGCCGAGAACGGCATCGCCCATCGCATGGCCGCCGTATTTGACGAGGATCGTCTTGCCGGCGTAGCGGCGCATATAAGGCAGTGCCTCGGCGAGCACGGCGGCCTTCTCCGAGGCATGCGCAAGGGCGGCGGCGAGGGTGTTCGGCTTCTCGTTCATCGCGCCACCGAGTCTAACGCGCCTCTTCCGGCGCCGCCAGCGCCGCGAGCCCGGCGCGGAGCTCGGCGATGCCGCGTCCCTCGCGGGCGCTCGTCACCTCGATGACGGGATGGGCCGCCACATGACGCGCGAGCTCGGCGGCGAGCGCATCGAGGCGCGCCGCCAGCTCGGCTTCGCGCACCTTGTCGGCCTTGGTGAGGACGAGCTGGAAGGACACGGCGGCCGCATCGAGCATCGCCATCAGCGGTCGGTCCGTGTCCTTGATGCCATGGCGCGCATCGATGAGGAGGCAGACGCGGCGGAGCGAGGCGCGCCCCGCGAGATAGAGGCGAATGAGCTCCGTCCAGCGCGCGATTTCGCGCTTCGGCGCCTCCGCATAGCCGTAGCCCGGCATATCGACGAGGACGAGGCGACCGCCGAGCGAGAAAAAATTGAGCTGCCGCGTCCGTCCCGGCGTGTGCGAGGTCCGGGCGAGGGCGCTGCGTCCGGTGAGGGCGTTGAGAAGGCTCGACTTGCCGACATTGGAACGGCCGGCAAAGGCGATTTCGGGCAAGCCGTCGGGCGGCAGCGCAGCAAGCGTGGCGGCGCCGGCGAGGAAGGTGCATTCCCGGGCGAAGAGGCGGCGGCCTGTTTCGAGCGCCGCCTCGTCGGACGCGGCGTCTCCCGGTGCTCTTCGCTCGATCACGCCGCTCCGGCGCGGTGCATGATCACCCATTGCTGAATGACGGAGAGGGTGTTGTTCCACGCCCAGTAGATGACGAGTCCGGCCGGGAAGGACGCCAGCATGTAGGTGAACATGATCGGCAGGAACATGAACATCTTGGCTTGTACCGGGTCAGCCGGCTGCGGGTTCAGCTTCTGCTGGAGAAACATCGTCGCGCCCATGATGAGCGGCCAGGCGCCGATCATCAGGAAGGCCGGCGGGTGCCAGGGGATGAGGCCGAAGAGGTTGGCGAACGAGGTGGGGTCCGGCGCCGACAGGTCGCGGATCCAGCCGTAGAACGGCGCCTGGCGCATCTCAATCGTGACGTAGAGCACCTTGTAGAGCGAGAAGAAGACCGGGATCTGCACGACGATCGGCAGGCAGCCCGCCAGCGGATTGGCGCCGACGCGCTTGTAGAGCGCCATCATCTCCTCGTTAAGGCGCTGCTTGTCGTCGCCGAACTTCTCGCGCAGCTTCATCATTTCCGGCTGCAGCAGCTTCATCTTGCTCATCGCCTTGTAGGATTTGTTGGCGAGCGGGAAGAAGAGCAGCTTGACGAGCACGGTCAGCAGCAGGATGGCGAGGCCGAAATTGCCGATGACGCCGTAGAAGAAATCGAGGGCGAAGAAGATCGGCTTCGTCAGGAAGTAGAACCAGCCCCAGTCGACGGCATTGTCGAAGCTGTTGATGCCGAGCTCGTCGCGGTACTTGTCGAGAAGCTTCACCACCTTGGGCCCGGCGAAAAGCCGGCTCGATGCGGCGATCGAGCCGCCCGCCGGGACGATTTTCTCGCTGCCGAGGAAATCCGCCTGATAGCGGTCGGTATGGTCGAGCAGCGTATGCGTGAAGCGGCCCTTGACGGTCTCGTCCTGCGGCGGGACGAGGGCGGTCAGCCAGTATTTGTCGGTGAAGCCGAGCCAGGCGCCGGGCGAGGTCGCGGTGACGGGCTCGCCGGGCTTCAGAGCCGAATACTTCTCCTCTTTGAGGATGCCGTTGAAATTGCCGATCATGCCCTCGAACAGGATGTAGTAGCTCGAGCTCGGCGGCGTGCCGATGCGTGTGACCGAGGCGTAGGGGTAAAGCGTGACCGGCGCGCCGCTATGGTTTTCGACCTTCTGCTCGACCGTGAACATGTAATCGTCATCGACGCTGATCGTCCGCGTGAAGCGCAAGCCGGCGCCATTGTCCCAGGTGAGCGTCACCGGCGTCTTCGTCGTCAGCGCCTCGCCGGTGACGTTCCATTTCGTGTCGCTGTCGGGCACCTTCACCGACTTGTCGGCTGGAGCCCAGCCCGATTCGACGAAATAGGGACTGGCCGTCCCGGCCGGAGACAGCAGCACGATCTCCGGGCTCTTCGGATCGACGGTTTCATGGTATTGCGCCAGGGTCAGGTCGTCGAGCCGGCCGCCGACGAGGGCGATCGAGCCGTGAAGGCGCGGCGTGTCGATCTTGATGCGCGGAGCCGCCGCGAGCGCCGCATCGCGGCTCTCGCCCGCGGGCGCGGCGCCGGCAGGAGCCGCCGTTGGCGCAGCGGGGGCGCCGGCAGGAGGCGCTGCCGAGGGTGCCTTCGCCGCGCCGCCGCCGGCCGCCTTCTGCTCCGTGTGCTGCGCCCGCTGCGCCGCCTCGTGCTGGAGCCGAGGATGCTCGAAGAAATATTGAAAGCCGAGCAGGATCGCGACCGAAAGCGCGATGGCGAGAATGAGATTACGTTGTTCCATCTGGGCGGGATTGTTCCGGCAATCGTGGGGACGGCGAGGTCAGCCGTGATGCAAAGGCGCGCGGCAGCGGCCCGGATGCGCTGGCTCCACCCGGGCTTGCGGTACCGGATCATAGCCGCTGCCGCCCCAAGGGTGACAGCGCGCAAGACGCCGCAGCGCGAGCCACGTTCCCCGTAAGGGACCATGCAGCGCCAGCGCCTCGAGCGCGTAGTCCGAGCAGGTCGGGAGATAGCGGCAGCGCGGCGGCAATATCGGCGACAGGAAGAGCTGATAAAGGCGGACGAGACCGCGCAGCAGCAGTGTCAGCACGCGCAAGGCCCTCCTACAGGCTTACGGACCGTCGCTCGGAACGGCCTCTTGGTAAACGCCGAGGCGGCGAAGCGCGGTGCACAAATCCTCGACCAGCGCCGAATAGGGCCGCGACGGCGTCGCCGCCCGCGCGATCAGCACGTAATCGTGCCCCGGCGCCGCGTGTCGCGGCATGACCTCGGCCGCGGCGGCACGCAGCCGCCGCCGTGCGCGGTTGCGAAGGACGGCGATGCCGACCTTGCGGCTGGCGGTGAAGCCGAGCCGTATCGGCTTCCCGCTCGCCACAACTCCGGACCGAAGCACCTGCAAGACGAGGCCAGGCGCCGCCCACCTTCGTCCCGCCGCCGCAACCTTCAGAAACTCCGCTCGCCGCGTCAGCCGCGCGATCGGCTTCGCCACCGGCACCCGTTTAGGCCGACAGGCGCTTGCGCCCCTTGGCACGCCGGGCGGCGAGAACTTTGCGCCCGCCGACGGTCGCAAGGCGCGCGCGAAAGCCGTGGCGCCGCTTGCGGACGAGCTTGCTGGGTTGATAGGTGCGCTTCACGGTCCGGACTCCGGCAACGACTTTCCTTCGAAACAGCGCCGCTGTATACGGGAGCCATGTAGCCAAGTCAACGCCGCGCCGCGGCGCAGCGCGCGGCGTCCCGTCGGCAATCTCACGCGAAGGTGACTCGTGCCGGTCGGATCGGGCATTAGGATTTTGCCACACTTGCGCGCGGGCGGGCCATTTTCCATGAATAGCGACAGGACGACGGCGCGCCCGCCCTCCTTCCAGCGCGCGCTCTGGCTCCTGCCCGTAGCGGCGGCGGCGATCGCCTTCTTCGCGCTCGGCTTGGGGCGCTACGTGACCTGCGATGCGCTCGCGGAGAACCATGCTTGGCTCATGGTCGCGGTGGCGCATCTCGGCATCGGCGCCCCCTTCGGCTTCGCCCTCCTTTATGCTGTTCTCGTCAGCGCCTCGATCCCGGGCGCTACCTTTCTCACGATTGCCGCCGGCTTTCTCTTCGGCACGCTGCTCGGGGCTCTAGTCGCCGTCATCGGCGCCACGGCCGGCGCCGCCGGCATCTTTCTCCTGGCACGCACCGCCCTCGGCGAGGCCCTTCGCGCCCGGGCCGGCCCCGCGGTTCGCCGCCTCGAGGCCGGCTTTCGCCGCAATGCGCTGAACTATCTTCTGTTCCTTCGGCTCGTTCCGGTCTTTCCGTTCTTCGTCGTCAACCTCGTTCCGGCGTTCCTCGGCGTCGATCTCGCCACTTACGTATTGGGCACGTCAATCGGCATCGCGCCTGCCGCCATCGTCTATGCCTCGGTCGGCAACGGGCTGGGGGCGGTCTTCGCCGCCGGCGGCGGCTGCGATCTCCAGGGTGTCGGCAGCGATCCCAAGGTTTGGGCGCCCTTGGTGGCGCTGGCGGCGCTGGCGCTCCTGCCGGTCCTCTGCCGAAGCCGGCGAGGCGCCCGGTGAGGCGGCGCACCGCGCGGCTTGCCGGCGAGGGCGCATGAGCGAGGCGATCGCCTGCGACATCTGCGTCATCGGTGCCGGGGCCGCCGGCTTGACGGTCGCCGCCGGCGCCTCGCAGCTCGGCGCCTCGACCGTGCTCGTCGAGCACCGCAAGATGGGGGGCGACTGCCTCAACTACGGTTGCGTCCCGTCGAAGGCTCTCCTCGCGGCGGCGCGCGTGGCGGCGACCTGCCGCGGCGCCGACCGCTTCGGCATCTCGGTCGGGGAGCCGGCGGTGGATTTCGCGGCGACCATGCGGCATGTCCACGCAGTCATCGCCGCGATCGCACCCACCGATTCCGTCGCGCGCTTCGAAGGGCTCGGCGTGCGCGTGCTGCATGCCACCGCGCGCTTCGCCGGCCCGCGCGAGATCGTCGCCGGCGATGCGCGCGTCACCGCCCGACGATTCGTCATCGCCGCCGGTGCCGGCCCCGCTGTGCCGCCGATCCCCGGCCTCGATCGGGTCCCCTATCTCACCAACGAGACGCTTTTCGACAATGGCGAGCTGCCGCGCCATCTCGTCATCATCGGCGGCGGCCCGATCGGGATCGAGATGGCGCAGGCGCATGCGCGGCTCGGAGCGCGCGTCACCGTCATCGAAGCCGCGCGCGCCCTCGCGAAGGACGATCCGGAGCTGGCCGAGCAGCTGCTCCAGCGCTTGCGCCGCGAGGGCATCGCCATACGCGAAGGGACGGTCGTCGCGCGGGTGCATCCGCTCCCCGAAGGGATCGCGCTCGATCTCGGCGGCGAGCCGCCGGAGAGGCTGACCGCCTCGCATCTCTTGGTCGCGACGGGGCGGCGGCCCGATCTGGCAGCCCTCGACCTCGACAAGGCGGGCATCGCCCATGAGGCGGGCGGCATCACCGTCGACGAGCGGCTGCGCACGACGAATCGCCGCGTCTTCGCCATCGGCGATGTCGTCGCCGGGGCGCCGCAATTCACCCATATCGCCGGCTATCATGCCGGCATCGTCATTCGCAACGCCCTCTTCCGCCTGCCGGCCAAGGTCGACTACCGGGCGCTGCCCTGGGTCACCTATACCGATCCCGAACTCGCCCATGTCGGCTTGACCGAGGCGGACGCGCGCGCCCGCTACGGGCGCGACCTGGCCATTCTGCGCAGCGCCTTCCACGAAAACGACCGCGCCCAGACGGAACGGGCGACGGCCGGCGGCATCAAGGTGGTGGCGCGTCGGAACGGCCGCATTCTCGGCGCTTCGATCCTCGGCGCCCATGCGGGCGAGCTGATCCAGCCCTGGGGGCTCGCCATCGCCCAAGGGCTCCGCCTCAAGGCGCTCGCCGGGATGATCGCCCCCTATCCGACTTTCGCCGAGGCGAACAAGCGCGCCGCCGCCAGCTTCTACATGGCCAAGCTGTTCAGCGAGCGGACGCGGCGCCTCGTGCGCTTGCTCGCGCGCTTCGGCTGAGGCGCCGCGGCCCCGATCAGGCGCGCGCCGCTAGCCGCGCCCCGCGCTGCAAGGGCAAGCCGGTGGCGGCGCCGGTCGCGATCAGCGCCGCCTGCGTGCGGTTGGCGACGTGGAGGCGCTTGATGATCTGCTTCACATGCGCCTTGACCGTGCTCTCCGACATTTCGAGCGCATCGGCGATCAGCTTGTTCGACTTGCCCTCAGCGATGAGGGCGAGGACATCGCGCTGGCGCCGCGTCAGATCCTTCCAGGGTTCCTCATGCACGGGGCGCGGCGGCGCCGCCGGCCCATTGCGCGCGGCGCCGGCTTCGATCAGCGAGGACGGAACATAGATGCCGCCCGCCAGCACCAAGTCGAGGGCGCCCATCAGCACTTTGAGGCTGAGCGAGGTCGGCAGGAAGCCGCGGGTTCCAGCGCCGAGGATGAGGCGCGCCCGCTGCGGATCGTTGTTTTCGGCGGCGACCACGACCGGCGTCTCCGGAAGGGCGCGGCGCAAGGCCTCGATCTCTTCGAGGTCGATATGATCGCTGGTGGCGGCGCCGAGCAGCACCAGATCGAAACGCTGCCCGGCCGCGGCAAGGCGGAGCGCGTCGGCGACGCTTCCCAAGTCGAGGACGCGCCAAGCCGAGCTGTGCTGCGTCAGCGCCAGCTTCAGGCATTCGCGCCGCAAGCGGCTGTGGTCGATGAGAGCGACGATTGTGTCTTCGACCTTGCGGACCGGCATGATCCGCGCAGTCGGTTCGACTCGCATAGCGGGCGCTTCGATCGTGTCCATCACTCCCCCACTCCCTGGCGCGGCGTCCCCTCCTAAAGAACGACGCCTGATAGTTTCGAGCCTTCGTCAGGCGACAGGATCGAGAGTTGAGTGACCCGAATGAAGTAATTTTTTGTAAGCCTGTGTAACGAAGTGTGTCAGTCGATTGGCGCGCCGCCTTCTTTCGGGTGATGACGAGCGGACCGACGCAGAGCGGCCGACGGGCGGTTCAGGATGCGCCACCGCCCATCGCGCAAATCAGCCGCCATTCTTCGGGGCCGACCGGTACGACCGAGAGCCGCGACTGCCGGACGAGGGCAAGCTCGCGCAGGCGAGGCTCCGCCTTGATCTGCTGCAAGGTGACGGGCCGCGGCAGCGGGCGGAGCGGCATGACATCGACCATGCCGAAGCGGCCCTGCGCATCGCTGGGGTCAGGGTAATATTCGCGGACGATCTCGACGATCCCGACGATCGCGAGCCCCTCGACGGAATGGTAGAAGAAGGCCTGCTCGCCGCGGCGCATGGCCTTCAAATTGTTCGAGGCCTGGTAATTGCGGACGCCGTTCCAATGCGTGCGGCCGTCGGCGACGAGCATGTCCCAGGAATATTTGTTGGGCTCCGATTTCAGCAGCCAATACGCCACGCCACCCTCCGCCTCCTTGGCCGCGCGCGTCAACCCTAACCGATGCCCGGCCAGGGTCAAGCGCGGCTCGGCCTTGCGTCTCAGCGGCGCGCCACCAGGAAAAGGCGGCGGAAGGGAAAGAGGACCGTTCCGTCGGGCCGGGGCGGATAGGCGTCTTTCAGGGCGGCATCGAAGCGGCGCGCGAACTCCGACCGCTCGCTCGCCGTCAGCGGATCGAGCAGCGGCCGCAGCGCCGTGCCGCGCACCCAGGCGAGAACCGGCGACTCGCTTCCCTCGCCGCGCAGCAGGTGGAGATACTCGGTCTGCCACAGATCGAGGCCGCCCGCGGCCAACGGGGCCAAGAGATCGTAATAGACCTCGGGTGCGGCGACGGGATCGGGGCGCAGCAACGGGCGCAGCCGTTCCGCCCACGGCCCGTCCGCGGCAGTGGTGCGCATCAGCACATGCGAGGGGGCGTCGAAATTGCGCGGCATCTGGACGGCGAGGACGCCACCCGGCGCCAATTGCCGCATCAGCCGCGGAAAGAGCCGCGAATGCTCGTCCAGCCATTGCAAGGTGGCGTTCGAGAAGATGAGCGCGGGCTGGTCTGCCGTGGACCAGTCGCGAATATCGGCCTCGATCCACTCGATGGGGGCCGGAGTGGCCGCCGCCTTCGCCAGCATCTCGGCCGAGCCGTCGATACCGATGACGCGGCGGCCCGGCCAGCGCCCGGCGATGGCGCGCGTGTGGGCGCCCGTGCCGCAGCCGAGCTCGCAAATCGGACCGTCGACGAGATCGCCGATGCGGGCGAGGAGATCGAAGCCGGGGCGCAGCCGCTGATCGGCGAATTTCAGGTATTGCGCGGGATCCCAGCTCATGAGGCGCGCTCCGGTCGGTCTTTGATCTCCGCTCTGTAACCGATCCGCGAGGACGGGGAAAGCCTCGCGCATGCCGGTTGCCGGGGAAAACCTTCCTGTGCTCAGCATCGAGAGCGTGGAATATGGGATCCTCTAAGATTTGATCGACTTTCTAAGAATATCTCAAGACAAATGCTCAGTCTTGTTCAGAATAGATTAAATAATGGTCCGTATTCTGTCAAGCGAACGAACAACGGAGGGTTTCATGTCGAGCATGACTGCTGAATCATTGCCGCCGGCCATCGAAAGCGGACGCGACGTTCCGCATTTCGGGGTCGTCGCGCTTCTGGCGCTGGCGCTGACTTCGATGATCATCGGCATCGGCAGCGGTTATCCCGCCCCCGATGAAGCCATCGCGACGCCGATGCTCACCCAGATCGCTCCCTGAACGGCGCCCGGGCCGATGTTTCCCATAACAGGCCAAGGCGCCGCCGCCGTGACGCCGTCGCGACCGTTGCACCAGATCGGGACGGCCGTCCTCGTCGCCTCGGGTCTGGCGCTGCTGTGCTGCGCCCTCGCCATCGCTTTTCCGCTCGCGGCCGAGAGCAGCGTTCTCCTCGGCTGAGGGATATGCGGCCCGACTTCCCTCAGAGGAGGGGGTAGTCGGCCTGCTCCTCATAGATGGAGCCGCTCTTCGTCAGATAACTCGCGATCAGGCTGAAGCGCTCGACCGTAAAGGGCGCGGCGCGGAAGAGCGCGTGCTCGCTGAGGAACTGCTGCACGCGCGGCACCGTCGCCTGTTTCAACCGGGCCAGCGTCACATGCGGCGTGTATCGCCGCGCCTCCGGCGAGAGGCCGAGCCGCATCAGCGCGTTCTCGACCTTGTCATGGACCTGCGTCAAGGCCGCATTCTTCTCGACGCCGATCCACAGCGCGCGCGGCATCTCGCCATTGCCGAAGTGACCGACGCCGGAAAGCGTCAGCTCGAAGCGCGAGGCGCGAATTTGCGCCAGCGCCGCATCGATGTCGCTGGCGACGCCCTCATCGACCTCGCCGATAAAGCGCAAGGTCAGGTGGAAATTTCCAGGATCGACCCATTTCGCGCCGGGAACGCCGCCGCGGAGCAGCGACAGGCGCAGCCGCAGCTCGGGCGGCAGAACGATTCCGACGAAGAGACGGATCATCGCGAACCATCACAGGAAGAGAGCGAGCACGCCGGTATAGCCGTAGAGACGGTCGTTCGAGATCTCGCCATTGCCGAAGAAACCGACGAGCGGGAAATCGCCGAACGCCGCTCGAATGATGCCGAGCTCTTCGGCCGGGCGAGAGAAGAGGTTGGGTCCGCGCGCGACACAGCTGAAATAGAGCCCGGCACGCGGCGCTGAACCCGCCGCTCTGGACTTGATGCCGGCGACCATGCGGTCGAGGTCGGCGACAGCGCTCGCCGGGTCGCGGCGGCAGAAAAACAGAGGGTCGCCCGGCGCCACGTCCTGGGCGAAGGCGAGCCAGCCATGTTCGGGATCGATCCCGACGAGATGGCGCACCAGATAGTCGCCCGTATCCGACCCCGCGACCGGAAACCCGGCGAAGACGAGACCCGCGGCGCGCCGCAGATCGCGCGACAGAAGCTCGCCGATGCTGGCCTTGAAGATGTCGAGGGCCGGCTCGCCGTCGATGGTCATCACCACATTGCCTTGCGCGGCCGTCACCCTGCGGACTGGCCCGATCGGCGCACAGCCCTGGCTCAGCCCCGTCGCGACGCTGATCTCGGAGGAAAGCATGACGCCCGAGAGGCCGCCTTCGACGACGCGCCCGGCCACCTGCAGCGGAGCCGCGCGCGCGGCGCTGAGCCCGCCGACCAGGAAGAGCCCCGCTCGGCGGCCGAGATCGGTGACGGCACGCATGGTGCCGGCGTGCCGCGGGTCGCCATGCACGATGCCGAGCACCGGCTTCTGGCGGTGCCGCCACGCCTTCGTCTCGGCCTCGAACTGGTCGAGCTCGCCGGTAACGGGAGGAAAGACGAGGAAGGTGTCGGCGGGAAAGGCCGCGATCAGCACGGCAAGTGCGGGGCGCTCGAAGACCTCCGCCGGCTCGGCGCCGCCGAGAGCGCAGATTCCGAGCCCGACGGCCCCCACCCAATCGGCAATACGCGTCCGCTCGCGCAGGAATGTGAGGATGCTGCCGAGATCGTCCGCCAGCGCATCGGTCACGTAAAGAAAGCCGAGATTGGCGCCTTCGGGCAGCGGCTCCAGCCGATCGAGGCAGGATTTGGCGAGGGCGGACCAGGCGCCGTCGGCGGCAAGGGCGGCGCGGAAGCGTGGAGCGGCGCCGCTCATCCGCCGCCTCCGGCCGCGGCGCTCCTGCCGATCAGCCTTTCGACGTAAGGCGCGATGCGGTCGACCAGGATGGCGACGCCAGCGGCGTTGGGATGCAGCCCGTCCTCCTGGTTGAGCCCCGCCTGCATGGCGACGCCGTCGAGGAAGAAGGGGTAGAATGCGAGGTGATGCTTCTCGGCGAGCGCAGGGTAGATCGCGTCGAAGGCGCGCTGGTAATCGCTGCCCCAATTGGTCACCGCCTTCATGCCGAGAAGCAGGGTCTTGGCGCCGCTTGCCGCGACGCGGGTCAGTATCCGGTCGAGATTGGCGTAGGTCACCTTCGGGTCGATGCCGCGCAGCATGTCGTTGGCGCCGAGCTCGAGGAGAACGTAATCGGGCTTGTCGGCAAGCGCCCAGTCGAGCCGCGCGACACCGCCCGCCGTGGTGTCGCCCGAGACGCCGCCATTGATGATTTCCGCCTGGTAGCCGGCCGCGGCGAGCTTCGCCTGCAGGCGCGCCGGGAAGGTGTCCTCGGGCGCGAGGCCGAAGCCGGCCGTGAGGCTGTCGCCGAAGGCGAGAATGCGCGGCGGCGCAGCGGCGCCGGCCGCCGCGGCCGAAGGCAGAGCGAGGCAAAGCATGATGGCGCCGGCGCTGGCCGCGCCGGTCAGCCGCCGACCCAGCGCGTTGACAAGAGGCCGGGCGAAGCCATATCGACGGGATCGCGCGCGGCGCTCGACCGCCTCACCCGAAAGCCGCCTCACCGTCCAGCGCTCCTCTGATGCTTCGACCGCCTCGCTCCGACATGGTCCTTCTCGAGGATGTGCACCTAACACTGGCGAGCGCGGCCGGTGCCGTCAACGTGCTGCGCGGCGTGTCGCTTGCCGTCGGCGCGGGCGAGACGGTGGGCGTTGTCGGTCCGTCCGGCTCCGGCAAGTCGACGATGATGATGGTGATCGGCGGGCTCGAACGGCCGAGCGCCGGCCGCGTCGTCGTCGACGGCGCCGATCTCGGCAAGCTCGGCGAAGATGAGCTCGCGCGCTTTCGCCGCGACCGCGTCGGCATCGTCTTCCAGTCCTTTCACCTGGTGCCGACGATGAACGCCATCGAAAACGTCGCGATCCCGCTGGAGCTCGCCGGCCGTCCCGACGCCTTCGCCGCCGCCGCAGCCGGGCTCGAGGCGGTCGGGCTCGGCCGCCGCCTGCTGCACTATCCGAGCCAGCTCTCCGGCGGCGAGCAGCAGCGCGTCGCCCTGGCGCGCGCCTTTGCCGCCGGGCCGAGGCTGCTGCTCGCCGACGAGCCGACCGGCAATCTCGATACGGCCACCGGCCGGCTTGTCATCGACCTGCTCTTCTCGCTGCAGGCGCGTCACGGCACGACGCTCATCCTCATCACCCACGATCCCGCCTTGGCGCAGCGCTGCGATCGCACCATTCGCCTCGCCGATGGCCGCGTCGTCGATGGCGAGGCCGGCGGCGTGCAGATCCGGGCCGTCTGACGGTGAGGGCGTCGTGGCTCGCCTTCCGCCTCGCCCGGCGCGAGCTGCGCGGCGGCCTGCGCGGCTTCGGCGTCTTCCTCGCTTGCCTTACGATCGGCGTCGCGGCCATTGCCGGCATCGGCTCTCTCGCCGCCGCGGTCGATGCGGGGCTGAAGGGCGATGCCCGGACCGTGCTCGGCGGCGACGTCGAGTTCCATCTCGCCAACCGCGCGGCGAGCCCCGACCAGCGCCGCTTCCTCAGCGAGGCGGGGACGCTCTCGGAGGTGGCGCAGATGCGGGCGATGGCGCGCACGGAGGACGGGGCGCGGCGCAGCCTCATCGAGCTCAAGGCCGTCGATGGCGCCTATCCGCTCTACGGCGCCGTCGGGCTGGAGCCGGCGCTCGATCTCACGGCCGCCCTCGCCGAGCGCGACGGGCATTGGGGCGTTCTCGTCGATCCGGCGCTGCTGGGGCGCCTCGGCCTCGAAGTCGGCGATCGTCTGCGCATCGGGGATGCGAGCTTCACGATCCGCGCGCGCCTCGTGAAGGAGCCCGACTTCGCCGGCACGATCGCGATTTTCGGACCGCACGTCCTCATCGGCGAAGGCGGCCTCACGGCGGCGGGCCTCGTGCAGCCGGGAGTTCTCCTCGCGCATTCCTACCGTCTGCGCCTCGCTCCGCCGCAGCGTCCGCAGGATGTCGAAGCCCGCGCCGCCGCCGCCTTTCCCGAGGCCGGTTGGCGCGTCCGCGACGCCGGCAACGCGACGCCCGCGATCCGGCGCTTTCTCGACCGGATCACGCTGTTCCTGACCCTCGTCGGACTGACGGCGCTTCTCGTCGGCGGAGTCGGCATCGGCAATGCGGTGCGCAGCTATCTCGAACGGAAGATCGGCACCATCGCGACGCTGAAATGCCTCGGTGCGCCGGCGGCTCTCGTCTTCCGCCTCTACTTCTCGCAGATCATGGCGCTCGCGGCGGGCGGCATCCTGCTCGGCCTCGCCATCGGCGCCGCGGTTCCGGCGCTGGCGGTGCGGCTCCTCGCCGGCATCCTGCCGGGAACGGCCGAGCCCGGGCTCTACCCTGTCCCCCTTCTCATCGCGGCGCTCTTCGGCTTTCTGGTCACCGCCGCCTTCTCGCTTTGGCCGCTGGGCCGCGCGCGCGACGTGCCGGCGGCGAGCCTCTTTCGCGACGAGGTCGATCCGGCGCCGCGCCGGCCGCGCCTCCCTTATCTCCTTGGCATCGTCTTCGCGGCAGCGGCGCTGGCGGCGACCGCGATCGCGACCGCTCCCGATCGCCGCATCGCCGCCTGGTTCGTCCTCGGCGCCGCCGCGGCCTTGCTCCTCTTCCGCCTCGCGGGCGCGGCGGCGATGCTGGCGGCGCGCGGCGCCGGGCGCCTCCCGGCCCGCTGGCTGCGCCTGCGCGGCCTGCGGCTCGCCATCGCCAACCTTCATCGGCCCGGCGCGCCCACCGGAAGCGTCGTTCTTTCGCTCGGCCTCGGGCTCACCGTGCTCGTCGCCATCGCCCTCATCGAGGACAATCTCTTGCGCGAAGTGCGGGAGGCGCTCCCCGAGGCGGCGCCCTCCTACTTCTTCATCGACATCCAGCCCTCGCAGACGACCGCCTTCGACCGCTTGATGGCGACGACGCCCGGCGTCACCGGCGCCGAGCGCGTGCCCAGCCTGCGCGGCCGCATCGCGCGAATCAACGGCGTGCCCGTCGAGCAAGCGAAAGTCGCGCCGGGCGCGCAATGGGCGATCCGCAGCGAGCGCGGGCTCACCTATGCGGCAACGCCGCCGCGCGGCTCGCACGTTGTCGCCGGGTCGTGGTGGCCGGCGGATTATCACGGCCCGCCGCTCATCTCCTTCGATGCCGAGCTGGCGCGCGGGATGGGCGTCGGCGTCGGCGACACGCTGACGATCAATCTGCTCGGCCGCGACATCACGGCCCGCATCGCCAATCTGCGGGCGATCGATTGGACGAGCCTCGGCATCAACTTCACCATCATCTTCGCGCCCGGCACGCTGGAGGCGGCGCCGCAAACGCATATCGCCACGGCGCGGGCAGCGCCCGCGGCCGAGGATGCGCTCGAACGCGCGGTGACGGATCGCTTCCCCAATGTCTCGGCAATCCGCGTCAAGGAGGCGCTCGCGGCGGTTGCCCGCATCCTCGAACAGGTGGGCGCCGCCGTGCGGGCGATGGCGGCGATAACCCTGCTTTCCGGCGCGCTGGTGCTGGCGGGCGCCATCGCGGCGGGCCATCGCCGGCGCGTCTACGATGCCGTCGTGCTCAAAGTGCTGGGCGCGACGCGCGGCGACGTCGGGCGCGCCTTCCTCCTGGAATACGGCCTTCTCGGCCTCGTGACGGCGGTAGTCGCGGGAGCGGTCGGGACGCTCGCGGCGTATGTCCTGCTGACGCGCGTCATGCACAGCGGCTTCGTCTTCATGCCCGGCGCCGTCATCGGCACGGCGGCGCTCGCCACCCTTGCCGCTTTGGTGATAGGATTTGCCGGCACCTGGACGGCGCTCGGCGCCAAGGCGGCACCGCTCCTTCGCAACGAGTGAGCCATTCCGAAGGCGAAGCCATGACGAGCCTGCGCATCCTGCTCCCCACCCTCATCGCGTCGGGCCTTGTCCTGGCGGCGCCCGCCGCGCGCGCCGCCGCCTCGGAGGACGACGCGCCGGCGGCGAAGTTCGAGCGGCAGATGCGGGAGGCGGAGGCGCTGCTGCGGCAAGGGTTCGACAAGATGATGGGCTCGGTCGAGACGCTGCTCCGCGCCGTGCCGCAATACGAGATGCCGCAGATGAACGAGAACGGCGACATCATCATCCGCCGGAAGCGGCCGGTCGAGGAGGGGCAAGGCGGCGGCTTCCCGGCGACGCCGAACGGGCCCACGATCTGAGCCGCCCGATCCCACCCCCGCCATTGAATCGTCCTTGATTTATGCCAATATGATCGTCGGGAACATATCCCAAGGGGTTTACGAGGAAATCCATGGCATACGATCCGGGTAACCGCTGGGCGATCCGCGGCGCCGTCCCGCAGGTCGACATCGATGTCGGGCTGCGGCAATACATGCTGCAGATCTACAACTACATGGCCTCGGGGCTGGCGCTGACCGGCATCGTCGCCTATGTAGCCGCCGCCTCGGGCTTCTACTACCACATCGCCGGCACGCCGCTGATGTGGATCGTCATGCTGGCGCCGCTCGGCCTCGTCTTCTGGCTGAGCGCCGGCATCGGCCGCATGCAGGCGAGCACGGCGCAGCTGCTGTTCTGGGTCTATGCCGGGCTGATGGGCCTGTCGCTCGCCGGCATCTTCCTGGTCTTCACCGGGGCCAGCATCGCACGCGTCTTCTTCATCACCGCGGGCACTTTCGCGGCGATGAGCCTCTACGGCTACACGACGCGGCGTGATTTGACGCAGTTCGGCTCCTTCCTCTTCATGGGGCTGATCGGCATTGTCATCGCCTCGCTCGTCAACATGTTCATCGCCTCCTCGGCGCTGCAATTCGCCATCTCCGTGATCGGCGTCATGGTCTTCGTCGGCCTCACCGCCTTCGACACGCAGCAGATCAAGGAGATGTATGTCGCCTATGATGACGGGCAGATCGCCGGCAAGAAGGCGGTCATGGGGGCGCTCCGCCTCTACCTCGATTTCATCAATCTGTTCCTGATGCTGCTCCAGTTCTTCGGCCAGCGCCGCGACTGAGGCGCAACCCCGCCGATCTCGGCGAGACCCGCCCGGAAGGCTGCTTCCGGGCGGGTTTTCGTTTCGCCGCCGCGCCGCGGAACCGGTTCCGCGGCGCGACGTTGGAACAGGGCGGCTTTCAGCGGAGACGGGTGATGGCGGCGATGGAGCATGCGCAGACGGCAGCATCGCGCCGGAATGTCGGCGACAAGGAACGCGTCCTTTCGGCCCTCGGCGGCGCCGCCCTCGTCCTCAACGCCCTGCGCCGCCCGTCCATCCTGAACATCGGCCTTGCCCTCGGCGGCGCCGCGCTGTTGCAGCGCGGCCTCTCCGGCCATTGCTCGATTTATGGCCTGTTGGGGATCGACCGCAGCGGCCACGCGGCGGAGCCGCGTCGGCTGCCGGACTATTACACCCGCGGAAGCGGCAAGCGCGGCGAGCATTCGATCCTCGACGAGATCGAGGCCGCCTCCGAGCACAGCTTCCCGGCCAGCGATCCGCCCTCCTGGGTCGCGACGCCGGCGGGTCGGCCCTGAAGGGCAAGTCGCGCCTCGCCGTTGACTTCCGTCCAGCGCGGTCTTTAGCCTCTGCCCGTCGGCAAGACGTCGACAAGGCGCCATTCGGGCGGGGAGGGTCGGATGCGAGGCAAGCTGGCCTGGGCCGCCGTCGCGCTTGGCCTGATCGCGCCCGCGGCGCAAGCGGGAAAACCCGACGACACGCTGAACCTCGCCTGGTCGGCCCAGATCGAGAACTACGACCAGTATTTCAACACGGTGCGTGAAGGCATCGTCTTCGCCCGCGAGATCTGGGACAACCTCGTCGACCGCGATCCGCGCACCGGCGAGTACAAGCCGCTGCTCGCCAAATCCTACCGCTGGGTCGATCCGCTGACGCTCGATTTCGCGCTGCGCCAGGGCATCTCCTTCCATGACGGGACGCCCTTCACGGCGACGGATGTCGCTTACACGCTCAACTGGCTCGCCGATCCCGCCAACAAGGTCATCACCCAGCAGAATGTATCTTGGATCAAGTCCGTCGAAGAGACCGGCCCCTTCGCGGTGCGCATCCATCTGAAGGCGCCGTTCCCGGCGGCGCTCGAATATCTCGCCGACATCCTGCCGATCTATCCCCATGATTACTACGCCAAGGTCGGTCCGCAGGGGATGAGCCGGCATCCGGTCGGCACCGGCCCCTACAAGGTGGCGGCGGCCGAGCCCGGCAAGTCCTTCACGCTCCTGCGCAACGACGCCTATTTCAAGGAGAGCCCGAAGGGCCGGCCGGCCATCGGCAGGATCGTCCAGCGCTCCATCGCCGAGATGCCGACGCAGATCGCCGAGCTCATGACCGGCAGCATCGACTGGATCTGGCAGGTGCCGGCCGATCAGGCGGAGAAGCTGCGGCAGGTGCCGGGCGTCACGGTCAAATCCGCCGAGACCATGCGGATCGGCTATGTCGGCTTCGATGCCGCGGGCCGCTCCGGGGCGACGCCGGTGAAGGATCGGCGCGTGCGCGAAGCCATCGCCCATGCGATCGACCGCGCCGCCATGGTGAAGAACCTCGTCGGCGGCGACAGCCGCGTCCTCGATGCCGCCTGCTTCCCGAGCCAGTTCGGCTGCACCGATGAGGGGGTGAAGCGCTACGCCTACGACCCGGCCCTCGCCAAGACGTTGCTTGCCGAGGCCGGGTATCCGAACGGCTTCGACATCGACATCTACGCCTATCGCGAGCGGCCCTGGGCGGAGGCCATCATCGGCTATTTGCGGGCCGTCGGCATCCGCGCCAAGCTCACCTATCTGCAATACGCGGCGCTGCGCGACAAGAACTGGGCGGGGACGACGCCGCTTTTCTACATGACCTGGGGCTCGAACTCGATCAACGACGTGTCGGCCATTCTCGGCAATTTCTTCACCGGCTCGCCCGACGACTTTGCTCGCGACGCGCAGCTCAAATCCTGGATCGAAACCGGCGACACCGCGATCGACCCCGCGGTGCGCAAGGCGAATTACCGCCAGGCCTTGCAGCGCATCGCCGAGGAGATCTACTGGCTGCCGATGTTCAGCTATGTCGCCAACTACGCCTTCAGCGCCGATCTCGACTTCTCGCCCGATGCGGACGAGGTGCCGCGCTTCTATGCGGCGCATTGGAAGTGACGGTCCCGTAGCCGCCGCGGAGCGATGCTCGCCTTTGCCCTGAAACGCCTGGCGCTGGCGCTCCTCGTGGCGCTCACCGTCTCGATCGTCAGCTTCAGCCTCTTGCGTCTGTCGGGCGATCTGGCGCAGGCGCTCGCCGGACCCTCGGCGACCGCCGCCGATGTCGAGGCCGTGCGCAAGGCCTACGGTCTCGACCAGCCGCTCTGGGTGCAGTACCTCGCCTGGGCGCGGCAGGCGCTGCATGGCGATCTCGGCACCTCCTTCTTCTTCAAGGAGCCGGTCGCGGCGATGATCGCGGCGCGGCTGCCGGTGACCATGACGCTCGGCGTCTCGGCTCTTCTCTTCGCGCTTCTCGTGGCGCTGCCGCTCGGCATCCTCGCGGCCCTCAAACCCAATTCCTGGGTCGACCGCCTCGCCCTGACGCTCTCGGTCGTGGGTCAGGCGCTGCCGAGCTTCTGGTTCGCCCTCATGCTGATGATCCTCTTCGGGCTGAAGCTGCGCTGGCTGCCGATCTCGGGCACGGCGAGCTGGAAAAGCTTCGTCATGCCGGCGATCGCCCTTGGCTATTACGGCATGCCGACCTTCATGCGCCTGACGCGCGCCGGCATGATGGAGGTGCTGGCCTCCGACTACATTCGGACGGCGCGGGCGAAGGGGCTGCGGGCGCCCGCCATCCTCCTCAAGCATGCGCTCCGCAACGCCATCGTTCCGGTCGTCGCCGTCGCCGCCGTGCAGCTCGGCTTCTTCCTCGGCGGCTCGATCGTCATCGAGAGCGTCTTCGCCCTGCACGGCGTCGGCTATCTCGGCTGGGAATCGATCAGCCGCGCCGATTTCCCGGTCGTTCAGGCGATCGTCCTTGTTCTCGCGCTCTTCTACATCGTGCTGACCCTCCTCGCCGACCTCCTCAACGCGTTCCTCGATCCGCGCATCCGGGTCGGGTGACGGGCGCGGGCGATGACGGTCGAGACCTTCTCCGGCGCCGAGCGCATCCTCGAACCCTCCGCGGGCGCGCTCCTCCGCCGCCGCGTCTTCGGCCATGCCGGCTTCATGATCGGCGCCGCTATCATCCTCGCCATCCTGGCGGCGGCGCTGCTGGCGCCGTGGCTCGCCCCGCACGATCCCTACGCGCAGGACCTCACGCGCCGCCTCGTCCCGCCGGTCTGGGACGCCAAGGGGAGCTGGCTCGACCCGCTCGGCACCGACCAGCTCGGCCGCGACTATCTGAGCCGCCTCCTCTTCGGCGCCCGCATCTCGCTCCTCATCGGCTTCAGCGCGGCGCTCATCTCTGGCCTCATCGGCACCGGCCTCGGCCTCTGCGCCGGCTATTTCGGCGGCCGCGTCGACATGGTCGCGAGCTTCGTCGTGACGACGCGGCTCGCCATGCCGGTGGTGCTCGTGGCGCTCGCGGTGGTGGCGCTCGCGGGCGGCTCGCTCCACATCGTCGTCGCGGTGCTCGGCCTGCTTCTGTGGGACCGCTTCGCCGTCGTCACGCGCGCGGCGACGCATCAGGTGCGCCAGCTCGACTACGTCGCCGCCGCTCGCGCCACCGGCTGCTCGACGGCGCGCATCATCCTCGCCGAGATCCTGCCCAACATCATGAACGCGCTCATCGTCATCGCGACCATAGAGATGGCGAATGCGATCCTCCTCGACGCCGCGCTCTCCTTTCTCGGCCTCGGCGTGCAGCCGCCGCTGCCCGATTGGGGACTCATGGTGGCCGAGGGCAAGGAGTACATGTTCTTCAGCCCTTGGGTCATCGCCATTCCCGGACTGGCGCTTTTCACCCTCGTGCTCGCCATCAACCTCGTCGGCGACGGGCTGCGCGACCTCGCGGCGCCGGAGAACCGGAATTGATCGGCGAGCCCATCCTCGAAGTCGAAGGGCTCGATGTCGTGATCCCGCTGCTGGCCGGCACGCTGCGGCCGGTGCGCGATCTCGCATTTGCCGTGGCGCGCGGCGAGACCTTCTGCATCGTCGGCGAATCGGGTTGCGGCAAGTCGCTGACCGCGCTCGCCCTCATGAATCTCCTGCCGAGACGGGCGCGGCGCTCGGCCCGGCGCCTCCGCTTCGCCGGCACGGATCTCGCGAGGCTCGACGAGCGGCGCATGGCCGATCTGCGCGGCGACAGGATCGCCATGATCTTCCAGGAGCCGATGACCGCGCTCAACCCCGCCTACACAATCGGCAATCAGCTCGAAGAGGCGATGCTGCGCCACCGCCGGGTGTCGCGCGCCGAGGCGCGCGACCGCGCCATCTTCCTGCTCGAGAAGGTCGGCATCACCGCCGCTTCGAGCCGGCTGCGGCAATATCCGCACCAGCTTTCGGGCGGACTCCGCCAGCGCGTCATGATCGCCATGGCCCTCATGTGCGGCCCCGAGCTCATCATCGCCGACGAGCCGACGACCGCGCTCGACGTCACCATCCAGGCGCAGATCCTTCATCTTCTCGCGGCGCTCCAGCGCGAGTTCCGCATGGCCGTCATCCTCATCACGCACGATCTCGGCATCGTCGCCCGCGTGGCAGATCGCGTCGCCGTCATGTATGCGGGGCAGATCGTCGAGACCGGCGCCGTCGCCGACATCTTCGCGCGGCCGATGCATCCCTATACGCAGGGCCTCCTCCGCTGCATCCCGGTGCCCGGGCGCACGCGGCGCGGAGCGCATCTGGGCTCGATCCCCGGCCTCGTCCCGAGCTTGATGGGCGAGCTCGCGGGGTGCGGCTTCCGCAATCGCTGCGTCTACGCTTCGCCGCCCTGCGCCGCCGGCGGGATCGGGCTCGTGCCGCTCTCGCCCCAGCGCGCCTATCGCTGCCTCCTGCCGCCCCGTGAATGCGCCGCCAATGCCGCGGCCGCCGCCGCGCCATGACGCCGCCCCTCCTCGAAATGCGCGACGTGACGCGCAGCTTCGAGGTGAGCGCCGGCCTCTTGCGCCGGCGGCGGACTTTGCGCGCCGTCAACGGCGTGTCGCTCCGCCTGGAAAAGGGCGAGGTTCTGGGCCTCGTCGGCGAATCGGGTTGCGGCAAATCGACGATCGCCAAGATGCTGCTCGGCCTGCTGCCGCCGCAATCGGGCGCGATCCTCCTCGAAGGGCGAAGCCTGGCGGCGCTCGACCGCAAGGCGGTCGCGCGGCGTATCCAGCCCGTCTTCCAGGATCCCTATTCCTCCCTCAACCCGCGCAAGACCGTGGGCGCCATCATCGCCCTGCCGCTCCGTGTCCACGGCATCGGCGATCGCCGCGAGCGGCGCGCCCGCGTCTTCGCGATGATGGACCGCGTCGGCCTCGCGCCGCGCCTCCATGCGAGCTTTCCGAGCCAGCTCTCGGGCGGGCAGCGTCAGCGCGTCGCCATCGCCCGGGCGCTCATCACCGCGCCCGAGATCCTGATCTGCGACGAGCCGACCTCGGCGCTCGACGTCTCGGTGCAGTCGCAGATCCTGAACCTTCTGCAGGATCTGCGGCGGGAGCTCGGCCTCACTTACCTCCTCATCAGCCACAACCTCGCCGTCGTCGAGCACATGGCGACGCGCGTCGCCGTCATGTATCTGGGCCGCATCGTCGAGGAGGCCGCGAGCGAGACACTCTTCGGCAGGCCCCGCCACCCCTATACCGAGGCGCTTCTCGCCTCGGTGTTGACGCCTGAGCCGGGGCTCGGCCTGCCCGATACCGGCCTCGGCGCCGCCTTCCCGAACCCGCTGGAGCCGCCCTCCGGATGCGCCTTCCACCCGCGCTGCCCGAAGGCGATGCCGCTCTGCCGCGGCACGCCGCCCCCGGCGCGCAGCAAGGATGGCGCCCGCGTCGAATGCCATCTCTGCGCGGCGGCGGTTCCTTGAGATCGCGTTGGCGGGCGTAGAGGGCGGCGTCGGGCAACGACCAGGACCACCAAGGGCACCCAGCATTCCGCCCTCATGCGGAGGCGGTTGCGCTCTCGCCTTGCTCCTCCGCTCAGCCGCAGCAATCGGCGCGGGCGGCGGCGATTGCGGGCTCGGGCTTGGCGGCGCCGCAGCACGATTTCGCTGACGGCACGGCGATGCGCGGCGCCGGTCTCGCGGTGCAGACGCCCGTTTCCGGCAACTCCAGCTCGACGCGCGCGGCGGCTTCTTCGTCGCCGACAAGATGCGCCGCGATCGAGCGCACCTGCTCGTAGCCGGTCGCGAGCAGGAAGGTTGGGGCCCGGCCATAGCTTTTCATGCCGGCGATGAAGAAGTCCGCTTCCGGATGGGCGAGCGCGGCGGCGCCGTGCGGGCGGACGGTGCCGCAGCTATGCAAATTGGGGTCGATCAGCGGGCCAATGCTGCCGGCGCATTCGAGCCACGGATCGAGGGCGAGGCGAACCTCGCGCAGCATCGTGAAATCCGGCCGGAAGCCGGTGGCGACGATCATGCGGTCGGCGGCAAGCTGCGCCGGCGCGCCGGCATGGTCGCCCTCGATCCGCAGCGCGCCGCCCGCTCCGCGGCCGATCGCTTCGATGCGGAAGGGCGCCAGCACCTCGACAGCGCCGGCCTCGACCAGGGCGCGCGCCGCGATTCCGAGCGCGCCGCGCGCCGGCAGCGCATCCGCCGCCTCGCCGCCGAAGGCCGTTTCGATCCGGTCCTTGCGGATAAGCCAGTGCAGTCGCGTGCCGGGTGCCTCCTCGCGCAGCGCGGCCAATTCGATCAGCGCGTTGAGCGCGGAATGTCCGCTGCCGACCACGGCCGTCTTCCGCCCCCGATAGATCTCGCGATCGGCCCCCAGCACATCGGGGATGCCGGAGGCGATCCGCTCCGCCGCCTGCCTCTCGCCGAGGGCGGGCAGGCCGTCGGCGCCGGCGGGGTTCGGGGTGAACCAGGTGCCGGACGCGTCGATGACGGCGCGCGCCATGACGCGCCGCGTCGTTCCGTCGGGCGCGGCGATGCGCAGGACGAAGGGCAATCTCTCGCGGCCCGCCGTGCGCAGCTTGTCGGTATTCTGGCGGCTTACCGCGATGACGCGCGCATTGACATGGAGATAGGGCGCGAGGGCCGCGGCGAGCGGCTCCAGATAGCGCGCCACAAGCTCGCCGCCCGTCGGCAGATCCTCGGCCGGTGGCGGCGACCAGCCGCGCGTCGCCAGCAGTGCCGCCGCCGCGCGGTCGACGCAGAACCGCCAGGGCGTGAACATGCGCACGTGATGCCATTGCCGGATCGCGTGCCCGGCCGCGGGTCCGGCTTCGAGCACGAGCGGCGTCTCGCCGCGCGCGAGGAGATACGCTGCCGCCGCGAGCCCGACCGGGCCGGCGCCGATGATGGCCACAGGCAAGGAAGCTTGGTTCATGGTGCGGTCTTTCCGGCTTGGCGCCGAGCGGCCCTCGGAACGGGCGGGAGGCACGCCGCCGCACCGCCGCCGCAGCAATTCTCGGTGAGGAAGCGAAGGAGCCCGTTCATGGCGGCGAAATCGGCCGCATAGATGAGTTGGCGGCCAACGCGCCGCTGCGTAACGAGGCCGGCGCGATGGAGATGCTGCACATGAAAGGTGAGGGAGGAGGGCGGAATGCCGAGGCGCCCGGCGATGGTGCCGGCGGAAAGGCCATCGGGCCCGCGCTCGACGAGCATGCGATAAATGGCAAGGCGCGTCTCATGGGCCAAGGCTCCGAGGGCGGCGACGGCTGCGGTGCTGTTCATCGAAACCACATTTCGAGGAATATCGAAACGTACGAGTTTCCGATTGTCAAACGATATTTCTAGCATCATCGAAATTAAGGCGCGATGGCGCCGCGTGTCATTCAAAGACCGTCTCGGCCGGGTGGCCGCAGAGAATGTGCAGGGGCCGCCGAACCGCGGCTCCCGCGTCCTCCGCCCATCCTCTGCGCTCCACGCTGAACATGGTTGTTTTTTTCGGAGCCGGGCAACAGGATGCACCCATGTTTCCAGAACGCCTCACCGAAGGCTATCGTGCCTTCCTCGACGGCCGCTTCGCCGCCGAGCGCTCGCGCTACCAGATGCTGGCAGAGAAGGGCCAGCATCCCGAGATCATGGTCATCGGCTGCGTCGATTCGCGCGTCTCGCCCGAGGTCATCTTCGATGCCGCGCCGGGCGAGCTCCTCGTCGTGCGCAACGTCGCCAATATCGTGCCGCCGCACGAGCCCGACCGCGGCTCGCAGCACGGCACCAGCGCCGCCCTCGAATTCGGCGTGCAGGCGCTGCGCGTCAAGCACATCGTCGTCCTCGGCCACGCATTCTGCGGCGGCATCCGCGCCTTCGCCGACGAGCAGGAGCCGCTGTCGCCCGGCGACTTCATCGGCCGCTGGATGGCGCAGATCGCGCCCGCGGCCGCGCGCCTCGGCCAGCGCGCGCCGGGCGATGAAGAATATCTGCGCCGGCTCGAATTCGCCTCGGTCGAACTGAGCCTGCAGAACCTGATGACTTTCCCGTGCGTCCGAATCCTCGTCGAGCGCGGCAAGCTCGCCCTCCACGGCGCCTATTTCGGCGTCGCCTCGGGCCGGCTCCTGGTGCGCGATCCCGCGACCGGGCGCTTCGATCCGGTCGCCGGATCGCCCCTCGCGCCGTAACAGGAAAGCCTCTGCGAAAGCACTCCCTCGCCCGGCTCCGGGAAAGGCCCAACGATGCCTCGCCAACCCTTCGCAGCCCTCTCCCCCATTGGTCCCATTGGGGGAGAAGGGTGAGGGGCAAACCGGAACTCGTCGCTAAACCGGCTTGAAGGAGCCGTCGAGAACGACGTCGATGAGGAGCGGCGCCGAGGCGGCGAGGCCGCGCCGGAGCGCCGCCAGTGCTTTCTCAATGGTGGCGGCGCGCTCGGCGGCGATGCCGAAGGAGCGGGCAAGGCCGGGGAAGTCGATCGCCGGGTCGGTCAAATCCATGCCGACATAGCGGTCAGTCTGCGCCGCGAGCGCCTGGAGGGCGTTGGTGCGCTGCTTCAGGATGCGGTAGGCGCCATTGTCGAGGATAAGGAAGACGAGGCCGGCGAGGCGCTGGCGCGCCGCCGTCCACAGCGCCTGGCAGGTGTAAAGGGCGCTGCCGTCGCCGATAAGGGCGACGACGGGGCGCCGCGGCTCGGCCAGCTTGACGCCGATCGCCGCCGGCAGGCCCCAGCCGATGCCGCCGCCGCGCAGGCCGTAGAAGCTCTTGGGATCGTCGCTCTTGAGGAGCTGGCGGAGGCCGGCGCCCGAGGAGATCGTCTCGTCGACGATGATCGCCTCGGGCGGCAGCGCCGCCCCGACGGCGTGGAGGAGCGGCAGCGGCCGGAGCGGGTGCAGCGCCGCCTCGGCCCGCGCCTTTGCCATGAGCGCCTCTCGCTCCGCGGCGATCGCCCGCCGCGTTGCGGCGAGCCGCGCCGCCGCGGCCTCCTGCTGCGCCGGGCTCATGCGGCGGCGAGTGGCGGCGGCCAGCTCCGGCAGGCTCGCCTTCGGGTCGGCGAGGATCGCGACGCTCGCGGCGAAATTCTTGCCGATCTCCCAGGGATCGGTGTCGAGATGGATGATCGGCAGATCCGGCGGGACCGGCTCGGTCGCGTGCGGCAGCGACAGGGTGAAGAGGTCGCCGCCCACCGAAAAGAGGAGGTCGTGCTGCTCCAGAATGCCGCGGATCACCGGCTGCGAGCGCGTCATCGCGCCGCGGAAGAGCGGATTCGAGGCCGGGAAGGAGGCGGTGTTGGGGACGCCCTCGGCCCAGACCGGAGCGCCGAGGAGCTCGGCCAGAGCCGCGAGCTCGGCATGGGCGCGCCGCTGCGCCACGATGTCGCCGGCGATGAGGACGGGCCGCTCGGCCGCCGCCAGCAGCGCCGCCGCCTCTTCGATGGCGTCGGCGTCGCCGCGGATGGCGGGCGCGATGCGGCTCGGCCGGCCGAGATCAATCTCCGCCTCGGCGGTGAGAATATCGCCCGGCAGCGACAGGAAGACGGGGCCGGTCGGCGGCGCCAGCGCCGTCTTCGCGGCGCGGTGGACGGCGCGCGGCAAATCCTGGAGGCGCCGCACCTCGGCCGACCATTTGACGAGCGGCTCGGCCAGGCGCGGCAGCTCGTCCCAGAGAAGGGGCTCGGAAAAGGTGAAGCTCTGATCGTGCTGGCCCGCCGTCACCAGCAGCGGCGATCCCGCCTTCTTCGCGTCGTAGAGCATGCCCATGGCGTTGCCGAGGCCGGGCGCGACATGGAGGTTGACGACGGCAAGGCGGCCCGACGCCTGCGCATAACCGTCGGCCATGGCGAGGACGGCCGCTTCCTGCAGGCCGAGCACGTAGCCGATGCCTTCCTCGACCGCGAGCGCATCCATCAGCGGTAGCTCGGTCGTGCCGGGATTACCGAAAATGAGCTCGACGCCTTCTTGCCTCAAGAGTTCGAGGAAGGCGCGCTTTCCGGCGATACGCGGCATGGGTCACCATCAACCGAGAGAGTGGCGAGCGAGGATCTTAGCGCAAAGGACGTGGCGGATGCGCATCCTCCGCGCCCTCTGCGCTGAAGTGGTTCTCCTCAGGCTGAAGTGGTCCTCCTTGGAAAGTCTCTCACGAGCTCGCCGGCGTCGATGAGAGGCGGAGGCCGTCGCCGATGAGGACGAAGGGCGCCCAGGCGAAGGGATGGGAGAAGAGCGTGCCGCTGCCGGGGGCGGCGCCGATGCCGGCGAGGCGGTCGAGCTTCGCCTGGCGGAGCGCGTCGACCGTGTCTTCCTGACCGGTGCCGGGGCGCATGGCGCGGACCGTGCTCGTGGTGATGAACTCGGCCGAATCGTCGTCGACCGACCAATGGGTGACGAGAAGGCCGCGCGTCCCGGCGAAGAAGAAGGCGCGGGCGAGGCCGGAGAGGCTCTCGCCGCCGCCCCCCGAGCCGGTGCCGGCGGGCCCCGCCGTGTTGCAGGCCGAGAGGATGACGAGATCGGCATCCATCTGCAGCTTCAAGATTTCGCCGCCTTCGAGGAAGGCGCCGGCGGCGCTCGCCGCATCCTTCGGCACCGAGGTCAGGATCGACGGCTCGGTCTTGCAGTGGAGCTCTGTCGGCAGGAAGGCGTGAGTCGCGAAATGGATGATGCGATATCGGCTGAAGTCGATCTTGTCGATGGCGGCGCGCGTGAAGGCGTCGCCGAGATAGATGTCCTGCGGGCGCGCGCCTAGCAGGCGGCCGATGCCGGTCACCTCCTCGCGCGTGCCGGGCAGGGTCGGCAGGGCGCGGAGCGCCTCGTAATCCTCCTTGCAGCGGTCGGGCGGAAAGGCGGCGGCGAGCTGCGCGTCGCTTGCCGGCCGGAAATCGCCGAAGCCGATGAAGGGAAGCGGCGCCGAAGAGGCGGATTTGATGCGCCGCAGGTTGACGAAGGTCTGCGGCGCCGGCACGTAGCTCGTGGCGAAGCGCTTCAAGAGGAAGGGTACGGCGCGGTAGTCGCCATTCGTCACGGCCGCTGTCGGCGCCGTCACCAGCATCTCGAAAGGCAGGCTGAGGAGCGGCCCGTTGGGCGCGATAACGAGATGGGTGAAGGGCTTGAGCTCCGCCTCGACCGGGCCGAAGAGCGTCGCGTAGAGCCGGTTCGCCGCGGCGAGGTCGTAGATCGGGATCTGCGGCACGCCGGCCGCGGTGAAGAAGACTTGCGCCGTCTTGCGCAGATGGTCGACGGCCGCAGTTGCCTCGGCCAGAGTGAGCGGGATCCGGTAGGCGGTCACATGCGTCGGCGTCACCAGGAAGCCGAAGCTGGCGCTGCGGCCGAGCTGGATCGCGAGGAGCGCCTCCTGCGGCCGCAGCAGCTTCGCCACGGTGATCGCGGCGGCGTCGGCCTGGACGAGCTGGCCATAGGCCGGCGCCGCCGCCTGCGCCGCGGCTTCGGCCTCGTCGCGCTTGGCTTCGGCGGCGGCGATGGCGGCATCGATGCGGGCGAGCTCGGCATCGCTCTGCAGGGGCGCCGGCTTCTGCGCCTCGGCGTCGCGGGCGACGAAGAGGTTCTTCAGCTCGAGCTCGGCCTGCTGGAGCTGGCGCAGCGTCGCGCTGACGCGCTGGTCGCCGGCGGCGAGGCGCGCCGCCGCCTTGGCGATGTATTGCGCGGTGAGGCCGCTTTGGATGAGCTGCGAGGCCTCGAACATTTCGGCGTAGAGGGGCGCTGCCGCCTGCTTGTCGCTTTCGGCGACAGCGAAGAGCGTCTCGAGATAGGGCGTGACCAGCACCTCGGGCAGGCCGAGATGGCGGTCGCGCAGAATCTTGGCGCCGCGGCGGAAGCGGCGCAGCGCGCGGTCGATCTTGCCTTGCTTCAGCGATTCGCGGCCGGCGAGGAAGAGCGTCACCGCGACCGGGCGTTCGTTCGGGATGACCTGGTTGAAGAGCTGGACGCTTTCGCTGAATGCTTTCGCGGCAGCGACGAACTCGCCGGCGCCGGCATCGCTCAAGGCGGCGACGCGCACGACGCGCGGCAGCACGCCGCCGACATCCGTGCCGCTGACCGCGATGAGCGCCTTCGATTGCTCGGCAAGGCGCTTTGCGTCGTCGTAGCGGCCGGCGCGATAGGCCAGCATCCCCTCGAAGCGCCAGATGCTGGAGAGGCCGAGAATGCCCATGGCGCTGTCGGGATCGAGGAACAGCGAATCATAAGAGCCGCCGCTCGCGCCGCGGCGCGATCCCGCGCCGCTGTCGCCGCGCCGCGCCGCCGCCAGCATGCCGGAGGGGACGTAGGCGGCAAAGACGCGCTCGGCGCCGGCGACGCGATCGGCCGCCTTCGCCATCTCGCCCTGATTGGCCTCGTGAATGGCGAGGTAGAATTGGAGGCGCGCCGACACCAGCGGGTCGGGGGAGGGGCCGAGCAAGGCGGCGGCGCGGGCGAAGAAGCCGTCCGCCTCGGCGAAGCGCCCCTGATTGCTGATCTGCAGCCCGAGATGCATCAGCGGCATGGCGAGGCCCGGATTGCTCGGCCCCAGAATCCGCTGCTGGACCGCGAGCGCGTCGCGGAAGGCGTCCTCGGCGGCGGCGAAGTTGTCGATCGCATTCGCCTCGTCGCCGAGGCGCATCAGCCCGTAATAGCGCTCGAGATCGCCGCTGCCGAAGGGCTGCTTGGCGAATTGCTCGGCGAGGAGCTCGTAGGCGGCCGAGCGGCGCTGCGTCGTGCCGGCGATGGGTCGCCCGGCGATCGCCGCCACCGTTGCCTCGAGCGCCGGCAGCGACGACATGACGCCGTCGACCATCAGCGTCTTGCCTTCGAGCGTCGTCGCGAAGGCGAGGTGCGGCCAACCGCCGTTCCGCCGCGTGCATTGCATCAGCACCGCCGGCACCTCGTCGAGGATGCGCGTCTCCGCCGGGGCGCCGCAATTGAGGATCTGGTCGAGATGCGAGCGCCACGGGCTCGCCGTCGCGAGCTGCCTCAGCGCGGCGAGGCCGTCGCGCCGCTCGACGGCTTCATAGACATGGCCGCTCGGCTGCTGCCAGGTGCCGCAGCGGACGCTGTAGGAGGCCTTCGCCAGCACGCCCGACCCTTCGGGCGAATCCTGGCGATAGTTGCAGGGCTCGCCGACCTGGTCGTTGCCAACCTGCTTCACCTCCTCGACCTTGCGCATCGCCGCGCTCTTGACGAGGACGTCGGGCGGCAGCGTTTCGCAGGCGGCGAGGGCAAGGCCGAGGGCCGCCGCCAGCGCGAGCAGGCCGGCGCGCGGCGGCCGCAGCGCCGGGCTCACTGGACGAGGTCCTCGTCGCCGACGCTGAAGGCCTGGAGAATCAGGTCGTCGGGCTGGCGCGCCGGCGCGATGAGGGCGAAATTGGTGTAGCTCGGCGGCGAGATCATGACGAAGCGCGGCACGACGATGCAGTTCGTCGTGCCGATGGCGCAGTTGTTGACCTTGTAGAGATTGTCCTTGGCGCCGCTCTTGAAGGCGATGGCTGCCGCGCCCTGCCCCGGCACGCCGCCGATCGTGCCGCCGATCGTGGCGGAGCCGCCGATCCCGGCGATGGCGAGCGCGTTGACGGTGACGTTCCCTGCGCTGATCGCGCCGGCATTGGCGGCGAGGAGCAGCGTCGCCTGCGGCGCCGAGACGGTGTCGATGGCGATGGGATTGTTCGCCGGGCCCGTCTGCAGGGCAGCGAGCGCGGCCGTCGGATCGGCCGGATCGAAGGCCTGCAAGGCCGAAAGCTGGGCGCCCGTCGCATCGAAGGCGACATAGCCGGCAGCGAAGCTCGAGGTGCCGGTCTGGGTGAAGCGTCCATCGGTCGAGAGGATGACGCTCGGGGCGCCGAAGGCCCCGCCGGCGAGGCTGATGCCGCCCGTGGAGCGGAAGACGATCTGCTGGCCGGCGCTCGCCGTCGCGCCGTCGATCGTCAGCGGGCCGCCGGAGGTCGCCGAGAAGCTGCCCGCCGCGACCGAATAAACGCCGGTGACTGAAAGGGGAGCCGCGGTCGCGATCGTCACGTCGCCGCTGCCGGCATTGGTGAAGCCGGTCAGCGTCGCCACCTCGTTGGCGCCGCCGAGGCTTGCGCCGCCGACCGAGGATCCCGAAAGCGCGGCGGCGCGGATGACGCCGGCCGTTTGCGCGAGGGCGCCGCCGGAATTGAGGCTGACCGATCCCGTCGCCGCGAGGTCGGTCGCGATGGTGAGGTCGCCGGCCGTGGTGCTGAGCGTGATATTGCCGCTGGCGAGGGTGATGGGCGCGGTCACGGTGAGGGCGCCCGCCTCGTTGAAGGTGAAGTTGCCGGGGCCCGTCACGGTGAAGGCGCCGAGCGCGACGGCGTTGCTGCCGGCGAAATTGGCTTCGCCGACCGAGGAGCCGGTCAGCGTCGCGGCCGCGATCCCGCCGTGCGTCTGCTCGATCGTCGAGCCCGAGGCGAGGCGCACAGTATGGTTCGGCGCCGACACATTGCCGTCGAGGGCGATGGCGGCGGCACTCGCGGTGAGATTGCCGGCGAACGCCGCGTCGCCCGGCCCGAAAGAGAGGGTACCGACGGCGCTGATCGTGACGTCTCCCAATCCCGGGTGAGCCGCCGTGCCGCTGATGAAGATACCGTCGCCCGCACCCGTCGTCGCCAGGGTGAGGCCGCCGGCGGTGATGTGGCCGAGAGCGGCGTCGGCAAGATTGAGGGTCGCCGGCGCCGCGGGTGCGCTGCCGGCGCTGAGGCCCAGCCCCGCGACGGATTGGATCGTCATCGCCGCGGCGCCGCTCGACAGGGAGCCGGTGATGGCGGCCTTGTCGGCGATGAGGGTCAGCGCCTTGTCGTTCGTCGCGAAGCTGTTGCCCTGATCGGCATAGCCGCTGCCTTTGGCAATGATCGTCGTCGCGGCGTTGGTCGTCGTGGCGCCGGTAAGAGAGACGCCGCCGGCGCCGCTCAGCGAGATGGCGTTGTTGGCGCCGGCGCTCAGCGTGTCGGAGAGGAAGAGCGTGCCCGCATTCGTCGCCACCGTGAGATCACCGGCGGACGTGATCGGGCCCGTGACGGCGAGGCTCTGCCCGTTGGTGAAGAGGAGGGCGCCGCTCCCCGTATTCTGCAACGCGCCGAGCGTACCCACGAGATTGCTGTCGCCGAGCGTGATGCCGGTCGCGCCCACGCCGCTGAGCTGGGTCGTGGCGATGGTCCCGGCCGTTTGCGTGATGGCCTGGCTCGCCTCCAGCGTCAGCGGGACGGCACCGAGATCGACGTCGCCCGAGAAGGTGAGGTTTGCGCCCGACGACAGCGTCAGCGCCGTGAAGCCGGCATGCGGCGTGACGCCGCTGGCGACGAGATCGGCGCCGCTCGTCGCCAGCGTCAGCCCGCCGGCATGGAGGATCTGACCCAGATCGCCATCGCTCACGTTGAGGCCGCCGCCTGCCGCGCCGAGATCGAGGGGCTGGCCCGCCGGCGCCGCGATCGTCATCGCCGCTCCGCCGAGATCGAAGGACGGGAGCCCGTTCAGCCCGGCGCTCAAGGCGAGGGCGGGCGTCGTCAGGCCGAGGGTGCTGCCGTTCGTCGCGAAGGTGAAGCCGCCATCGCTATAGCCGGGCGCCGCGGCGGTGAGGATCGTCGGCGCGTTGACGCTCACCGCGCCGGTCAGGCGAATGCCGCCGCCGCCGGTAAGCGTGATGGTGTCGCCCGCCCCGGCCGCGAGCGTCCCGGCCAAACGAAGCTCGCCCGCCATCGTCGTCAGGGACAAGTTGCCGGCGGCCGCAGCGACGGGACCCGCGACCTGGAGCGTTCCTTGGTTGGCGATGGCGATGGCGCCGCTCGTATTGCTGAACTGGGTCAGCGTGCCGATCGCGTTTGCCTCGCTGAGCGTCACCGCGCCGCCGATCGTACCGGAGAGGCTGCCGACGGAGATCGTCGCACCCGCCGCTTGCGAGAGGCCGCCACCGGTCGTCAGCGCCAAGGAGCCGGCGCTCGCGCCGTTGACGCCGTCGAGCGATGCGATCTGCAGCGGGCCGGCGCCGGTGAAGGCGACGCTCTGGCCGGCGGCGCTCGCCGCGAGCTGGGTGACGTGGTTCGCATTGCCGAGCGTCACCGGGCCGCCCGCGGTGAGCGCGACGCTGGTGACGTCGAGACCGGCGCCGGCCGCCTGCGTGATGGCGCCGCCCGAAGCGAGCAGTGCCGTCGCTGCGGTCACCCCGGCGATGCCGCTCACCGAAGAGAGTTGGAGATTGCCGGCGCTGCCGAAGGTCACGCTCTGGCCCGGGCCGCTGATCGCGAGATTGGAGACGGCATTGGCATCGCCGAGCGCGACCGTGCCGCCCGCCGTGACCGCGAGATTGGTCGCGGAGATGACGCCGGCGCTCTGCCCGACGGTGCCGGCCGCCGTCAGCGTCAGCGTGCCGGCGCCCGGCGCGAAATCGCCGGAGAAGGCGATGTTGCGCCCGGCGGCCAAGCTCATCGTGGGCGCGCCATGCGTGACATTGGCGGCGCTTATATCGGCGGCTCCCGTGGTTTTGATGACGAGATTGGCGGCCGCGAGCTGGCCGAGCGTCGCATCGCTGAGAACGAGCGGCGCGCCGGCGCCGGTCGCGCTGCCGAGCGCGATCCCGGTGCCCGCCGGCGCCGTTATGGTCAGCGTCGCGCTGCCCGCATCGAGCGCCGGCGACGCGCCGCCGAAGACGATGGTGCCAGCGCTCAGGTTCAGCGCATTGTCGCCGGTCGCGAGCGCGAAGCCGCCGCCATTGTAAAGCCCGCCGCCGGCGTCGAGCGTCGTTGCCGCATTGGTCGTCACCGCGCCTCTGAGGGCGATGCCGCCGCCGCCAGTCGCCGTGATCGTCGACCCCGCCCCGGCATCGATCGTGCCGGCGAGAGACAAGGTCCCGGCGCTCGTCCGCACCGAGACATTTCCGTTTGCCGTGACGCCGCCGAGCTGCAAGGCGGCGCCGTTCACGACCGTGACGTTGTCGCCGCTCGTGACGAGGAGGCTGGCCGCGCCGCCGCCATGGGTCAGATCGTTGCCGGCATTGGTGAGCGCGATGTCATTCCCGCTTCCGGCGGCGAGCGTCGTCCCGGCCGCGGTGATCGCGGTTCCGCCGGCTTGCGTCAGGGCGCCGGCGGCGCTCACCGAAAGCGTCCCATCGACCGCGACGGTTGCGAGGGCGGTGGCTTGCGCATTGGCGAGAACGGCATTGCCGCCCGTCGCGGCGAGCGCGACGGCGCCGGTCAGATGATTGGCTTGCCCCAGCGCGATCGCGCCGTTCTCGGCGGTGAAGCTGCTGGTTCCGGCGACCGTGAGCGCGCCGCTCTGCGCGATGCCCGTCGTCGAGGTCACCGCGAGGTTGCCGCCGACCGAGCCGGCGGCGAGCGTCGTCACGCCGCTCGCGGTGTGAGCCGCGTCGTTGACGAGGGTGGCGCCGCCGCCGGTCGTGTTGAGCGAGACGTCCTTGTCGAGGCGATTGCTCTGGGTCAGCGTGATCCCGCCATTCTGCGCCGTGAAGCTGCTGGTTCCGGCGACGGTGAGCACGCCGCTCTGCGCGATGCCCGTCGTCGAGGTCACCGCGAGGTTGCCGCCGACCGAGCCGGCGGCGAGCGTCGTCACGCCGCTTGCCGTGTGAGCCGCGTCATTGACGAGGGTGGCGTCGCCGCCCGTGGTGTTGAGCGCGATGTCCTGGTCGAGGCGATTGCTCTGGGTCAGCGTGATCCCGCCATTCTGCGCCGTGAAGCTGCTGGTTCCGGCGACTGTTAGCGCGCCGCTCTGCGTGATGCCGGTGGTCGAGGTCATGCTGAGATTGCCGTCGACCGAGCCGGTGGCGAGCGTTGTCACGCCGCTCCCCGTATGGGCCGCGTCATTGACGAGCGTGGCGTCGCCGCTCGTGGTGTTGAGCGAGATAGCCTTGCCGAGGAGGTTGCTCTGCGACAGGGCAATCGCGCCATTCTGCGCCGTGAAGCTGCTGGTCCCGGCGACGGTGAGCACGCCGCTCTGCGCGAGGCCCGTCGTCGAGGTCACCGCGAGGTTGCCGCCGACGGAGCCGGCGGCGAGGGTCGTGACGCCGCTTGCCGTATGGGCGGCGTCGTTGACGAGCGTTGCATCGCCGCCCGTGCTGTTGAGCGCGATGTCCTGGTCGAGGCGATTGCTCTGGGTCAGCGCGATCCCGCCATTCTGCGCCGTGACGCTGGTGGTCCCGGCGACGGTGAGTACACCGCTCTCCGCGATGCCCGTCGTCGAGGTCACGGCGAGGTTTCCGCCGACGGAGCCGGCGGCGAGCGTCGTCACGCCGCTCGCCGTGTGAGCCGCGTCGTTGACGAGGGTGGCGTTGCCGCCGGTGGTGTTGAGCGAGATGTCCCTGTTGAGCTTGTTGCTCTGCGCCAGCGCGATTCCGCCATTCTGCGCCGTGAAGCTGCTGGTCCCGGCGACGCTGAGCACGCCGCTCTGCGCGAGGCCCGTGGTCGAGGTCACCGCGAGGTTGCCGCCGAGCGAGCCCGCGGCAAGCGTCGTCACGCCGCTCGCCGTGTGGGCGGCGTCATTGACGAGCGTGGCGTCGCCGCCCGTCGCGTTGAGGGTGATGTCCTTGTTGAGCTGATTGCCGCCCTGCCCGAGGCTGACGCCGCCATTCTCGGCCGTGAAGCCGCTGGTCCCGGCGACCGTCAGGGCGCCGCTCTGCGCGATCCCCGTCGTTGAGGTCACGGCGAGATTGCCGCCGATCGAACTCGCCGCGAGCGTCGTCACCGCGCTCGCCGTATGGGCGGCGTCGTTGGCGAGGCTGGCGTCGCCGCCGGTCGTGGCGAGGGCGATGTCGCCGTTGAGCTGGTTGCCGCTCTGCGCCAGCGCGACGCCGCCTTTCTGCGCCGTGAAGGCGCTGGTTCCGGTGACCGTCAGCGCGCCGCTCTGCGCGATTCCCGTCGTCGAGGTCACGGCGAGATTGCCGCCGACCGAGCTCGCCGCGAGCGTCGTCACGCCGCTTGCCGTATGAGCCGAATCGTTGACGAGGGCGGCGTCGCCGCCCGTCGTCGCGAGCGACACGTCCTTGTTGAGCTTGTTGCCGCCCTGCGTCAGCGCGATGCCGCCTTGCTGCGCCGTGAAGGCGCTGGTTCCGGCGACGGTGAGCGCGCCGCTCTGCGCGATTCCTGTCGTCGAGATCACGGCGAGGTTGCCGCCGACGGTGCCTGCGGCCAGCGTCGTCACGCCGCTCGCGGCGTTGGCGGCGTCGTTGGAAAGCGAGGCGTTCCCCGAGGCGGCGATGCCGATCGGCCCGTTGAACCGGTTCGCCTGCTGCAAGGTCAAGACGGCGCCGGCGCCCGTCGTCGTCAGGCTGCTGGCGCCGTCGATGCTGAGCACGCTGCCGACCGTCTGCGTGATGCCGATGGTGCCGCCCGAAGCCACCGAGAGGCCGCCGCCATTCGTCGTCGTCACGCTCGCGAGCTGGATATCGCCGGCACTCGCGGAATGGCCGTTCGCCGCCAGCGTCAGCTGCACGCCGCCGGCGCCGGCGGCAAGGCTCGTATTGGCCTGCATCGCGATTCGCGCCGTGCCGCCGCCGCCCGTGCCGCCCGGATCGTTGGCGCTGAGGCTGAGGACATGGCCGGCGCCGGTCGTCGCGAGGCTGGCGGTGCCGTTGAGGAGGATGCTTTCGCCGGCGCGCAAGCTGAGGCCATGGGCGATGTTGACCGCGACGCCGGTATCGACGGTGATGTCATTGTTCGCCTCGAGCGTGACGTCGCTCGCGGCGGCATTGATGTCGCCGTCATTGATGACCGTCGTCGCGTCGCCGAAGGCGACGGAGGAGGCGCCGCCCGTCGCGGCGCCGCTGGCGATTTCGAGGTTGGTCGGGTCGAGCAGCCACTCGCCGGTGCGGCCGAGGGGCGCGGTGGTGTCGATCACGGCGCCATGCACGCCGAGCACGTCCTTCCCCGAGGTTTCGATGAAGCCGCCATCGCCGCCGGCGGCGCCGCCGCGCGCGCTCAGCGTTCCGGCGATGATGGTGCGGTGGTCCGACCACACGGCGATCGTGCCGCCCTTTCCCGCGGCAAGCGCATCGGCGTCGAGGAGGACGCCGCCCGCGACCAAACTGGTGCGAGCGTTGCGCTCGGGTCCGGCGCCGTGGAGATTGCCGCCGACAAGGATGGTGCCGCCGCCGGCATTGCCCGAGGCATCGACCCGGGCGCCGGGCTGGAGGGAGACCGTGTCGCCCAGAAGCTTCACCGTCCCGCCGGTCTCGCCCGCTCCCTTGCCCGAGGCATCGATCGCCGCCGTCACGGTGAGGCTGCCGCCAGCGCCCGCATCCGCCGTCACCGTGCCGGATTTGCCTTCGGCCGAGCGGGCGCTCACCGCGCCGCCGAGATTGACGACGCCGGTCACGATCGCGTCGGCGGCATCGGCGGTGAGGAGGACGTGCCCGCCATTGGCGTTGATTTGGCCCGTATTCGTCACCTGGCCCGGGGCGCCGGCGGCGGCACCGAGCTTGCTGCCGACATCGAAGGACAAGAGGCCGTCGCCGTAGAGATCGACGGCAAAGCTCGTCTTGCCGCCGAGGACGACGCGGCCGAGCTTCGCGTTGATGACGCCGGAATTCGCGACATCGGGCGCGACCAGCGCCGCGAGGCCGTGATCGGCGACGGTGATTGTGCCGGCATTGGTGACGCTGGCGCCCGGTTTCGGCGATGGCTTGCTGAAGATGAGGCGGCCCGCCATGAAATCCTCGTCGCGGATATCGGCCGGCGTCGCGACGAGGGCGTTGACATTGACCTGAGCGCCGTTGCTGAACGCGATGCCGTTCTGGTTGACGAGGACGAGGCGGCCATTTGCCTGGAGATGGCCGGCGATGACCGAAGGGTCGGGGCCGACCACGCGGTTGAGAGTGATCGCCGCGGCGGAAGGCTGCTGGAAGACCGTCGTCTCGTTGGGGGCGATGCTGAAGCTCTGCCAATTGATGACGGCGCTGTTCGTCGTCTGATCGATGCGCGTCGTCGTGGCGTTGGGCTGGCTGATCGTCGCCGCCCCCGCCGTTACCGTGCCGCCCGTCGGATTGGCGGCGGCGGGTGCGGCGAGGGCGATGGCGCCGCCGCTCCAGAGCGCCGTGCGCAAGACGAGGGCGAGGGCGGTCGCGCCGCTCCGTGCGGCGGGCCGCGGCGCCCATGCGGCGCCGCTCCTGGTATCGCGCGGCGCCCGGCGCGGCGCGGCAAGGTTCGTTTTGGCCATGTGCTCCACCTTCATCTGCTCTTCCATCTCCCGCGTCCTGCCGTCAGAACCGGCCGATCAGATGCAGGAAGACGGCCTCGCCCCGCTCGGGGTTGGTGTTGTTGCCCGAGGGGTTTCGCGTGAACCGGCGGTCGAACTCGATCTCGCCGGTGAGTTGCGGCGTGAAATCGGCGCGGATGCCGATGCCCGCCGATTCGACATGACGGATCGGATCGCCGGGTTCGAGGCTCCAGGCCACGCCATGGTCGTAGAATAGAAAATATTGCAATCCGACGTTGAGTAGCCCTTCCGTGACCGTGCTCGCCTGCAGCTCGGCGGTCGTGCCGATCGCCCGATCGCCTGTGACCTCGCCATTGAAATAGCCGCGGCCGTAGCGGGCGCCGCCGAGGAAGAATTCCTCGTTGGGCGGCAGGATGTCGTCCGTGTACTGGCCGGCCGCCGACAGCTTCAGGGCGAACAGGAAGTCCTGGAAGTCGAAGAGGTTCTGCACCCGCGTCAATTCGGCGGTGTATTTGAGGAAATCGATGATGTTGCCGGTGCGCGCCGGCAGCGGCGCGTCGTTGCGGCTGGCGCCGAGCCCGTCGATTCCCTTGTGCAGGGTGAAGCTGAAGGAGTTGGCGCCGACCTCGCCGAGGCCGAGCGTGTCGTCCTGGAAATCGAGCGCGCCGCCGGCGCGCAGGACGCGCAGATTGGTTGTGCTTTGCCGCGTGCGCACGCCGCCCGCGCCCAGCGTGTCGATGGTGGCGCGCGAGAGGTCGAAGGCGAGGTTCGAGTAGAGCGACAGCGGCCGCGTGCGAATGATGGGATAGCTGGCATTGATGCCGCCGACGGTGAGGCGCCCGAGATAGCCGGTCGCCAGCAGGAAGCCGCCGGGCTTGGTGATGCCGGAGCCGAAATAGCCGCCGATCTTCAGCCCGTCGGAGCCGACGAAGATGCTGCTCGAGAGCTGACCGAAGAGCTGCTCCTCGTTGAAGGGCGTGTTGAAGATCGTGAGCTGCGTCAGATCGCCGAGGCTGGTGAAGGAGTTGGCGTAGACGGTCGCGAGCAGCTCGGCGGGGCCGGCGAAGTCGGAGCCGCGATTGTCGAAATCGGCAACTCCGCCGAAGGCCTTGCGGCCGACTTGCGCGACGAGCTCGACGGCGCCGATCTCGGCGGCGCCCGGGCGCAGCACCGCGCGCGCCGACACTCCCGGGATCCCCTGCACCAGCAGCAGCGCCCGCTCGACATCCGAGATGTTGACGGGCCGGATCGCCGTCAGCTTCTGGAGATAGCGATAGGCAAGGACTCCGGCCGGCCCGATATCGCCCTCGATCTTGACATCGCTGATGAAGCCTTCGACCACCCGGATGCGCAGCGCCATGCCCGTCCCCGCCGGCTCCAGCAGGCCGCGCACGACGGTGAGGAAATAGCCGTCCCTGCGGTATTTGGTCTGAATGGCGCGGACCGCCTCCTCGGCCTCGCCCTGCGGCACGGTCCTGCCGATGAGACGCGCATAGAGCGGCGCCAGCTCCGCCGCGGTGTAGACGGTGGCGCCGGCGACCTCGACGGAGGCGATCGTCACCGGCGGGCCGCCCGCGGAGGGTGCCGCGGGCGCCGCCGGCGGCGGTGCGAGCGGCGGCGCCGCCTTCGGCTGCGGCGCCGGCTGCAGGCGCTCGAGCGGGGAGGAAAGGGGCGGGATCTGGCCGGCGCCGAGCTGGGCGAAGGCCGTGCCCGCAGCCGCGGCGATCAGCGCCAGCGCCACGAGAGCGCCGCCGATTGCCTGTCCGAGATGCCGCCTTGCCGCGGCTTGCGTGACCCGCGCCGGGCCAAATATTAACCGTCGCGGGTCCAGTTCTCCCCCCTCGCACGTCCAGAGACCGTTAAGATTTGGTTAGAATTCATGTCGAAATTTATCTCTTCTGAACTAGCGTGCAAGGAGAATTTCCGATCGGCTTATTAACCTTTGCGCCAGCCGCGCGTCATCGTGCAGCGTCGGCATGGCCGAGACTGCTGGTGCCGATAGCGAGGAGGCAATCGTCGTAGGGGAGCTTCGCCGGATCGGCAAGAAAGCTGCCGATGACGCGATCGGCGCAGGCATGAGCCGCGGCGACGCCGTGCCCGATGCCGCGGAAGCGCAGCAGCGTCGCATGCGGCAGCAGGGCCGCCGCCGCCTTCGCCCAGTCGGGCGACGACACCGGGTCGAGCTCGCCGGCAAGCAGCAGCACCGGCACCGGGCTTGCGACGGCGGCGCGCTCGCCGGCGGCGGCGCTGCCGACCGGCCAGGCGGGACAGGCCATCAGCGGCAGCGTCGTCAAGGCGAAATCCTTGAAGAGCGGCGCCTCCGCCGCCGCGGCCAGCACCGCCTCGCGGCTGTTGAACGGGAATTCGTCATGGCACTCGACCGAGAGATAGAGGCCTTGGCTCTCCTGATCGGAGGAATATGTGGCGAAGGCGGCGGCGGCGAGCGGCAGGAAGGGCCGCATGTCGCCGCGGTCGAGCGCTGCGATCACCGCCGGCATCGCTTGCGTGCTGCGCCATTCGTAAAAGCCGTAGAAGAGCGTTTCGACGAGCCGCGCCGCATCGAAGCGGGCGCGCACCGGCGCGCCGCCCCGCGGATCGGCGAGCGTCGCTTCGAGCGGCGTCGCCGCGGCGCGGCGCACGATGCGCGCGAAGCTCTCGGCGAGATGCGGATAGGCGGCGTTGCAGGCGGCGGTGTCGGCGCATTCGCGGAACAGCTCCGCGAAAGCCCGCCGGCCGTTGCGCGGCCCGTCGATATAGGAGGCCGCGTCGGGCGGGTAGGCGGAATCGAGCACGACGGCGCGCGTGCCCGCGCCATGGTCGCGCAGGAATTCGAGCGCGACGCGCGTTCCGTAGGAGACGGCGTAGAGATCCCAGCTTCGGTAGCCGAGCTCCCGGATGAGGTCGGCGAGGTCGGCGGTGATCGTCGCGGTGTTGTATGCGGAGAGGTCGATGCCCGATCGCGTCAAGCGGTCGTGGCAGGCTTGCGCGGCCTCTCGCCAGAGCCGCGCTTCCTCCTCTTCGCTCAAAGCCTGCGGAAAGATGCGGTGGCCGGTTTCGGCGAGCTCCGGGCAATTCATTTTCGGTTCGGAGACGCCGACGCCGCGCTGGTCGAAGACGACGACGTCGCGCCGGCCGAGCCAGGGCGCGCGCGCCGTCCATGACCACCAGCGGCCGATGCTCGCGGCGTCGATCTGCGCCGGCGAGCCCGGCCCGCCGCTGATATAGATGAGCGGGTCGGCAGCCGGGCCCGAGCCTTGCGCTTCGAAGACGACGAAGCGGAGGCGGAGCCGCCGTCCCGTCGCGGCGCCGCGGCGCTCGGCGACGACAAGGCTTCCGCAGCGCGCCGCCCGCCCCGGCGGCACCGTGAACCAGCAGGCGACGGGCTCGATCCGCGGCACCGGCGCAGCGGCAACGGCCTCGCCGGCTGGCGCCGGCGGCGGCCGCGGCGGCGCGGGCGCCGTCTCGACCAGGAAGATGCTTCCCGCCGCGGCGCCCAGCACGGCGGCGAGAATAAGGGCGATATGCTCTCTGCGCAGGCGCATTCCGCGGCCGGCAGCCGCGCCGCCGGGCGGAGGGGCCTTCGCCACGGCGGCGCTCCCTTGCGCCGAAGCGCGAGGGGCCGCCCGCGCGGCGCTCCCCGTCCGCCGTTACTGGCCGAGATTGACGATCTGGACGCGGCGATTGGCCGGGTTCGCCGGATCCGCCTTGTCGAGCGGCTCGTCGGGCCCCTTGCCTGCGATTTCGAGGCGGCTGCGCGGAATCCCGTAATTCTGCACGAGATCGTTGCGCACGGATTCGGCACGCCGCTTCGAGAGCTCGATATTGTGCTGGCGCTTGCCCGTGCTGTCCGTGTGCCCTTCGAGGAGGAAGTGATAGGAGGCGAGCTGCTCCGATTTCATCGCCGTCGCGAGCTGCTTCACGACCTCCTTGGCTTCGGGCGTCAACTCCGCCGAGTTGAGGCCGAATTTGATGTCGAGGGCGACGGCGGGGGCGCGTGCCTCGGCTTCGGCCGCCGGCTTTGCCGTGAGGAGGCGGATGCCGCGGAATTTGAGTGGCGGCGTGCCGGGCTGCGGCGTCAGGGCCTGAATGAGCTGATCGGAGGACGGGTTGGCCCCCAACGACTTCACTTGCTGCGCGCCGGCGGCACCGGCGAGCAGGATGGCGATCGCCGATGCCGCGGCGATTGTCGGGAATTTGCTAGTCATGCGAGTCTCCTCAACGAGGCCTGTGCTGCGGTCCCGGCCGAGGCGAGAGGGCCGCAAACCGCATCGCCTCCCGATTGAGGGTGTAGTAGCGCCGCGCCATCGCTGTCAATCTTGCTGCGCCGCGCCTGTGACCGCGATCACGGGTGCCGTGTCGGCAGCGCGCTTCAGGCGAGCGGCGCCCCGATGCGGATGGCGACCGCCGTCACATTGTCCTTGCCGCCATGCGCCAGCGCCGCGTCGATCAAGGCCTGCGGCGCCGCCGCGACCGGCGTCCGCGCCAGCACTTCGGCGATTTCCGCATCGGCGACCATCTTCGACAGACCGTCGCTGCAGAGCAGGAACAGATCCTCCGCCGCAAGGCGGTCGGTCACCTTGTCGAGTTCGAGCTCCGGCGCCGCGCCGACGGCGCGGGTGACGATATTGGCGAGCGGATGGCGCTCGGCGGCGGCGGGATCGAGGAGCCCGGCATCCACCATCTCCTGCACCTGGCTGTGGTCGCGGGTCAGTTGCTGGAGAGCGCCGTCGCGCAGGCGGTAGAGCCGACTGTCGCCGGCCCAGAGGCAGGCGAAATAGGCGCCGAAGGAGAGGAAGGCGACGACGGTGCTGCCGATCACCGCGTCGCCGCCGCGCTGCCGCGCCTCGGCGACGAGCCGGCGATTGGCCTCGCCGAGCCGGGCGCGCACCTCGGCGATGAAGCTGCCGGCGTCGCGCGGCAGCGCCATCTCGCCCAGCAGATCGACGATGAGCCGGCTCGCGAGGTCGCCCGCCTGATGCCCGCCCATGCCGTCCGCCACGACCCAAAGGCCGAGGTCGGGCCGGTCAAGGCAGGCATCCTCATTGTGCTTGCGGACATGGCCGACGTGGGTCGCGGCGGCGGATTGGATGACGAATCCCGGCGCGGCAGGCGGCATGGCAGTCAGCCCTCCCGGTCCCAGCGCATGGCATCCTCGCCGGCGTCTGCGGCGGTGGCGGCCGCCGATTGCGGCGCCGCCTCCTCCGCCCAGCCATGCGCTCTCCAATCGCCGTCGAGCAGCGCGGCAAAAGCCGCATCCTGCGGCAGGCCGGAGCAGAGGAGGAGCGACGGCGCGACGCGCTCCGACCCGGCGCTCCACCACAGCGTCGCACGCTCCTGCGCCATGTGCCGGAGGCAGAGTTCCGGCGGCAACGGGGCGGTTTCCGCGAGCGCAATGCGGCGACAAAACCCTCTCCCCTCCGCCGCTCCAAAGAACCCTCTCCCCTCCGGGGAGAGGGAAGGGTGAGGGGGCGCTGCCGTGAGCTGGCCCTCACCCCGACCCTCTCCCGCACGCGGGAGAGGGAGGTCTTGAAGGGGGCTGAGGCAAAGCGGCGCGTCGAGCCGATCGAGGGAGAAGCCGTCCTCGAGCGCCGCGAGGGCGAGCGCCTCGAGCGCCGCATACCAGCCCTCGGCGGCGACGGAGGCGCCGAGATCGCAATTGGGCGGCATCTCCAGCCCGAGCACGAGGGGAAAATACCGCCCGACGGCATCGACGCTCGGCATCATGATCCCGACGGCCATATTGGGGCCGCAGGCCCCGGCGGCCAACGCGAAGCGCCAGATCGGGCTGGTGAGGTAAAGATCGCGCCAGGCGGAGCCGAGAGCCGCCTTGCTCGCGACAAGGCCGGAGCGCAGCCACGCATCCCACGCCTCGATGAAAGCCCGGCCGAAGCGTCGCGACACGAAATCGCCGCGCGCCGGCAGCTTCCCGTAATAGCTGGGCGCGCGGGCGGCCTCCGTCAGAGGTTGGGCGGGCACCGGAAGAGCTCGAGCTGGTTCGAGGCGAAGGGGTTGACGACGCTGTTGGCGCGGATCTCGAAGCTGGCGCTGCGCGTGCCCGTGGCGAAGGTGACGGTGAAGCGGTCCGATCCCGTCGACTGCTTCAGATGGCTCTCCTGAAGCAGGCGGAAGAGCGCCCAGACGCCATCCTTCTCGATCGTCGTCGATTCGCCCGGCACCTGCGGCTGGAAGCTGACGCGCGCCTGACCGACGCCGCTCGGCCCTGGCCATTGCATCTTGACGGCGCGCGGCGGGCCGTGATCGTAGCTGATCGTCTGCCCGTCGATCTCGACGACGACCTGCGTCGATTTGGCGTCGAGATCGACCGGCACGATCTCGAAGCTCACCCCCGGCTTGGTGCCGCCGCCCGGGAACATGCTGTCGCGGATGGCCGCCGCCCGCTGGAACTGAAGCAGCGTCGCCGCCGGAATGCCGAGATCGACATTATCGACCTTCTGCCATGCCCACGGGTTCTTCGCCTCGTCGACGAAGGGGCGCAGATTGGTGGCGAAGAAATTGTCGATGAGGCCGCCCTTGGCGAAGAGCCGGGCGAAATCGTCGAGCGTCACCTCGGCGCTCGCGCTCTTGTAGGCGGGGTAGCGGTTCTCGAGCGCGCTCTTGCAGAAAGGCTCGACCGAGGTCGTCCACAGGCCGTTGAGCTGCGCCCGCGCCCCGCCGACGGTCAGGGTGGAGCTCGCCTTGGTGAGGTTGGTGAGGATGCTCTTCAGCGGCTCCGGCAGACGCGCCGCATCGGTCGCGAGCTTGGCGCCGCCGCCTCCGCCCGCCGCGCCCGCCGCCAGCACCTTCGCCACGTCGCCCGAGGAGCCGAGGCGGTTCATCGCGAGATAGAGGTCGTTCAAATTCGCCATCACCGCGTCGATCGGCGGCGGCTGTCCCGCGACGAGGTCGTGGAGGCCTTTGAAGCGCTTCTCGGTGAAGGGGCCGGCGATATCGTCATTGCCGGCATTCTGGGCCCCGAGCACCGCCTGGAGCTGCTGCTCGGCGACGCTTTGCGCCCCTTTCGGCGCCTTGGGGGCGGCCTTGCTCGCGGCCTTCTCGGCGGCGCCCGTCGCGGCGGCGACGAGGCCGGCAGCGCCGCCTTCGGCCTTCTCCGGCGGTTTCGACAGCGTCGTCTCCTCGGCGGCGGCGACGAGGAAGGCGCGAAGCGGCGAATCCGGCGCCGACACCACGTTCAGGATCTGCGTCGCCTGCGCGACGCTGGTGAAGGGCGCGATCGAGACATCGGCAAGGAGGCGATCCCACTGATTGGCGAAATCCTCGAGGTAGAGGCTCGTTACGTCGCGCTGCAGCCGCCCGACGGCGACGGGGTCGTCATTGGCCTTGGCCTCCGGCCCCAGCACCCAGCTCTCCTTCGCCACCTCCTTGGCGATGTCGGGAAGCAGCGGGCGGAAGGCCAAGAAATAGCCCTCGCGGGTATAGAGGCCGGGAATGCCCTCGGCGAGCGAGCGGCCGGAGGGTCGCACCAGCGCCCGCGCCACGGCCGGGCCCGCATGCTCGGAAATCCGCCACTCCGGCAGCGCCGTGATCTTGGGATGCGTCTTGATGAGGCTGTAGGCGCGCTCGGCCAACGGCTGGCGTAGCAGCACGGTGCGCGTCTGCTGGACGAGCGCGCCGTTGAGGGCGATTTCGGGCAGCGGCGTCTCGAGGAGGGCGTCGAGATGGCCCTTCAAGGCCTCGAGATCGGCGGCGTTGTCGGGCCCGGGGAATTGCGCTGTCCAGTCGAGCGCCATCCAGCGCTTGACGAGCTGCTTGTCGAGGTGCCCCTGCTTGCCCAGCATCAGATAGACTTTGAGCGCCTCGTAGAGGAAATCGGGGCGGTTCTGGTTCTGCGCGATCTGGCCTTCAAGGCGGACGAGCATGCGCGGCAGCAGCAGGCGGCCGAGATCGCGCCGGTAGACCGCGACCGCCTGCGAGCCCAGCTTGTCGCCCTGATAGAGGCCGAGGCCGAGGCCGAGCGGGACGCTGTCCTGGCGATGGGCGTAGCCGCCCGGCATGTCGCGCAGCATGGCGAGGAGCGGCAGGATCGGGCGCAGATTGGCATCGCTCGCGCGGTCGAGCTCCAGCCCCTTCGCCTTGTCGTTATAGGCCGCCACCTGCTTCTCGACCGCGGCGATGAGGGCAGTGTTGTTGACATAGGCCGTGACCCAGCCGGCGGCCATGAACAGGACCGCTGCCGCGGCGCCGGCGAGCACGCCGTAGCGGATGAGGCGGTTGCGCCGCTCGAGCTTGGCATCGGTGCTGACGAGCCCCGCCTCGCCGAAGACGACGTTGCGCAGGAGCCGCGTGAGGAAGTAGCTGCGGCCGGTGCCGCTGAAGGCGGCGATGCGCTGGCGCGAGATGCCGAAGCTCGCCGCCATCGCGCCCAACATCCGGTCGATCGGCGTCCCGTCCTGCGTCCCGCTCGTGAAATAGACGCCGCGCAGCCGGGCGCGCTCCTCGTAGCGGTTCGGCTGGAAGATCTCCTTGAGGAAGCCGTGTGTTACCTCCTTGAGGCTGGCGAGCTGCTGCGGGAACCCGAAGATGAGGGCGCGCCGCTCGATATCGGTCTCCTGCTGGAGGCGCTCGAAGAGGCGCGCGTCGAGCCGGCCGACGAGAGCATCGAACTCGGCCGGATAGTCGGCGATGATGCCGCCTTCCTGCTCGATCTTGCCCTCGGCGAAGGTCATGCCCCAGACCTGCTCGCGCTCCTCGCGGCCGAGATCGTCGAAGAACTCGACGAAGCCGGCGAGGAGGTCGCATTTGGTGAACATGACATAGACGGGGAAGCGTACGCCGAGCTCGGCATAAAGCTCCTTGATGCGCAGGCGAATGGCGCGCGCATGCTCGGCGCGCTGCGCCTCCGTGGCGGCGAGGAGGTCGGAGATGCCGATGGCGACGATGACGCCGTTGATGGGCTGGCGCTTGCGGAATTTCTTCAGCAGCTTGAGGAAGCCGGTCCAGGCGCCGGCATCGGCCGCCGCCTCGCTGTCCTGCGTCGTGTAGCGGCCGGCGGTGTCGATGAGGATGGCGTCGTCCGTGAACCACCAGTCGCAGCTCCGCGTGCCGCCGACGCCGCGCAGCGCGTTCTTGCCGAATTGCTCGGCGAGCGGGAAGCTGAGGCCGGAGTTGACGAGCGCCGTCGTCTTGCCGGAGCCCGGCGGGCCGATGAACATGTACCAGGGGAGCTGGTAGAGCCAGCCGCTGCCGAGGAGGCGCTTGCCCTTGCTCTTCTTCAGGAGCTCGAGCGCCTCTTTGAGGCGCTTGCCGAGCTCGGCGACCTCTTCGGCGCTGGCCGCCGCCGCGGCGCCGGGAGCCGCGGCGGTCATACCGTCGGCGAGAGCGTTGCCGGCCTTGCGGCCTTGCATGTTGGTGAAGGCGGCGCCGAGGCCGAGGATCGACGGCATCAGCGAGATGACGAGCGCGCGCTGCAGGGCGCCGGCGAGCGGCGTCGAATCGCCGACGCCGAGGAGCGGTCCCAGGAACCAGATGAGGAGCGCCGCCACCAGCATGCCGAAGACGTAGAGGGCGAGGCGCGACAGGAAGATCTTCCGCAGGACCTCGAGAAGACGCTTCATGGCAAGGCACTCACCACCATCGACGGACCACCGGGACTGAAGAGGCGCCGCGCCATGCTCAGCCGGCCTTCATGAGCTGGACCTCGATCCGGCGGTTCTGCTCGCGGCCCTGCGGCGTCGTGTTGGGCGCGATCGGCTGGCTGTCGGCCCGCCCCTCGGCGGTGAGGCGCTTCGGATCGTTGACCTTGCGCGCCAGGATTTCGAGGACGGCCTCGGCCCGCGCCTTCGACAGCTCGTAATTCGACGGGAATTTGACGGAGCGGATCGGCACGTTGTCGGAATGTCCGGTGACGAGCAGCGGCCCCGGCTCGGTGTTGACCGCCTCGCCGATGCGGCCGAGGAGCGGCAGGAACTTCGCCTCGACCACGGCGCTCCCCGACGGGAACATACCGGTGCCGCGAATGCGGATGGTGATCGTCTGCGCGTCTTCGAGGACCGTGACGAGGCCCTGGCGAATCTCGGGTTCGAGGAATTTGCGGATCTTGCCGGTCTGGTCGCTGGGGGGCGGAGGCGGCAAGGGCGCCGCCGCCCGCGCCAGGGCCACCGGCCCTTGCGGCGGCACGGCGTTGAGGGCGGCGTATGCTGCGTCCGAGCGGCTGCTGAGGGCGAAGGTGAGGCCGGTATAGACGAGCGCCAGGATGCCGAGCGCCGTGACGAGGACGACCCAGGTCGGGACGATGGCGCCGAGGCCGCGATGGGCCGCCTCGACCCCTTGCCAATGCGGCGACAGCGAGCGCTCGAACTCGCCGCGGCGGTTGCGGATCGTGCGGTAGAGATCCTCGCGCAGCAGGGCCAGATCCGAGGCGCCGCGCGGCAGGACGCGGTACTTCCCCTCGAAGCCGAGCGTGAGGCACAGATAAAGCAGCTCGAGCATGTCGAGATTGACGGCCGCATCCTTCTTGAGCTGGTTGAGGAGATCGAAGAAGCGGTCGCCGCCCCAGGTCTCGCTGTAGAAGGTGCCGACCATGCTCTTCTGCGCCCAGATGCTGCGGCTGCCCCAGGGCGTGTTGAGGACGAGGTCGTCGATGGTGGCGCAGAGCGCGTAGCGGCTCGCGCGGATCGCCTGCGGCGCGATGCCGAGCGGCGTGATGCGACGCTCGAAGGCATTGATCTCGGCGATGACGCGGTCGCGCAGCGCCTCGACATTGTTGTGGACGGCGCGGTTCTTGAGCTGGACGGCGAGGTCGAGCAGCGGGATCGCGGCGTTGACGAGCGGGTTGAGTCCCGGCAGCGGCGGCAGCTCGACCGGCTGCGCGCGCTCGAAGGCCAGGGGCGGCGGCGCCACCGCGGCGGCGATCGTCTCGGCCGGGCGGCGCCCGCCCGGATTGGGACGGATCACCGTCCGCTCGCTGTCTCCGGGCTCGGCGAAGGGATCATCGATGGTCATCGCGGGCGCGTTCCGTAGCCATGGCAGCCGCCGTCGGCCGGGCGGTCGCGCGGCACTCGATCAGCTCGCATCCGGCACGACCGAGAGCTTGAGCTTGTCGAGCTGGACCTTCAGCTTCGTCGTCTTGTTGGGCGGGATAGGCGCGTCGGCGCGCCAGACCGCCTGGTCGATGTCGCGATAGGAGACGATGACGCCGATGAATTTCGCGTCCTTCTTCGCCTCGAAGGAGACCTTCTGCGTCGAGCCGGGCGTGAGCGGCAGCTCCTCGCGGGCGAGGAGGTCGGGGCCGAGCACGGCCGCCTCCTTGTCGTGGATTTGGAAGTAATCGCCCTTCTCGAAGGCGCTCGTCCCGGCGAGCTGGTAATAGCGGAGGACGACCGGCGAGGCGCGCCCCGAAGGGTCGGGATTGACGTCGGGCGAGGTCGTGAAGGTGAGCTCGACGACGGTCGGCGGCGGCGGAGGCGGCGGCGAGCTGCAAGCGGCGAGGAGGGAGAAGACCGAAAAGACCGTAAAAGAAAGAGCCGCCCCGAGTCTGCCAGATGCGAGCGCCACCACGACGTCCCCTGCGCTTTAGCGAAAACTTTCCCCCGCGGTCCCATCCGACCGCCGGGCGAGTATGCCCGAAAGCGCCCGGAACCGGTAGTGGCATCGCGGCGAGGATCGAGCCTTGGATTCTGGTCCTTCCACTTAGGCCGGATGGTCCACGCTCAGGACGTGGTGAGTTTTCCGTTGGCAGCGCCCGAACGCGAAGAATAAGGCGGAGCCGCTCACAGCTTCTCGATCTGGGCCTTGTAGGCGCGGGCGAATTCGGCGCCGAAGAGGCTCTGGAAGTCGTCCTGTAGCTCGGCCGCGATCTCCTTGTAGAGAGCGCGGAAGAGCTCCCAATAGCGCGCCTTGCGCGCCGCCGGCAGGATACCCTCGATAAGCGAGCTTTTTTCGAGCCGCTCCTCAAGCTTCGCCGGATCGAAGCGGGCGATCACGGTCTGGAGCGCGACCTGCATGCCGGCGAGAACGGCGAGCTGGTGGCTCTTCACATCCTCGAGGGCTTCCTCAACCGCCTGGCGCGCGGTGAGGAAGCCGGGCGTGCGGCCGAGCAGCATGACGCGCAGCGCCTCGTCGAGCCCGGCCGAGAATTTGAGCGGGTTGTTGCCCATGGCGCCCAGGGTCGTGCGCTCGATGCGGAACTCCTGCTTGGTCGAGGAGCGAGCCGCCAGGATCTCGGTGAGACCCTTCACCGTGACGGCGATGGTCTCGCCGACGAGGCGCATCAGCGCCGCCTTCTCCGCGGCGTCGAGCGCCGTTCCGGCAAGGCCGACGGCGGCGAGGAAGGCGGCGATCGCCTGGGCGTCGCCGCCGGGAGCGGCGCCGATCTCCGGGGCGGCGGCTGCGGCCGGACGAAAAGCGGGCGGCGGCGCCGCCGCCGGCGACGGGACGGGAGCGGCCGGCGTTCGCGGAAGGCCGAGATCGCCGAGCGCGTCCCAATCCTCGGGGATGGTCTCGGCGACGACTTTCGGCGGGGCGAAGAAGACCTGGTCCGCCGGCGCGTTGTCGGGCTGCGAGGGGCCGTGCCAAGGCTCGCCCGCCTCGCTGTCGCCGAAGAGATCGACATCGTCGGGGATGAGCGGCGCCGGCCCCGCCCGGGCGGGGGCGAGGCCGAACGGATCCTCGGCCGGGCCTGCCGCGGCGAGCGGGCGCGCCGGCGTCGGCGGCGACGCTTGCGGCGCCAGCCCGAAGAGCTCGTCATCGCCCGGCAAGGCTCCGCCGTGGCTGGCGGCGGCCGGGGGCGCGGCGAAGGGATCGCCGAAGAGCGGATCGTCGGCGTGCGGAGCCGGGTGCGGGGCCGAGGAGAGGAGGGCGGCGCCCGCGGCGGGCGGCACGACCGCGGCGACGGTGATGGCGTAGGCGCCGAGATGCAGCACGCTGCCGTCACGCAGCGGGGTCGGGACGTCGCGCGGCAGCCGCTCCGCGTCGTTGTCGAGGAAGACGCCATTCGTGCTGGTATCGGTGACGGTATAGCCGCGTCCGTCGAAGGCGATGACGCAATGATTCTTCGAGAGATGGCGGTTGGGATCGGGGAGGACGAGGTCGTTGTCGGGGCCGCGCCCGATGGTTAGGCGCTCGCCGACTTCGACGCGGCGCGGCGCGCTCTGGAGCAGGGCGGCGTCGGCGCTGTCGAGATGGAGCACGAGCGGCATCGGCGCGATCGCGGCGGAGCCGGCTCAGCCGGCGGCGGCCGCCGCGGGCCGGCCGGTGCCGCCATTGGCGATGTCGCGGCCATAGGCCAGGAAGCGGCGATAGCGCGGCTGGACGCTCTTCGCATCGAGCGCGGCCGACATCGAGACGGCGCCCGCGACCGCCTTCGCCGTCATGTCGTCGGCCGGCTTCACCTCGGCAAGCTCGGGCGGCGCGATGCTGCCGCCGCTCCAGAAGGCGCCCATCGCCGCCCAGCGCGCCGGATGCGACGCCTCGATCGCCTCGGCCGCCTTCTGCGCCCGGCGCCGGGTCTCTTCGGAGGGGCGGCGGACCCAGCTCTCGGCCGCGTCGATGGCCGCGGCCAGAGGCGGCGCGTTCTCCGCGGGCGGCGCCTCGCGGGCGCAGAGGCAGGCCCACCACACGGCTTCGCGCTTCGGCAGTGCACGCGCCATGAACTGCACCGCGTCGGGATAAATCTCATTGGCGACGAGCGCATCGAAGAAGTCGAGCGGCGCGATGCCGTCTTCGAGATGCGGCTTCGCCGCCGCCGAGAGTTGGAATTGCGCGCAGAGTTCCTGCGCCGTCGCCGCCTTGATCTTGAGCTTCGGATTCCCCGCCATCCCCGCTCCGTCCCGGCACCACTCCGCCGCCCGGCGCGCCCGGCGCCTCGGTCGGCACGGCATGGCTTAGCATGGCCGCCCGGGCGGTGACAATCGAGGCGGGGCCGGCCGAATGGTCGGCCGAGGGCCGTCGGCTCCCGGGCCGCTTCACTGCCCGCGAATCGCCCACAGCTCCATTTCGAGGCCGGGAAAGTCGCCGGCGACATGGAGGGCGAGGCCGCCCGAGGTCTGCATCGCCTTCCAATAGGGGCTGGTGCGGTCGAGCTCGAAATATGTGACGCCCGTGTGATAGGGGATCTGGCGCGGCGCCACGGGCAGCGGCCGGATGGCGATGCCGGGCAGGGCGACGTTGACGAGCTCCTTGATGTTCTCGACGGGGCCGAGCTTCACCTGGGTCGGGAAGGCGCGGCGCAAGCGCTCGGCCTCGATCGCCGCCTTGACGGAGAGGACGAAGGCCGCCGTCGTCAGCAGCGTCTTGTCGGCGATCGGCGCCACATGAACGCCGTATTTGCGCGCTTGCAGCGGGATCGGCACCGCCGTCTGCTCGAGGACCGCGCTCAGCGATTGGCGGATCGAGCGCATCACCGGCGCGAAGCTGGCGGCGAGGTCGTCGTGGCGATAGGGCGGGAACGCGCCCGGCCGCTTGCCCGGCGTCGTGAAGGTGGCGAGCTCGCCCGCAAGCTGGACGGCGAGGGCGTAGAAGCGCTCGGGATGCACCGCATGCGCCGCGACGAGATGCGAGAAGAGCGGCTCGTAGCGGTTCACGACCTGGAGCAGCATGAAATCGGCGATCTCGGCGACGCCCTTCGTCCCGGAATCGGCGACGCGCCCGCCCAGCGCCTCGCCGCGGTGGTGCAGCAGGCCCTGGATCTCGGTGAGAAAGCCGGCGAGGTTCTTCACCGCGGCGCAGTCGAGGGCGGGTGGAATGTAGCTCTCGTCGAGGACGATCTGCTTGTCGGCGCGGATCTCAGTGATGCGGGCGAGGCCGAGGCAGACGAGGCCGGCGCGGTCGGCCTCCTCAGGGACGAGGCGCAGCCGCAGCTTGCCGATCTCGATGCCGATTCCGGCTCGGCCGGGCGCGGTCGTGTCGATGACCTCCTGCTCGTGCACGGCAAGGCGCGCCACGGTCTCGGTCGCGTCGGCCGGCGCCGCCTCCTGCGCGCCCGGCTGGTAGGCGGGTAGGGCGAGATAGATGACGCTGTTGCGCGTATTCTCGGCGATGTCGAGGGGCGGCGGATGGTCGGCATCATCGGGGATGCTGAAGGGCGTGCCGTCCTCCAGCACCCCTTTCGCCTCCTCGATGGCGAATTTGCCGAGGCTCAGCAACTCGCGGTTGAGCTTCAGCGCGGTGAGGCCCCAGGGATAGGGACGCAAGCTGCCGACGCGGCTGCGGACGAGGCGCTCGAAATAGCGGTCGGCCTGCTGGAAATGCTGCGGCCGGAGGAACAGCCCCTCGGACCAGATGACCCTGTTATCCCACGACATCGGCGCGTCCCTGTTCTTGCCTTCCGCGAGGATGTCCGTCGGCGCCGGGCGCCGGGCGGCCGGCCATCGCCCCTCAGCCCTGGGTCGTCCGCTCGCGCGTCTTCAGCCGCTCGATGATCTTGGGGTTGATCGCCCATGGCATGCGGCCGAATTCCGGATTTTCCCAGAGCTGCATCACCTGCGTCCAGGCGCTGCAGGTCAGGAGCGAGATGTCGAGTTCGGCCGACTCCTTGGCGGCGAGCACGTCGTCGAGATGGCTTTCGCCCTTAACCAACCACCAAGTCTCGTTGAAATATGCAATCACCATCTGCGGCAAAGCACGCCCTCCTGGCGAGACGGCGGGAAATCATCGCCCAATATCCGGCACCCTCACGGCCGCGTCAATCATCGGCTTCCACCGATGCGATACCGACGCCGGCAAGATTTCAATTGATCTTTTCCGAAGGACGCGGCAGCGTAGCCTCGTGTGTCGAGGGACACGCGCTCAACCGTGAATACGGGGACCGGGGACGCCGGCGGGTGTTCGGGCGGTGCTGGATACCCGGGAGCGGGAGCGAGCGGGGGAGAATGCGGCAAGGAGGGGCTTCGGGCACGGCGACGGGGACAAGCCGCCCGGAGCGGGTAGGTCATGACGGCGATTGACATTGCGGCTCTGCTCGAGCCGATCTCCGCCGACTCTCCGAGCGGCGAGGCCATCGAGTACGACGCCCAGTATATCGAGCTCGAAACGGCGGCGCGCGGCAAGCCCGAGCAGGAGCTCGGCGACACCATCGTCGCCGCCGAGGAGCCGGATTGGCGCGAGGTCGAGCGCATCGCCCTCGAGCTCTGCGCCCGCTCCAAGGATCTGCGCGTCGCCGTCTATCTGACGCGGGCGGCGCTGAAGCTCGCCGGGCTCGAGGGGTTGAAGGATGGCCTCGAGCTGATCCACGGGTATCTCGCGCGATATTGGGACAGCGTGCATCCGCAGCTCGATCCCGAGGATGACAACGATCCGAGCGCGCGCATCAACATCATCGCCTCGCTCTGCGACGGCGAGGCGATGCTGCGGCCCTTGCGCGCCTGCCCGCTGACCCAGTCGCGTCAGTTCGGCCGCGTCTCCTACCGCGATTTCGCCATCGCCAGCGGCCTCATGCCGCTGCCGCCGCCGAAGAAGGGGCAAGAGGAGGAGAGGCTGCCCGATTCGGCGACGATCGAGGCCGCCTTTGCCGATTCCCCCGTCGAGGTCCTCGCTGCCGCGCAAGAGGCGGCCGCCGGCGCGATCGAGGCGGTGGGCGCCATCGAAGCCGCGCTCGGCTCTGCGCTGGGCGCCGCGAGCGGCCCCGATCTCGAGCCGCTGCGCGTGCTGCTGCGCGACATCAAGGGGCTCCTCGACCAGCAATTGGCGAAGCGCGGCGTCGGCGAGGGCGAAGCCGCCGAGGGCGAAGACGCGACCGCGGCGCAGCCCGGCGCCGCGGCGCCGGGCGGCGGCGGCGGGGGCGGCGGCGTCATTCGCGGCCGCGCCGATGTCACGCTGCTGCTCGACAAGATCTGCCGCTACTATGCCGATCATGAGCCGTCGAGCCCGGTGCCGCTGCTGCTCGAACGCGCCAAGCGCCTCGCGACCATGAATTTCATCGATATTCTGCGCGACATGACCCCCGACGGGGTCCCGCAATTGAACGTCATCGCCGGCATCAGGGACGAGGACAACCAATAGATCGGTGGTAGAAGAAAGCGACCGAATAGAACGCCGAATTCCGGGTCTGCCGACCCGAGGATAGGAGCACGAGAGCCATGGCCAAAGCCAATAGTCAGAAATTCATTGCCCGGAACCGCGCGCCGCGCGTCCAGATCGAATATGACGTCGAGGTCTACGGGTCGGAGAAGAAGATCCAGCTGCCCTTCGTCATGGGCGTCATGGCTGATCTCTCGGGCAAGCCGGCCGAGCCGCTGGCGCCCGTTGCCGACCGCAAGATGCTGGAGATCGACATCGACAATTTCGATGCGCGCCTCAAATCGATGAAGCCGCGCGTCGCCTTCAATGTCGAGAACACGCTGACCGGCGAAGGCAACCTCGCGGTCGATCTCACCTTCGAGAGCATGGACGATTTCTCGCCGGCCGCGGTGGCGCGCAAGGTCGATGCGCTCAACAAGCTGCTCGAGGCGCGCACCCAGCTCTCGAACCTCTTGACCTATATGGACGGCAAGACCGGCGCCGAGACCTTGCTCAATAAGGTCCTCGCCGATCCGGCGCTGATGCAGGCGCTGGCCTCGGCGCCGAAGGCCGAGGCCGCCGACGAAGCGAAGGGAGAGTGACCGCGATGGCAAGCCCGCAGACCCAGGCCCAGGAGGCTGTCGCCGGCCAGATCGAGCTGAACGAGTTCTCCTCGCTCCTGCAGAAGGAGTTCAAGCCGAAGACCGACACGGCGAAGGAGGCCGTGGCGACGGCGGTGCAGACCCTCGCCGAGCACGCCCTCGCCGACACCAAGCTCATCGGCTCGGACGCGCTGCGCACCATCGAGGCGATCATCGCCGCGATCGATGCCAAGCTCACCGAGCAGATCAACAAGATCATCCATCATCCCGACTTCCAGCAATTGGAGTCCGCCTGGCGCGGCCTCCATCATCTCGTCACCAATACCGAAACCGACGAGATGTTGAAGATCCGCGTCCTCAACATCTCGAAGAAGGAGCTCGCGCGCACCTTGAAGAAGTTCAAGGGCACGGCCTGGGATCAGAGCCCCATCTTCAAGAAGATCTACGAGGAGGAATACGGCCAGTTCGGCGGCGAGCCCTATGGCTGCCTCGTCGGCGACTATTACTTCGACCACAGCCCGCCCGACGTCGAGCTGCTCTCCGGCATCGCCCAGATCGCGGCGGCGGCGCACGCGCCCTTCATCGCCGCCGCCGATCCCGGCGTCATGCAGATGGAGTCCTGGCAGGAGCTCGCCAATCCGCGCGACCTCACCAAGATCTTCCAGACGCCGGAATACGCCGCCTGGCGCTCGCTGCGCGAATCCGAGGATTCGCGCTATATCGGCCTCACCATGCCGCGCTTCCTGGCGCGCATGCCCTACGGCGCCAAGACCAACCCCGTCGACGAATTCGCCTTCGAGGAGGAAACCGAGGGCGCCGACCACTCGAAATACACCTGGGCCAACTCGGCCTATGCGATGGCCGTCAACATCAACCGCTCCTTCAAGCTCTACGGCTGGTGCTCGCGCATCCGCGGCATCGAATCGGGCGGCCTCGTCGAAGGCCTGCCGACGCACACCTTCCCCACCGATGACGGCGGCGTCGAGGCGAAATGCCCGACCGAGATCGCGATCAGCGACCGCCGGGAGGCCGAGCTGGCGAAGAACGGCTTCATGCCGCTCATCCATCGCAAGAACACCGACTATGCCGCCTTCATCGGCGCGCAGTCGCTGCAGAAGCCGACGCAATACGAGAATCCGGACGCGACGGCCAATGCCGAGATCTCGGCGCGCCTGCCCTATCTCTTCGCGAGCTGCCGCTTCGCGCATTACTTGAAATGCATCGTCCGCGACAAGATCGGCTCCTTCAAGGAGCGCGAGGACATGGAGGCCTGGCTCAATAGCTGGATCTCGCAATATGTCGACAGCTCGCCGCAGATTTCGAGCGAGGTCACCAAGGCGATGAAGCCGCTGCGCGAGGCCAAGGTCGAGGTCGAGCCGATCGAAGGCAATCCCGGCTACTACCAGTCGCGCTTCTACCTGCGGCCGCATTACCAGCTCGAAGGGCTGACGGTGTCGCTCCGCCTCGTCTCCAAGATGCCGTCCGGCAAATAACCGGACGGACCCGCGCCCGCCATGGCCAGAACCTCCGAAGCGCTCGACGCCTTTCTCTACTTCAAGAAGAACAAGGCCGGCGACACGGTCGCGATCGAAGGCGAGACGACGGATCTGGCGCTCGTTCCGTCGTCGAAGGGGTCGGCGGGCAGCGGCAAGGATGACGGCGCCTCGGCCGGAATCGACCGCAAGGAGGCGATCGCCGGATCTCCCATCGAGCTCCAATCCTACCAGCTCGGCCTCTCGATCGAGGCGCTCTGGCCCTATCAGCTCAAGAAGGCCAAGGCCGCCGCGGGGAAATCCGGCAATGCCAATTGGCTGCCGAAGCCGAAGCTGAACAACTTCACCTTCAGCAAGGCCGTCGATTCCGGCACGCCCGGCCTCTTCCAGGCGCTCTGCACCAATGCGACCTATGACGAGGTCTGCCTCATCCAGCGCCGCGCCGGCGGCACGATCGCCGCCGCCGGACATGTCTTTCTCAAGATCACCTTCGGCCAGGTGGTCGTCACCAACATGGACTGGACGACCGGCGGCGCGGAAGCGCCGCCGCTCGAGACCGTACAGCTCAGCTATCGCTCGATGAAGATCGAATACTGGCCGCAGAAGCATACGGGCGGCCGGGAGAACGCGGCGAAATCCGCCGAATTCGCGCTGCCGGACGGGTCGAGCGATGGCGGCGAGGACGGAGTCTAAGAAGACGGCATGAGGGGGTACGCGAACAGGGTGTGACGGAATGTACTGCCGGCGCGGCGAAAAGCCGGAAGGATGCGCTCCGTAACGCCATCCGACAACAGGAGCCTTGAAGGAGACTTGAGCTATGGCGGTCGATGCATTTCTTCAATTCACCTCGACGGGAGACGGCGCGCCGGAGCTGATCGGCGAGACGCAGGACCAGCAAATGAAGGCGATGAGCCCGGCGCCCTTCGAGATCAGCGACTGGGGCTTCTCGGTTTCGCTGCCGGTGAGCATCGGCAGCTCGAAGGCGGGCGGCGGCACCGGCAAGGCGAAGTTCGAGCCGTTCCGCGTCACCAAGAACATCGATTCGGCCTCGCCCAACCTCTTCTACACCTGCTGCGTCGGCGGCCACTACAAGGAGCTCAACCTCTTCGTCCGCCGCGCCGGCGGCACTCCCTCGCAGAGCGGGCAGACCTACCTCCAGATCGGCTTCAAGCTCGTCATGGTCTCGAACATCCAGTGGTCGAACGGCGAGGTGCCGACCGAGACCATCAGCTTCGACTACGGCGCGCTGCAATTCAAATACACGGCGCAGAAGCAGACCGGCGGCCTCGGCGAGGCCGCGACGACGCAATGGAGCCAGGTGACCAACTCGGCCGATTACGACGCGGCCATCTGAGGCGCCGCGGCGATGCTGGTGGCGACTTGGTATCTCGATGACGCGCAGCGGCCCGGGCGGCTCTGCGGCGCGCGCACGGCAAGGCGGTCCGGCGCGCCCGCATGCGAGGCGCCGGCGGCCGGCGTGCAGCACAGGATTTGAGGGAGAGTTCTCATGGCAATCGATGCATTTCTGCAATTCACCAAGAAGGGCGACAACGCCGTCGATCTCAACGGCGAGACCAAGGACCGCGACATGGCGAAGATGAGCCCGGTCCCCTTCGAGATCTCGAATTGGAGCTTCGGCGCCAGCAACCCGACGAATATCGGCAGCATGTCGGGCGGCGCCGGTTCGGGCAAGGTCAGCTTCGATTCCTTTGCGGTGACGAAGTCGATCGACAAGGCTTCGCCCTATCTCTTCCACACCTGCTGCGCCGGCGGCCATTACCAGGAGGTGGCGCTGTTCCTGCGCCGCTCCGGCGGCTCCTCCGCGTCGCAGAGCGGCTACAAATATCTGCAGTTCTTCTTCAAGATGGTCGCCATCTCCAACATCGAATGGAAGCATGGCGACCCGGCGCCGACCGAGGACATCAAATTCGAATACGGCGCGCTCTGCATCGTCTATTTCCCGCAGAAGCCGACGGGCGCCGCCGATACGGCGAACAAGAAGTCGTCGATGTGGGACCGCGTCAAGAACAGCAACGTCTTCGATGGCGGCTACGGCGCGTCCGACCCGTCGGGCAGCGCCAAGCCCTAGAGCCGAGCCGAGGCCGCGCGCCGCTCTCCGTTGCGGATAGCGGCGCCGGCTCGGGGCGGCGAGCGGCGCGGGGGGCGAGCGATGGATGCGGCAGAGCTGTTGCGCGGTGGCAAGCTGGAGGAGGCGGTGGCGCGTCTCCTCGACCAGATCCGTGCCGATCCGGCCAACCCGAAGCTCCGCATCTTCCTCTTTCAGCTCTCCTGCGTGACAGGCGCCTGGGAACGCGCCAAGACGCAGCTCGAAGTGGCGCATCAGATGGATCAAGGCGCCATGCTGATGGCGCGTGTCTATGGCGGCGCCATCGCCTGCGAGGCGGCGCGACGCCAAGCCTTCACCGGCGAGGCGGCTCCCACCATCTTCGGCGACCCGCAGCCCTGGATGGCGGAGCTCTACGAGGCGCTGCGCCTCGCCGCCCGCGGCGAGCACGGCGCCGCGTCGGCGCTGCGCGCCAAGGCGCTCGAAGCGGCGCCGCCGAGCACCGGCCGCATCGACGGCGAGGCTTTCGAATGGATCGCCGATGCCGACAGTCGGCTCGGCCCCATGCTCGAGGCAATCGTCAATGGCCGCTATTTCTGGCTGCCCTTCATGCGTCTCGCCCGCATCGATATCGACGCCCCGAGCGACCTGCGCGACCAGGTCTGGATGCCGGTCCGCTTCACCCTGGCGAATAGCGGCGAGACGGTCGGGCTCATCCCGACACGCTATTTCGGTTCCGAGGCGAGCCCCGATCCGCTTATCCGCCTCGCCCGCAAGACCGAATGGGTGGAGACGGCGCCCGACAGCTTCGAGGGCCGCGGGCAGCGCCTCCTTGCCACTGATGCCGGCGAGTTTCCGCTGATGGATGCCCGCTCGATCGAGATCGACCAGCAGCCGCCGGCGGGCGAGCATGGCTGAGCTGACGACGCAGGAGCGGCTTCAGCCGGCGCTGCTCGACCGATTGACCGACGACGAGCCGCAGAAGACGCAGGAATCCCGCGAGCAGCGGGCCATCTCGCTGCAAAAGCTGCGGCAGGCCGTCCTGCGCGACCTCACCTGGCTCCTCAACACGCCCAACCTCGCTTCGACCGAGGATCTCTCCGAATATCCCGAAGTCGCGCGTTCCGTCGTCAATTACGGGGTCCCGAGCTTTTCCGGCATGGTCCAGTCGCGCCTCGATTCGACCGACATCGAGCGCGCCATCCGCGAGGCCGTGATCCGCTTCGAGCCGCGGCTTCTCGGCAAGACCGTGCGGGTGAAGCTCGCCGGCAGCGGCGACGAGGGCAGCCAGAGCGCGCTGCAGCTCCAGATGGTGGCCGAGCTCTGGGCCCAGCCCGTGCCGCTGCGCATGTTCATGAAGACCGAGCTCGACCTCGAGCTCGGCGCCGTGCGCGTCACAGAGCAGTCGGAGACGGGCCGCCGCTGATGGATCCCCGGCTGCTGCGGCATTACGATCAGGAGCTCCGCTTCATCCGCGAAATGGGCGGCGAGTTCGCGGCGGAATTTCCCAAGATCGCCGGACGCCTCGGCCTCGAAGCCTTCGAATGCGCCGACCCTTATGTCGAGCGGCTGCTCGAAGGCTTCGCTTTCCTCGCCGCGCGCGTCCAGCTCAAGCTCGAAGCGGAATTCCCCAATTTCACCCAGCATCTCTTCGAGATCGTCTATCCGCATTACCTGGCGCCGACGCCGTCCATGGTCGTCGTCGGTTTCAAGCCCAACATGCAGGGCGGCTTCGAGAATGGCTACATCGTGCCGCGCGACACGACGCTGCTCGGGGTCCTCGGCAAGGACGAGGTGACGGCCTGCGAGTTTCGCACGGCGCATGAGGTCGCCCTCTGGCCGGTCACCCTTGCCGAGGCCGACTACCTCGCCGGCAACGCCGCGATCTCGGCGCTGGGCCTCGCCGATCAGCGCGGCGCCCGCGCCGCGATCCGTCTGCGCCTCAGGACGGTCGGGCAGATGCCCTTCTCGGCGCTGTCGCTGCAAAGCCTCTCCTTCTTTCTCCAGGGACCGAGCGAGCTGCCGACGCTCATTCTGGAGCAGCTCCTCGCCAACGCGCTCGGCGTCGTCCTGCGCCCCAATCTCCGGCCGACGCCCTGGCAGGACTTCCTTCCGAAATCCCAGATCCGGCATCGCGGCCTCGGCGACGAGGACGCGCTGCTGCCCTGCGGCCCGCGCTCCTTCCAGGGCTACCGGCTGCTCGCCGAGTATTTCGCCTTTCCCGAGCGCAATTTCTTCTTCACCCTGAACGGGCTCGGCCCGGCAGTCCGCCGCACGACCGGGACCGAGCTCGAAGCGATCATCCTCCTCAATCGCGAGGACAAGACGCTGGCGCGCGGCATCGGCGTCGAGAATTTCGTCCTCAACTGCACCCCGGCGGTCAACCTCTTCCCGAAGCGCCTCGACCGCATCCATCTCACCGACCGGACCTGGGAGCATCACGTCATCGCCGACCGCACGCGGCCGACCGATTACGAGATCCACCATCTGACCGCGGTGAGCGGGCAGGGCGCCGATCTCGGCCGCGAGCAGGAGTTCCTGCCGCTCTATGCCCGCAGCGACCTGACGCGCGAGAGCGATCAGGGCGCCTATTACACGATCCGCCGCCAGCCGCGCATGCTGTCGGCGAAGGAGCGGCGCAACGGCCTGCGCACCAATTACGTCGGCAGCGAGATCTTCCTCGCCCTCGTCGATTCGAAGGAGGCGCCCTATCGCGGCGATCTGCGCCAGCTCGCGCTGCGGGCGATGTGCACCAACCGCGACCTGCCGCTCCTCATGCCGATCGGCAAGGGCAAGACCGACTTCACCCTCGAGATCGGCGCGCCGGTCGAGGCGATCCGCTGCCTCGCCGGCCCGACGCGGCCGCGGCCGTCGCGCGCCCATGGCGAGACGGCCTGGCGCCTCATCAGCCATCTCTCGCTCAACTACCTGTCCATCACCGAGGAAGGCGGCGAGCGCGGCGCCGCGGCGCTGCGCCAGCTCCTTGCGCTCTATGCCGAGACGGGCGACGCCGCCATCGGCAAGCAGATCGAAGGGCTGAAGGCCGTCTCCTCGGCGCCGATCATCCGCCGCCTGCCGGGCGCCGGACAGACGGCGATCGCGCGCGGGCTCGAAATCGCCGTCACCTTCGACGAGACGGCGTTCCAGGGCATCGGCGTCTTCCTGCTCGGCATGGTGCTGGCCGAGTTCTGCGCAAAATACGTTTCGATCAATTCCTTCACGGAAACCGTCGTCAAGACGGTCGACCGGGGCGAGGTGATGCGATGGCCGATGAAGATCGGACGCCGCCACACGCTCTAGAGCTCTACCGAGCGCTCGGCGCCGCGCCCTACGCCTTCGATTTCTTCCAGGCCTTGCGGCGCATCGAGGCCGCGCATCCCGATCGGCCGCGCTTCGGCGAGTCGACGCGGCCGGCCGAGGATCCGGTTCGCCTCGGCCAGATTCCGTCGGTCATCTTCGCGCCGGCGACGCTCGCCGACTTCGTTCCCGCCGGCGAGCGCCCGGCCCGACTCTCGACCTATTTCTTCGGCGTCTTCGGGCCGAGCGGCGCGCTGCCGCTGCACATCACCGAATACGCACGCGACCGGCAGCGCAATGCCGGCGATCCGACCCTGGCCCGCTTCGTCGACATTTTCCACCACCGCATGCTGTCGCTCTTCTACCGCGCCTGGGCGGCGGCGCAGCCGACGGTGAGCCATGACCGGCCTGATGTCGACCGCTTCGGCACCTATGTCGCCTCGCTCTTCGGCCTCGGCTTTGCCGAGGCGCGGCAGCGCGATGCGATGCCCGACCTCGCGAAGCTGCATTTCGCCGGGCGCCTTGCCAACCAGACGCGCAATGCCGAGGGACTGCGCGCCATCATCGCCGATTTCTTCAAGCTGCCCGTCGAGATCGACGAGTTCATTCCCGAATGGGTGAGCCTGCCGCCGCATTCGCTCTGCATGCTGGGCGAGGCGCCGGAGACGGGAACCTTGGGCTCGACGGCGACGGCGGGCGCCCGCATCCGCGTCTTCCATCACAAATTCCGCATCCTCATCGGCCCCATCGGCTTTGCCGATTACGCGCGGCTCCTCCCCGGCGGCAAGAGCCTCGAACGTCTCGTGCCGATCGTCCGCAACTATGTGGGCGACGAGTTCTCCTGGGACGTCAACCTCATTCTCCTGAAGGATGAGGTCCCGGAGCTGCGCCTCGGCAAGGCGGGGCTCCTCGGCTGGACGAGCTGGCTCGGCACGCGGCGGAGCGAGCGCGATGCCGCCGACCTTCTGCTCACCCCCTACCGGAGCGCCGCATGACGCCCGCTCGCCCAACCCCGCAGCATCAGGGCGGCGGCCAGCGCGCCATCGTCACCACAGGAGACCTCTGATGGCCGATATCAGCCGTGTCGCTCTCTTCGGCAAGCTCAACAGCCTCGCCTATCGCGCGATCGAGGCGGCGACCGTCTTTTGCAAGCTGCGCGGCAACCCCTATGTCGAGCTCGTGCACTGGATCCACCAGATCCTGCAGCTTCAAGATTCCGACCTCCATCGCATTCTCAAAGCCTTCGATATCAACGGGGCTGTCCTCGCGAAGGAGCTGACGGCGGCGCTCGACCGCCTGCCGCGCGGCGCCACCGCCGTCTCCGACCTCTCGGCGCATGTCGAGGAGGCGGTCGAGCGCGGCTGGGTCTTCGGCACGCTGATGTTCGGCGAGGCGCAGGTGCGCACCGGCCATCTCCTCCTCGGCTGCCTCAAGACATCGGGGCTGAAGAACGCGCTTCTCGCGATCTCGAAGGAATTCGCCAAGGTGAAGCCCGACGACCTCGCCGAGCGCTTGCCGCAGATCGTCTCCGGCTCGCCGGAGGACGGGCTCGGCGCCTCCGACGGCTCCAACCTCGCGGGCGGGGCCGCGCCCGGCGAGGCGAGCGGCGCCATCGCCCCGGCGCAGATGGGAAAGGAGGAGGCGCTGAAGCGCTTCACGGTGGATCTGACCGAAAAGGCGCGGAAGGGCGAGATCGACCCCATCGTCGGCCGCGACGAGGAGATCCGCCAGGTCGTCGACATCCTGATGCGGCGCCGCCAGAACAACCCCATCCTCACCGGCGAGGCCGGCGTCGGCAAGACCGCCGTCGTCGAGGGCTTCGCGCTCCGCATCGCCGCCGGCGACGTGCCGCCGAGCCTGCGCGAGGTGCGGCTTCTGACCCTCGATGTCGGCCTCCTGCAGGCGGGGGCCAGCATGAAGGGCGAGTTCGAGCAGCGCCTGCGCTCCGTCATCGAGGAGGTGCAATCCTCGCCGAAGCCGATCATCCTCTTCATCGATGAGGCGCACACTCTCGTCGGTGCCGGCGGCGCCGCCGGCACGGGCGATGCCGCCAACCTCCTGAAGCCGGCGCTTGCCCGCGGCACCTTGCGCACCGTCGCCGCCACGACCTGGGCCGAGTACAAGAAGCATATCGAGAAGGACCCGGCGCTCACGCGCCGCTTCCAGGTGGTGCAGGTCGAGGAGCCCGACGAGGCGAAGGGCATCCTCATGATGCGCGGCATGGTCTCGACTCTGGAGAAGCACCACCGCGTCCAGGTTCTGGACGAGGCGCTCGAAGCGGCGGTGAGGCTTTCGCATCGCTACATTCCGGCGCGCCAGCTCCCTGACAAGGCGGTGAGCCTCCTCGACACCGCCTGCGCCCGCGTCGCCATCAGCCAGCATGCCGTGCCGCCCGAGGTCGATGACAGCCGCCGCCGCATCGAGGCGCTCGAAACCGAGCTCCAGATCATCGGCCGGGAAGCAGCGATCGGCGTCGAGACGGCGGCGCGCGAGGGCGAGGCGCGCAGCAAGCTCGCCGCCGAGCGCGAGCGGCTCGCGGGGCTCGAAGAGCGCTGGAAAGCCGAGAAGGATCTCGTCGATCGCCTCCTCAAGATCCGTGCCGAGCTGCGCGGCGAGGGCGGGACCGTCGAGGCGCCGCCCGAAGGGCAGGCGGCGCAGTCGCCCGACCGCGCCAAGCTCCTCGCCGAGCTGAGGGAGCTGCAAGGCCGCCTCGCCGAGCTGCAAGGAGAGGCGCCGCTCATCCTTCCGACCGTCGATCAGCAGGCGGTCGCGACCGTCGTCCAGGATTGGACCGGCATTCCCGTCGGCCGGATGGTGAAGGACGAGGTCGCGACGATCCTCAACCTCGCCGGCATCCTCTCGCAGCGCGTCGTCGGCCAGGACCACGCGATGCACATGATAGCGAAGCGCATCCAGACCTCGCGCGCCGGGCTCGACAATCCCTCGAAGCCGATCGGCGTCTTCATGCTCTGCGGCCCCTCGGGCGTCGGCAAGACGGAGACGGCCCTCACCCTCGCCGAGGCCCTCTATGGCGGCGAGCAGAACGTTATCACCATCAATATGAGCGAGTTCCAGGAGGCGCACACGGTCTCCACCCTGAAGGGCGCGCCGCCCGGCTATGTCGGCTATGGCGAGGGCGGCATCCTGACCGAGGCGGTGCGGCGCAAGCCCTACAGCGTCGTCCTCCTCGACGAGGTCGAGAAGGCGCATTCCGACGTCCACGAGATCTTCTTCCAGGTCTTCGACAAGGGTGTCATGGAGGATGGCGAGGGCCGCCTCATCGACTTCAAGAACACGCTCATCCTGCTGACCTCGAATGTCGGCAGCGATCTCATCATGAATCTGTGCAAGGACCCGGAGCTGCTGCCCGATCCCGACGGCATCGCCAAGGCGCTGCGCCAGCCGCTTCTCAAAGTGTTCCCGGCGGCGCTTCTGGGCCGCCTCATCGTCATCCCCTATTATCCGCTCAGCCAGACGATGATCGAGAACATCATCCGCCTGCAATTGGGCCGCATCCAGAAGCGCATCGAGGAGACGCGCAAGATCCCGGTCGGCTATGACGACAGCGTCGTCAAGCTGATCGCCAGCCGCTGCACCGAGCTCGAAAGCGGCGGCCGCATGATCGACGCCATCCTCACCAACACGATGCTGCCGGCGATCAGCCACGAATTCCTCGACCGCATGATGACGGGGCGGCCGGTGACGCGGCTTCAGGTCAGCGCCGCCGATGGCGAGTTCCGCTACGATTTCGGCGATCCCGCTTGATCAACCCTCCGCCGCTTGCGGGGGAGGGGAAAAAAGGAGAGCAACATGGAGCTGAATTTCGGCGTCATGGGGGCGGATGCGACGGCGCGCAAGGTGTCGGCGGGGGCGCCTTTCCGTCTCGCCGTGCTGGGCGATTTCTCGGCCGGCGCCAACAAGGGCCGCCTCGAGATCGGCGACAAGCTCGCCAAACGCAAGCCGCTCCGCGTCGATGTCGACAATATTGACCAGGTGATCGAGCGGTTGAAGATCACCGTGTCGCTGCCGATGGCCGGCGAGGGCGCGGTCGAGTTTCCGATCACCGGCATGGACGACTTCCATCCGGACCAGCTTTACGACAAGGTCGAGCTGTTCTCGGCGATGGCCGATCTGCGCCGGCGCCTCACCAGCAAGTCGGGCTTCGCCGCCGCGGCGAAGGAGATGGTCGCCTGGCGCGCCGAGCCGGCGCCGCGCAGCCATGCCGGCCATCGCCGGCCGCGCGGCGCCACGGTCCCGCGCGGCGGCAAGCTCAGCGATTTCGCCAAGCTGATCGGCCAGCCCTCGGCGCCGCGCGACCATGTCGATATCGCCGTCGAGGATCTCCTCAAATCCGTGGTGCGGCCCTACATCGTCAAGGCCAAGGATCCGCAGCAGGCGGCGCTCCTCGCCTCGCTCGACAAGGCGCTCGCCGCGACGATGCGCAAGGTGCTGCATCATCCCGACTTCCAGATCCTGGAATCGCTGTGGCGCTCGGTCGATCTGCTGACGCGCCGTATCGAGACCAGCACCCAGCTCCAGATCGTCCTCTACGACGTCTCGGCCGAGGAATTCGCGGCCGATTTGTCGAGCCGGGACTCGCTGGAAGAGACCGGGCTCTTCAAGCTCCTCGTCGAGCAGCCGGCGCTCGATGCCGGCCAGGGGGCGCTCGCCGCGATGATCGGCGCCTATGTCTTCGACCAGACGCCGCCTCAGGCCGAGCTTCTGGGCCGCATGGCGAAGCTCGCGGCGGAGGCGAACGCGCCGTTTATCTCCGCGATCAGCCCCGACTTCCTCCAGACCGCCCCGGCCGATGTCCACCCGCTCATCACCGCGGCCTGGGACGGGCTGCGCGGCCTCGACGAGGCGCGCTATCTCGCGCTGGTGACGCCGCGCTTCCTGCTGCGCCAGCCCTATGGCGAGCGCACCGACCCGATCGACAGCTTCGATGATTTCGAAGAGTTCACACCGCAGACCGGCCTCAAAGGCATGCTGTGGGGCAATCCCGCCTTCATGGCCGGGCTCATGCTGGCCCAGACTTTCGCCAAGCAGGGCGCCAAAATGAATCTCGGGACCGTCCTGACGGCGGGGGACATTCCCTATTACTTCTATGTCGACGAGGAGGGCGACCAGACCGCGCTTCCCTGCACCGAGCGCCTGATGAGCGAGCGCGTCGCCGCGCGCGTCAAGTCGGAGCATTTCATTCCGCTCCTGTCGATCAAGGGGCGGCCCGAGGTGCGCCTCGGCGGCTTCACCTCGCTCGCCGGCGTACCGCTCGCCGGGCGCTGGCCGGAGCCGACCGGCGCCGTCTTCACGCCGAAGACCGCGCCCGCCGCCGAAGGCGAGGCCGAGGCGCCGGCGGAAGGTGAGGAGGCGCCCGCCGAGGGCGAGGAGGCGGCAGCCGATTCCGGCGATGGCGGCGAGAGCGCGGACAGCAACCTCGACGAGCTTATGGCCAGCCTCGACGACACGCCAGCCGAGGAGGCGCCGAGCGAGGACGCGCCCTCCGGCGAGGAGGCGCCGGCCGAGGCGGAGAGCGGCGAGGGCGAGATGGATCCGGAGCTCGCCGAGCTCTTGAAGGGGCTCTGAGATGCCGCCGGCGGCGCGCGCGGGCGACATGCACACCTGTCCGATGGTGACGGGCGTCGTGCCGCATGTCGGCGGCCCCATCATCCCGCCCGGCTGCCCCACCGTCATGATCGGCAAGATGCCGGCGGCGAGAGCCACCGATCAGGCGACCTGCACCGGCCCTCCCGATATTATCGCCATGGGCTCGACGACGGTCATGATCGGCAAGCTGCCGGCCGCCCGCATGGGCGACCCGACGGGCCATGGCGGCGTCATCACCCTGGGCTGCCCGACGGTGATGATCGGCGGATAACTCGGGGACGGACGCGGCTAATTGATATTGACGATCCCGCCTTGGATCGTCGCCGTCGCCGAGCCGGCGAGCTTCGCCTCGATATCGGCGCTGACGCTGACATTCATGCCGCTGATGGTGATGCCGGAGGTGCCGATGCTGATGCTGTTGCTGCCGACCGAGAGGGTGATCGACTCGTCGGAGGAGATGGTGATGCCTTGCGCGGCCGTCAGCGAGGCGGAGCCCGAGGAGATCGAGACCGTGTAATTGCCCTGGCTGATCGTGAGCTGGTAGTTCTGCGCCACCTTCATCGTGTGGCCGCCGGCGTTGATGTCGACCTCCTCGTTGCCCTGGCCGACGGTGATGGTGCGGTTGCCCTGCGTCACCTCGATCGTCTGGTTGCCCTGCGCGACCTTGAGCGACTGGTTGCCCTGGCTGATCTCTTTCGTCTCGTTGCCCTGCGACACGGTCAGCGAGCGGTTGCCCTGCTTCACCGTCTCGGTATCGTCCTGAGTGATCGTCGTCGTACGGTTGTTCAGCACCTCGATGTTCATGTCCTTCTGGGCGTGCATGTAGAAGTTCTCGCTGCCCGCCTTGTCCTCGAACATGATCTGGTTAAAGCCGTTGCCGCCGAGGCTCGAATTCGACTTGACCGTCGATTGCGTCGCGTTGTCGGGGAGCGTGATCGGCGAAGGCTGGTCCTCGGGGCCGTTGTAGACGGCGCCGGTGATGATTGGCCGGTCGGGGTCGCCCTCGGCGAAATGGACGATCACCTCCTGATTGATGCGCGGAATGAAGACCCAGCCCCATGACTTGCCGGCCCAGGCCTGGGCGCAGCGGATCCAGCAGGAGCTGTTCTCGTCCTTGGTGCCGATGCGGTCCCACAGGAACTGCACTTTCACGCGCCCGTACTTGTCGGTGTAGATCTCCTGCCCGCTCGGGCCGACGACGACCGCCGTCTGCGGCCCGCGGATGAAGGGGCGCGGCGTCAGCCGCGGCGGGCGATAGGCGTAGGTGTTCGGCAGGGCGACGAAGCTCGTCCGGAACGGCTGCCGGTCCTCGCCGCGGAACTCGGCATGGATGGTGCTGTGCGCCTCGAGCACGAGGTATTGCCGGTTCTGGTCGCTGCGCGCCGCATCGGCCAACGTGAAGAGATAGCCGGGCGCGAGCCAGCGCGCATTGCTCGTGCCGGCGCCGCGCTCGAAGCGCGCCACCTCGGCCTCGAGATGGACGCCGGCATAGGCTTCGCCATCCGCCGGCTTCGTGTACTTGCCCGGGTATTCGTAGATCTCGTAGCTGTCCGAGGCGTGGCCCTGCGCCATCGACTTGACCTTGTCGAGATTGGCGTTGGGGCCGGTGAAATCATAGTCGCGGATGGTCAGCTTGCCGGACTGGATCTCGAGCGAGACCGACCATTCGTGGATGTAGTCCGCGCGCTGACCCGAATGCTCCTGGTTGGTGTAGGAGATGTTGGTCAGGCTGTTGTCGAACGGCGCATGCGCCGTGCTGCTGTCGGCGAGGACGAGAGTGTGCTTGCCGCTCTCATGCTTGAAGTAATAGTAGATGCCCTCCTGCTCCATCAGGCGGCTGACGAAGGCGAAGTCGCTCTCCTGATACTGCACGCAGAAGTCGCGGACTCGGTAGCTGCGCGACAGCTTGAACTCGACGTCGCTGAAGCCGGCGTTGCTGAACAGGTTCTTGATGATGTTGGGCGCCGTCCCGGCCGTGTTCTGGTCGGCGGTCCCGGTCGCCGAAACGGCCTGATCGGGCTGAACGTAATGCACCTTCGACTGGATGTTGCGCGTCAAGAGCCACAGCCACGGTCGGAGCGTCGCCTTGTAGCAGGCGGCGCCGCGAACCGCCGTCAGATAGCTGAACTGGGTGATGATGCCGTCGAAATAGCGAATGAGCCCGTCCTTGACGTCGAGCTCGACGGTCATGTGCTTGCCGAGAAAATTTTTCATTTCGAGGTCGAAATCGGCGATCAGCAGTTCGAGCTCTATGACGAAGGGGCGGCTCACATATTCATCGGCTCTCATCGAGAGGCAGACGAAATCGAATCCCTTCACCTCGCTGGTGATCCTGATATCGCGCGCGCTGGAGCTTTCCTGACCGGACCGGGAATCAGCCATATCGACCCGCATTGTGGCTCAATCGACCAAAGCGCCATCTTGCCATAGGCGCGAGATGCGCGAAAACGAGGATTTACCGCAGATTGAGCGAAGGCTGCCGGATCGTGCTATCGACGGCGGCGGAACCCTTTCGTATACTGCCGCGCCGGTTGGTTTCCGCTCGCTCGTCGGGTCCCGAAGCGTCCGGCCGCCGGACGTTGTCTCAGCCGCCAGCGATGCCCGATCAACCGCCTTCTCCCGATCGCGCCACCGATGCAGAAGCCGCCGATGCAACGCGCATCGTCCAGCGCGCGGCGCCGGTGACGGCCGGGAGCGGCAGCGGCGCGGGGTCCGCCGACGCTGCGGCGCCCGCTCCGCGCGCGCCGCCCGCAAAGATCGAGCCCGGCCAAGTCCTTGGCCACACCTACGAGATCGAGGCGTTGCTTGCGCGCGGCGGCATGGGCGAGGTCTACCGCGCGCGCCACACCGAGCTCGGCAGCCTGCACGCGATCAAGATCATCCTGCCGGAGCTCGTCAGCGACCCGCGCATCGTCGCCATGTTCAAGGAGGAGGCGAAGAAGCTGCGCAAGGTGCGCAACGACGCGGTCGTCGCCTATGAAGGCCTCTTCCGCGACGAATTCGGCCGGCGCTATCTGGTCATGGAATATGTCGAGGGCGTGCCCCTCGCCAAGCTGCTGAAAGAGCGGCCGCTGTCGCCTGCCGAGGTGCGCCGGCTCCGCGACCGCATCGCCTCGGGCCTCGCCGCGGCGCATGACAAGGGCATCTATCACCGCGACATCTCCCCCGACAACATCATCCTCGTCGCCGGCCGCGCCGATCACGCCAAGATTATCGATTTCGGCATCGCCAAATCCGCCGATCCCGGCGACCGCACCGTCGTCGGGCAGGATTTCGCCGGCAAATATTCCTATGTCTCGCCCGAGCAGCTCGGCGCCTATGGCGGCACGGTCGACGGCCGCTCCGATATCTACAGTCTCGGCCTCGTCCTCGTCGCGGCGGCGCAGGGGCGCCCGCTCGACATGGGGAACTCGCCCATCTCCGTCATCGAGAAGCGGCAAGGCGTGCCCGATCTCAGCGGCGTTCCGGAGGAGTTGCGCGACGAGCTGCGGCCGCTGCTGCAGCCGGATCCGGCGCAGCGGCCGCAATCGATGCGCGAGCTGCCGGGCAGCGCCGTCGCTGCGCCGACGGTGATCGAGCCGGCCGAGGCACGGGCGGCGCCGCCGGTGGCTCCCGTGGCCGCGCCAAGCTCGCAGCCGCCGCAAACGCCGCCGCCCGCGCCGCAGCGGCGGAGCGCCGTCCCTCTGGTCCTGGCGGCGCTCGTCTCCTTCCTCCTCGTCGTCGGGGCAGGGGCCGGCTACATCCTGCTGACGCGCCCCGCTGGCGGCCCCGCGCTCGCAAGCCGCGAGGCTCCGGTGCCGCCCGCCGCGAGCCCAACGCCGGCGCTGGCGCCGGCCGCAAGCGTCAGCGCTTCGGCGCCGCCGCCGGCCGCACCCGCTGCCTCGGCCTCGGCGTCCGACGCTGCCGTCGCGGCGGCGACGCCGGCGCCAACCATGCCCGCGCCGCAGCCCGAGAAGGTCACGGCAGCGGCGCCGGCGGCCCCCGCGCCCGGCGCCGCTCCGACCCCGGCGCCGCCGCCGCAGCTCGCGGCGATTCCCGTGGCGCCGCATCTGCGCAGCGATGCCGAGGCGAAGCTGCACGGGCTTCTCGCGCAGTTCCAATGCGCGGCGCTCAACGCGACGCTCTCCGATGATTTGCAGGCGAAGGTGACGGGTTTCGTCGGCACGGCCGACGACCTCGCGAAGCTGCAGCACGGCCTCGCCGCGATCGACGGAATCAAGCCGGCCGCCGACAAGGTCGCGGTCTATGCCTGGCCGCACTGCGCCTATGTGAAGCTGCTACTCGATGACGCGAACGCGGCGCCGGGACAGGCGCCGCGGCTCGAATTCAACAAGCCCTCGAAAGTCTACAAGAACGGCGACAAGCTGATCGTCAAGGCGACGGCCGGCCGTCAGCACGACGGCTATCTCTATGTCGATTACATCGACAATGGCGGCACCGTCGTCCATATCTTCCCGACGCCGCTGCGCAAGAACAACTTCCTCAAAGCCGGCCAGCAGGTCAGCCTCGGCGCGGCGAGCGCCGACGCCAAGGGCGAGGCGCGCGTCTACGAGATCAGCGAGCCCTTCGGCCCGAACCTCGTCATCGCCTTCGAGGCGCCGAAGCCGATCTTCGAGAAAGAGGGCGAGGAGGCGGAGCCGGCGGATCAATATCTGCGGGCCCTGCAGGCGAAGCTGGCGCGCATCGCCGCGACGCCCGAAGGCAGGGAACTGGCCAGCAGCTACAGCTTCATCGACACGGTCCCGTGAGATAAGAGATCAGCGGCCGCAGAGGCGACACCGTCGGCCGGCGCGGCGACGGAACGGAGGGCAATTTGGAAATTCACGAGACGCACGAGAAGATCGAGGAGGCCCATCACAAGAACAACAAGCGCGCGGCGATCCTCATCATCGCCCTCGCGGCGCTGCTCGCCATCGTCGAGATGGCCGGCAAGGAGGCCGAGTTCCAGTCGATCGACCGCAACATCGACCGGTCCGACACCTACGCCTTCTACCAGGCGAAGACGATCCGCTCGACGCTCGTGCGCACGGTGATGGAGGGCGCGGCGCTGCTGCCCAGGGAAGGGGCGGCGGATGAGGGTGCGGCGCGCGAGAAGCAGATCGCCGACTGGCAGGCGACGATCAAGCGCCTCGATTCCGACCCCGCCTCGGGCGAGGGCCGCAAGGAGCTGCTGGTGCGGGCCAAGGAGATCACGGCCGAGCGCGACCACAAGCTCCACGCCTATCACGATTACGAATACGCGGCGGCGGCGCTGCAGCTCGCCATCGTCATGGCTTCGGCGGCGGTCATCACCGAGGTCACCTTGCTGGAACTCGTCTCGGCGGGTCTCGGCCTCGCCGGACTCGCGATGGGCCTCATCGGCTGGCTCGCCCCCGCCTTGCTCGAGCTGTGAGCGTCACGGCGAAGGCGGCATCTCGATTGAAGCGCGGCTTTCGTCGGGGATGACGTGCGCCATCCCAGCTGATTGACACATGCCGGACCCTGCCGCATGTTCCGCGCCGCCTGCAACTTCCGAGACGAACCCTATTGCCATGATCGACGCGCAGCTCGAATCCGTCATCGACGCCGCCTGGGAAGCGCGCGATTCCGTCGGCCCGGCGACGCGGGGCGAGATTCGCGACGCCGTCGAGACGGCGCTCTCCGCCCTCGACGCGGGACGGCTGCGCGTTGCCGCCAAGGAAGGCGGCGGCTGGCGCGTCCATCAATGGCTGAAGAAGGCGGTGCTGCTCTCCTTCCGCCTCAACGACATGACGGCGATCCCGGGCGGTCCCGGCGAGCGCACGGCTTGGTGGGACAAGGTGCCGTCGAAATTCGCCGGCTGGGGCGACAATGCCTTCCGCGCCGCCGGCTTCCGCGCCGTGCCGAATTGCATCGTCCGCCGCTCGGCCTATATCGCCCCCGGGGTCGTCCTCATGCCGAGCTTCGTCAATGTCGGAGCCTATGTCGACAGCGGCACCATGGTCGACACCTGGGCGACCGTCGGCTCCTGCGCGCAGATCGGCAAGAATTGCCATCTTTCGGGCGGCGTCGGCATCGGCGGCGTCTTGGAGCCGCTGCAGGCGAACCCGGTCATCATCGAGGACAATTGCTTCATCGGCGCGCGCAGCGAGGTGGTGGAGGGCGTCGTCGTCGAGACCGGCTCCGTCCTCTCGATGGGCGTCTTCATCAGCGCGACGACGCGCATCATCGACCGCGCGACGGGCGAGACGCATTACGGCCGCGTCCCCGCCTATTCGGTCGTCGTGCCGGGCAGCTATCCGGGAAAGTCGCTGCCCGACGGCAGCCCCGGCCCCGGCCTCTACTGCGCCGTCATCGTCAAGCGCGTCGACGAGAAGACGCGCGCCAAGACCTCGATCAACGAGCTCCTGCGCGATTGATGGCCGATCTCGCCAACCGCGCCGTCGATCCCGTCGCGCTCACCCGCGAGCTCATCCGCCGGCCGAGCGTGACGCCGCGCGATGAAGGCGCGATCGACACGCTCGCCGGCATCCTCGAAGGCCTCGGCTTCGCCTGCCATCGCCTCGTCTTCTCCGAGCCCGGCACCGAGGACGTCGTCAACCTCTACGCGCGTCTCGGCAAGTCGGGGCGCAATTTCTGCTTCGCCGGCCACACCGACGTCGTGCCGCCCGGCAATGCCGCGGCGTGGTCGCAGGATCCCTTCGCCGCGGAGATCGTCGGCGACAAGCTGATCGGCCGCGGCGCCGCCGACATGAAGGGCGCGATCGCCGCCTTCATCGCCGCTGCCGACCGCTTCCTCGCGGCGCGCGGCCGCGACTTCGGCGGCTCGATCAGCCTCCTCATCACGGGCGATGAGGAAGGCGTCTCGATCAACGGCACGAAAAAGGTGATCGACTGGCTGCGCGAGCGCGGCGAGCGGCTCGATGCCTGCATCGTCGGCGAGCCGACGAGTGCCGCCCTTCTGGGCGATATGGTGAAGATCGGGCGCCGCGGCAGCCTCACTGGCACGCTCACGGTCTACGGGACGCAAGGCCACACCGCCTACCCGCATTTGGCCGACAATGCGGCGCACCGGATGGTGCGCATGCTTCATGCGCTGACGAGCGTCCCGCTCGACGCGGGCACCGCGCATTTCCAGCCATCGACTCTGCAGGTCTCGACGATCGATATCGGCAATCCGGCGTCCAATGTCGTCCCGGCCGAGGCGCGCGCCGTCTTCAACATCCGCTTCAACGACGCCTGGACGAGCGACAGCCTGCGGCGCTGGCTCGCCGAAAGGCTCGATGCCGTCGGCGGCCGCTACGATCTCGCCATCCGCGTCAGCGGCGAATCCTTCCTGACGCCGCCGGGCGAGGTCAGCGCCATTCTCGTCGAGGCGATCGGCAAGACGCTCGGCCGGGCGCCGGAGCTCAGCACGACGGGCGGCACCTCCGATGCCCGCTTCATCCACCGGGTCTGCCCGGTCGCCGAATTCGGCCTCGTCGGCCTCACCATGCACAAGGCGGACGAACAGGTCGATCTCGCCGATCTTGCCGCCCTGACCCGCATCTACGAGACGGCGCTCGACCTCTATTTCCCGCGCTCCTGATGGAAACCGGCCGCTGGGCAGAGGTGGCGAGCGCCCTGCACGGGGCGTGGCGCCTCGCCTGCTTCGACCGCGCCGGCCTCTACTTCTTCGCCCGCGACGCGGGCGCGTTGCGGCGATCCTTCCTTGCCGCCGTCCTCGTCTTTCCCGCCTTTCTCATCCTGATGCCGCTGCGCATCCCGCCCGAGGCGTGGCAGCACGGCCATGTCCTGCGCATTCTCCTCGTCGAGACGATCGGCTATGTCGTGGGCTGGACCGCCTTTCCGCTCATCATGCTGCCGGTCTCCCGCTTTCTCGGGCGGGAGGCGCTGTGGCCCGGCTTCATCATCGCCTGGAACTGGTCGCAAGTCCTGCAATCCGGCTTCGTCATGGCGATGCTGGGCCTCGCCGGAAGCGGCGTCGTCCCGGCGGTCGGGATCGGCTGGCTCATCGAAGCCCTTGTCGCCGTCTACGAATGGTTCATCGCCCGGGTCGCGCTTCGCCTCGCGGCGCCGCCCGCGGCGCTCGTCGTCCTGATCGACCTCGTCACGAGCGAGCTGCTGTCGCGGCTCGTCGCCGCGCTGCGCTGACCTCCTCAGGTTCAGTAGAGGACGGAGACGAGGTAAAGCCCCTCCGCCGGCGCCGTCGGGCCGCCGCAGCGGCGGTCGCGCGCCGCCAGGGCTCGCGCGACATCCTCCGGCCGCCATTTGCCGGCGCCGACGAGCTTCAGCGTTCCCACCATGTTGCGCACCTGATGGTGCAGGAAGGAGCGCGCCCCGGCGGTGATGCGGATTTCCTCGCCGATCCGTTCGACCTCGAGCCGGTCCAGCGTCTTCACCGGCGATTTCGCCTGGCAGAGGGAATCGCGGAAGGTCGTGAAATCGTGGCGGCCGAGGAGGTGTCGAGCCGCCTCCTGCATCGCCGCGCCGTCGAGCGGCGGCCCCACATGCCAGACGCGGCCGCGCTCGAGCGCCAGCGGAGCGCGGCGGTTGAGGATGCGGTAAAGGTAAAGGCGCCCTTTCGCCGAGCGCCGCGCATCGAAGTCGTCGGCGACGCGCTCGACGGCAAGGACGGCGATCGGCGCCGGTCGGAGATGATGATTGAGGGCGCCCCGCACCTCCTCCGCCGCGAAGTCGCGCACGAGGTCGAGATGGGCCGTCTGCCCCAGCGCGTGGACGCCGGCATCGGTGCGCCCGGCGCCGTGCACCGTTACGCGCTCGCCGCAGAAGCGCTCGACCGCGGCTTCGAGATGCGCCTGGACGGACGGGCCGTTCTCCTGGCGCTGCCAGCCGACCAGCCCGCCTCCGTCATATTCGAGCGTCAGCTTGTAGCGGGGCATGGCAAGAGCGTGCCGGGCGGCAGCGGAAAGCCGCGCAGGAAGGCCTCGACCGGTGCCGGCGAGCGGCCCGCGCGCTGAAGCAGCGTCGGCCGAAGCGCGCCCGCCCCGCAGGCGATGGCGAGGCGGTCGTCGAGGACCGTGCCCGGCGCCGCCGCGCGCGCCGGCGGCACCGCATCGGCGGCCAGCACCTTGATGCGCTCGCCCGCCGCCTCGAAGAAGGTGCCGGGCCACGGGTCGAAGGCGCGGACGGCGCGTTCCAATTCGGCCGCGGGCCGGCGCCAATCGAGGCGGCCTTCATCGCGCCGGAGCTTCGCCGCGTAAGTGACGCCCTCGCGCGGCTGCGGCCGCGCCTGAAGGCGGCCCGCCGCGAGGCGGGCCAGGGCTTCGAGGACGAGCCGCGCGCCGAGCCGGGCGAGCGCGTCGTGGAGGCTCGCCGCCGTCATCCGCGGCCCGATCGGCAGACTCTCAGCCAAGAGGATGGGGCCGGTGTCGAGCCCTTCCTCCATCTGCATGATGGTGATGCCCGTCTCGGCATCGCCGGCGAGGATCGCCCGCTGAATCGGCGCAGCGCCGCGCCAGCGCGGCAAGAGCGAGGCATGGATGTTGAGGCAGCCGAGGCGCGGTGCCGTCAGGATCGCCGCCGGCAGGATGAGGCCATAGGCGGCGACCACCGCAGCATCGAGGCGAAGCGCGGCGAAGGCGTCGCTCTCTTCGCGGGCGCGGAGCGTCGCCGGGTGGCGGATCGCGATGCCGCGGGCCTCGGCGAAGCGCTGGACCGGCGAGGGCTGCACGCTGTGGCCGCGGCCGCCCGGGCGCGGCGGCTGGCAATAGACGGCGGCGACATCGTGTCCGGCCGCGACGAGCGCGGCGAGGCTCGGAACGGCGAAATCCGGCGTGCCCATGAAGGCGAGGCGCAGGCGCGGCGAAGCGGTGCCGCTCATCTCTGCCTCCCGCGCGAGGGCGGGCGGGTCAGACGGCCTCGGCGTTGAGGCGCTTCGCCTTGGCCAGCTTGCGCAGGATGATGTTGCGCTTCAGCGGCGAGATGTGGTCGACGAAGAGCACGCCGTCGAGGTGATCCATCTCGTGCTGGAGGACGGTGGCGAGCAGCCCCTTCGCCTCCATCTCGCGCGTCTCGTTCCTCTCGTCCAGGCAGCGCAGGCGGATTTCCGCCGGGCGCGTCACATCGGCATAGTGCTCGGGCAGCGACAGGCATCCCTCGTTGTAGGTCGCGAGTTCCTCCGAGCGCCAGAGGATCTCGGGGTTGACGAGGCGGAGCGGCTGCGGCGCCTCGCCTTCGCGCGCCACATCGACGACGATGACGCGCACCGGCCGGCCGACTTGCGGCGCGGCGAGGCCGATGCCCGGCGCCTCGTACATCGTCTCCAGCATGTCGTCCATGAGCCGCCGCACCGTGTCATCGACCTGCGGCACCGGCTTGGCCTTGATTTTGAGCCGCGGATCCGGCGCGACGAGGACGGGGAGGAGGGCCATTCTGGAATCGTCTTAATCTGGGAGGGGCTGGGACTGTTAGGTATGCGGTCGCCGGCAAGCCGTCAAGCCGACATCGGGTTACGGCCGCGGCGGCGCAATCCCGTTTTCGTTCCGGTTTCGTGCTGGTAAGATGCGGCGCAGGAGGGGCGGGCATGGAACCTTGGGTCTTCGGGGGAGCGGCGCTGCTCGCGCTCGCCGCGGTTGTCGTTACGGCGCTGCTGGCGCGGGCGCAGGGGACGGCGGCGCGCGTCGCGGCCGAGACGCGCCTGGCCGAGGCGCAGCGCCTCATCGCGGCGCTGACGGACGAGCGCGACGCGGCGCGCAAGGCCGAGCGCGAGGCCGGCGAGGCGCTGGCGGCGGCGCGCCAGCGGATCGGCGATGCCGAGACGCGCCTCGCCGAATTCGAGCGACTGAAGCAGGAATTCCTCACGGCCACCAGCGCCGCCGTGCTGCGCACCGGTCAGGAGCTCTCCTCGAAGCTGCTCGAGGACCACAAGCGCGAGAGCGCGGCGGCGCAGCAGCAGGGCGAGGAGCAGGTCCGCAAGGCGTCGGAGGCGCTCGTCAAGCAGGTCGAGGAGATCGCGAAGGAGGTCTCCCGGCTGCAGGGCCGCGTCGCCGAGGATGGCGAGCGCGTCGAGACGGTGCTGCGCGCGCTCTCCAACCCGAGCGGGGCCGGGCAATTCGCCGAGATCATCCTCGCCAACACGCTCAAATCCTTCGGCCTCGAAGAGGGCAAGGACTTCAAGCTGCAATTCACGACGGCGGATGCCGAGACCGGGCAGCGCCTCCGCCCCGACGCCGTCGTCTTCCTGCCCGGCAACAACGTCCTCGTCATCGACGCGAAGGCCTCGCAATTCCTGATGAAGGCGGCCGAGCTCGAGGACGCCGAGGCCGCGGAAGCGGCGAACCAGAACCTCGCGCGGACGATGAACCAGCATTTGAAGGCGCTGGCCCAGAAGGATTACCGGAACGCGGTCGTGGAGAGCTATCGCCGCGCCGGCTTTCCCGGCGAGATCGGGCGGGTCTTCAGTGTCATGTATCTGCCGACGGAGAGCATGGTCGAGGCGCTGAACCGCAGCGATCCGGGCTTCCAGCAGCGCGCCGCCGACCTCCGGATCATCCCGGCAGGCCCGGCCGGGCTCGCCTGCATTCTGAGCTTCGCCTCCACCGAGATCAGCCTCGGCCGCCAGATCGAGAACCGCGAGCGGATCGTCGAGACCACGCAGGCGCTGCTCAATTCCTTCGTCACCGTGCTGGGCCATGCGCTCGGCGTCGGTCGCGGCATCAAGGCGGCCGCGGAAGGCTTCGAGAAGCTGACGCGGTCGGTCAATGGTAATTTGCTGCCGAAGGCGCGGCGGCTCGCCCAGCTCGGTGTGCAGCCGAACAAGCCGCTCCCCGGCAATCTCCCGGCCTATCAGGTGATGAGCAGCGAAAGCGCGCTCATCGACGGCGAAGCCGAGGAGCTGGAGATGGCGGCGCCCAGCCTTGCCGTCCTCGCAAAACAGGCCGGAAGCTGAGGGAGCGGGCCGCGCGATTGCGCGCCGACGTTGTACAATCTTGGCGTGTTAAGACATTCTACGATGCGCCTTTCCCGGGTCATCATCTTGACGCCGCTTTAACCACGCCCCTAATCTCTGGCGCAACCTCGCGATCGGCCGAAGGGCGGCGCCAGAGGTGCACCGTGATCCCCCGTTAGGAGAGGCAAATGAAGCCGAGACAGGTCACCGACAGCTCGTTCGAGTCCGAAGTGTTGAGCGCGTCGGGTCCGGTACTGGTGGATTTCTGGGCGGAATGGTGCGGACCTTGCAAGGCGATCGCCCCCGCCCTCGAGGAGCTCGCCGACGAGATGAGCGGCCGCGTCACCATCGCCAAGATCAATATCGACGAGAATCCGCAGACCCCCACAAAATACAATGTGCGCGGCATTCCGACGCTGATCCTGTTCAAGAACGGCCAAGTCGCGGCGCAGAAGATCGGCGCCACGACGAAGAGCAAGCTGCACGACTGGGTGGAGTCCGTGCTGTAGCCGGCCGCGGCTTTCGCTCCAGGCTCCCGCGCCGCAGCGCCGGGGAGAGGACGGTGTCGCGGGCCGAGGCGCCGGGGAGCGCCGATTTCGACTTTCTTATCGGCCGGACGTGGCTGGGAAGATCATCGCGCCGCCCGCGAACGCGCATAACAAGAATCGCGCGCTCTACGACTATTGGTTGAAGGCGAGGGCGCGGCGCGACGCCTTGCCCGGCCGCAAGGACATCGATCCGACGCATATTCCGCGATTGCTCGAGAATATCTGGATGCTCGATGTCGTCGGGGCGCCGCCCAGGTTTCGCGTCCGCCTCATCGGCGAGGCGATGCGGCCGCTCGGCATTCCGGCCAAGGTCGGCGATTTATCGATCAGTTCACGGGCGAGGACGGCCCGGCCTATCAGGATTTCCGTTTCGTCATCGCCGAGCGGCAGCCCGTCTGGTTCCGCGGCTCGCCGACAATGAAGCACACCACCGAGATGTTGGAGCTGGAGCGCCTCTTTCTGCCGCTCGCGGCCGACGGCTCGAGGTCGACACGCTGCTCTGCCTCACCGTCTTCTATACGCTCGACGGCAAGCCGATCTGATCTGAGCGGAAAGCCCGGGCGGGCGCCGTTGCTCAGTCGGCGGGCGCGGCGGCGGCGTCGGCTTCGCCGCGCCCGGGCAGCGGCACGATTTCGGCGGGCGGCGTCTTCTGGCGCAAGAACGCGATGAGGCGGGCGAGCGTCTGCCGCAGCTCCGCGCGCCTGACCACGAGGTCGACCATGCCGTGCTCCAAGAGGTACTCGGCGCGCTGGAACCCGTCCGGCAGCTTCTCGCGGATCGTCTCCTCGATGACGCGCGCGCCGGCAAAGCCGATCACGGCGCCGGGCTCGGCGATGGTGATGTCGCCCAGCATGGCGAAGGAGGCGGAGACGCCGCCTGTCGTCGGATCGGTGAGGATGACGATATAGGGCAGGCCCGCCGCCTTCACTTCCTCGACGGCAAGAACGGTCCGCGGCATCTGGATGAGCGAGAGGATGCCTTCCTGCATGCGCGCGCCGCCCGAAGCCGGCACGACGATGAGCGGCGCCTCCTGCAGCACGGCAAGCCGCGCCGCTGCGAGCAGCCCCTCGCCGACCGCGATTCCCATGGAGCCGCCCATGAAGCCGAAATCGAAGGCGGCGACGACGGCGGCGATGCCGCCGATCTGGCCATGCGCCACCCAGATCGCATCGCCGTTGCCGCCGTTCTTCGCCTGCGCCTCTTTGAGGCGCTCGGCATAGCGCTTGCGGTCGCGGAACTTCAGCGGGTCGGCCGGCGTCTTCGGCAGCTCGATGCGGGTGAAGGCGCCGTCGTCGAAGAGCATCGCGAGCCGTCGCTGCGGCGAGAGGCGCAGATGATGGCCGCAGGCATGGCAGACATAGAGATTGGCTTCGAGCTCGCGATGGAACAGCATCTGTCCGCAATGCGGGCATTTGTCCCAGAGATTGTCGGGGACCTCCTTCTTCGCGACGACGGCGCGAATCTTCGGCAGGACGAAGTTGGTGAGCCAGCTCATGGCGCCGCCCGTTCCGTGCGGCGCGCGGCGCGAATGCCCGCCGCGAGCGCCCGCACCTCGGCGAGCACGGCGCCTTCGAGATCCGGCAGGGGGCGGCCCGCGGCGTCGAGGTTGCCCGCGATGCGCTGGACGAGGGCGGAGCCGACGACGGCGGCATCGGCAAGGCGCGCCACCTCGGCCGCCTGCTCCGGCGTCTTGATGCCGAAGCCGACGGCGACGGGGAGTCGCGTGTGGCGGCGGAGGCGGGCCAGCGCCTCGGCGATGCTCGCCGTCGCCGCCGATTTCGTGCCGGTGATGCCGGCGATCGCCACGTGGTAGACGAAGCCGCTCGAACGCGCGAGGACCGCCGGCAGCCGCGCCTCGTCCGTCGTGGGCGCGGTGAGGCGGATGACGGCGAGGCCCGCCGTCTCGGCAAAGGGCAGCAGCTCGTCCGCCTCCTCGGGCGGCAGATCGACGATGATGAGGCCGTCGACCCCGGCCGCCGCGGCCTCCGCGACGAAGCGCTCCCCGCCGCGGCGGTAGACGGGGTTGTAATAGCCCATGAGGACCACGGGGGTCGTCGCGTCGGCGGTACGAAAGCGCCGCACGATGTCGAGCGTGCCTTGCAGCGTCATGCCGGATTTGAGCGCGCGTTGTCCCGCCGCCTGGATCGCCGGCCCGTCGGCCATGGGATCGGAGAAGGGCATGCCGATCTCGATAAGGTCGGCGCCCGCCGCGGGCAGGCCGGCGATGAGCCGCGCCGAGGTCGCGCCATCGGGATCGCCGGCCATCAGAAAGGCGACGAGGCCCGCCCGGCCCTCGGCGCGGAGCGCGGCGAAGCGCGCCTCGATGCGGCGGCTCACAGCCGCGTCCCCAGCCGCTCGGCGACGGCGAAGATGTCCTTGTCGCCGCGGCCGCAGAGATTGACGACGAGGAGGTGGTCCTTGGGCAGGCCGGGCGCGATCTTGGCGACATGCGCGAGGGCATGCGCCGGCTCCAGCGCCGGGATGACGCCTTCGAGCCTGGAGCAAAGCTGGAAGGCCGCCAGCGCCTCCTCGTCGGTGATGGCGACGTAATCGACGCGGCCCTGCTCGCGCAGCCAGGCATGCTCGGGACCAATCCCGGGATAGTCGAGCCCCGCCGAGATCGAATGCGCGTCGGTGATCTGACCGTCCTCGTTCTGGAGGAGGTAGGTGCGGTTGCCGTGGAGGACGCCCGGCACGCCGCCCGTCAAGGATGCCGCGTGCTTCCCGGTGGCGATGCCGAGGCCGCCCGCCTCGACGCCGATCATGCGGACCGACGCGTCGTCGAGGAAAGGGTGGAAGAGCCCGATCGCGTTGGAGCCGCCGCCGATGCAGGCGACGAGCGTGTCGGGAAGGCGCCCTTCGGCGCGGCGCATCTGCTCGCGCAGCTCGCGGCCGATGACCGATTGGAAGTCGCGGACCATGGCGGGGTAGGGGTGCGGGCCCGCCGCCGTGCCGATGATGTAGAAGGTGTCCTCGACATTGGCGACCCAGTCGCGGAGCGCCTCGTTCATCGCGTCTTTGAGGGTCCCCGTTCCCGAGCTCACCGGCACCACCTCGGCGCCGAGGAGCCGCATGCGGAAGACATTGGGCTTCTGCCGCTCGATATCGGTCGTGCCCATATAGACGACGCAGGGCAGGTTGAAGAGCGCGCAGACCGTCGCCGTCGCGACGCCGTGCTGCCCCGCCCCAGTCTCGGCGATGATGCGGCGCTTGCCCATGCGGCGGGCGAGCAGGATCTGACCCAGCGTGTTGTTGATCTTGTGCGAGCCGGTGTGGTTCAGCTCCTCGCGCTTCATGTAGATCTTGGCGCCGCCCCAGTGCCGCGTCAGCCGCTCGGCGAAAAACAGCGGGCTCGGCCGCCCGGCATAATGCTCGAGGTAGTAGGCGAGCTCGGAGGCGAAGGACGGGTCCTTCTTCGCCGCCTCCCAGGCGCGCTCGACCGCGAGGATGAGCGGCATCAAGGTCTCGGCGACGAAGCGCCCGCCGAAGAGGCCGAAATGGCCGCGCTCGTCGGGTCCGCCGCGATAGGTATTGGGTCTCTGCATCGGTCGAAGCATAAGGGTGAATGTGCCGGGAACCTAACATGGCCGGCGCCGCCGTGGACCCCGGAAATTGCGGCAATGCCAGGATGACACACGAGAGGCGCTATTAAAATCTGTCAGGAATTTGCTTGCATCTCGGTCCGCTCACCCTTCGAGTAGGCGCCATGATCACGAGCCGCATCACGAGCAACGGGCGGACGACGATCCCGCAGCCCGTCCGCGCGGCGCTGCGCCTCAATCCGGGCGACGAGATCGCCTACGCGATCGAGGGCGATCGGGTGATCTTGACGAAAGCCCCGGCGGCCGCGGTCGAGGATCCGTTTACGACCTTCGGCGAATGGGCTTCCGACAATGATCGGCGAGCCTATGACAAGCTTCGAGGCTTGGAATACCGTGAAGCTGCCCTTTCCGCATGCCGGGCGGCCGGCGCGGCAGCGCGGCCAGCACCAGGATCGCCTCCTCCTTGCGGAAGGCGCCGGGATTGGGCGAAGCTATCCGAAGAGGCGACCTTTCGAGGGGCGGACCGATGCGAATTCTGGCGCTGATCGGAATCCTCGCGATACTCGCCGCCGCGGCGGGCGCGGTGTTCTTCTTCGGCGGCTTCTACAGCGTTGCCGGGACCGCGGCCGAGCCGGACGCCGTCGCCGCGGCCCTGATTCGCATCCGCCAGGCCTCGATCGACCGCCATGCGGTCGAGACGCCGCCGCTGTCGCTCGAGGATCCCGCCATGGTGAAGGCGGGAGCGCGGGCCTTCGCGACGCGCGGCTGCGTTGCCTGCCATGGCGGCCCCGGCGTCAAATGGGAGAAATTCTCCGAGGGGCTGCATCCCGACCCGCCGGACCTCAAGAAGGTGGTCGGCCAGCTCCAGCCGCGCGAGCTCTTCTGGGTCATCAAGAACGGCATCAACATGACGGGCATGCCGAGCTTCGGTCCCCTCGGCGCCTCCGATCGCGAGATCTGGACGATCGTCGCCTTCCTGAAGAAGCTGCCGACGGTTTCGGACGAGGATTTCAAGGCCTGGAGCGCGCCCTAGCCCCAGCCGTCCCGCCGAGGCTTGCGGCGACGCCGAGGAAGGCGGCGATCAGCGCCGGGTCCTTGACTCCGGGCGCGCTCTCGACGCCGGAGGAGACATCGACCGCCGGCGCGCCGGCGAGGCGCACGGCCTCGGCGAGGTTCTGGGCGGTGAGGCCGCCCGACAGCATCCACGGCTTCGGCCAGTGCCGCCCCGCTATGAGGCGCCAGTCGAAGGCGAGACCGTTGCCGCCGGGCAGCGCGTCCCTCCGGCGCGGCGGGCGCGCATCGAAGAGGAGCCAGTCGGCGGTTTCGAGATAGGGCGCGGCCGCGGCGACATCGGCGGCCTCGGCGATCGGCACCGCTTTCATGACTTGCCGGCCGAATTTCGCCCGGACTGCCGCCACCCGCTCCGGGCTCTCCTTGCCGTGAAGCTGCAGCATGTCGAGCGGCGCCGCCGCAAGCGTGCGCGCGATCGCGTCGTCATCAGCATCGACGAAGAGCCCGACGCGGGCGATGCCGGGCGGCGCCGCCGCGGCGAGGGCGGCGGCGCGCTCGGGCGCGACATGGCGCGGGCTCGGCGGATAGAAGACGAAGCCGAGGAAGGCGGCGCCGCCGGCGACCGCTGCCGCCACGCCCTCGGGGCTCGAGAGGCCGCAGATCTTGGCGGCGACGCTCACGGCCCGATCTCCGACGCGATGGCCCGCGCCGCCGCGGCGGGGTCCGGCGCCGCCGTGATCGGGCGGCCGATGACGAGATGGTCGGCGCCAGCCGCGATCGCCTCGCGCGCCGTCATGACGCGCTTCTGGTCGTCGGCGCCGCGCGCCGACGCTGGCCGGATGCCGGGCACGACGAGGAGGAAATCGCGGCCGCATTCGCGGCGGAGCGCCGCCACTTCGAGCGGCGAGCAAACGATGCCGTCGAGCCCGGCGCGCCGGGCCAGCGCCGCGAGGCGCCGCGCCTGGTCGAGCGCCGGGCCGCGCTGGCCGACCTCGTCGAGATCATCGTCGCCGAGGCTCGTCAGCACGGTGACGCCGAGAAGCTGCATCCGCCGGCCGCCCGGCGGAGCAGCCTCCTTCGCGGCGGCGGCCGCCGCCTCCATCATCGCCTTGCCGCCGGCGCAATGAAGCGTCAGCAGCGCCGGCCCCAGCGCCGCCGCGGCGCGGACCGCGCCCGCCACCGTGTTCGGGATGTCGTGCAGCTTCAGATCGAGGAAGAGCGGCACCTCGCCGGCGACGCGCCGCGCCGCGGCCGGCCCGTTCGCGGTGCAGAATTCGAGCCCGAGCTTGAGGCCGCCGACGAAGGGGCTGACGGCGCCCGCGAGGGCGCGCGCCGCCTCGGGATCGGCCGTGTCGATGGCGCAGTATATCGGGTTGTCCCGGCGCATGCGGCGACCATAAGGCGGGCGCGGCGCAGGCCGCAAGGCCTCCTGCCGGCCTCGACACCGGCGGCCGGGCGGGCTACTCCTCTTCGGCCGTTCCGGCAGTCTCGCCGGCAGCGCGCCTGGAGGGCAGGATGATCGATCTTCACCTCTATCTCGCCTTTATCCTCGCGACCAGCATTCTCATCCTGATGCCCGGCCCCAATGTCGCGCTCATCGTCGCGAACAGCGTCGCCTACGGCACGCGCTACGGCTTTCTCACGGTGGCGGGGACGAGCTCCGCCCAGCTGGTTCAGCTCGCTTTGACGGCGCTCGGCATGACCGCCGTCCTCGGCGTTCTCGCCGCCTGGTTCGAATGGATCCGCTGGGCCGGCGTCCTCTACCTTCTCTATCTCGGCATCAAGGCGTGGCGGGCGAAGCCGGTCGATCTCGCACGCACCGAGGCGCAGCCGAAATCCTTCCGCGCCATCTACGCGCGCGGGCTCCTCGTCTCGCTGACCAACCCGAAGACGCTGCTCTTCTACAGCGCCTTCTTCCCGCAATTCGTCGTCATGAACGACCGCGTCGATGCGCAGATCGCGATCCTGGCGGCGACCTTCCTCGTGATCGCCATTCTCCTCGACGGCGCCTGGGCGCTGCTCGCCGGCCGCGCCCGCGCCGTGCTCGCGACGCGCGCGCGGCTGCGCAATCGCTTGACCGGCGGGCTCCTCATCGGCGCCGGCTTCGGCCTCGCCCTCGCGCATCGGCGGTAGGATGCTCCGATCAGGGTGAGTTCCCCTCACCCTTCCCTCTCCCCGCAAGCGGTCGCAAGCGGGGAGAGGGCTGCGAAGGGTTGGCGAGGCATCCCCCCGGGTCACAGCCCGGGGGGCTTATCCGGAGCTGGGTGAGGGGATCGCGGTTTACGCTCAGCCGCACCAGGCCAAATCTATGCGCTATCCGCGCGCACGCTCGAAGGCGAGTTGCGCCGCGGCCAGATCTTCGAGCGCCGTGCCCACCGATTTGAACAGCGTGATCTGGTCGTGGTAGCGCCGTCCGGCGCGGCTGCCGCGCGTCAGCTCGAAGAGGTCGCCGGCAATGTCGTCCTCGGCGAAAACGCCGGCGCGCAGCGGCTGGACGATGTCGCCCGCCTCTTTAAGGGCGCCCTCGCGCGTGTCGACGAAGATGCGGGCGCGGCGGCAGGCCTCGTCATCGGCCTCGCGCATCTCCGGCGTGAAGGCGCCGACGAGGTCGAGATGGACGCCGAGCGGCAGCCAGTCGCCGCGGATCAGCGGCTCCTTGCTCAGCGTCGCGCAGGAGACGATGTGGGCGCCGCGCACGGCCCCTTCGAGATCTTGGGTGGCGGCGACTTTGAGGGAGCGGCGGTCGAGGCGCTGCGCGAGCCGCGCCGCCTTCTCCGGGTTGCGGCCCCAGACGAGGACGTTGCGGATCGGCCGCACGCTCGCATGCGCCTCGATGAGATGCGGCGCCAGCGCTCCGGTGCCGACCATGAGGAGCCGCTCGCAATCGGGCCGGGCGAGGTAGCTCGCGGCGAGCGCCGAGGCCGCGGCGGTGCGGCGGACGGTGAGGCTCGGCCCGTCGAGGAGGGCCTGCGGCTCGCCGGTCTTGCCGTCGAGGAGGAGATAGGCGCCCATCACCGCGGGGAGGCTCTTCGCGGCATTGTCGGGGAAGACGGTGACGAGCTTGATCCCGATCTGCCGGCCCACCTGCCAGGCCGGCATCAGGAGCAGCGTCGCCGGCGTGCCGCCATCCGGCGTCGGGACGGTGTGGTGATGGCGGAGCGGCGCCGTGCAGCCCGTGCGAAACATCTGGCGGAGCTGCTCGACGAGCGCCGGGAAGTCGAGGGCGGCGACGACTTCGGAAGGACCGATGATGCGCATGGCGCGGGGACTGCCTCTTCGGGGCTGCGCCTTAGATGCCGGGTCGCGGCGCGGCGGTCAATGGCGCGCCGCGCCGGCGGGCGGCAGCGCGGCCGACGCGGGTGCCGTCGCGCCGCGGGCCTCCTCGAGCCGGGCCTCGACGGCGCGCAATTCGTGTTCGAGCGCCGCGATCCGCCGCGCCTTCGCGCGCCCCTCGCGGCGGACATGGCGGCCCGCGATCCAGGCGAGCGCGGCGCCGATGAGGACGCCGCCCGCAAGCCCGATCAGCACGACGATCCATTCAGGCAGAAGCGTGTCCAGCACCGGCCACAGCACAACCGGCACCTCCTGCTGATTGGCGATGGCGAAGTCGATCAGCACCACGGTTGCCGGAATGCTGACGAGCCAGTGAACGGGCCTCACCTCGCCGACCGCCGATCGGCCCGCAGGACGGGCTCAGCTCCCGGCATTCAGGCGGTCGCGCAGCTGCTTGCCGGTCTTGAAGAAGGGGATATGCTTCTCGTCGACATGGACGCTGTCGCCGGTGCGCGGGTTGCGACCGAGGCGCGCATCGCGCCGCTTCACGGAAAAGGCGCCGAAGCCGCGCAGCTCGACGCGGTCGCCGCGCGCCAGCGCCGCCGTGATCTCGTCGAAGATCGCGGTCACGATGAGCTCGACATCGCGCTGGTAGAGATGCGGGTTGTGCTCGGCCAAACGCTGGATGAGTTCCGATTTCGTCATGGCCCTTCCCCGCGCGAGAACTCTGCAGGAAGCGTGCCAAATCGCCCCGCCACCGTCAAGAGAACTCAGCCTATTTCAAGCTCTTCTGCGCTTTCCGGCCGCGGCGCGCCGGCCGCGGAGAGGCCGGGACGGGGCCTTCGAGGAAGCCGCAGAGCGGCCCCGTCCTTACCAGATGCCGGGGACGAGGCGGGCGGTGCGCGCCTTGTAGGCGGCGTAGTCGGGGAAGGCTCTTTCCAGCACCGCCTCCTCGTTGAGCATGCGGCGGAATTGGCAGAGGAATTGCGCGGCGAAGAGCGCCGCCGCCGGGAGCGAGGCGAATTGGATGAAGACGCCGAGCATCGCCGTCTGCTCTGCCAAGTAGAGCGGATGGCGGATCACGGCATAGGGACCCCAGGTCACGAGCTTGCGCGCTTCCGGCATGATGCTGAACGACCGCCCGAGGCGGAGCAGGACGGCGATCGTGAAGGCATTGCCGATGAAGAGCAGCGCCGCCGACAGGAGCAGCCAGGCGGCTCCGAGATCCTGGCGCGCCGGCAGGAAGCCGACGCCATAGACGAGGTTGGTGCCGAGCAGAGCGATGATCCGCGGCCCCAGCCCTTCGGCGCGCGAAATCGGTCTGGGTCGGGTCAAGGCGATCCCGGCGACGAGGAGGAAATAGGCGAGGAGGCAGGTCTTGGCGAAGAACTGGGCGGCGCCCAAGACGCCGACCGCTCCGCGCGCGTTCGTAAGCGCCTCTTCGATTCCGTGCCAATAGGAACGCGCGAGGAGCAGCGCCCAGAGAATGACGGCGAGGCGGATGACGGCTTGATAGGCATCGCTGTCGCCGATGCGCCGCCAGCCCCCGTCTTGCCGGGCTTCGTCGGCCCGCGTGCTCAAAAGCGCGCTCTCGGTGCTTGCCATGATTGACTCCGCCTAACGATCGCTAGAGATAAGCAGAGAATTCATATATGAATACTTAAATCGAGTTTCAGGCTTGTCTTGCGGTTGTTTTTCATTTCTGCGAGATAGGTGGTAAATTTCCGTAAAATTGTAGGAGATTCATTATGATAGCGGCGATTTTTTACTGTTCGTAAACGGATTGAGCCGAATAGTCTCCCGGCGTTCAACACCAGGAGGTCTTCATGCGTACCCTGCTCGACAAGCTGCTTCGCAACCGCGACGGCGCGACGGCTATCGAATACGGCCTCATCGCCGCCCTCGTCGCCCTCGCGATCGTTGCCGGCGCCACCACCTTGGGTAAGAACCTGAGCAGCGAGTTCACGAATATCGCCGGCCAGGTCAATCCGGGCGCGGGCGGCGGCTAACAGGCTCTCCCTTCGGGTTGGACCCGATCCCGCGGGCGGCGACGCCCGCGGGATGGGGGCCCGGACCACGGCGCGTCATGCGCCGCGCGCGCAAGAGCCGAGAGCGGCCTCGATCGGGGCCGACGCAGCGATCGACACGGGGGAGGTGCCCATCATGTCATGCTACCTTGCGCTCTTTCGTGGCGACCGCAGCGGAGCCGTCGCGATCGAATATGTGCTGATCGCGGCTCTCATCGGCCTCGCGATCATCGCCGGCGCCACCACCTTGGGCCAGTCGCTCAACACCTTCTACACCAACGCCGGCAACGCCTTGCCGGGCGCTTGAGCGCGATCGCCGGCGGCGGAGCGCCGCGCGTCCGCGAGGTCAGCCGGCAAACTCGCGCAGCACCTTTCCCGGACGTTCGTCGCTGCGGATGAGGCCGCGCTCATCGGCGATGCGCGTGCCGTTGACCCACACGCCATGAAGGCCGCGTGGCGGCGTCGTCAGCCGCGCGGCGCCGGTCGGCAGGTCATGGACGCGGCGCTTTTCGCCGCGCCCGACCGTCGCCGGATCGAAGAGGATGAGATCGGCGGCGCAGCCCGGCTCGAGCTTGCCGCGATCGGCGATGCCGAAAAGGGCGGCGGGCTGGCTCGTCAGCTTGCGCACCGCCTCGGCGAGCGTCAGGACGCCGCGGTCGCGCACCCAGTGGCCGAGGAGATGCAGGCCGAAATCCGCATCGCAGAGGAAGGTCAGATGCGCGCCGGCGTCCGACAGCGCGACATGCGTCTCGGGGTCGGCGATGAGGCGCCCGACCGCCGCCTCGTCGGAGTTGAGCAGCATCGCCGTGAACAGGGTCTCGAGCTCCTCGGACAAGGCGAAATCGAGCAGCCAGTCGAGCGGATGCTGCCCCGCTTCGGCCGCGAGCTGGTCGACGCGCCGGCCTTCAAGCGCCCGGTTCTTCTCGTTCGCGACGGCCGTCACCTCGACCTTGTGCCATTCGCTGTTGAAGAGCCGCATCCCGCGCAGCGCCGCCATCTCCGATTTGACGGCGGCGCGGAACGCCTCGCTCCGGTAGACCGCCGCGAGCGCCGCGCCCTGCGCCGCCATGGCGGGCTTCCACGCTTCGAAGGATTCGAAGAGGTACGGGCTCTTTAGGGTGAAATCCATGGTCAGCGGCGTGCATGAGACTTGGCCGACGAGCCGATGCCCGCGCCGGCGCGCCGCCGCGATCTCGGCGATCGCGCCGAAAACGCCCTCCGGATTGACCGGATTGTGCTGCAGCGCCGCGATGAGGACCGGCCGGCCGCTCTCCGCGGCAATCCCTTCGAGATAGGGAATCGAGGTCTTCGTCCCCTTCGTCAGCATGAAGATGCCGCGCCCGCTTTCGCCCATCGCCTTGACGAGGCCGCGCAGCTCGCGGTCCTCGGCCAGGCGCGAGGGCATCGGCACGCCGTTCTCGCCGTTATGCGGCTCGTTCGTCGAGGTGGCGAAGCCGACCGCGCCTGCCGCCATCGCCTCGCGGACAAGGCGCTGCATCGCGGCGATTTCCGTGTCGCGGGCGGCTCGCCGTGAGGCGTCCTCGCCGAGCACATATGTGCGCACCGAGGAGTGGCCGATGAAGGCGGCGACGTTCGGCACGACGCCGCGCCGCTCCAGAATCGCGAGATAATCGGGAAAGCTCTCGAAATCCCAGGCGATCCCGGCGCGCAGCGCGTCGAGGGACATGCCCTCGACATGCGTCAGGTTGCGCATGGTGATCTCGCGGTCGGCGGCGCGGCAGGGCGCGATGGTGAAGCCGCAATTGCCGATGACGATGGTGGTGACGCCGAGCGAAGGCGAGGGGTCGGCGAACGGATCCCAGGTGATCTGGGCGTCGTAATGAGTGTGGCCGTCGATGATGCCGGGGGCCAAGGTCAGGCCCCCCGCGTCGATGATCTCGCGCGCGGCGCCGAGATCGCGTCCGATCGCCGCGATTCTCCCGTCGCGGACGGCGAGGGCGCCGGCGAGAGGGGCGCCGCCGAGGCCGTCGACGATCATTGCGTTCTTGATGAGCAGGTCATGCATGCGCCGGCCTCCCGCGAATGGCTCCATCGCCCTCGTCGAGCTGGAGCACGCTAGCGCGCGGCGCAGTCGCGGCAAACACCTTTGTCGCCTCGGCGGCAGGCGGTCGCACCGCCGCCTTCGGCCGGAACCGCCCGGCGGGCCCTCGCGTTGACAGGCCGCGGTTCTGACCGGGCTGGCGCCGGTACCGTTCGGGGGGTGAGCTGCGATGATCGTCGATGCGAGGGCGCTGCCTCAGGATTCGACGATCGCCGCGGACATCGCCATCATCGGCGCCGGCGCCGCCGGCATCACCATCGCCCGCAGCTTCCTCGACGGCGCCGTCAAGGTCGCTCTCATCGAGAGCGGCGGGCTCGATTTCGACGCGGCGACGCAGGACCTCTATGACGGCGACATCGTCGGCCACGATTATTTCCCGCCGACCGTCACGCGGCTGCGCTATTTCGGCGGCTCGACCAACCATTGGGACGGCCTCTGTCGGCCGCTCGACCCCTCCGATTTTGCCCGGCGCCCCGACGTTCCGGACAGCGGCTGGCCCTTCGATGCCGCCCATCTCGATCCCTATTATCGCCGCGCGCAGAGCATCTGCCAGCTCGGCCCCTATGATTACGAGGCGGCGTTCTGGCGCGACGGCGACGTCGGACCGCTGCCGATCTCGGGCGGCGTCCGCTCCGCCGTCTTTCAGAACAGCCCGCCGACGCGCTTTGCCAGCGTCTATGGCGATGAGCTGAGGGGCGCCTCCAACATCACCGTCTACCTCAACGCCAATCTCCTCGAACTCGATACCGTCGCGCCGTGCCGCGAGGTGACCGGACTCGCCCTCGCCTGCCTCGACGGGAAGCGGCTGCGGGCGAAAGCGATGCTCTACGTGCTCGCCTGCGGCGGCATCGAGAATCCGCGCCTGCTGCTCAATTCCGACCGCGTCGCGACGCGCGGGCTCGGCAACGACAACGACCTCGTCGGCCGCTATTTCATGGACCATCCCAAGATCTGGAAGGGCAGCGAGGTCCTCTTCGCGACGGAGCGCCCGGATCTCGAATTTTACGATTATCACACGGTGCGCGGCACCCGCATCCAGGGCGTCTTCGTGCCGGTGACCGAGGTGATGCTGAAGGAGGGTCTCGCCAATTTCGCGATCTGCCTCGATCACGCGTCGCTCGCCGACGTCTCGGCATCGGCGGCGGCCCTGCGCACCCTCAAGCGCAATTTCGGCCATGGCGAGACGGCGGGGGACGTGCTGCGCCATCTCGCCCGCGCCATCGGCGATGTCGACAGCCTCGTCGGCGCCGTCTACGACAAGGCGACGGGTTCGCTCAGACGGTTCTTCTCGACCCGCTACTGGTGCGATTGCCCGCCCCAGCGCGACAGCCGCATCACCCTCTCCGACCGGCGCGACGCGCTGGGCCAGCGCCGCGTGCGCATCGATTGGCGCCTGCCCGCGGATTTCGCGCGCAACTTCCAGCGCGCCCATGCGCTGCTCGCGGAAGCCCTGGGCTCGGCGGGGCTGGCGCGGCTTCACGTCAATACCGCGGAGGATGTCGGCGACCCCATCGCCAGCGTCGAGAACAGCCATCACCACATGGGCACGACGCGCATGCATGTCGATCCGCGGCACGGCGTCGTCGACGCCGATTGCCGCGTCCATGGCATAGCCAACCTCTTCATCGCCGGCAGCTCGGTGTTCCCGACCTACGGTCAAGCCAATCCGACGCTGACCATCGTCGCCCTGGCGCTGCGCCTTGCCGATCACCTGCGCGAGGCGTTGGCATAGGAGGATCTTATGATAAGAGCTCGTCGCCGCCTGCTCGCCACGCTCGCCGCCGGCCTCCTATGGCCGGCGCTCGGCGGCCGCCGTCTCTGGAGCCTCGCGACGCCGGCCTCCGCCCTCCCCATACACCTGCGCCTTGTCGGGCTTCTGCGCCGGCCCGACAGCGCCGCCTTCATCGGCAGGGCCTATCTCGAAGCGGAGCCGGCGGAAGCCGAGCTGGGCCGCATTCTCGCCCTCCTCCTGCCGGGTCGGTCGGCGGCGGCGCTGGCGGCGCTTCCCGCGGCCGAGCTGCGCCGTCTCGTGACGGCCCGACACCGCGGCGATTTCTCGGAGGGGCGCACGGTGTCGCTGGGCGGCTGGATCCTCTCGCGCACCGAGGCGCGGCTCTATGCCGTGGCGGCGCTCACCGCCGATGGCCTCAGCGCTTAGCGCGCTGCCGATGCGGTGCCGACGGGACCGGTGGCGCCGCACGCCGGGTCAGTGTATCAAAGGCGGATGGACTACCGCGTCAACGGCCTGCTGCACCGCGTCGCCGAGCCGCCGATCGCCGAGGCGCATAGCTGGATTCGCGCGCGGCGGTTTCCCGCGGAGAAGCCGCTCATCGACGTGGCGCAGGCGGTGCCCGGATATCCGCCGCCACCGGCTCTGACCCAGCATCTCGCCGCGGTCATTCCCTCGCCCGAGACGGCGCGCTATACCGAGATCGAGGGCGTCCCGTCCCTGCGCGAGGCGCTCGCCGCGCATATGAGCGCCTTCTACGGCGCTTCCATCGCGGCGCCGCAGGTCGCCATCACCGCCGGCTGCAACCAGGCGTTCTGCCTCGCGCTCATGACGCTGGCGGGGGCGGGGGACGAGGTCATCCTGCCGCTCCCCTATTACTTCAACCACCAGATGTGGCTCGATATGCTCGGCATCGCCGCCGTGCATCTGCCATTCCGCGCCGACCGCGGCGGCGTTCCCGACCCGGCGGAGGCGGCGCGGCTCATCAGACCCAAGACGCGCGCCATCGTCCTCGTCAGCCCCAACAACCCGACCGGGGCCGTCTATCCGGAAGAAACCATCGCCGCCTTCCGCGATCTTGCGGCCGCCCATGGCATCGCCCTGGTGCTCGACGAGACCTACAAGGACTTCCTCGCGGACGCGGAACCGCCGCACCGGCTCTTCGCTGCGCCGGACTGGCCGGGGACGCTCATCCAGCTCTATTCCTTCTCCAAGGTCTATTGCCTCACCGGGTACCGCGTCGGCGCCATCATCGCCGCCCCGGAGTTCATCGCCGAGATCGCCAAGGCCATGGATTGCGTCGCCATCTGCGCGCCCCGGATCGGGCAGGAGGCGGCGCTCTACGGCCTCACCCACCTCGCGGCCTGGCGCGAGCAGAACCGGCTCCTGATGAAGGAGCGTGTCGCCGCCTTGCGCGCCGCCTTCGCGGCGCGGTCGACGGGCTATGACCTCGTCTCCTCCGGCGCCTATTTCGCCTATCTGCGCCATCCCTTCGCCGGCAGCAGCGCCCGCGCCGTGGCTCAGCGCCTTGCCGAGGAGGAGAACATGCTCTGCCTCCCCGGCAGCATGTTCGGACCCGGCCAGGAGGCGTATCTGCGCTTCGCCTTCGCCAATGTCGCTGCCGAGCGCATGGAGGAGATCGCGGACCGCCTCGGCCGCTCGGCCCGCCTCAACCGACTCTGAGATGGGCCTGCGCATCGCCGAGCGCTGGTTCGAGATGCGGCGCGTCGACGACGCGATCACGCTCCTTTGGGAGCCGCATGTCGTGCCGCTCATGCGCTGCAACATCTGGCATGTGCGCGGCCGCGACCGCGATCTCCTCATCGACACGGGAATGGGCGTCGCGAGCCTCCGCGAGGCGGCGCGCTCTCTCCTCGAAAAGCCCGTGACCGCCGTCGCCACGCACACGCATGCCGACCATATCGGCGGCCATTTCGAATTCGCCGATTGCCTCGTCCACCGCGCCGAGGCGGAGCGGCTTTCAGAGCCGCGCGGCCGCGGCAGCCTGCGCCGCGACGCTTTCGCCGCCGACGAGCTGGCGATGCTGCGGCGCGCCGGCTACGAGGTCGCGGAAACGCTGATCACCGCGCTGCCCCATGCCGGTTACGCGCTCGAAGACTACCGGATCCGTCCGGCGCGGCCGACGCGCATCGTCGAGGAAGGCAGCATCGTCGATATTGGCGACCGCCATTTCGAGGTGCTGCACCTGCCGGGCCATTCGCCGGGCAGCATCGGGCTCTGGGAAGCGGCGACGGGCACGCTCTTCTCGGGCGACGCCGTCTATGACGGGCCGCTCCTCGACGAGCTCGCCACCTCGAACATCCGCGACTATGTCGCGACCATGCGCCGGCTGCGCGAGCTGCCCGTGACCGTCGTTCACGCCGGCCACGACCCGAGCTTCGGCCGCGATCGCCTGGTGCAGCTTGTCGACCGTTATCTCAAGTGCCGCGACCGCCGCATCGCGTCCTGACCCTGCGGCGCCTCAGCGCCGGTCATGAAATTCCGGCACCACCGCGGGATACCAGCGGTGAGCGAAAGGCTGGATTTGTGCCAGCCTCGGCTTGCTGCGCGATGCTCGCCACTTCGCCGGATGGGCCGCGACTGTGATGACGGGCGGCGCCTGCACGGCCGTCTCCGCGGGCGGCGCCGCATCCTCGGCTGTGGGCGCTGGCGCGGACGGAGCGGGCGCGGCGGCAGGCGGTTCGGGCGTCGCGGATGGCGGCGCGGCAAGCGCGATGCTGAGGTTGGCCTCGGTGAGCGGCGGCATGGCGGGCGCGGTGAGCGCCGCGCTCGACGTCGCGGCCGGGGGCGCCTTCGGAGCCGCGAGCGCGGGATCCGCCTCCGACTGGCTCCGCGCCGTCGCCAGCCACAGCATGGCGACCGCCAGAGCGCCGGCGAGGCAGAGAACGGCGGCGCGCAGCGGCCAGCGGGACGGCGCCGCGGCGAGCTCGCCGTCGGGCGCCTGCATGCGCCGCGCCATGGCCGCGAACTCGGCGGCGCGGCGCGCCAGGATCGCCGCCTCGCCGGGCGGCGCGCCGCAGGCGCGCTGGTGGAAGTCGATTGCCTTCTTGCGCCAATAGGCCGGATCGGTCGATGACGATGACACGGCTGTCCCTGTCCGTCGATGATGGCTGGCAAACGCCTGCGTTGCGCCGGGAATTCCGCAAGGCTTCCACTCGTAGAGAGTCCGGCCTCGGGGCGGGGAGTCGAGCGCGGCTTGGCCGAATTCGCCTGGCGTAAATTGTTTGATCGAGGAGATGTCGCAAGTGTCACCCGATGCCGTCCTCACCCGCTTGGCGCGCCTCCCCGCGGCGCGGCTTTGGCTGCGTCCGCTGGCGCTGCTTTCCGGTCCCGATGCGGCAGCCGCCATCGCTGCGGCGCGCGCCCATCCTCTTGCCGGCGATGCGCTGGCGTTTGGCGCGGCCGAAGTGCTGGCGCTGGGGGAGGGGGGCTATCTCGCCGCCGCGCTCCCGCTCCCGGCGCTGCGCGGCTGGGCGGAGGCGGCGGGCCGAGCCGTCGCCGATCGCATCGCCGAGCTCTTGGCGGCGCTGGCCGCGCCGCGCGCCGTCTGGGCCGGCTTGCCGCTCGACCGGCCGCGCATCATGGGGGTCGTCAACGTCACGCCCGACAGTTTCTCCGATGGCGGCGATTTCGCCGATCCGGCGCGGGCGATCGCCGCCGGCCGGGCCATGCTGGCCGCCGGCGCCGACATCATCGATGTGGGCGGCGAATCGACGCGCCCCGGGGCGGCGCCGATCACGCCCGAGGAGGAGCGGCGGCGCGTCGAGCCGGTGGTCGAGGCGCTGGCGGCGGCGGGCGCGCTCGTCTCCATTGACACGCGGCATGCCTCGGTCATGGCGGCGGCGCTGGCGCGCGGCGCGCGCATCGTCAACGACGTGACGGCGCTCACCGGCGACCCGGCCGCGCGCGCCACCGCGGCGAAGGCGGGCGCGGCCGTCGTTCTCATGCATATGCAGGGCGAGCCGCGCACCATGCAGCGCGACCCGAGCTATGTCAGCGCTCCGATCGAGGTCACCGAGTACCTCGCGGCGCGCATTGCCGACTGCCTCGCCGCCGGCATTGCGCGGGACCGCATCGTCGTCGATCCCGGCATCGGCTTCGGCAAGACTCTGGAGCACAATCTCGACATTCTCGCGCGCCTGGCCCTGCTCCACGGCCTCGGCTGCGGCGTCCTCCTCGGCGCCTCGCGCAAATCCTTCATCGGCGGCGTGACCGGCGCCGCCGTTCCCAAGGAACGGCTGCCGGGCTCGCTCGCGGCGGCGCTCTACGGCGTCGCGCAAGGCGTTCACATCCTGCGCGTCCACGACGTCGCCGAGACGCGGCAGGCGCTCGCCGTCTGGCGCGGCATCGCCGAAGCCCGGCGCTGACCGCTGCGGCTCATTACGCGGTCACGGCGCCGCTCGGCGAAGGTCGCGCACCCGCACCGCCTTCCCTTGCGAGCGCGGCACCTCGCCCGGCGCCTTGATGGCAATGGCGCAGGTGAGGCCGATGCGCGATCTGAGATGATGCTGCACCGCAGCGGCGAGCGCCGCGCGCGCCTCCGCCGTGGCGGCGGCCGTTTCATCGGCCTCGATTTCGACGGTTAGGCGGTCGAGCGCGCCGCTGCGCTCGATGACGAGCTGGTAATGGGGCGCGAGGGCGGGATAGCCGAGGAGGGCGGCCTCGATCTGCGAAGGGTAGAGGTTGACGCCGCGAATGATCAGCATGTCGTCGCTGCGCCCGGTGATCCGCATGATGCGCCGATGCGTGCGGCCGCAGGGGCAAGGCGCGGCCTCGACCCGCGTCATGTCGCGCGTGCGGTAGCGGATCATCGGCAGCGCTTCCTTGGTCAGCGTCGTGATGACGAGCTCGCCGGCGGCGCCCTCCGGCACGGGCCTCCCGGTCTCGGGGTCGATCGCCTCGAAGAGGAAATGGTCCTCCCAGCCATGGAGCCCCTGCTTTGCCGCGGCGCATTCCATGGCGACGCCCGGCCCCAGGATCTCCGAGAGGCCGTAGATGTCGAGCGCGGCGAGGCCGAGCCGCTCTTCGAGCAGGCGCCGCATCTCCTCGCTCCAGGGTTCGGCGCCGAAGACGCCGATGCGCAGCGGCCCGCGCGCGAGGTCGACGCCCTGGCGGCGGGCGGTCTCGGCGATGTTGAGGGCGTAGGACGGCGTGGCGCAGAGCACGGCGGCGCCGAAATCGGCGATCAGCATCACCTGCCGCTCGGTGTTGCCGCCCGACACCGGCACGACGGTGCAGCCCAGGCGCTCGGCGCCGTAATGCGCGCCGAGCCCGCCCGTGAAGAGGCCGTAGCCATAGGCGTTGTGGACGACATCGCCCGGGCGCGCCCCGGCGCAGGCGAGCGAGCGCGCCATGAGCTCGGTCCAGAGATCGAGATCGGCCCGCGTATAGCCGACGACGGTGGGCTTGCCCGTCGTGCCGGACGAGGCGTGGAGGCGCGCCACCTCGGCGCGCGGCACGGCGAAGAGCCCGAAGGGATAGGTCTCGCGCAGATCGTCCTTCGTCGTGAAGGGCAGGCCCGCGAGCTCGCTGAGCGCGGCAAGGTCGCCCGGCGCGAAGCCGACCGCGGCAAGACGCCGGCGATGATGCGGCACGCGCTCATAGGCGCGGGCGAGAGAGCTCCGCAGCCGCTCGAGCTGAAGCGCGGCAAGCGCATCGCGCGACATCGTCTCGGCGGCGCGGTCGAACATGAACTCTTCGCCGCCTTCGCTCTCTCTTCTTGCCCGGTCCATTCCTGCCTCCTCCCGGCGTTGGAATCAGGAATTCAGCGCGGGGGACGCAAAGGATGCGCCGCGGGCGCCGGATAGAAGGATGCTCTGCCGCGCCGAGTTCCTCGCCTGGACGCGAGCGATGAGCCGGGAGCGGCCTTCGGATCGCGCCGCGCGTCCACTGCGCATCCCCCACGTCCTCTGCGCTGAAACGCCTCCTCTCCTTCCCGCCGCGTCACAGGGCGCCGGCGGCCTTCGCCCGCTGCGTCTTCTCGGCAAGGCGCCGTTCGGTCCTCGCCTTGTCGACGATGAAGCGCGTATGGCTCCCCCGCCCGATCTCGTCGATCGCGTCGCGCGCCGTGACCGCGAAGGTGACGCGCCGGCCCTCGACCGCCGCGATCGTCACCGCGATCTCGACCGACATGCCGGGGAGCGTCGGCGCCAAGTGGTCGAGCTCGACCCGAGCGCCGACGGAATCCTCGCCCGGATCGAGATGCGCGAGGAGCAAATCGCGGCAGGCATGCTCGATGTCATGGACGAGGCGCGGCGTCGCATAGACGCGCGCCGCCTCGCCCATGAAGCCGATTGTGCGGTCGCGGTCGACGGTGATGCGCTGCGTCGCCGCGAGCCCTGTCGTGAGGCTGCTCTTCATGGCCTGTCTCCTCTCCGGTGCCGAGTAAACCACGCGGCTTCGCCCCGCGCAAAACGCGCCCTGCGGGTGTGCCGCCTCCATGCTAAGAGAGGGGGGCCGGAGGGGAAGCTGCCATGATCGATGTCGAGCGCGTCCGCGCCGAGACGCCGGGATGCCGCAACGTCGTCCATTTCAACAATGCCGGCGCCGCGCTGCCGCCGCAGAGGGTGGTTGAGACGGTCGTCGCCCATTTGCGCCGCGAAGCCGAGATCGGCGGCTATGAAGCGGCGGACGAGGCGGAGGAGCGGCTCAAAGCCGTCTATTCCAGCATCGCCCGGCTCCTGAACGCCGCGCCCGACGAGATCGCCCTCGTCGAGAACGCGACCCGCGCCTGGGACATGGCCTTTTACGCCGTTCCCCTGCGGGCGGGCGACCGGATTCTCACCGCCTCGGCGGAATATGCCAGCAACTACATCGCCTTCCTTCAGGCGGCGCGGCGCAGCGGGGCCGAGATCGCCGTCGTGCCGAACGATGCGAGCGGCCAGCTCTCGGTCGAGGCGCTGGACGCCATGATCGACGAGCGCGTGAGGCTCATCGCCGTCACGCATGTGCCGACGAATGGCGGCCTCGTCAACCCGGCGGCCGAGATCGGGCGCATCGCGCGCCGCCACGGCATTCCCTTCCTGCTCGATGCCTGCCAATCGGTCGGCCAGCTGCCGATCGACGTCGCGGCGATCCAATGCGACATGCTGTCGGCGACGGGACGCAAATTCCTGCGCGGCCCCCGCGGCACCGGCTTCCTCTGGGTGCGCCGCGACCTCATTGCCGGGCTGGAGCCGCCCTTCCTCGACCTCCACGCCGCGCGCTGGACCACGCCGGATCGGTACGAAATCCGCGCCGATGCGCGGCGGTTCGAGAATTGGGAGAGCTTCGTCGCCGGCCGGCTCGGGCTCGGCGCCGCAATCGATTACGCCCTGGCGCTGGGTCTCGATGCCATCGCCGCCCGCGTCGGCGCGTTGGCGGCAACGCTGCGCGACGCGCTGGCGGCTATTCCCGGCGTCGCCCTTCACGACCTCGGACGGCGGCGCTGCGGCATCGTCACTTTCACCGTCGCCGGCGTGCCGTCCGAAGAGGTCTGCCGGTGCCTTGCCGCGGCGCGCATCAACGCCGTGACCTCATCCGTCTTCGCCGCCCGCCACGATATGACGGCGCGCGGCCTCGACATGCTCGTGCGCGCCTCGGTCCATTACTACAACACCGAGGCGGAGATCGGCCGCTTTTGCCATGTCGTGCAGAGATGCGCGGCGGCATCGCGATGATTCGTAGACAAATTGATTTTTATTAAGAACCGAAGCGATAGCCGTTGTGCATTGGCGCCGGCTTCTCCACATTTCTTCGAACGACCTTGCGCACGGCCGACCGCCCGATGCTCACGCAGGCCCATCTCCGCGCGCTGCGCGACAGCCCGTCCGCCGCGGTTCGCGCCGACATCGCGGTGGCGGTGGCGGCGGATCTGGCGACGGCGGCGCTGACGCCGAGCGAGGCGCGCATCGCCGAGCAAATTCTGGCGGCGCTGGCGCATGATCTGGAACGCCGGGTCCGCCAGGCGCTGGCCGAGCACGTCAAGGATTCTCCCTTCCTGCCGCGCGAGATTGCTTTCGCTCTCGCACAGGACATCGAAGACGAGGTGGCGCTCCCGGTCATCCAGCACTCGCCGCTGCTCGGCGATGCGGAGCTCATCCGCATGGTCCGCGCCGGCAGCGAGGCGCGGCGCGTCGCCGTCGCGCGGCGCAGCAGCGTTGCCCTCGGCGTCGCCGAGGCGCTCGTCGAGACGGGCGATCCGGCCGTCGTCGGCGCCCTCCTCGGCAACGCCGCCGCCGAGATCTCGGAGCTGTCCCTCCTCAAGATCGCGCGCAGCTTTCGCGGCAACGAAGCGATCGAGAATCTGCTCGTCGAGCGGCCGAGCTTGCCGCTGACCGTCTGCGAGCTGCTCATCGCGCAGCTTTCGCATGTCCTGCGCGACCGCCTCGTCGTGAAGCATCGCATTCCGGATCATCTGGCGGAGGAGCTGGCGGCCCATGCGCGCGAGCGCGTCCTCGCCCAGCTCGTCGCCGAGGATGGGAGGGGCGGCGGTGCGGCGGAAGCGCTCGCGCGCCATCTGCACGGCCGGCAGCGCCTGACCGCCAGCCTCGTGCTGCGCGCCCTCTGCCTCGGCGACCTTTCCTTCTTCGATGCCGCCATGGCAGCCTTGGCCGGGTTGCCGCTCGCCAATGCGCGGAGCCTCCTCTACGAGCGCGGCCTCGGCGGGTTGCGGGCGCTCTATCAGCGCGCGGGCCTGCCGGTCCGGCTCTTCCCCGCCTTCCGCATCGGCGTCGGCGCGGTCCTTGAGGGCCGGCTGCGGCTCGGCCGCGCCGGCTACACGCAGCATATCCTCGACCGCCTCGTCCTCGCTTACGACGATATCGGGCCCGCCAGCCTCGAACCGGTGCTGGCGCAGCTCGCGCGCCGCGGCGCGCCCTCCGCGGCGCTTGCGGCCGGGCTGCGCCCGACGCGGCACTAGCCTGAAGCGGCGAGTTCGGCGCGCGGCGTGCAGCGCCGGCGATCCGCGGGAAACGGCTCCGTCGGGTCAGCACTGCGACGGCAGGCATGCTATGATCGCGGCCGGCGGAGCGCTGCCGCCAGAGAGAGGGAGAGGAGATGAGGAGATCCGCTGAGACGACGCCGCCCCCGGACGCGGCGGAGCGGCGTCGCAGACCCGTGGTGCTGACCTATGCGGTCGAGCAATTGCCGGCCTTCGACAAAGCCTTCTACGAGCGGGCTCGGGAGGGAATGAGCAAGGTCGCCGAGCTCACCGTGCCGCCGCGCGAGGGCAAGGCGTTCACGGTGCCGGCCGGCCAGTTCTTCCGCATCGTCAGCATCGAGGGACCGCAGGTCGGCGACCTCAACCTCTGGAACGCGCATGATCTGAGCGAGCGCTTCTACAGCGGCAAGACGCGGGCGCTGCACGCGACCCATCTCAGCACCGGCGACCGGCTGTGGAGCACGATGCCGAATCTGCGCCCCATGGCCACTATCACCCGCGACACGCTCGACTGGTATGGCTGGGACGAGGACGGGGCCGGCGTGCACGACATCATCGGCACGCGCTGCGATCCCTACACGAACCTGCTGCTGAAAGGCGTCGAATACCACCATTGCTGCCACTCCAACCTGACGCGCGCCCTTGCCGCGGAGCGCAAGCTGCCGCTCAAGGATGCAGAGGCGCATGTCCACGACGTCATGAACGTCTTCATGTGCACGGGATACAGACTCGACACGCACCAGTACTTCATGAAGGCGAGCCCGGTGCGACCCGGCGACTACATCGAATTCTTCGCCGAGATCGACCTCCTCGCCGCGCTCTCCGCTTGTCCCGGCGGCGATTGCGGCTCCAGCCATTCCGACGACGCCACCACTTGCTATCCGCTCAAGGTCGAGATCTACCGCCCGCGCGCGGGCGCGCTCGAGGGATGGCATTCGCCGGCGGCGAGCGCCTACTCCCGCTCGCACGGGGTCGGTTGACGGGGCGGCGGCGCCGGTCGCGACCGGCGCCGCTCCTCAGAGCCAGCACGCCAGAATCGTCTCCGCATCGGCCGTCTCGATCTGCTCGCTGAAGCGCTCGCGGTAGAGCGTGAGGAGCGCCTCATGCGTCCGGTCCGAGGCGCTGCACAGGGCGTCGACCGCCAGCACCACGCGAAAGCCGAGATCGACCGCATCCATCACCGCCGCGAGAACGCGGACATCCGTCTCGGCGCCGGTGACGACGAGGCTGTCGGCGCCGCGGCGGCGCAGCAGATTGAGGAGCGGCGGCGCGGCGAAGGGCGAATAGACGCTCTTGTCGATGCAGGCGGCGGGCGGGGTCAGCGCGGCGACAGGCGGGACGAGATCGAGAAGGCGCGGGTCGAGATGCTCGCGCGTCAGCGCGCGCCAGCGCGCGAAATAGCGCCGCCAGGCGCCCGGCGCGCCATCGGCCCGCTGCGGCGGAATGAAGCGCGTGAAGATCGTCCGCTCGGCATGGCGCTCGGCAATGCTGGCGACGACGGGCCGCACGCGCGCCATCCAGGGTGTGTGCCAGGGCGTGTCCTCGGCGAAGAGGTTCTGCATGTCGATGCAGAGATGCGCCGTCCTCGCCGTCAAAGGGCCGACTCTGAGAGGCACCATCGGCAAACATTGGGGGCGCCGCCGAGGTTCGGCCGCGCCTCGGCGGTCACGCGGGCGCGTCGTTCCGCGGAACCACCGAGAAGAGACGGCCCCAATTCCGCACGCGGCGCGGATCCGCTCCGGCCAGCGCCAGCGCCTTCCAGAGCGCGAGGGCGACGCTGTCATAGATGGGGAGGTCCAGCTCGTCTTCGAGCCGCTGTACGAGGCGGGCGCCGCGCAGATTGGTGCAAAAGATGATGGCGGCGTCGGGCTTCTCCGCCGCGACCTCGCGGACCATCCTCTCGATGCGGTCCTCGCCGATCTCCGCGAAGGAGAAATTGCCGCGGTCGGAAAGGTGGCGCTCGGCGCGGCAGGAGAAGCCGGCCGCGGCGAAGGTGGCGATGATCCGCTCCTGAATCTCGCCGATATAGGGCGTCGCCCAGCCGAGTGCGCGCGCCCCCGTCAACTCCAGCGCTTCGAGCAGCGCCAGGGTGGATGTGGTCGCCGGGATCCGCGTCTCGGCGCGAATGCGCCGGCACAGCTCGCGCTCGATCTCGAAGCCGAGCCAGCCGCCCGAGGTGCCGCTCCAGGCGATCGCGTCGACCCTGGCTTCGGCGAGGAGGCGGGCGCTTGTGAGGATGGGCTCGAAATCGAACTGGCCGAGCGCTGCCTTCGAGAGGGAAATTTCCGTGACGCGGAAGCGCGAGAAATGCGCGCTCACCTCGTCCAACCCGGCCAGCATCGCCTGCGTCATCGGCTCCAGCACGGTGTTCGAGGAGGGCGTCAGAATTCCAAGACGTCGGATCGGCAAGCGAATATCCTTTCAGGCAATGTCGGCTGAGCAAGGGCGGCCGGGCCGAAGCCGCCGAAACGCGCCGGGGAGGGGCGGCCATGGGCTTCGATCGCGTCATCAGAGGCGGTTTGGTGGCGACGGCGGCGGACGCCGTCCTCTGCGATATCGGCATCGGCGACGGCCGTATCGCCGCCCTCGGCGCCGATTTGCCGCGCGGCCGCGAGGAGATCGACGCCGCGGGCCTCATCGTGACGCCGGGCGGGGTCGACGCCCATTGCCATCTCGATCAGCCGATGGCGGACGGCTCGGTCATGGCCGATGATTTCTACACGGGAACGGTCTCGGCGGCGTTCGGCGGCACGACAACGGTCATCCCCTTCGCCTGCCAGCAGAAGGGGCAGACGCTGCGCGCCGCGGTCGAGGATTATCACCGCCGCGCCGCCGGAAAGCCGGTCATCGACTACGCCTTCCATCTCATCGTCTCCGATCCCTCGGAGCAGGTGCTGGGCCAGGAGCTGCCGGCCCTCATCCGCGAAGGATACACATCTTTCAAGGTCTATATGACCTATGACGATCTGAAGCTCGACGACCGGCAGATGCTCGCGGTTCTGTCGCTCGCCCGGCGCGAGGGCGCGCTCACCATGATCCATGCCGAGAACAGCGACTGCATCGCCTGGCTGACGGAGCGCCTCGAAGCCGCCGGGAAGACGGCGCCCCTCTTCCACGCCGCCTCGCGTCCGGCCGCGGTCGAGCGCGAGGCGACGCACCGCGCCTTGACGCTCGCCGAGATCGTCGATGTTCCGGTGCTGATCGTCCATGTCTCGGGCGCCGAGGCGGTCGAGCAGATCCGCCTCGCCCAGGGCCGGGGCCTCCGCGTCTTCGCCGAGACCTGCCCGCAATATCTGTTCCTGACCGCGGATGACCTCGGCGGCGACGGGTTCGCGGGCGCGAAATGCATCTGCAGCCCGCCGCCGCGCGACAAGGCCAATCAGGAGGTCATCTGGAGCGGCCTTGCCAACGGCACCTTCCACATTCTCTCCTCGGACCACGCGCCTTTCCGCTATGCCGATCCGCGCGGCAAGATGCGGCGCGGCAGCACAGCGTCGTTCCGTCACGTGCCGAACGGCATTCCCGGCATCGAGACGCGGCTGCCGCTGCTCTTCTCCGAAGGCGTCGGCAAAGGGCGCATCGACCTCGCCGGCTTCGTCGCGCTGACCGCGACCAACCCGGCGAAGCTCTACGGCATCTACCCGCGGAAGGGGACGATCGCCGTCGGCGCCGATGCCGACCTCGTCCTCTGGGATCCGGCGCGCGCGGTCGCGCTCACCAATGCGATGCTGCATCACAATGTCGATTATACGCCCTATGAGGGCATGCGCCTGAAGGGCTGGCCGGTGGCGACGCTGTCGCGCGGCGAAATCGTCTGCCGCGACGGCGCGCTGCTGGCGCAGAAGGGCCGCGGCCGCTTCCTCACTTGCGCCCTGCCGCCCGCGGCGGCAAGCCGATGACAGCGGGCCAGCGCCGCATCATCCTGCGCGGCTGTCACGCGCTTCTCGGGCGCGACGCCGTGCTGAGCCCGGGGCCCGTCGACATCATCCTCGCCGAGGGGCGCATCCGCGACATCCGGCCGAGCGGCGGCGAGCTGCCCGGCGGCGAGATCGTCGCGGCCGAGAACCGCCTCGCCGCCCCCGGCCTCGTCAACGGCCATTATCACTCGCACGAGCATTTCCAGAAGGGCCGCTACGACAATCTGCCGCTCGAACTGTGGATGAACTACGTGCGCCCCTTCGCGCCGCTGCCGCTCACGGCGCGCCACGTCTATCTGCGCACCCTCGTCGGCGCGATCGAGGCGCTGCGCTCGGGCACGACGACGATCGTCGACGACATGAATGTGAGCCCGGTGCTCCGGCCCGATCATGTCGAGGCGGCGTTCCGCGCCTATGAGGATATCGGGCTGCGCGCCTATCTCGGCCTCAGCCTCATGGACAAGCCCTTCTACCGCAGCGTGCCCTTCCTCGAGGAGGAGTGTCCGGCGGAACTCCTGCGCCGCCTCGATGCCGGCAAGCGCTCCGCGCCCGAGGAGATCTTCGACTATGCGAGCGACCTCGCGGCGAACCGCAATCCGAAGCGCCACCGCGTCGGCTTCGTCGTCGCGCCTTCGGCGCCGCAGCGCTGCACGACGGATTTCCTCCGGCGCTGCGATGATCTCGCCGAGCGCCACGATCTGCCGCTCATCATCCACGCGCAGGAGACGCGGCTCCAGGTGGTGACCGGCCACCTCCTCCTCGGCGCGACGCCGATCGAGCATCTCCATCGCATCGGCTTCCTCGGCAAGCGCGTCAGCCTCATCCACGCGGTCTGGCTGACGCCGGCCGAGATCGAGCTTGTCGCCGAGGCCGGCGCCAGCGTGCAGCACAACCCGGTCAGCAATTTGAAACTCGGCTCCGGCCTCGCGCCGCTGCGCGCCCTCCTCGATGCCGGCGTCAATGTCAGCCTCGGCAGCGACGGCTGCGGCTCGATCGAGACGGCCAACATGCAGGGTGTCGTCGCCGCGACGGCGCTGCTGCACAAGCTGCGGGGCGATGATTTCGAGCGATGGGTCGGCGCCAAGGAGGCGTGGCGCGCCGGCACCCTCGGCGGCGCGGCGGCGCTCGGGCGCGCGGCAGAGCTGGGGGCGCTCGAAGTCGGCTGTCTCGCCGATCTCGCCCTCTACCGGCTCGACCGCATTCCCTTCGTTCCGCTCAACGATCCGCTGCGCCAGCTCGTCTTCGCCGAGACCGGGGCGAGCCTCGACACGGTGCTGGTCGACGGCCGCATCGTCATGCGCGAGGGGCGCCTCACCGGGATCGACGAGGCAGCGGTCGTCGCCGAGATCGCCGCGCTTCACGCGGAGCTGCGCCCGCTCATCGACGGGGCCGAGAAAGCCGTCGAAGCGATTCGGCCGGTCTATGAGCGCATCTACCGCCGCTGCCTCACCCATCCGCTCGCCGCCGATACTTACGCGGCACGCCTCTGAGCGCGCGCCCTGTGCCACCTTATCGCGAATATCGCGAGTCGTTTTCGCCTTGCCGACCGGCCGCGCTGCGGCGAAACTCGGCATACTCTTCGAGCGGAAAACACGGGCAGACGACGCAACATGAGAGGCCGCAGCCGGCGCAAATTCGTGATCGGTCCGGCGCATCTGGTGCTCGCCGGCGCCGCCCTGGGATTCGTCGTGCTGCTGACCATGTCGGGCTGGACCTGGCCGCTCGACGGCGTCGCCGTCATGCTGCCGATCGCCGCCTATTTCGTCTTCACCTGATCTCCCGCCGGCCTGCCGGGACCGAGCCGGCCGTCACGCCCGATCGACGAGGTGGAGGAAGCTGCCGCCGACGCTGCCGCGGCGCAGGCCGGCGGCGCCGAGCGGCGCGCCATCGGCATCCGCCGTCTCGAAAAGCGGCGTCCCCGGCCCTTCGGCGACGATGCGCGCGTAGTGGAATTCGTGGCCGCGGAACCGCGCGCCGGCGGGGCCGAGCGGCGAGGCGTCGAGCAGGCGCAAGGCGCGGTAGCCGAGATGGAGGCGCGGCGCCGCGAAGGAGGTGACGAGCGGCAGCAGCCCCGCCATCTGATGGCGCTCGCCCGCGCCGTCGATGAGCCCTTCGCCGATCGCCATGTAGCCGCCGCATTCGGCGAAGACCGGCGCGCCGCGCTCGGCCGCCGCCCGCAGCCCGGCGCGGAATCGTCGGCTCGTGGCGAGGCGCCCGGCATGGAGCTCGGGATAGCCGCCCGGGAGGTAGACGGCATCGGCCGCCGCCGCCGGCGCCTCGTCGGCGAGAGGCGAGAAGAAGAGAAGCTCGGCGCCGGCGCGGCGCCAGCCCGCGAGCGTCGCCTCGTAGAGGAAGGCGAAGGCGGCGTCGCGCGCCACGGCGATGCGCTGGCCGAGAGGCGGCAGCGGCGAGGGCGGCGCCGCCGGCCCGAGGCGCGACGGGCGCGCGAGGCGAAGGAGGGCGTCGAGATCGAGATGTCCGGCGACGAGCTCGGCGGCGCGGTCGAGAAAGGCGTCGAGATCGGCGTGCTCGCCCGCCGGGACGAGCCCCAGATGCCGCGCCGGCAGCGCGATCTCCGGAAGGCGCGGCACGGCGCCGAGGATCGGCAGCTCCGGCAGCGCCTTGGCGATCGCGGCCTCGGCGAGCGCGCGGTGGCGCTCGCCGCCGACGCGGTTGAGGATGACGCCGGCGACGGAGACGTCGGCGCGATGCTCGACGAAGCCGCGGAGCAGCGCCGCCGCCGAGGCCGCCTGGCCGCGCAGGTCGAGGACCAGCACGACGGGCCAGCCCGTCGCCGCCGCGAGATCGGCGGTCGAGCCCGCGGCCGCCGTTCCGGCGCCGTCGAAGAGGCCCATGACGCCTTCGCAGAGAATGCGCTCGGCGCCCGCTTCGAGCCCGGCGACGAGGCCAGCCAGCGTCTCCCGCCGCATCGCCCAGGGATCGAGGTTGAGGCAAGGCGCGCCCGAGGCCGCGGCATGGAAGGAGGGGTCGATATAGTCGGGCCCCGTCTTCGCCGAGGCGATCCTTCGCCCGCTGCGGGCGAGGCGGCGCAGGAGCCCCAGCGTCAGCACCGTCTTGCCGCTGCCGGACGCCGGCGCCGCGATGACGAGGCCGCCGCTCATGCGGCGCCGCTCACGAGGTGGCGTCGAGCTGCTTTGCGATCGCCTCGGCCATTTGCTCCGCCGTCGTGTCGCCGCCGAAATGGGCGAGATAGCGGCCGTCGCGGCCCATGAGGTAGACGATCGAGGAATGGTCCATGAGGTAGTCGCCGCCATCCGCCTGCGGCGCCTTCTGGTAGAAGACCTTGTAGGCGCGCGCCGCGCGGGCGATCTCCTCCGGCGTGCCGGTCAGCGCCAGAAGGCGCGGGTGGAAATTCGCGGCATAGGCCTTCATCTCCTCGACCGTGTCTCGCTCAGGGTCGACGGTGATGAAGATGGGCTGCACCTCCTTGCCCTTGGCGCCGAGAATATCCATCGCTTGGCTCATCGTCTGCAGCTCGGTCGGGCAGACATCCGGACAATAGGTGTAGCCGAAATAGACCAGCATCAGCTTGCCGTGGAAATCCGTGTCGTGGCGGACCCGCCCGTTCTGGTCTGTGAGCGTGAAGGGCCCGCCGATGGCGGCGGCGCCGCGCGGCGCCAGCACCGTCGCCTCGGTGCCGGGGCCCGGCGTCAAATAAAGGTATTCGAAGACGAGCGCGCCCACGAGAAGGGCGAGGCCGACGACGAAGACGAGAATGCCGCGCTTGGCTGCGGGAGACACGTGATCCACTCACTCCGGGCGAAGATTGCGACTCGCCATATGGGCGCGGTATTCCGCCCGGCCCAGCCGTCGCGCGCGCCTGCGGCATTTCGTCATCATCCGGCCCGCTGCCGCGGCCGGGCGCCGAGCGGATCGGCGGCAAGGCGCCGGCCTTCGAGCGCTCCCAGCCAGTCGAGCCCGGCGCGCAGCCGCACCACCTCGCCGAGGACGACGAGCGCCGGCGGCTCGATGCCGGCTCGCGCCGCGTCCTCGGCGGCGGCGGCCAGCGTCGTCTCGAGAACGCGCTGCTCCGGCGTCGCCGCCTTGCTGACGATGGCGACCGCCTCGTCCGGCGCGCGCCCGCCGGCGAGGAGGCGCTCGGCGATGGGCGCCAGGTGCTTCAAGGCCATATAGATGACGAGGACAGGCGATCCCCTGGCGAGGGCCGCCCAGTCGAGCCCGTCCGGCACCGTGCCGTCGCTGGTGTGCCCCGTGATGAAGGTGACGGCGGCGTTGGTCTCGCGATGCGTCGTCGGAATCCCGGCATAGGTGAGGCCGCCGATCCCAGCGGTGATGCCGGGCACGATGCGGAAGGGGATGCCGGCGGCCACCAGGGCGAGCGCCTCCTCAGCGCCGCGCCCGAAGACGAAGGGGTCGCCGCCTTTGAGGCGGAGGACGCGCTTGCCGGCGCGCGCCAGCTCGACGAGCCGCGCCGAGATGTCGCGCTGGCGCGGCGACGGCTTGCCGCCGCGCTTCCCGGCGAATTCCAGCGCTGCCTCCGGCCGCGCGAGGGCAAGGATGCGCGGATCGACGAGCGCGTCATGGACGACGATATCCGCCTGCTGCAGCGCGTGAAGCGCGAGCAGCGACAGCAGCCCCGGCTCCCCCGGCCCGGCGCCGACGAGCCACACCGTCCCCGGCGCAAGCTCGGGAAGCGCGAGGGCGGGCGCTATGGTCGGGTCTCCGGTCACGGCGGCGCAGCCTACACCGCCGCCGCGCCGCCGCGATAGCGCCTCGCGCTCCCGGCAGCGCCTCTCCCGGCAGCGCCTCTCCCGGCAGCGCCTCTCCCGGCAGCGCCTCTCCCGGCAGCGCCTCTCCCGGCAGCGCCTCCCTCTCCCGCCTGCGGGAGAGGGTCGGGGTGAGGGCTTCGCTCCACTGTCAGATCGAGTACTGTGTCCAGCGAGCAGACCACCAGGGAGACACGCATGAGCGATGACACGAGACCGCCGCTGCTGACCGGCGGCTGCCAGTGCGGCGCCCTGCGCTACGCGCTCTTCGCCGCGCCCGAGCGCGTCCATCTCTGCCACTGCCGCATGTGCCAGAAGGCGGTGGGTGGCCCCTTCGCGGCGCTGGCGCCGGTGCGGCGCCGCGATTTTGCCTGGACGCGCGGCGCTCCCGCCGCTTTCGACAGCTCCTCCATCGCCTCTCGCGACTTCTGCCCCCGCTGCGGCACGCCGCTCAGCTTCTTCTACCGCGCCAGCGACTGGATCGCGCTCACCATTGGCAGCTTCGACCGCCCGCAAGAGGTGGCGCCGACCCAGCATTTCGGCATCGAGAGCCGCCTCCCCTGGCTCGATGCGATCGCCGGTCTCCCCGCCGAGACGACGGCGGCGACCATGACGGCAGAGCGCAAGCGCCGCATCGCCAACCGCCAGCACCCTGACCACGACACGCCGCCCGACTGGACGCCGCCCTGCTGAGCCTCCTCGAAGCAGCAAAAGCCCCTTGGCCGCGCAGCGGGAGAGCCCCTTCGACTTTCGCTCAGGAGGGCCCGTTGCGCAGCAACGGGAGGGGCGCGCCACCGCGACAGGGCCGCGCGCGACCGGCAGCACGCCTCCCTCTCCCGCTTGCGGGAGAGGGTCGGGGTGAGGGCTCGATCCTTGCCTGGCAACGATTGAGTTCCTGGCGAGCCCCCTCACCCTGCCCTCTACCCTCTCCCCTCTCCGAGGGGAGAGGGTTTGCTGAGTTGCGTGCGCGGCCAGAGTGGATTTATCCGAAAACGATAATGAGTGCCGGCGCCTCGCCGGCGAGAGGCTTTGCGCCCGTTTTCCGCGCCGACGGATTGGCCGTAAGATGCGGGAATGGCGCGGGAGGAGTCGGAAGCGGTCGAAAAACGCGGGCTGCGGCGCGGCTGGACGACGGGGGCGTGCGCGGCGGCGGCGGCGCGGGCGGCGTATGAGGGCTGGCGGCGGGGCCGCTTCCCCGATCCCGTCTCGATCGCGCTGCCGGGCGGGGCGCGGCCGAGCTTTCCCCTCGCTCTCGCCGAGCGCCTGCCCGAAGGGGCGCGCGCCGGCATCGTCAAGGATGCGGGCGACGATCCCGATGTGACGCATGGTGCCCTCGTCATCAGCGAGGTCACGCCGGCGCCGCCGGGGGCGGGCCTCGGCTTTCGCGCGGGGCCCGGCGTCGGCACCGTGACGCGCGCCGGGCTGCCGCTTCCCGTCGGCGAGCCCGCGATCAATCCGGGGCCGCGCCGGATGATCGCCGCCGCCCTCGCAGCAAGCGCGGGCGACGGCGTGGCGCTCGATCTCACCGTCACCGTCTCGATCCCGAATGGCGAGACGCTCGCCGCGAAGACGATGAACGGCCGGCTCGGCATCGTCGGCGGCCTCTCGATCCTCGGCACGACCGGCATCGTCATTCCCTATTCCTGCTCCTCCTGGATCCATTCGATCCATCGCGGCATCGATGTCGCGCGCGCGGCCGGGCTCGGCCACATCGCCGCTGCCACCGGCTCGACCTCCGAGAAGGCGGCGGCGCGCCTCCACGGCCTCCCGGAGACGGCGCTCATCGATATGGGCGATTTCGCCGGGGCGACGCTCAAATATCTGCGGCGGCATCCGGTGGCGCGCCTCACGCTCGCCGGCGGCTTCGGCAAGCTCGCGAAGCTCGCCGCCGGCCATCTCGACCTCCATTCGGCGCGAAGCCGCGTCGAGCCGCGGCGCCTTGCCGAAGAGCTCGGCGCGGCGGGCGCGCCGGCGGCGGTCGTCAGGGCGGCGGAGCAGGCGGCGGGAGCCGCGGAGGTTCTCGCCCTCGCCGCCTCCTGCGGCGCCGATTGCGCCGCGGCGCTCGCCGCGCGCATCGCCGCCGGCGCCCGCGAAGTCGCGCTGGCGACGCTCGCCGGCTCCACTGCGGTCGATGTCCTCGTCGTCGATCGCGGCGGTGCGGTGCTGAGCCATGTCGGGCCCTGACGGAAGGCGCCCGCCGCTCCGCCTGCTGCTGCTCGGCGGCACGGGCGAGGCGGCGGCGCTCGCGGCGGCGATCGAGGCGCGCTTCGGGGCCGCGATCGCGCTCACGACCTCGCTCGCGGGACGGACCGAGCGGCCGGTCGCGGTGGCGGGCGATGTGCGGATCGGCGGCTTCGGCGGCGCCGAGGGCCTCGCGGCCTATCTCCGCGCCCATGATGTGGGTCTCCTCGTCGACGCGACGCATCCCTTCGCCGCGCGCATCTCCGCCCATGCGCGCGCCGCCTGCGAGGCCGCCGGCATTCCCCGCCTGATGCTGCTCCGCCCGCCCTGGCGGCGCCATCCCCTCGACCGCTGGATCGAGGTCGATGATCTCGCCGCCGCGGCGGCGCTCGTCGGCAAGCTCGGGCGCCGCGCCTTCCTCACCATCGGCTCGGGCGAGCTCGCGGCCTTCGCTGGCGTCACCGAGGTGCGCTTCCTCGTGCGCCTCGTCGAGCCGCCGCGGCGCCCGCTCCCTTTGCGCTTCTGCGAGATCGTGCTCGGCCGAGGCCCCTTCACCCTCGCCGAGGAACGCCATCTCTTGCAGCGCCACGCGATCGAGGTCATGGTCTCGAAAGCGAGCGGCGGCGAGGCGACGGAGGCGAAATTGGTGGCGGCGCGCGAGGCCAGTCTTCCGGTCATCATGGTGCGGCGGCCGCCGCCCGAGCCCGGCGAGGCGGTGATTTCGGTCGAGGCGGCGCTCGGCTGGATCGAGCGCTACGCCCTCGCAGCCCGCGGCGGCGGCGCCCGGCGAGGCCGCGCGTGAGTCGCGGAGGGCGCTTCCTTCGGCTTCTCGCCGCCGCGGCCTTCCTCGCCGCCCTCACCGGCGCGGCGCGCGCCGATATCAGCCTCCTCCCCGACCGCACCAACAACATCGTCGCCGCGACCGTCGCCAACGATGTGGATCACGTGAAAATGCTGCTGGCGCGCGGCAGCAACGTCAACGCCGTCGATGTCGATGGACGAACCGGACTTATTCACGCCGCGACGAGCGGCAATGTCGAGATCGCGAAGCTCCTGGTCGAGAACGGGGCGCGGACGGCGATCGCCGACAATGCCGGCAACACCGCGCTCCACTACGCCGCCGAGCGCGGCCATGCGGCGATCGTCCAGCTTCTCCTCGACGCCAAGGCGCCGGTCAACGCGCAGAACCGCGACGGCGCGACGCCGCTGATGCTGGCCGCGGGGCGCGGGCGCGCCGCCGCGGTGAAGCTGCTCCTCCAGCGCGGCGCCGACGCCAAGGCGACGGATTACACCGGCCGCACCGCGCTCGACTGGGCGCAGGACCACCGGCAGATGGAGATCGTGCGGCTGCTGCGCCAATCCGGGGCGAGGTAGTCCCTGGAACCGCAATTCGCTGATACGGCGACTCGGAAAGCATCGTTGCGAGCGCCAGCGAAGCAATCCAGCCCCCACCCTGCCCTCCCCCGCGAGCGGGGGAGGGTTTGGGAGGGGGAGCTTCGTCGGCTTCGGCTCCGCGCATTGACGAAGCCCAGAGCGTCAATCTGGTTTCCGTGAAGGCGCGCCCGTCACGGGCGGCGCGGCCGCAGCACGTGATGGTGGTCAGCGGCGTAGAGCCGGCTCTCGGCGAAAGCGGCGGCGCCGAGGACGCGGCCCACCAGGATGAGCGCGGTGCGCGTCATCCCCGCCGCCTTCACCTCGTCGCGGATGGTGGCGAGCGTGCCGCGCAGGATGCGCTCCTCGGGCCAGCTCACGCGATAGGCGACGATGACGGGGCAGTCGGCCCCGTAATGCGGCACGAGCTCGCGGACGACTCGCGCCAGGTTGTTGATCGAGAGGTGGATGGCGAGCGTCGCGCCGCTGGCGCCGAGCACGGCGAGGCTCTCCTTCGGCGGCATCGCCGAGGCGCGCGTCGCGGTGCGGGTCAGGATGACGGTCTGGCTCTCGCTGGGGAGGGTCAGCTCCATGCGCAGCGCCGCCGCCGCCGCCGCGAAGGCGGGGACGCCCGGCGTCACGTCATAGGCGATGCCGAGCGCGTCGAGCCGGCGCATCTGCTCGGCGATGGCGCCGTAGAGCGAGGGGTCGCCCGAATGGAGGCGCGCCACATCCTGCCCCGCGGCATCGGCGCAGACGATCTCGGCGATGATTTCTTCGAGATGGAGCGGCGCCGTGTCGATGACGCGCGCTCCGGCCGGCGCCGCGGCGACGATCTCGCGCGGCACGAGCGAGCCGGCATAGAGGCAGACGGGGCAGGATTGCACGAGGCGCAGCCCGCGCACCGTGATGAGATCGGGCGCGCCCGGCCCGGCGCCGATGAAATGGACGGTCACCCGCTGCCCTCCCGCGGCGCATCGGCCGCTGCGGCCAGGCGCCGCGCATAGCCGCGCGGCGTATAAAGCCATTGGCGGCGGCCGGCGCGGCCGGCGACGAGGCGCGTCTCGCTATTGCCGACGAGGACCGTCGTCAGCATGTCGGCGCTGTCGGGCGCGAGCGCGCCCAGCGTCGTCACGACGAGGCTCTCCTCGGCGCGGCCGAGATTGCGGGCGAGGGCGACCGGCGTCGCGGCGCGGCGATGCGCCAATAGAATGTCCCGCGCGGCGGCGAGCTGCGCGGAGCGCCGGGCCGAGCGCGGATTATAGAGCGCGATGACGAAATCGGCAGCGGCCGCGGCTTCGAGGCGGCGCGCGATCTGCGGCCAGGGCGTCAACAGGTCGGAGAGCGAGATCGTGCAGAAATCGTGGCCGAGCGGCGCGCCGAGGCGCGCCGCCGCCGCCTGCACGGCCGAGACGCCGGGGACGACGGTGATGGCGCAGCGCCGCCATTCCGGCCGCTCCTCGCGGTCGAGCAGCTCGAAGACGAGGCTCGCGAGGCCGTAGATGCCGGCGTCGCCCGAAGAGACGAGGGCGACGCTCGCGCCGCCGGCGGCGAGGTCGAGGGCGCGCCGCGCGCGTTCGGTCTCAGCGCCGAGCCCGCTCTCGTGCCGCCGCTTGCCGGCGGTGGCGGCGCCGAGGAGGTCGAGATAGAGGCCGTAGCCGACGACATCGCTCGCCGCCGCGAGGGCGGCGCTCGCCTCGGCCGTCCGCCAGGCGGGCTCGCCCGGGCCGATGCCGATGATGAAGAGCCGGCCCTGCCCGCGGCCGAGCGCGGCGGGGTCGAGCGCCGCCGCCGCGCGCGCCACGGCGCAGGTCGCCGAGCGCGAGGCCCGTTTCTCGACGACGAGGCGTCCCGCGGCTCCGACCGCGGCCAGCGCCGCGCCCTCGGCGACGCCCCAGCAGCCGGTCTCGCGGAAGACGCGCTCGGAAGGGTTGCGGAGGCGCGGCGTCTCGGCGAGGAGCGCCTCGGCCGTGAAGAAGCGCGCCGGCACGCCGAGATGCTCGGCGAGGCGGTGCACCGCCGGCTCGTCCGCTTTGAGCTCGTGCGAGACGATGGCGGCGACAGCGCCGGCGGCGAGCCCGGCTTCGGCGAGCGCCGCCTCGGCGAGGCCGATCAGCTCCGGATCGGCGCAGCCGCGCGCGCAGCCGACGCCGAGCGCCAGCACTGGCGGGTGGAAGACGAGCGCCCGCTCGCCGGGCGAGATCGGACGGTCGGTGATGCGGATCGCCTCCTCGCCCGTCTCGTCGAAGCGGATGCTGCCCTGCCGCAGCCAATCGGCATCGGCGGCTTCGATCCGGAGGGCGACCGGGCTGCCCGCGATAAGGGCGGCGGCGATGTCCTTGACGCGCTCGGGATTGGCCATGCGCCAGCCGGGCGGCGGCTCGTCGAGGGCGATGCCGAGGCGGAGATCGCCGGCTGTGGTGATTGCCGCGCTGCCGCCCGTCGCCGCCGCGAGGGCCCGCGCCAGGCGGTTGGCGCCGCGATGACCGCCGAGCAGCGGCACCGCCGCCGAGCCGTCCTCGGCGAGCGCCACGACCGGCGGCTCGCGGCTTTTCTCGGCGAGAACCGGGGCGAGGGCGCGGATCAGAATGCCAGCGGCGCAGACTCCGACGATCGGCGTTCCCGCGGCGAAGAGCGCGGCGATGTGGCGCGCCGTATCGGTGAACAGCGTCTCCGCCGCGATGCCCTTGCCGGCAAGCGCATGCAGGCGCGCCTCCGGCAGCACCGCCTGCGCCTGCCGCGCCGTGTCGAGCGCGCTGCGGCCGAGCACGACGATCGCCGCGCCGCGCGGAAGCTCCGTCCCGCTCATGGCGCTGTCCGCGCCGGAGCGGCGAGGAGGATCATGGCGAAATAGGGGACGCTCTCGGCGGCGACCTCGGCGAGAGGCAGGATGCGCTCGCTGCCGAGGCTCGCGCGCTCGACATAGACGGCGCGCGCGGCGAGGCCGAGGCGCTGCAACACGGCGCGCGCCTTCGCGAAATGGCGGCCGAGCTTGATGATCGCCGCCGATTGCGCGGCGGCAAGGCGCGCTTCGAGGGCTTCGGCCTCGAGCGTCGCCGGGATGATCGTCAGCGTCTCGTTTCGCTCCGTCAGCGGCAGGCGAGCGGCGGCGGCGCAGGCGGCGAGCGAGGAGACGCCGGGCACGATCTCGACGGGAAAGCGCCCGGCGAGGCGCGTGAAGAGATGGATGAAGGAGCCGTAGAAGAAGGGGTCGCCCTGGCAGAGGATCGCGACGTCGCGGCCGGCTGCGAGCTCGGCGCCGATCGCCGCGGCGGTGCGGTCGTAGACGGCTTGCGCCGGGAAGCGCTCGACGCGCATCGGCACCTCGATCGCGATCTCGCGCTGCGCCGGCTTCAGCCAGCGGGCGACGATGCCGCGGGCGAAGCTCTCGCCGCCTTCGGGCGCGGGATATGCGACGACCGGCGCCGCCTCGATGAGGCGCAGCGCCTTCAGCGTCAGGAGCTCGGGATCGCCCGGCCCGACGCCGATGCCGAACGCGGTGCCGGCGCGCATCAGCCGGCCCTCGCGGCGTAGAGGGCGATGGTCATGGGGCGCGAGCTCCGCGAATAATCGACGCCGCTCGCCTCGCCGAGCTTCACCGCCTGCATGCCGCGGGCGCCGAGCGCGGCGCGGAAGCGCGCCTCCTCGCCGCCGGCGACGAGCGCCAGCGCGCCCGGCTCCGCCGCGAGATCCTGCGCCGCCTGCCCGGCATCGGCGCTGCGCGTCTTGCCGCCGAGCAGGAAGACGAGGCTGGGCTCGTTGTAGCCGACCGTCTCGATCATGCTGCTGCCGCGCGGCGGCGGGTGCTTCCAGACGAGCTCCGCCGCGCTGCGGCTGAGCCAGAAGCCGCGGAGCCCCGGCAGGATCGCCGCATAGGCGGGGGCGAAGACGAGGAAACCCGTCGCCGCCAGAAGAGGCGCGGCGGCGATGCCGAAGCCGCTGCCGAAACGGCGCAAGAGCAGGAAGGCGCAGCCGAGGATCGCCGCCGCCGGAACGAGGCTCCACGCCTCGACCCTGCCGCCGAGCGCGATCGGCAGGCCGATGAGAGCGAGGATGAGGGCGGCGCCGACCAGCGCCCAAAGCGCGAAGGCGAGGGCATCGGGGAGCCGCTGGCTCCGGCCCGGCGATGCCGCCGCGCGCCGCAGCAGCGCGCTGCCGATCAAGAGGGCGAGCGCGGGATAGAGCGGCAGGACATAATGCGGGAGCTTCGTCGGCACCAGCTCGAAGACGATCCAGCTCGGAACGAGCCAGGCGAGGAGGAAGCGCAGCGCCGTCTCGCCGCGATGCCGCCAGGCGGCCGTCGCGCCGACGGTAAGAAGCGCCGAGCCCGGCCAGAAGGTGACCGGCAGGAGGAGCAGGTAGGTGAGGGGCGGCGCGCCATGCGATTCCTGCGCGCCGACGAGCTTACCGAGAAAATCGTGCCCGACCGCCTCGCCGGCGAAGGCGCCGCCCGTCGCCGCCTCGATGGCGATGAACCAGGGGAGGACGAGGGCGAGGGCGAGCGGCACGCCCCAGGCGGGTCGGAGCCCGGCGAGCCAGCGCCAACGGCGGTCGGCGATGCCGAGCCCCAGCACGGTGAGGAGGCTGACGAGCGGCAGGACCGGACCCTTGATGAGGATGCCGAGCCCTTCCGCGATCCAGAAGAGAAAAGCGGCGCCGGGCCCGGCGGGCTTTTCCTCGCGCTCGCGGGCATAGACCGCGCCGAGCGCCCCTTGCGCCGCCGCCGTCGCGGCGAGCAGCACGGCGTCGGTCTTGGCGAGATGCGCTTCGGCGACGAGCAGGACCGAAGCCGCGAGCAGCGCCGCCGCGATCAGCGCCGCCGGCCGCCCGACGAGCCGCGCGCCGAAGCCGAAGACGAAGAGGACGGCCGCCGTCGCGCCGAGCAGCGAAGGCAAGCGGTAAGGCCAGGCGGCGGTGCTGGCCGGCGCGCTGACGAGCGCGACCGACGCCGCCTGCAGCCAATAGATGCCGGCCGGCTTCTTGTTGCGCGCCTCGTCCTGGAAGCGGATGCGGAGGAGATCGCCGCTCTCCAGCATCTGGCGCGAGGCCTGCATGAAGCGCGCCTCGTCGCGGTCGAGCGGCGGCATTGCGCCGATCCCGGGCAGGTAGAGCGCGAGGCAGAGGGTGAGCAGCAGCGCCCAGGGCCGCCAGCCGCGGCTTGCCGCGGCAAGGCGCGCGGATACGCCCGCTTCCATCATGCCGCGGCGCCGGGCTTCGTCGCCGCGAGCTGCGTCACCGGCAGCAGCGGGCGCCAGGCGAGCTGCGCGCCGATGGGCGCGGCGCGCGCCACGGCGATGCGGGTGAGCGCGCCGCCCCGGCGCTCGCAAAACGCGGCGAGCGCCGCTTCGCCCGCGAGCGTCACCGCATTGGCGACGAGGCGGCCGCCGGCCGGCAAGGTGTCCCAGAGGCTGTCGAGAAGGCCGGCCGTGGCGATGCCGCCGCCGAGGAAGACCGCCTGCGGCTGCGGCAGCCCGGCGAGCGCGGCGGGCGCCTCGCCGCCTTGAATGCGCAGCTCCGGAACGCCGAGCGCCGCGGCGTTGCGGGCGATGAGATAGCGGCGCGCCGCATCGCGCTCGATGGCGATGGCGGCGGTGCGCGGCGCCGCGCGCAGCCATTCGATGGCAATGGACCCGCAGCCGGCGCCGACATCCCAGAGGAGCTGCCCCGGCAGCGGCGCCAGCGCCGCGAGCGTCGCCGCGCGCAGCTCGCGCTTGGTGATCTGCCCGTCATGGAGGAAGGCGTCGTCCGGAAGCCCGGCGGCGCGCGGCAGGATGCGCGCCTCCGGGCCTGCCCGGCAGAGGATGGCGACGGTGTTGAGGTCGGCGCAGCGCCGCTCGCCCCAATCGGCGGCGCTCGCCTCGATGACCGCCTCCGCGGCGCCGCCCAGATGCTCGAGCACGGCGAGCCGGCTCGGACCCCAGCCGGCGGCGCAGAGCAGGCGGGCGATGGCGGCCGGCGTTCCGCCGTCCTCGGAGAGGACGAGGAGGCGCTGATCCGGCGCGAGATGCCGGAGAAGGCGCTCCAGCGGCCGGCCATGCAGGGTCAGCGTCTCGCAATCGGCGAGCGGCCAAGCGAGGCGGGCGGCGGCGAGGCTGAAGGCGCCGAGCTGCGGCAATATGGTCATCTCGGCGCGGTCGAAGCGGCGGGCGAGGGTCACGCCGACGCCGTAGCACATGGGATCGCCGCTCGCCAGCACGGCGACGGGCCGCCCGCGCCGCGCCGCGATGCGCGCCACCGTCGCCTTCAGCGGCCGCTCCCAGGCGAGGCGCTCGGCGCGCCCCGGCGGCACCATGGCGAGGTGCCGCGCGCCGCCGACCAGCAGCTCGGCGCCGGCGATGAGAGTGCGCGCGGCGTCGCTGAGCCCGGCGAGCCCGTCCTCGCCGATGCCGATGATCGAGAGCCACGGCGTCACCGGATCACGCCTCCGCGGCGCCCGCCAAGGCATTCACCGCGGCGGCGGCAAGCGTGCTGCCGCCGCGGCGGCCGGCCAAGGCGATATAGTCGAGGCCGAAGGCGTTTTCGGCGAGCGCCGCCTTCGCCTCGGCGGCGCCGACGAAGCCGACGGCGAAGCCGAGAACGAGGGCCGGCCGCGCCGCCCCCTCCGCGATCAGCTCGAGGAGGCGGAAGAGCGCCGTCGGCGCGTTGCCGATCGCGACGACGGCGCCCGCGAGATGCGGCAGCCAGAGCTCGACCGCCGCGGCGGCGCGCGTCGTTCCGTGGCGCCCGGCGAGATCCGCGACGGCGGGATCGTCGAGCGTGCAGAGGACGGGATTCCCGGCCGGCAGTCGCGCGCGGATGATGCCCTGCGCCACCATTTGCGCGTCGGCGAGAATGGGCGCGCCCGCGGCGAGCGCGGCGCGGCCCGCGCCGACGGCGTCCCTTGACCACCGGAGATCGGCGAGAATGCTCGGATCGGCGCCGGCATGGACGAGGCGCAGCGCCAGCGGATGCAGCGCCTCGGGAAAGCGCGCGAGATCGACCTCGCGGCGGATGAGCGCGAAGGAGCGGCGGTAGATCGCGGCGGGATCGCGGAGATAGTCGTAGCGAGGGCGCGCGCTGGCGGACGGAACGAGCCCCTCTCCGCCACGATGTGGGGGAGAGGCGGGGGTTAGGCGGTTTCGCCGCTTCTCGGCGATCACCGAGGAATCCCCCACCTCGCCCGACCTCTCCGCCCCCGGGGGCGGAGAGGAGCGGGGAGACCGCTTTCGCCGGGCGATCGGACTCGGAGCGCTTGTGGATGACAGCGTGCGGCGCGGCACCATGGCCCGCGCCGTCTTGCCGGTGACGCCGAGCACCCAGCCTTCTTCGCCCTCGACGATCCCGCGCTCCTCGGCGCCGAGGGCGGGATCGCCGGCGAAGACGGCCGCGAGGCGCCCGGCGTCGTCGAGCGCGGCGAAGTGCTGCGCGATGGCGCGCGTCTGTGCCGCGTCCTTGACCTCGTCAGGCGCGTGCGCGACGAGCGAGGGATAGATCTCGGCGAAGACGATGCCGCCGCGGCTGCCGTTTCGCAGCGGCGGCGCGAGGCCCGTCTCGAACGGCCAGACGGCGCCGTGCGCCGCCAGCAGCGCGTCGTCGCGCAGCCGGCGGATGACCGGGATGCCGGTCAGCGCCTGGCTGCCGACGGATCCCGTGCCGAGCAGCTTCCATGCCGGCTGCGGACCGCGCACGCGCTCTTCGACGAGCCGCCGCTCGCCGAGCCCATCGGCGTCGTGCCCGCGGTGATGCGTCGCGGCGAGGAAGGGTCCGATGCGGCGGGGCGGACAGCCCCAGAACGGGAAGGCGCCGCCCGAGATGCGCCGGTTCAATTCGGCGGCCACGGCGAAGCGGTTGTTGCCGTTCTGCGCGTCGTCGCTCAAGAGGCCGGCGATCTCGTCCCAGACGGCGCGCCAGGGCGGGCCTTCGAGACCGAGCCGTGCCGCCAGCCCGCGCGCATAGCCGAAGGGGAAATCGCAGCCGAGGAGGGTTCGGCGCCCGGCCGCCACGTTCGCGGCGAGGATCGCGCGGAGGCGCTGATGCGCCGCATGGCGCGTCGGCGGGTTTTCGAGCGCTTCGACGGCGAGCGCGCCGCCGCCGCGCACGAGGTGGCAGAACCAGATGCTGTCGCTGCCGCGCTTCGGCGCGTTGGCGGCGCTCCAGTCGAGCATCAGATAGGCGTCGAAGAGCGGCGCCATGCGGCGAGCTCACTCCCTTCCGTCCTGCTGGCCGTGATGATGGTGGTGGTCGTGGTGATGGTGGCCGTCATGATCATGATGGTGGTGGTGCGCGCCATCGGTGCCGATGCCGCGCACGTGATGGTGATGTCCCGTCTGCACGGCGCCGACCTCGTCCGCATACCCCACGATCTGCGTCCGGTATTTGCAGAGCTGGCAATTCATCGCCGGGCTGCCGGTGCGGCTCTCCTCGACGCGCTCGGCGAAGGCGTCGAGGACGCTCGGATGGTCGCGCAGATAGGGCGCCTTGACGAATTCGATCGCGGGAAAGCGCGCGGCGACGGCATCGGTCTCGCTATAGATCCGCTTCACGAGAACGCCCGTGAAAAGAAAATAGGGGAAGACGATGATGCGCGCGAAGCCGAGCCGCGCCGCGCGCTCCAGTGCCGCCGTCACCCGCGGATGCGCGACGCCGCTGAAGGCCGTTTCGGCCCAGCCGAAGCCCATCCCCTCCCACAGCATGCGCGCGACCTTGGCGATGTTGGAGTTGGCGTCGGGGTCGTTGGTGCCGCGGCCGACGACGAGGAGCAGCGTGTCGCCGCGCGCCACCCGCCGCGCCGTCGCGAGCTCGGCCGAGGCGATGCGTGCCGCCGCCGCCTCGAGGAGCTTGCCGTCGATCGCGAGGTCGCGGCCGAAGGTCACCTCGATGCCCGGATTGTCCTTGGCGAAGCTGTTGATCTCCCAGGGCAGGTCGTTCTTCACATGAGTGGCGGCGAAGAGCATGCCGGGAACGGCGAGGATGCGCTTGGCGCCCCGCGCCTTCAGCGCTTCGAGACCGTCGCGGATGATCGGCCGGGCGAATTCGAGATAGCCGGTCTCGACGTCATAGCCCGGCAGCCGCGCCTTGATGCCCGCCGCGACCAGCTCGAATTCGCGGATGGCGTCGATGTCGCGGCTGCCATGGCCGCACACCATCACCGCAGTCTTGTCCATGATCTCTCCCTTGCTGGCGAAGCCCGCCGAAGCCAGTTGACGCGCGCGCCGCGCCGCCACAATCCTCCGGCGCCATGCTCTTCTTCCGTTCGCCGGGTCATTTCGGTCCCGACCCGCTTCTCGTCCTGGTCGGCGCCTTGCTGCTCGATGCGCTCCTCGGCGACATGCCGTTCCTCTTCCGCCGCCTGCCGCACCCGATCGCGCTCGTCGGCAACGCTGTGTCGTGGTTCGAGCGCCGCCTCAACCGTCCGCGGCGCAGCGAGGGCGCGCGGCGGGTCCGCGGAATCGTCACGGTCATCCTGCTGGTCGGGGGAGCGGCGCTGCTCGGCTATGCCGTCGAAACTCTGTGCCGCGCCTTCGCCCGCGGCTGGATCCTCGAGCTCGTCATCATCGCCGTGCTGGTGGCGCAGCGCAGCCTCTTCGATCGCGTCCGCGACGTCGCGGAGGCGCTGGCGAGAAAGGGCCTCGATGCGGGTCGCGCCGCCGTGCGCCATATTGTCGGGCGCGACCCGCAGAGCCTCGATGCGCATGGCGTCGCCCGCGCCGGCATCGAATCGCTCGCCGAGAATCTGAGCGACGGCGTCGTCGCGCCGGTCTTCTGGACCTTGCTCCTCGGCCTTCCCGGGCTCTTCGCCTACAAGACGGCGAACACGCTCGACAGCATGATCGGCCACCGCTCGCCGCGCTATCGCAGCTTCGGCTGGGCGGCGGCGCGGCTCGACGATGTGCTGAACCTGGCGCCGGCGCGGCTCACCGGCGCGCTCATCGCCCTCGCCGCCTTCCTCGCGCCGCAGGCGGCGGGAAGCGAGGCGGTGCGGATCATGCTGCGCGACGCCGGCAAGCACCGCTCGCCCAATGCCGGCTGGCCGGAAGCGGCGATGGCGGGGTCGCTCGGCCTCGCCCTGGTGGGTCCCCGGCGCTATGACGGCCATGTCGCCGAGGATCCGTGGCTCGGCGATGGGCGGGCGCGGGCGATGCCGGCCGACATCAACCGCGCGCTTTTCGTCTATGTCCTCGCCTGCGCGCTGCAGGCCGCCGCCATCCTGGCGCTTTTCATCCTGCTGCCGCCGCCGCATCTCGCCGCCGCCGTGCCGAAAGTCGCCATCTGAGGCGCGCTCAACCCGCATGCGCGATCTCCACGAGGCGTTCCACCGCGACATGCCGCTCGAGATGCGCCGCCAGCGCATCGAGCACCGCCTCGATGCGCGCTTCGTAGGCGAGAGCGGCATCCGCCGCGCCGCCGAGGCTGGCGATGAAGGCGCGGCGGAAGGCGTCGGCGGCGAAGAGCCCGTGCAGGTAGCAGCCGGCGACGGCGCCGTCTTCCGAGCGCGCCCCGTCGAGCCGCCCGTCGGCAAGGCGCAGCATCGGGCGCGCCGTCGCCGGCCCCGTCGTCGCGCCGACATGCATTTCATAGCCGCGGACCGCGGCGCCGGTCGCGAGCTCGGTCGCCGCGGTCTCGCGCAGCGTCTTGCCGGCCCGCAGCACCGTCTCGACCTCGAGGAGGCCGAGCCCCGGCGCCTCGCCCGGCGGGCCTTCGATCCCCTCGGGATCGGCGATGCGGCGGCCCAGCATCTGGTAGCCGCCGCAGAGGCCGAGCACGCGGCCGCCGCGGCGGCGATGCGCCAGGATGTCGATGTCCCAGCCCTCGCGGCGGAGATCGTCGAGATCGGCGAGCGTCGCCTTGGAGCCGGCGAGGAGGACGAGATCGGCCTCGGCCGGCAGCGGGCGGCCCGACGGCACGAGGTCGAGCGCCACATCCGCCTCCGCCGCGAGCGGATCGAGATCGTCGAAATTGGCGATCCGCGGCAGGCGCGGCACGGCGATGCGCAGCCGCCCGGCGGGCCGCGCGGCGGGATAGAAGTCGAGCGCGACGCCGTCCTCGGCCGGCAGCTCGCGCGCCGCCGGAAAGAAGGGCACGATGCCGAGGCTAGGCAGGCCGGTGCGCTCCTCCACGGCGGCGAGCGCGCCGCCCAGCAGGCGGGGATCGCCGCGAAACTTGTTGATGATGTAGCCGCGAAGCCGCGCCCGCTCGCTCAGGGCGAGGAGGGCGTGGGTGCCGACCAGCGCCGCGAGGACGCCGCCGCGATCGATGTCGCCGACGAGCACGACGGGTATGTCCGCCGCCTCGGCGAAGCCCATATTGGCGATGTCGCCGGCGCGCAGATTGATCTCGGCCGGGCTGCCGGCGCCCTCGACGAGGACGATGTCGGCAGCGGCGGCGAGGCGGGCGAAGCTGTCGAGGACGCGCGGCAGGAGGCGCGGCTTGAGGTCCCGGTACTCGAGCGCCGTCGCGGTTCCGAAGACGCGCCCCTGCACGACGATTTGCGCCCCGGTCTCCGATTGCGGCTTCAGCAGCACCGGGTTCATGTCGGCGGCGGGCGCCGTGCCGCAGGCCCGCGCCTGCAGCGCCTGGGCGCGACCGATCTCGCCGCCCTCGGCCGTCACCGCCGCGTTGTTCGCCATGTTCTGCGGCTTGAACGGGCGCACGCGATAGCCGCGCTTGGTCAGCGCGCGGCAGAGCCCGGCGACAAGCAGCGACTTGCCGACATCGGAGCCGGTGCCCTGCAGCATCAGGGCGGCTGCGCGCGTCCCGCTCAGAATTCGATCCCCGCCTGCGCCTTGACGCCGCTGCGGAACGGGTGCTTCACCAGCGTCATCTCGGTGACGAGATCGGCGATCTCGATCAGCTCCGGCTTGGCGTTGCGCCCGGTGACGACGAGGTGGAGGTCGCGCGGCTTGGCGCGCAGCGTCTCGATCACCTCGCCCAAGGGCAGGTAGTCGTAGCGCAGCACGATGTTGAGCTCGTCGAGCAGCACGAGGCGGTAGCCGGGATCGGCGATCATCGCCTTCGCCGTCTCCCAGGCGGCGCGCGCCGCGGCGATGTCGCGGGCGCGGTCCTGCGTCTCCCAGGTGAAGCCCTCGCCCATCGCCTTGCAGGTCACGAGCCCGGGGAATTTCTCGAGCACGATGCGCTCGCCGGTGCTCCACGCGCCCTTCACGAACTGCACGATGCCGACGCGCATGCCGTGGCCGATGCAGCGGAAGACCATGCCGAAGGCCGCCGTCGACTTGCCCTTGCCGGTGCCGGTATGGACGATGAGGAGGCCGCGCTCCTCGGTCTTGGTCGCGAGCATCTTGGCGCGCGCCGCCTTGCGCCGCGCCATCTTCTCGTTGTGGCGGCGGTTGATTTCCTCCTCGCTCTCCTCGATTGCCGCCGTCATCTGCCGGCTCCCTTCCTGCCGAATTCCGCCAAGCGCTCGGCGACGCTGTTGAGGCGCGGCCGCCAGAGGCCGCGCCGGATCGCCTCGGCGAAGCGCCGGCTCGTCTCGGCGAGAGCGTCGGGATTGTGCTCGGCCATGAAGCTGCGGACCCGCTCGTCGAGGAGGTAGGCCTCGTAGAGCAGGTCGAAATGATGGTCCTTGACCGCGCGCGCCGTCGCCGCGAAGGCGAAGAGGTAGTCGACCGTGGCGGCGATCTCGAAGGCGCCCTTGTAGCCGTGCCGCATGACGCCCGCCAGCCATTTCGGATTGGCGGCGCGGGCGCGGACGACGCGGCCGATCTCGTCCTCGAGGCGGTGCGGCCTCGGGCTCTCCGGGCGCGAGTGGTCGAGGTGCCAGATGGCGGGCTGGCGGCCCGAGAGGTGGCGGATAGCGGCGGCGAGCCCGCCTTCGAACTGGTAGTAGTCGTCGCTGTCGAGGAGATCGTGCTCGCGATTATCCTGGTTATGGATGACGGCCTCGGCGGCGGCGAGGCGGGCGCGGAACATCGCATCCTCGGCTTTTCCTTCGGCGCCGCCGCCATAGGCGTAGCCGCCCCAGGCGAGATAGGCTTCGGCGAGCTCGGCGTCGCCCTCCCAGCCGCCCTGGTCGATGAGCGCCTGGAGACCGGCGCCATAGGCGCCCGGCTTCGCGCCGAAGACGCGGAAGCCGGCGCGCCGCCGCGCCTCTTCCGGAGGGACGCCCTGGCGCTCCAGCACGGCGCTGTCCTCGGCGACGCGCGCCGCCAGCGGGTTGACCTCGGCCGGCTCGCCGAGCGCCGCCACGGCGCGCGCCGCCGAGTCGACGAGGTCGATGAGGTTCGGGAAGGCGTCGCGAAAGAAGCCGGAGACGCGGAAGGTCACATCGACGCGCGGCCGGTCGAGGAGGTTCGCGGGAATGATCTCGAAGCCGGTGACGCGCCCCGTCTTCGTCTCCCAGAGGGGCCGCGCGCCCATCAGGGCCAGCGCCTGCGCCACGTCGTCGCCGCCGGTTCGCATCGCCGCCGTGCCCCAGGCCGAGAGAGCGAGGCGCCGGGGATAGGCGCCGTGCTCCTGCGCATGGCGCTCGACAAGGAGCTGCGCCGATTTCCAGCCCAGTTGCCAGGCCGCCGGCGTGGGCACGGCGCGGCTGTCGAGCGAATAGAAATTGCGCCCCGTCGGCAGCACCTCGGGCCGGCCGCGGCTCGGCGCCCCGGATGGCCCCGGCGCGACGAAGCGGCCGTCGAGCCCGGCGAGCAGCCCCGTTATCTCGGCGGCACCGCAGGCTTCGACCGCCGGTCGGAGCGTGCGCGCGATCCAGGCGAGAACGGGGGCCGCATGCCCGAACTCGGCGCGCTGCTCGAATCCTGTCTCCGGCCTGTTATCGAGGTAGACGGCATCCGCGATCAGCTCTCGCGCCAGCAGCTCCAGCCGCTCCACCGTGTCGCCCGTCGTTCGCCACGGATCGCCGGAAACCGCCGCAAGCGCCGCCGGCCGCGGTCCCGTCCAGGGCGCCGCGAGCTCGCAATCGAGCGGGTCGAAGCCGAGGGCGAGGTCCTCGGCAAGAGCGCGCAGGAGCGATGCCTGCTCCGCCGCCGCTCCGCGCGGCAGGCGGACGAGAGCGACGAGGAGGTGCGTCAGTTGCTCGCCCGCGGGCGAGGTTCCGAAGACATGCAGACCGTCGCGGATCTGCATCTCCTTCAGCTCGCAGAGATAGGCGTCGAGCTTGCCGAGCGCCGCCGCCGTCGGCTCGCCCGCATCGATGCCGCAATCGCGGTCGAGGCCGGTCGCGCGGACGAGGTCGATGATCTGCGCCGCGAGCAGCTTCAGGCGCCGCGGATCGCTCCCCGCGGCTTCGTAATACTCATCGACGAGCCGTTCGAGCTCGGCGAGGCGGCCATAGCTTTCGGCGCGCCGGAGCGGCGGCGTCAGATGGTCGATGATGACGGCGGCGCTGCGGCGCTTCGCCTGCGTGCCTTCTCCGGGATCGTTGACGATGAAGGGATAGAGGAGCGGCAGCGGCCCCAGCGCCGCCTCCGGGAAACACTCGGCCGAGAGCGCCACCGCCTTGCCCGGCAGCCATTCGAGATTGCCGTGCTTGCCCATCTGCACGACGGCGTCGGCGCGGAAGGCGTCGGCGAGCCAGGCGTAGAAGGCGAGATAGCCGTGCGGCGGGACGAGGTCGGGCGAATGATAGCTCTGCGCCGGATCGATGTTGTAGCCGCGCGCCGGCTGCAGTCCGACCGCGATCTTGCCGAGGCGGAAGGCGGGAATGACGAAATGCCCGCAATCGAGCCGGCTCTCGCGGAAGAAGGGGTCGCGCTCGGGCGGGCCCCAGCGCGCCGTCACGGCGTCCTGCACCGCGCGCGGCAGGCTCGCGAAGAAGGCGGCGTAATCGCTGCGCTGCAAAGTCTCCTCGGCCGCGCGGCCGGCGCTCGCCGGGTCGTTGGTCGGACCGGCGAGGAGGCGCCGGATGAGCGCATCGCCGTCGGCGGGAACATCCGTCAGCGCGTAGCCGGCGGCGGCGAGGGCGCGCAGCACATTGACGGCGCCTGCCGGCGTGTCGAGCCCGACGCCGTTGCCGATCCGACCCTCGCGGTTCGGATAATTCGCGAGCACGAGCGCGACGCGCCGTTCCGCCGCCGGCTTCCGCCGCAGACGCAGCCAGTTGCGGGCGAGCTCGGCGACGAAGGCGACGCGGTCGGCGACGGGCCGATGCTCGACGAGGTCGGCCTCCGTCACCGGGTCGCGCGCCATCCCCTCCTTGAAGGAGAGGGCGCGGGTGACGATGCGGCCGTCGACCTCCGGGAGCGCGACATTCATCGCGATATCGCGCGCGTCGAGGCCGCGCGTCCCGGCGCGCCACGCCTCGGCGCTGCCGCCCGCGAGGATGAATTGCAGGACCGGGCAATCGAGGCGGTCGAGCGCCACCTCGCCGCGCGCCGCACCCGGCGCCGCCACCGCGAAGCCGGTGCCGTTGAGGACGATCTCGGGCGGCGCCGCGGCGAGGACCTCGCCGAGGATCGCCGCGGCTTCGCCGTCCTTCAGGCTCTGCACGAAGATCGGCAGCGGGTTGACGCCGCGCGCGGCAAGCGCCGCGATGAGGGCGTCGATCGGCGCGGTGTTCGCCGCCTGCACCAGCGCGCGGTAGAAGAGAATCGCCGCCACCGGCGCCTCGGCGCGCCACTCCGCGCGGATATCGTCGAGGCTCGGCAGCGCTTTCCCCGGCCAGTGCAGGCCGGCCCGCAGCAGCGGCGCCGGCTCGCGCCATTCCGCCGCCGCGAGGCCGGCAAGGTCGGCGGCGTAGCGCAGGAACTGCTCGGCATTGCCCGGCCCGCCCTCGGCGAGATAGCGCCAGAGGCGGTGCAGCGCGTCGGCAGGCAGCGTGCTCAGCGCCGCGAGCTCGGGATCGGGGCGCTCGTCGCCGGGCAGCAGGGCGAGGGCGATGCCGCGCTCGCGCGCCAGCGCCGCGAGGCGGTCGACGCCGTAGGGCCAATAGCCGCGGCCGCCGAGGATGCGCGCGACGACGAGCCGCGCCTCGGCCGCGACGCTCTCGACATAGCGGTCGACGGAGTAGTTGTGGCCGAGGCGCATGAGGTTGGCGAGGCGGAGGCTCGGCCAGCCCGGCTCGGCCTCGCCGAGGCGCCGCTGCGCCGCCGCGAGGCCGGCGATCTCGCTGTCCGCCGCCGACAGCACGACGATCGCGCCCGGGCTCTGCCCGAGATCGACGGCGCTGCTGCCGTCGGCGATCGTTCCCGGCTGCGCGGCGAGGAGATGCATCGTCCGGCTCGGCCTTACTGCGGCGGCAGCTTGCGGAAGCTGATCGCCAAGCGGTTCCAGGCGTTGATCGTCGCCACGGCGAGGGTGAGGTCGGCGATCTCCTTGTCGTTGAAATGGCGCCGCGCCTCGGCATAGACGGCGTCGGGCACGTGATCGGCAGCGACGAGGGTCACCGCCTCGGTCCAGGCGAGCGCCGCGCGCTCGCGCTCGGTGAAGAACGGCGCCTCGCGCCAGACGACGACGCTGTGAAGGCGCCGCGCCTCCTCGCCGTCGCGCAGCGCCTCGCTCGTATGCATGTCGACGCAGAAGGCGCAGCCATTGATCTGCGAGGCGCGCAGGAAGACGAGGTGGCGCAGCTTCGCATCGAGGCTGCTCTTCGCCAGATAGGCGTTGAGCTGGCGCAGGATCGCGGTGCCTTCGGGCGCCGCCTTGTTGTAGTCGAGCCGTGCTTCCATGATGCCCTCCTAGGCTTGCAGCGCCGCGGCGATGGCGGCGCGGTCGAGACCCTTGCGGCCGATGACGACGAGGCGGCTCCGCCTTGCCTCGTCCGCGCCCCAGGGCCGGTCGAAATAGTGGTCGAGGCGGGCGCCGACGCCCTGCACCACCTGCCGCAGCTCCTTGCCGGGAACGGCGAGAAAGCCCTTGAGGCGCAGGATGTCGTGCGCGGTCGCGGCGGCCGCGAGCTTGCGCAGGAAACCGGCCGTGTCGGCGACGGGGCCGCGCTCGACGACGAAGCTCTCGAAATCGTCGTGGTCGTGCTCGCCCGCGGCATCGAGATGCGAGGGGCGGTTCGCCAGATCCTCCTCGGCGGCGGCGCCGAGGCCGAGCAGCAGCGGCGGCGCGATGCGGCCATGCTCGGCCTCGATGAGCTTCACCGCCGGCCGCAGCCGGGCGGCGATGGCGGCGCGCGTCGCGGCGCGCGCCGCGGCGTCGAGGAGGTCGCTCTTGTTGAGGATGACGAGGTCGGCGCAGGCGAGCTGGTCGGCGAACACCTCCTCGAGCGGATTGTCGTGGCCGAGCGACGGGTCGGCGGCGCGCTGCGCCGCCACGGCCGCCGGGTCCTCGGCAAAGCGCCCGGCGGCGACGGCGGCGGCGTCGATGACGACGATGACGCCGTCGACCGAGACGCGGCTCTTCACCTCGGGCCAGTTGAAGGCCTGGACGAGGGGCTGCGGCAAGGCCAGTCCCGAGGTCTCGATGACGATGTGGTCGGGCGCCTCGCCGCGTTCGAGGATGCCCTGCAGGGTCGGCAGGAAATCCTCGGCGACGGTGCAGCAGATGCAGCCATTCGCGAGCTCGACGATGTCGTCCTCGCAGCAGGCCGCCATGCCGCAGCCGAGGAGGAGCTCGCGGTCGATGCCGAGCGTCCCGAACTCGTTGATGACGAAGGCGAGGCGCCGGCCCGCGGCATGGGCGACGAGGTGGCGCAGCAGGCTGGTCTTTCCGGCGCCGAGAAAGCCGGTGACGATGGTTGCGGGAATTTTCTGCGTCATTCGTCAGGTATCCGCTTCTTTCAGCACCAGCGGCAGTCCCGCCGCGATGAAGACGACGCGGTCGGCCGCGGCGGCGATCTTCTGGTTGAGCGCCCCGGCATGGTCGCGGAAGGCGCGCGCCAGCGCGTTCTCCGGCACGATGCCGAGCCCGACTTCGTTGGCGACGAGCACGGCGGGGCCGCGGAGCGCCGGGAGACAGGCGAGCAGCGCCGCGCTTTCCGCCTCGACGTCGCGGCCGGCGAGCATGAGGTTCGAGAGCCAGAGCGTCAGGCAATCGACGAGGACGGGCCGGCCGGGCCGCACCGTCTCGGCGAGAGAGGCGGCGAGATCGAGCGGCGCCTCGACCGTCTCCCAGGCGATGCCCGCCGCCGTGCGGCGCTGGCGGTGGCGGCGGATGCGCTCGCCCATCTCGGCATCGAGCGCCTGCGCCGTCGCGATGTAGGCGGCGGCCGGCGCCGCTTGCCGAACCAGCTCCTCCGCATAGCGGCTCTTGCCCGAGCGCGCGCCGCCGAGGACGAGGCTGAGGCGCGGCAAGGCCGAGGCCGGAAGAGGCGGCGCCGAGGCCGCGGCAAGAGAGGTCACGACTAGCTCCTCCACCCGAGGACAGTCAGTCCAGGCCGGCGCGCGAGGAGGTCTCCTGGCTCGGGGTCACCGACCGCGGCGCCTTCCCGGCCCGCCGCGTCGGGAGGGCCAGTGGCGCGTGCCGCGGTCTCGCCGCTTACAGTTGCGGGGGCAGCGCCGGCATCGCACCGGACTTCCCTGTCTCGCCACGCACAGCCGAAGCTAGCATGGCGCTGGCGCGATGGCCATAGCGCGCTACGCCCCGCCGGCAAGGGTGACGACGCGGCCGCCCGCGGCCTCGGCATCGGCGGCGTCATGCGTCACCAGCAGCGTCGGCAGGGCGCGCTCGCGGGCATGGGTGAAGACGAAGCTGCGGACATCGCGGCGCAGCGCCGTGTCGAGCTTGGCGAAGGGCTCGTCGAGGAGAAGGGCGCGCGGCTCGGCGAGGAGCGTCCGGAGCAGCGCGACGCGGGCGCGCTGGCCGCCCGAGAGCGTCGCCGGATCGCGCGCGGCGAAGCCGGCGAGCCCCGCCTTGGCCAGCGCCGCCTCGATGGCGCGCCGCCGCGCCGCCCGGCCGCGCAGGTGCGGGGCGAGGCCGAAGGCGAGGTTGCCGCCGACCGAGAGGTGCGGGAAGAGCAGATCGTCCTGGAAGAGAATGCCGATGCCGCGCCGCTCGGCCGCAAGGCGCGTCACCTCGCGGCCATCGACATAGATGCGGCCGGTCGCCGTGAACACCGGATCGAGGAAGCCGCCGATATAGGCGAGCAGCGTCGATTTGCCGGCGCCGCTCGCCCCCATGACGGTCACCACCTCGCTCGGCGCCACTTCGAGATCGAGCGGCGGCACGAGGCTTCGCCCGTGGATGGCGATCGCAACGCCGGCAAGGGCGAGGCCGCGCATCACGCCATGCCTTTGCGGCGGCGGTAGATGAGGGCGGGGAGAAGGAGCGCGCCGCTATAGAAGAGGAGCGGCAGGACCGCCTGTAGGAAGGCGTAGAGGCCGACGATACGGCGGTCGCCGCCGCCTGAGAGGGTGACGGCCTCGGTCGTCAGCGTGGCGATGCGGCCGGCCCCGGCGAACACCGTCGGCAGATATTGGCCGACGCTGACCGCGAAACCCACCGCGAGCGCGGTGAGGAGGGGGCGCAGCAGCATCGGCAGCTTGACGCGGAAGAAGACGCGCCACGGCCCGGCGCCGAGCCCGGCGGCGATGCGGGCAAAGCGCGGATCGAGGCTGCGCCAGGGATCGGCGAGGGAGAGGAAGACATAGGGGAGAACGAAGAGGAGATGCGCCCAGACCGTCGCGACGAAGCTGCCGTCGAGGCCGAGGCGCACGAGGATCACCTGCGCGCCGAAGAGGAAGGCGATCTGCGGCACGAGAAGCGGGAGATAGAGCAGCCAGAGCGCCCGGTTGCCGGCCGGGCGGCCGCGGCGCTGTTCGTTTTCGAGGCAGAGCAGGGCGAGCGCCAGCGCGAGGAGGGCGGCGGCGGCGGCGATCGCCGCCGTCGCCGCGGCGGGTGGCAGCACGGCGTCGGCATGCCGCGCCCAGTTTCGGAAGCTCCAATGCGCCGGCAGGAATTCGGGAAAGCGCCAGGATGCGGCGAGCGACCACACCGCCATGCCGGCGAGCGAGAGCAGTCCCGCGGCGAGCGCAAGCCCGCCGAGGCCGGCGCCGATGAGCGCCGCCCCGCGCGCCGCGCCGCGGCGTCCGCCCCGCTCGATCCAGAGCCGGCCCAGCCCGGCGACGACGCGCTCGGCGAGGCGCCATGACGCGATCGCGAGGACGACCAGGACCAATTGCAGGCTCGCCGCGGCCGCCGCGGGGAAATAGAGCCGCAAATCGTAATCGGCGAACCAGCGGGCGGCGAGCACCGGCAGCGTCGGCGGGTCGCTGGGGCCCAGCACCAGCCCGACCTCGACGACCGAGAGCGAGAAGGCGAGCACCGCATAGACCGGCAGGCGGATCTGCGGATAGACCTGCGGCAAGACAATCTTGAGCCAGGCGACGGGGCGGCTGTAGCCCATCGACCGCGCCGCGGCGAGAGAGGGAGCGACCGGCACCTGGCCGGCGGCGCCGGCGATCATCAGCACGAGATAGGGGACCTCCTTGAGGAGGAGGCCGGCGATGAAGGCGAGGCCGAGCGGGTCCTCTATGGTGACGAGGGCCGGCGGCTCGTGCCAGCCGGTGAGCCAGGGCGAAAGCAGACGCACGATCCAGCCGCTCGGCGCCAGGAGGAAGGCGAAGCCGATCGCGGCCGCGGCATGGGGCGCCGCGAGAAGCGGCGTCAGGAGCTGCTCCAGGCGATGGAAGCGCGGCCGGCCTTGCGCCAGCGCTGAGATGCCGATGGCGAGGCCGAGCGACAGCAGCGTCGCACCGATTCCGACCGCAAGCGTGAGGCGCAGCGCCGTCGCGAAGCCGGGATAGGCGAAGAGCATCGCCCAGGGCCGGAGCGAGAGATGCATGCCGCCGATCGCCGGAAACCAGCCGAAGGCGGGCAGCAGCGTGCCGCCGAGGCCGGCCGCGATCGGCACGAGGAAGAGGGCGATGGTGACGAGCGGCGCGAGAGCGAGGATCGGCGGGCGCGCCCTCACCTCACCTCTCCGCTCCCGTCTCAATGCACATAGCGCCGCTCCCACTCGGCGATGATCCGCGTCATCCAGGAAGGGTGCGGCTCGAGCAGCGCGGGGCCGAGCTCTTCCGGCTCCGGCATCGCCGGACTCTGCGGCAGCGCGGCGAAGAGCCGCCGGTCGGCCGGGGTCAGTTTCCGGAGATCGAGGACGGTGATGTTGCCCATGCCGCGCACATCCTCGGCGCGGGCCTGCGTCGCCGGCTCCAGCAGGAAGTTGGCGACCACCATCGCCCCTTCCTTGTGCGCCGCGTTGTAGGGAATGGCGACGAAGCTCGTATTGCCGATGGTGCCGCGCTCCATCGTGTAGACGCGCGCCGTCGCCGGCAGCAGCCCGCTCGCGATCGAGACGGCGGCCTCGGCCGGGTTGAAGGAGATCATGAGGTCGATCTCGCCATCATCGAGGAGCTGGCGCTCCGCCGGACCCGAGGCCGGGAACTCGTTGCCCGCGCGCCAGAGCAGCGGCTTCAGCTTGTCGTACCACGCCCAGAGCGGCGCCGTCACGCTGGTGAAATCGGCGTCGGTCGCGGGCTTCTGCAAGAGGGAGGGATCGGGCGCGAGCTCGTAGAGCGCCTCTTTGAGGAAGGTGGCGCCGAGGAAGTTGCGGACGGTGGGGTGGGTGAGCTTCCCCGGATGGCGCCTTGCCCAGTCGAGCATCGCCGGGATCGAGCGCGGCACGTCCTTGGTGCGGGCGCTGTCATAGACATAGACGATCTGCGCCATCCGCCAGGGCGATTCATAGCCTTCGACCGGCACGGTGAAATCGACGAGGGTCGAGGGCTTGCGGACGGTGTCGACGAGGGCGAAATTCGGCAGCGCCGCGGCGAAGGGGCCGTAGAGCAGATGCTGCTCCTTCATCGCGAGGAAATTGGGGCCGTTGATCCAGATGAGATCGACCGAGCCGCCGCTGTCGCGGCCGGCGGCCTTCTCGGCGACGACCCGCGTCACCGCCTCCGCCGTGTCCTTCAGCTTCACATGGTCGAGGGTGACGCCGTAGCGCGCCTTCACCTCTTCGCCGACCCAGGCGATGAAGGCGTTGGTGTGCTCATCGCCCGCCCAGGCGTTCCAATAGACGGTCTGGCCGCGCGCCGCGCCGACGATCTCCGGCCAGGGCCGCGTCTCCGCGGCCCCCGCGGCAGCGGCGAGGGCGACGAGGCAGAGGCAGGCGGCGGCGATGCGGCACAGGACCGCCGGCACGGCAGGCGCGGAGCGGTGAGCGCGGATCATGCCGGGCGCAGGCGCAGCTTCGCCTGCCGCTTGGCCGCCGGATGGCGCAGCGCCGCTGCGAGGGCGACGGCCAGCCCGCAAGCGAGGACGATCGAGGCCGGGCGCAGCATGGTGACATCGGCGGAGAGGATGAGCATCGGGTCGACGCCGAGGGCGAGGCGGAAATAGGCCGCCTCGCCGAGCGCGGTGAGCGCCGCGGCCGCCGGCGCCAGCAGCGCCACCGCCCAAAGCGGGACGCGGCGGTCGCGGCGGCGCCACAGGACCGCCCGGTATCCCATCAGCCAGACGAAGAAGCCGGCGATGAAGGTCGGCTCATAGACGTCGAGCTTCGCTTGCAGGAAATAGTGGATGATGCCGAGGACGCCGATGAAATAGACGGTCCGGTGCAGGCGCTGCCAGCGGCGGCCGCCGAGGCGGCGCACCATGCCGTCGGTCGAGGTCAGGGCGAGGGCGGCGACGCCGAGAAGGGCGACGAAGCCGATCGTCAGATAGAAGCGGAGCGCGATCTCGCTGGCCACCGTCGCCAGGTCGAAAGCCTCGTCGGCGACATAGAGCAGGAGATGCGCCATGCCGTAGCAGAAGGCGGCGACGCCGATCATCCGCCGCACCAGGATGAGGCGCGGCCAATGCAGGATCTGCCGCGCCGGCGTGACGGCGAGGGCGATGAGGAGAAAGCGCACCATCCAGAGGCCGCATTGATGGATCGCCTCGTTGAGCGGCCGCGGCCCGAGCCAGCGCATCGCATAGGCCGCGGCGATCCAGATGCCGGGTAGGACAAGGAGGGCGAGGACGACGGATTTGAAGGGCGATACGCGGCCGTCATAGTCGAGCCATGGGTACATGCGATTCTCCGTACCCATCATTTACCGGCTCGGCCGGCTGCGGCGCATCACTTCCTCATCACGTTTGGGAGACGCCGGCGCGAGAAGCGCGGCGGCGCTCGCGGGCGCGGGCGAGCACGGGTCCCAGCCTCTCGGCATGGAAGGCATCGCAGCCGATGCAGAGATTCTGGTAGGGCCGGCCGCTCGGCGTCACCGTCCTCGAGCGTTCGAGAAAGCGCTCGACGCTCCAGCCGTCGGCGATGCCCATGCGCTCGGGATGGCCCATCGAAATGGCTTCGTAGGCGGGCTCGCCGACCAGCGAGTCCAGAATGTCGATAAGGTTCTCCTCGATGAGGTTGCCGATCGGGAGCTTCGTCTTGAGGCAGCAGGGATAGACGTCGCCGTTCGGCTCGATCGAGACTTCCGAGCCGCTGTAGCGGTGCTGAAGGAATCCGAGCCCGCCCGACCAGCGGTTGCAGAAATTGTCGGCGAGCGTCGCCGTCGACAGGTCGTTCGCCCAGGCGCGGCCGCGCGGCCACAGCTTGCCGATCCAGGAATCGGGCGTGGCGCCGAAGAAGCTGAAGAGCGGCCCCTCCTCCTCGTGCCACTTCCGCAGCGTGTGCGAGAGGCCGGAGCGCTTCATGCCGGCGCGCTCGAAGAGCCGCGTCAGCCCCTCGCGGAACGCCGCCTGCTTCGCCTCGCCTTCGAGCCCGACATGGAAATCGTCGACCCCGGCGACCGAGATCATCCAGACCCCGCGCTGCAGCAGCGCGTCGATGACGGCTTCAGTCACGAGATCGCCGGTCGTCTGCACCACGATCTTGACGCCGCCCTGGCCGCGGTAGCGCGCGGCGAGGCGCTCGATGACGGGATAGGTCACGCGCTCGCGCACTGGCTCGATCAGCGATTCGCCGCCCGAGAGGATGACGCGCCCGACCTTCTCGGGGAGGCTGCCATCGGCGGCGGGCGCCTCGAGATCGCGGTAGGTCATGCGCTCGGGGAAATGGTCGATGATGCGCGGGAAGTTGGCGGCGGCCTCGCGCAGCACCTCCTCGAGGGCGCCGCGCGCATAGGGGCGGAAGCGCGCCTCGTAGCAGTGCTTGCAGCGCCGGTGGCATGCCCAGCACATGACATAGTAGATCGATTCCATCGCCGTGCGGCGCCGCTTCAGAGAGGCGAACGGTTGACGGCGACGACGCGCCAGGGGTGGCCGTGGCCCGGGCCGCGATGGCGCTCGATCTGGGTCAGCGAGCAATTGTCGATGGTGAAGGCGAGCGCCGTCTCGGGCGAAAGGTCGAGCGCCTCGGCGAGGGCGGCGCGGATCGTCCCGCCATGGGCGACGGCGATGATGTCGCGCCCGGCATGCTGCTCGTCGAGCCGGCGGATCGCGGGCCGCACGCGGTCGAGGAGGTCGAGGAAGCTCTCGCCGCCTTCCGGCGCCATCGCCACCGGCGCCAGCCAGAAGCGGTGATAAGCCTCGCCGAGGAGCGTCGGCAGGTCGCTGTATTTCTTGCCGTGCCAGGCGCCGAAATTCTGCTCGGCGAGGTCGGGCTCGACGATGACGCCGGGGCCCGGAATGGCGGCGGGACCGGGCAGACCGGCGCCGATGATCGCCGCCGCCGTCTGGTGCGTGCGCTGCAGATTGCTCGTCACCCACACCGCGTCCTTCGGCAGCTTCGCCGCAAGTCCGGCGAAGACGGCGCGGTTCGTGCAGTCGCAGGGGAGGTCGGTCTGGCCGTAGACCCGGCCCTCATTGACGGTCACCGGAGCATGGCGGACCCACCACCAGCGGGTCGGTTCGGTCATGCCACGGCCGTCAGAAGCATCGCCATCTCTCCCACTTGCTGGGCGGCGCCCAAAACGTCGCCGGTGTAGCCGCCGATCTGCCGCCGCGCAAGAACCGAGAGACCGGCGGTGAGCGCGGCGACGACGGCGAGGGCGATGACCGCCCGGCCGAATCCGAGGCAGAGAATGGCGGTGAAGATGCCGATGCCGAGGCACCATAGCGACGCCACGTCGTCGGGCTGGCCGGCACTCGCCCCGAGGCCGTCGCTGCGGGCCGGCTCGAGGAAGCGCATCATGATCGGCAGGGCGCCGCGCGAGACGCTATGGGCGGCGATAAGCGCGGGCCCCGCCCCGCCCGCGGCTGCCGCAAGCCCGGCGATCGCGGTGGCGCGCAGGCCAAGGCTGAAGACGAGGGCGATGATGCCGAAGGCGCCGCTGCGGCTGTCGCGCATGATCGCCAGCTTCGTCACCCGGTCCTCGCCGCCGCCGAAGCCGTCCGCCGTGTCGGCGAGCCCGTCTTCGTGGAGCGCCCCGGTCACCGCCACCATCGTCAGCAGCGCGAGCAGCGCCGAGACCGCCACCGGCAGCCCCAGCGCCGAGGCGACCGCGAGGGCCGCCCACCCCAAGGCGCCGATGCCGGCGCCGACGATGGGGAAGGCACGCATCGAGCGGGCGAGCAGCCCCGTCGTCGGCGGCGCGATGCGGTCGAGCGGCAGCCGCGTCAGGAAGCGCGCCGCGGCGATGACGTCGTCGCCCCAGGCGCGAAGCGGCGCCATGACTCGGTCGGCAGGGGGCATCGCCTCGAACATGCGCCGCAGCTTAGCGGAAGGCGCTGCGCCGCTCTACCACTTAAGCCTGGTCTCCGTTAGACGAGGCCGAGGCGCCGGCCTGCCGACGCTCGTCAGCGCCACAAGGTCAGAGCGCGTTCTGAACCGCCTGGCCGGTGTCCTGGATGTCCTGTCCGGCGCCCTCGACGGTGTGGCAGGCGCTGAGCGCCGCGCCGGCGCTGCCCAGCAGGAGCAGCATGAGCAAGATCTTTGTTATTCCCGCACGCATTCCCGTATCTCCATCAGGTGATCCTCTTTTCCCAACGACCCGTTCGCCGCCGATGTTCCCATCGGCGGCGCCTGTCGGGACATGCGCGCCGTCTCAGAACTTGTAGGCGATGTTGAAGTCGATGGTGAATTGCGAGCGGGTTTCGGTGATGGGGCTCGCCGCCGCGCTGCCGAGCAGCCGCTCATAGGCGGCATCGCCGAGCAGCAGCCAATGCTTGTCGAGGAAATAGACAGCGGTGGCGCCGAGCCCGGTGCTCTTGAGGCCGCCATCGGCGGAGAAGCGCGGCAGCCCCGAGGCCGCCGCCTGGGCGTCGTCGACGCCGAAATAGGAGCGCATGTAGCGGCTGTCGGCGAAGGTCACCGTGGGTCCGAGAAAGAGAAAGCCGCCCTTCAAGATCGGCAGCGGGACATAGGCGCCGAGATCGCCGATCAGCCCCTCATGCCCGCCCAGCCCCTTGCGGAGGTCGGCGGTGAGCACGAAGGGCAAGAGGAAATATTGCGCGAAGAGCTTCGGTTCGGGCGCCGCGCCGATATTGCCGAGCCCCTTCAGATGCGGATCGTCGTGCTGGTCGCGGCCGAGATCGTAGGAGATGGCGATGCCGGCGCGATAGCCCGGGCCATGCAGGAGGTTGACGCCGATCCCCTCGCCATCCGAGGCGAAGGCGAGGTCGCGGTAGCGGATATCGGCGATGAAGCTCGGTTCCCCCTGATAGCGCCGCGCGCCTTCGTAATCGGGCCTCAGCATGGCCCCGGCGCCGAGGGTGATGCGCCATTCGGGGAGCGGCCCCGCCAAGGGGGCCAGCACCTCGCCCGTCGAATATTGCCAATCGGCGAGCGGCAGCGGCGTCTGCGCCGCCGCGGGCGCGGCAAGGGCGGCGAAGGCGGCCGCCGCGCCCGCCGCCGCGAGAACGGAACGGATGAAGGTGAGCACGCGCGCCTCGGGGGAGAAAGGGGTCGATCGGATCACGCAGGGAGAACGGTTTCCTGGCAAGGCTACGTCGAGTTGAGCCTTCCGCCAACGCGTATGGCGCGGCGTCGTTCCGCGGGCGCGGGTTTTCTCGGTTCCGGCCGGGATTGCGGGCGGCGCGGCGATGCGGGCTATTACCCCGGTTGAGCTCTTCCGCGCCGGGAATGCTTCAAGCGCGCGCCTCTCCCAGGTAAGACCGGACGATGTTGATATCTATGACGTAAACGGTATCCAGTGGGTCAGGGGCAGAATAGGCGGTGTGTCCACCTATGAGTCCATAACTCCGACCCTTAACGGCCGGTGGTGGCGGTTGCCCAAAGGCAGCAACTATGATGATCGGCTGTTGTTGTTGGCTAACGACGAAGATGATCATTGGGCATGGCAGCCATCCAAGGACATGCCTTTGGCGGATTACCGAGCCGCACTATCTGGTAGTGGGTCAGTTTGATTGTATCAGTCAACCGATTAGCCGTTCGGCGAGGTTCGCCGCATGACGCGCCACGTACTCGTCGATCATCTCGACGACATCCATCATGGACCACAGCCGCTTCTCAATACCAGCAGCCATCGCCGGGGTGACGCGAAGGGTCTGATGGATGCGAACGAAGTTGTAATGGACGAAGTAGATGGCGAGTGCGTGAACGTGGTTCTCGATCTTCTTTGAGAAGCCGTTCGTCAGGCGCATGCAACTATCCGGCGGGTGCCGACCGAACGCTGCTCTGGCGGCGGGGGGGCGCGCCTCCCCCGCCCGATGGCACCGGCGGCCAAGGCCCCTTCGGAGGCGCCCCCGGAGACGCCGCTCCCGCGGAAGCGACGGCCGGAACCGCTGACGCAGGCGTTGGAGGCCAGAGCAGCGCCGATAATATGGCGCGCGCGGGCGACGCGGGCAAGTCCGCGCCCTCCGGCATCATGGTGATGCCGCCCGCAACGCGCGCCGGCGCGCGAATTCACTTGGCGCCGTTCGGGCGATCGGGGAAATTGCCGGCGACCGTCCGCCCGACTGCCTCCTAAGGAACGCGACATGGCCACCGGCGATGCTGCCGCCACGCTCGATGAAATGCGCGCCCTGCTGCGCGAGCTGCCGGGACCCGATCTCGAAGCCGGCACGGCGGCGGCGGCGCGCGAGGCGCAGCTGACGAAGCCCGCCGGCGCGCTCGGCCGCCTCGAAGAGCTGAGCCAGTGGCTGGCGACCTGGCAGGGCAAGCACCCGCCCGTCCTGCGCCATCCGCGCACCGCGGTCTTCGCCGCCAATCACGGCGTCGCCCGGCGCGGCGTCTCGGCCTATCCCGCCGAGGTCACGGCGCAGATGGTGGCGAATTTCGTCGCCGGCGGCGCCGCCGTCAACCAACTCTGCCGTAGCGTCGATGCCGATCTGCGCGTCTACGAGATGGCGCTCGACCAGCCGACGCGCGACCTCGCCGAGACGGCGGCCATGGACGAGGAGGAATGCGCCAAGGCCATGGCCTACGGCATGATGGCGGTCGAGCCCGGCATCGATATTATCGCCTTGGGCGAGATGGGCATCGCCAACACGACTTCGGCGGCGGCGCTCTGCTGCGCCCTCTTCGGCGGCAGCGCCGCCGAATGGGTGGGGCCCGGCACCGGCGTCGCCGGCGCGACCTTGCAGCGCAAGATCGCCGTCGTCGACGCAGCCATGGCGCTGCACCGGCCCGCCGGGGGCGACGCCTTCGAGATGCTGCGCCGGGTGGGCGGCCTCGAACTGGCGGCGATCGCCGGCGCCGTCATGGCGGCCCGCATCGGCCGCGTCCCCGTCATCCTCGACGGCTTCGCCGCGACAGCGGCCGCCGCCGTGCTCTTCGCCGCCGACCCGCGCGCCCTCGACCATTGCCTCGTCGCCCACCGCTCGGCCGAGCCCGGCCATGCCCGCCTCCTCGCGCGCATCGGCAAGGCGCCGCTCCTCGACCTCGGCATGCGCCTCGGCGAGGCCTCGGGCGCCACTCTCGCCCTCGCCATCCTCAAGGCCGCCGTCGCCTGCCACACCGGCATGGCGACCTTCGCCGAGGCGCAGGTCAGCACCCGAAGCGATTAGGTCCTCCTCTCCCCGCTTGCGGGGAGAGGATCGAGGTGAGGGGCTCGCGCCGCCGGCTCATCCTCGCCCGCTAGCGTCTGTTGACGCAGCCCCTCACCCTTCCTCTCTCCGCAAGCGGGGAGAGGGGCTTGTCGGATGCCTTCACCCGATTGCCCTCTCAACCTAAAGGCTGACTCGGGATGGTGGCGCGGCTATCGATGTTCCTGATTAGTTCTGCTCTTTGTCAGCGTTCGTCCGTTGGCTCGGCTGGCCACAAGATATGGTGAGCGTCGCCTGTTAATCACCTGTTATAAACAGGACCGCCATCCAGATTTTGTGGACCCTCTCTCCGCCTCATTCGCCGACATGGAGGAGGGCGCCGCGCCGCCGGGCGCTGCGGAAGGACCAGAGGAAGGCGACGGCGCCGAGCGCGATGTAGAGGAGATTGAGCGCGACCGCGGCGGCGAAATGGTCGAGGCGGAAGACATGCGCGAACATGAGGGCGCGCATGCCTTCGAAGACATGCGCCGAAGGCAGCGCCGCCGAGACGTATTGCAGCCATCCGGGCAGGATCGCCACCGGATAGTAGACGGCGCTCACCGGCGCCAGGATGAAGATGGCGAGCCAGGCGATGGTCTCGGCGCCCATGCCGTGGCGCAGGATGAGGGCGGTGATGATGAGCCCCAGCGCCCAGCCCATGACGAGGAGGTTGACGAAGAAGGCGATGAGCGGCAGGCCGAGGCCGAAGATCGAGTAATGGTAGAGCGGAATGGCGAGGAGCATCGCCGGGACGACGCCGATGATGACGCGAATGAGGCTCATCGCCAGCAGCGAGAGAACCCATTCATAGGGGCGCAGCGGGCTGACGAAGAGGTGGCCGAGATTGCGCGCCCACATCTCTTCCAGGAACGACATCGAGACGCCGAGCTGGCCGCGGAACATGACGTCCCAGAGGAGGACGGCGGCGAGCAGCACCCCGAAGGCGCTCGCCACCCAGGAGGAGTTGGTCCGCAGGAACTGGCTCATGAAGCCCCAGAGGATCATCTGGATGGTCGGCCAGTAGATGAGTTCGAGGACGCGCGGCCAGGAGCTGCGGAGGAGATAGAGATAGCGGAGCAGCATGGCGGCGACGCGGCCCGGCGAGAAGCCGCCGCCCGTGTCATGGGCGATGCCGCCGAGCCAGCCGCCCTCCGCGTCCTCCGTCACGCGCCCCTCACCGCGGCTCGACGAATTCGCTCTCGCGCCGGCCGCGGGCGATGTCGAGGAAGACCTCTTCGAGATTGGCGCGCCCATAGCGGTCGATGAGCTGCTGCGGCGAGCCGCGGTCGACGATCTTGCCGCGGCGCAGCATCATCACCTCCGAGCACAGCCGCTCGACCTCGCCCATATTGTGCGAGGCGAGGAGGATGGTGGCGCCGGTGCGGGTGCGCCAGCGCTCGAGATAGCCGCGCACCCAGTCGCCGGTGTCGGGGTCGAGCGAGGCCGTGGGCTCGTCGAGCAGCAGGACCTCGGGATCGTTGAGAAGAGCCTTGGCGAGGGCGACGCGCGTCTTCTGCCCGGCGGAGAGGTTGCCGGTCGGCTCAGCGAGGAAGTCGGCGATCTGGAGATCGCGGGCGAGGGCGGCGATCCGCCTCGCGCGGTCCTTCAGCCCGTAAAGCCTGCCGTAGATTTCGAGGTTCTGCCGCACGCTGAGGCGATGCGGCAGGTCGAGATAGGGCGAGGAGAAATTCATGCGCGCCAGCACGCGGTGGCGGTGGCGCAGCATGTCCTCGCCGAGGATTTCGACGCTTCCCGCATCGGGCAGCAGGAGGCCGAGCAGCATCGACAGCGTCGTCGTCTTGCCGGCGCCGTTGCCGCCGAGCAGCGCCGCCGTGGTTCCGGCGGCGACGGCGAAATCGACATGATCGACGGCGAGCGTGGCCTTGAAGCGCTTGGTGAGGCCGCGGACGAGGATGGCTGGCTTGGTCACGGCGGGAATATGGCGCAAAAGCCTCTATGCGGCCAGCCGGCGCGGGCTGGGCCGTTCCCGCGCGCCGCGGATGCGGCAAATCGGCGCGGCTGTTACCATCTATGGGCCATGGCGCGCTTTTTCGACTACGGGACCCAGGGCTACGGGACGCAAGGCGAAGCCGATGTCGGGCCGGCCGGCGTCAGTCTCCGCCTTCTCGATTCGATCCGCTGGGTCGCGATCTTCGGCCAGGCGGCGAGCCTCCTCGTCTCGCATTACGCCCTGGGCTTCCGCCTGCCGCTGGCGCCGGCGCTCGGCGTCGTTGGCGCCTCGGCGCTCGTCAATATCGCCAATGGCGCGCTGCGGCGGACGACGCATCGCCTCGGCGAAGGCGGCGCCGCGCTCTATCTCGGCTACGACATCCTGCAGCTCGGCCTCCTGCTGTTCCTCACGGGCGGCCTCGAGAACCCCTTCGCCATGCTGATGGTGGCGCCGGTCACCGTCGCCGCCACCATCCTCTCGCGGCAGAGCGTCATCGGCCTCTCGGCGCTCGCCATCTGCGCTGTCACCGTCCTCGCCTTCACCCATTGGCCGCTGCCCTGGCGCGGCGCCCCGCCGGTGCCGCCGCCCGTCTATGTCTTCGGCATCTGGGCGGCGCTCGTCCTCTCGACCGTCTTCATCGCCGCCTATGCCGGCAGCGTCGCGCGCGAGGCGCGGCGGATGCGCGAGGCCTTCGCCGCGACGCAGCTCGCCCTCGCCCGCGAGCAGCGCATCTCCGCCGTGGGCGCGCTCGCGGCGGCGGCGGCGCACGAGCTCGGCAGCCCGCTCGGCACGATCGCCGTCATCGCCAAGGAGCTGGTGCGCGAGCTGCCGGCGGACAGCCCCCATGCCGAGGATGCGGCGCTGCTCTTGAGCCAGAGCGAGCGCTGCCGCCACATCCTCGCCGAGCTGGCGCAGCGGCCCGAGCCGCAGGATGCCTCGCCCTATGACCGGCTGCCGATCTCGGCCCTCGTCGAGGCGGCGGGGGCGCCCTACCGGGCGACCGGCATCCGCGTCATCTATGCGACGACCACCAGCACCGGCGGCGAGCCGCAGGTGGCGCGCAGCCCCGAGATCATGCACGGCCTCGGCAACCTCATCCAGAACGCCATCCAATTCGCGCGGCGCGAGGTGAGCGTCACCACGGCCTGGGACCGGTCCGGCGTCGCCGTCGAGGTCGCCGATGACGGTCCCGGCTTCCCGCCCGGCCTCCTGCCGCGCCTCGGCCAGCCCTATATTTCGGGGAGGGGCGGCGAGGCGCAGCATATGGGTCTCGGCATCTTCATCGCTCAGACTCTGCTCGAGCGGACCGGAGCGCGGCTCGATTTCGCGAATCTGGCCGAGGGCGGCGCGCATGTCGCCGTCCATTGGCCGCGGTCCGCTCTCGAACCCGCCGAGTCAAGCCAATCAAGGAAAGAGGCAGTCACATGACCGATACCATTGCCGCGCGGCGCGAGGCGCCGGGGGCCGCAGCGAGAGACGGCGCGATCTCGCTCGAAGGGCGCTCGGAAGCCGATCGCCGCCTCCTCATCGTCGATGACGACGCGCCGCTCTGCCAGCGCCTCGCCCGCGCCATGGAGAAGCGCGGCTTTTCCGTCGAGACGGCGGAAAGCGTCGGCTCCGGCGTCGATGCGGCGCAGCGGCGGCCGCCCGCCTTCGCCGTCGTCGATCTGCGCCTCGCCGATGGCAGCGGCCTCGAAGTCGTGAGCGCGCTGCGGCAGGCGCGGCCGGGCGTGCGCATCGTCATGCTGACGGGCTACGGCAACATCGCGACGGCGGTGGCGGCGGTGAAGGCGGGGGCGGTCGACTACCTGCCGAAGCCCGCCGACGCCGATGCCGTCGAGCGCGCGCTCCTCGCCGGCGACAGCGCCCTGCCGCCGCCGCCCGCCGACCCGATGTCGGCCGACCGCGTCCGCTGGGAGCATATCCAGCGCGTCTTCGAGCAATGCGAGCGCAACGTCTCCGAGACGGCGCGGCGCCTCAAGATGCACCGCCGCACCTTGCAGCGCATGCTGAGCAAGCACGCGCCGCGAAGCTGAAGGCGCGGTTCGGGCGGGTCGCGGCGGCTTTCGCGCAAGCTCCCGTCCGGGACGCGATCATGGGGAGTGCGGCGTGAAGATCCTCCTCGTCGAAGACGACGGCGAAACCGCCGAATATGTCAGCCAGGGGCTCGCCGAGGGGCCACACGGTCGCCACCGCTGCCGACGGCCGCGACGGCATGTGCAAGGCGGCGGGCGAGGAGTGGGACCTCTTGATCGTCGACCGCATGCTGCCGAAGCTCGACGGCCTGACCCTGGTGAAAGCGATCCGCGCCGGCGGCATCTCGATTCCGGTCCTGTTCCTGACGACGATGAGCGGGATCGATGACCGGGTGAGCGGGCTCAATGCCGGGGGCGACGACTACCTCGTCAAGCCTTTCGCCTTCGCCGAGCTGGCGGCGCGTGTCGCCGCGCTCGGCCGCCGGCCGCGCGATGCGGCAGTCGAGACCGTGCTCCGTGTCGCGGACCTCGAAATGGATCTGCTGGCGCGCAAGGTGCGGCGGGCCGGCCGGGACATCGATCTTCAGCCGCGCGAATTCCGCCTTCTCGAATACCTGATGAAGCATGCGGGACGCGTCGTGACGCGCACCATGCTGCTGGAGCAGGTCTGGGAGTTCCATTTCGACCCGCATACCAACGTCGTCGAGACGCATATCAGCCGCTTGCGCGGCAAGGTCGACCGGGGTTTTGCGGTCGAGCTCATCCACACCGTCCGCGGCGCCGGATACCGCATCCGTGCGCCTGCCTAGGCTGCTCAAGACCTCGAGCTTCCGCCTGACGGTGCTCTATTCCGGGCTGTTCGGCCTCTCGGTCCTGATCCTGTTTGTCATTATCTATCTTTCGACCGCCGGCTACATGTCCCGTCAGTTCGACGAGGCGGTGAACGCCGAGCTCGCCGAGCTGCGGAGCGAGGCGGAAGGCGGCGGGCTGAGCGGGCTGGCCGCGGCGGTGAAGGAGCGTGTCGCGCGCGCTTCCACGGGCAGCTACTACCTGCTTCGCGATGCGAGCGGCCGCATTCTCGCCGGCAACCTGTCAGGTGTGCCGCCCGTGATCGGCTTCTTCAGCGATCCGCAAGCGACCGAGGGCGATGGCGCGGGCGAGCCTCATGGCCTGCGTGGCCGCGGCATCCGCGTCGCCGGTGGCGCCGATCTCATCGTCGCTCGCGACAGCTTCCAGCTCGAGGAAATGCGAGAGCTCATCGCCCGGGCCTTTCTGTGGAGCGGCCTCACGACCGTCGTCCTCGCCGTCGTCGGCGGCGCCGTCATGAGTGCCGGCTTGCTGCGCCGGGTGGAGACGGTCAGCCGCACCAGCCGCGCCATCATCGACGGCAACCTCGCTCAGCGCGTTCCGCTGCGCGGGGCGGACGACGAGTTCGATCTCCAACGGTCGTCGCCATGACGTTGATGATCCAGAAGAAGATCGTGACTTCCGGAACCTTGTTCAGCATCGTGGCGAGTGTTTCGCGCCTCGTATCGATCATACCGGTCATCCTCTCCTTTCGAGCGTGACAGCCATTCGCCGCCGCCGTCGGAGGAGAGAGTTGCCGGGCCGAGATTTCCGCGGCGTTGCCGCAAGGTTGGGATTTCGTAATCCGGCGATCGGCTTCGGCGGAGTCCCCGCCGGCCGGCGTGTCGATTACCGATCGGTAATGTCTGCGAAAGGTCCCCGTGATCCAGGCCCCCCAGATCAACGGCAGGACAATCTTCCAAGAGACAACGAGGCTCTGAAATGCAGACACCAAAATCGGCAATTCCGGTCGCGCTCGCGACGTTGCTGCTTGCCTCGGCGCCGATCGCCCTCGCGACCTCGGCGCGGGCCGCCGCCGAGCACGAGGCGACGGTCGAGCACGAAAACAAGGTCGAGCTCCAGACCTTCCAGCAGGCGAAAGTGACTCTGGCCGATGCCGTCTCCGCCGCCGAGAAGCACAGCGGCGGCAAGGCGCTCGGCGCCAATTTCGAGGATCGGAACGGAAATCCGGTCTTCCGCGTGAAGACCTTGCAGAACGGCACGGTCTGGGAAGGCGCTGTCGATGCCGTCTCGGGGCAGATCGTCGGCCAAGGAAAGACGACGCCGGAAAGCCGCCTCGACCAAGAGGACAAGGCCGAGATCGCGGCCTTCCAGAAGACCAAGACGCCGCTCACCGAGGCGGTGAAGACGGCCGAGCAGCATGCCGGCGGCAAGGCGCTCGACGCCGAGCTCGAAGCAAGCGGCGGCAAGGCGGTCTACGAGATGGAGGTGGTGAAGAACGGCACGATCCAGAGGGTGACGATCGATCCGGCGAACGGCCAGGTCGTCGCGGCCCGGCCCTCCGCGGGCTCGTCTACGCCGCAGAAATAAGATCGCCCTGCGAGGCGCCGTCGCGGCGGCGCCTCACGTCTGCAGGAATTTCCAATCCGCGTCCCAAAGGGCAAGGCAGGTGAGGGTGCCGCTGGCGAAGGCGCCGGTGTCGATGCCGATGCGGTTGCGCTTGACCTCGGGCAGGTCGGTGATGGTGTGGCCGTGCACGACGACCTTGCCGAATTCGGCGTCCGAGCGCAGGAACTCGTCGCGTATCCACAGCATGTCCTCCGGCGCCTGCGCCGCGAGCGAGACGCCGGGCCGGGCCCCGGCATGGACGAAGAAGTAGTCGCCCTCGCAATGCGAGAGCTTCAAGCGGCGGAGGAAGTCGAGGTGCCGCTGCGGCAGCTTGCGGTGCAGCTCGTCCTGGGCGCGGGCCAGCTCGCGCTCCGAGGTGGGCGGCGCGACGCCATAGCTGCACAGCGTCGCGGCCCCGCCATAGGCGAGCCAGGCGGGCCCGATCTCGAGATCGGTGAGGAAGCGCAGCATGCTGTCCTCGTGATTGCCGAGGAGATGCACCTCCTCGAAGCCGGGCAGCCTTTCGTCGAGCAGGCAATCGATCACCGCGCGCGAGGCATCGCCGCGATCGACGTAATCGCCGAGATAGACGACGACATTGCGCGGCGCCTGCGCTGCATAGGCATCCTCGTGGATCATCTGGCGCAGGGCGCGCAGCAGATCGGCGCGGCCATGAATGTCGCCCACCGCATAGACGCGGCTGCCGGCATCGACGCGGGGGAGGACGGCGGCTTGCCGCGAGCGCTTGCCGAAGAGCTTGCTCAGCATCTGCCTGATATGGGCTGCTCGCGAGCGCTGCGCTATGCGGCCGGAGCGCCCGGCGCGCGCGCCCGCCCCTCCGTCAGCGCGGCCCAGCGCGCCCGCCCGCCATGGTTGTCGAGATAGGAGACGAGGGCGGCGACGACGCGGCGGTCGAAGCGCGTGCCGATCTCGCCGAGGAGCTGCGTCAGCGCGCCGTCGAGATCGCTGCCGGGGCGCCAGGCGCGCGGGCTCGCGATGGCGACGAAGGCGTTCGCCGCGGCGACGATACGGGCGGTGACGGGAATGGCCTCGCCCGCGAGGCCGTGCGGGCCGCTGCCGTCCCAATGCTCCTGCATCAGGCGCAGCGTCTCGATGACCGGCCCGTCGAACTCGATGCCGGCGAGGAAATCCGCCGTCGCCTCGATCGCGGAGCGGATGAGGCGGATTTCGTCCTCCTTGAGGCGCTCGGCCTTGGTCAGCAGCTCGGGCGGTACCAGGATCTTGCCGAAATTCACCAGCATCCCTGCGGTCTCCGCCGCCTCGACGAGCGCCGGATCGAGCGCCATCTCCTCGGCAGTGGCGCGGGCGATGGCAGCGACCCGGACCGACTGGTCGGCGGCGAAGCGGTCGCGCCGGTCGATGGCGGCGCTCATGGCGCGGACGAGCTGCTTCAGCACGCGCTCCCGCCGCTCGCGCTCGCGAAAGAGCGCCGTCACATCCTCTTCGATGACGAGCACGCCGCGCGGGCGGTCGAGCCCGGCGGCGAGAGGCACATGCGCCGTCTGCCGAATGCTCACCCCGTCCGCCTCCTCGATCCGGTCGAGGGCGTTGATGCGGCGGCCCGTGCCGAGCGCCTCCGCGTTGCGCTCGAGATAGCGCGCGGCTGCGGCGGGGCCCAGCACGGCGTCGAGCGTCTTGCCGATGAGGTCGGGCTCGGCGAGGCCGGTGCGGCGCTCGGTCTCGAGATTGGCGAAGCGGTAGCGGCCGAGCTCATCGGCGATGAAGACGGCGTTGGGCTGGCTGTCGGTGACGAGGCGCAGCAGCTCGCTCTGCTGCTCGAAGCGCTTCGCCATGGCGGCAAAGGCGCCGGCGGCGGCGCGGGCGCGGTGCGAGCTTGCCTGGTACCAGACGGCGGCGAGGCCGCCGGCGACGATGATTAGGGCGAGCGCGAAGGCGGAGACGAGGCGGGTGGCGCGGCGGTCGCTTTCGGCGAGGGCGACATCCTGCCTCACCTCGTAGACGAGGGTCCAGGGCGTCCCCGGCACGGCGCGGCCGGTGACGAGGACCGGCGCGCCTTCCGCATCGCGCTTCTCGGCGAAGCCGCCGGGCTCGGCGACCGCGAAGGCGGCGGCGAGATCGGGCGTGTCCTTGGCAAGGCGCCGCTGCAAGGCGGGCGTGCCGTCGGCGAGGGGCGAGAGGAAGGCGATGGCGGCGCCTTCCGGCCGCACCAGCAGCGTCGCCGCGCCGGCCTCGGGCGGGCCCGGCGTGCGCAACAGCGGAAAGAGCGCCGCCGCGACCGGCCGCACGCCGACGACATAACCCACCTGCCGGCTCGCGCCCGCCCCGCCCTCGACGGCGAAGACGGGGGCGAGGAAACCCATGGCGGGGGCGCCGTCGGCGCCGGGAAAGATGTCGAGAAGCGCCGGCTTCCCCGGTGCCGCCGATTGGATCCAGGACGCGAGGCGGCCGTCGAGCGGCGGCATCGCCGGCGTCGCGACGCGCGGGCGCCTGTCGGCATCGAGCACGGCCAATCCGGCCACGGCAAGGGGCTGGATGTTGGCGGCGACGGCGGGCGCCCGCGCCGGCGCGCCGAAGCCGCTGCGCTCCGCCGTGACGATGAGGAGGTTGCGCAGATAGGATTCCTGCGCCGCGGCGTCGGTCACTTGCGCGGCATCGCCGCCGGCGGCGGCGAGCTCGCTCAGATAGAGCTGGACCGAGGTGTTCTCGGCGAGGCCGGCGAGCTCGGCGGATTGCCGGTCGAGCCAGTCGCGGATCGCGGCGACGCGGCCCTCGGCGAGGATGCCGAGGCGAATCTGCCAGGCTTCGAGGTCGCGCGCCCGCTCCTCGGCGATGACGCGCCAGGCGAGGGTGACGGCGAGGGCGAGAAGCAGGGCGAGAAGGGCGCCGGCGAGGATGAAGGGCCGCTTGCCGGGTGCGTGCCAGGACGGGCTCAGCGATATCTCGGATGTGCGCAAGCCTTGCTCCCGATCGTCGGCATGCATCCCGCATCGCGGGTGCCCGGCATGCCCGCGCGACCCCACCATCGCGCAGCACTCGTTGCGTGATGGTTAATATTCTACCACAGGAGGCGAGGCGGCTCGGTCTCAGATGTCGCGCCGCCCGCGGCCGAGCAAGGGGACCACGCCGACATTCCAATTGCCGCCGGTCGCGGCGCAGCACCTATAGGCGGCGGAAGTGTCGGAGAAGACGGTCGTCGCCGCGGCGGGCGCGGCGCCGGCCGCGAGCAGGAGCGCCAGCAGCGCGCCGAAAGGCAGGGAACGGCTGGTCCGATGCGGCACTGGCCCTCCGGAAACGCGAGATGGGCACTTTCAGAGCCACCTATGCGCGTTTCCCGCCGGGGTCCATTGCCATCTCGAGGGAGGGCCATCGCCCGAAGGGGGGCGGGGCCGGGCGCGTTTCACCTTGCATTTACCATTCCGTAAGCCGTGCGCCGCAACTATCGCGCACATGGTGGCACGCGGCAGAGCAAGGGCGGTTTCGGTGGCGGCCCGCCGAGCGGAAGAGGCGAAGGGCGGCCAGGAGCTGCTGCTCGTCGAGCATCTCGACCGCCTCCTCCGCTTTCGCGGCGGAAGGCGCGCCATCCACATCCACCTTTCGCGCCTGCGCCCCTATTACCGCAGCAGCCAGCACATCCGCATCGCGGTCAACACCTTTGAGTTTCTGGTGAAGCAGCTCGAAGGCCAGATCTTCATCCTCAGCAACGCCGACCTCGTCTTCATCTGCAAGGGCGGCGAGATCGCCGCCATCGACGAGGCGGTGATGCGGCTGCGTCACCTCTTCAACGAGGATCCGCTGACGCAGAACCTCGACATCGAGGAGGAGAGCCGCTTCTGCACCTGGTACGATCTCGAATACGAGTATGACGAGTTCGTCGCGGTCGCGCGGCAGCTCCTCGCAGAGGAGGAGCGGCGGAGCCGCCGCCTCGCCGCGATCACCCGGGCCGAGGCGGCGAAGAAGCCGGCGCTGCCGCCGCTGAGCCCGGGCCGCCTCGCCGAGCTCGTCGACATGCTGATGCGCGCCGATCTCTCGAATATGATGCGCCGCCAGGCCGTCTGCTCGCTCTATCGCGACGAGACGCCGAAGCCGATGTTCCGCGAGCTCTACATCTCGATCGACGAGCTGCGCGAGGCGGTGATGCCCGATTACGACGTGGCGCGCGACCGCTGGCTCTTCCAGCACCTCACCCAGACGCTCGACAACAGGATGCTGCAGCTCCTGCGCCAGAACGACGATCGCGCGCTCGATGGCGGCTACAGCGTCAACCTCAACGTCGCGACGCTGCTCTCCGACCGCTTTCTCGCCTTCGATTCGAGCCTCCGCGCGGCGACGCGCGGCACGATCATCTTCGAGCTGCAGATGATCGACATCTTCGCCGATCTGCCCGCCTATCTCTTCGTCCGCGATTTCGTCAAGGAGCGCGGCTACCGCATCTGCCTCGACGGCGCGACCGACCTCACCGTGCCGCATATCGATCGCGAGCAGCTCGGCCTCGACCTCGTCAAGATCATCTGGCGTCCGGAGATGATCGGCAGCGGCAGCGCCAAGCGCCTCAAGGCGCTGCATGCGCAAATCGCCGAGATCGGCCGCTCGCGCACCATTCTCTGCCGCTGCACCACGGAGGAGGCGGTGCGGGTCGGCCAGGAGCTCGGCATCAGCCTCTTCCAGGGCCGCTATGTCGATCAGCTCTTGAATGCCGCCGGCGTCAGCAGCGGCATGCAGAAGCTGCGCGCCGCGGCGCGGCTGCCGCGGCGGCGATGATCCCGGCGCCGGCGCGGCGGTTTTGCTTGCTCCGGGCGGGAAAGCTCCCTAAACCCGTGCGAGCGCAACCGCCTGTCCGCCCATGAAGGCCGACGCCACGCACCCGTTTCACGACATCGACCGCCTCAAAGGCGCGCGCATCCTCTGCGCGGGCGATCTCATGCTCGACCATTACGTCTACGGCCAGGTCGAGCGCGTCTCGCCCGAGGCGCCGATTCCGGTCCTGCGGGTCGAGCGCGAGACGCGGACATTGGGCGGCGCCGGCAACGTGCTGCGCAACCTCGCCGCCCTCGGCGCATCCGGCTCTCTCGTCTCGGTGGTCGGCGACGACGCCGCGGGACGCGAAGTCAACCGCCTCGTCGCGGCGCTGGGCGAGACCGAATCGCATCTCCTCGTCGAAAAGGGCCGGCAGAGCACGGTGAAGACGCGCTACATCGCCGCCAACCAGCAGATGCTGCGCGCCGATCGCGAGACCGTCGCCCCGCTCGGCGCTTATGTGCGCGCCGACCTCGTGCGCCTTGTCGAGCAGGCGCTGCCGAGCCACGCCGTCCTCGTCCTCTCCGACTATGCCAAGGGCGTTCTCGGCGACGGAGTCGCGCCGGCGCTCATCGCCGCCGCGCGTCGCGCTGGCAAGCCGGTCATCGTCGACCCCAAGGGAACGGATTACGCCCCCTATCGCGGCGCCAGCCTGTTGAAGCCCAATCGGCGCGAGCTCGCCCTGGCAACGCGGCTCCCCGTCGGCAGCGAGGCGGAGATCATCGCCGCGGCGCAGAGCCTCATCGCCGCCTGCGAGTTCGGCGCCGTGCTCGTGTCGCTGTCGCAGGAGGGCATGATCCTCGTCGAGGCCGAGGGCGGCGTCCACAAGCTCGCCGCCGCGGCGCGCGAGGTCTATGACGTCTCGGGCGCCGGCGACACTGCGATCGCGGCGCTCGCCGCTGCGCTCGCCTGCGGCATGAGCCGGCTCGAAGCGGCCCACCTCGCCAATGTCGCGGCCGGCGTCGTCGTGGGCAAGATCGGCACCGCCGTCGCTCATGCCGGCGAGATCGCCGAGGTGCTGGCCCATGGCGCCGATGCGCTGGCCGGCAAGGTCCAGCCGCTCGCCGGCGCGCTCGAGCAGGTCGAGCGCTGGCGCCATCGCGGCCTCAAGATCGGCTTCACCAATGGCTGCTTCGACCTCCTCCATCCCGGCCATGTCTCGCTGCTGGAGCAGTCGCGCGAAACCTGCGACCGCCTCGTCGTCGGGCTCAACAGCGATGCCTCGGTGCGGCGCCTCAAGGGCGAGGGGCGGCCGGTCCAGGGCGAGGCGGCGCGGGCCGCCGTGCTCGCCTCCCTTGCCTCGGTCGATCTCGTCGTCGTCTTTCCCGAGGACACGCCGGCGGCGCTCATCGCCGCCCTCCGGCCCGATGTTCTCGTCAAAGGCGCGGATTACCGGATCGAGGAGGTGGTCGGCGCCGATCTCGTCCGATCCTGGGGCGGCAAGGTCATTCTCGCCGCGCTGGCGCCCGGCCATTCGACGACGGCGACGATCCGCAAAATCGGCGCGCGCTGAGCCGGTCCTGCGGCCGGCGCCGATCAGGCCGCCTTGGCCGCGGCGATGCGGCGGAGGATGAGCGCGTCGAGCGCGCTCTGGATGCGGCGGAACGCCGCGGGCTTATAGGGGTAGAGCTCCACGGGATCGAGATCGTGGACGATCATGCCGGTCTCGATCTCGAAGACGAGAAGCTCGCCCTCGCGCGTCACGCTGCAATCGAGACCGAAATAGTCGAGGCCGACCGCGGCGGCGAGGCGCCGCAGCGCGTCTTGCAGGCCGGCGTCGAAGACGCTGCCGAGATCGCCAAGGAAAGCGGCCTCCTCGGCGCGCATCCATTCGTTCTCGCGCATTCCCGAGCTGTAGTAATGGACCATCCAGCCCGGCGAGATCGCGAGGTGATAGGGGAAGGGCTCGCCATCGACGAAGATGACGCGGTATTTGCGGAAATAGCCGTCGGCGCCAGCATAGTCGACGAAGGGCGTCGCGTAGAATTCCGTCTCGGCGAGGCCGGCGAGATAGGGCGCGATCGCATCCCACGCCTCGATCCGGACGAGATCGTTGCCGCCATGCGAGGCTTGCGGCCGCAAGAGGAAGGGCGGCGCGATGCCGGCGGCGGCGATCCGCTCCGGCGTCAGCTCGGCGCGGGCAAAGCGGAGGGCTTGCGGCGCCCGGCAGCGCGGGATAGTCGCGAGGAGCGAGGGAAAGCGGCCGCGCGCCACGGCGAGAACGCGCTGCGGGTCGTTGATGAGCGGCAGGCCGAGGCGGCGCGCGAAAGCCGGCAGGGCCGCGAGGATCGGCGCCGCTTCGTCCGATTCCGCAATCGTGTTGAAGATGATGTCGCAAGCCGGCAGGGCGGTGGTGGGAGCGCGGAGCTCGACCAGGTCGACGAAATAGGTGTGAATCGCCGTCGTGGTCCGGTCGAGGACGTATTCGATCGGCAGGTTGGCCTGCCAGTCGCCCGGCATTTTGACGGCGAGGACGCGTTTCCTCGCTGGCGGCGCCACGGCGTCCTCGCTGAAGAGCCGGCGTATCGCGAGCGCCCGCCGCTGATGGGCGAGCGCCGTCGCGCGGTCGCCCACGATTTGCGCCAGCTCGTAGATGGCGAGGTGCGCGTCGAGGCGTTCGGGTGCGCGCTCGGCGGCGATGCGGTAGCAGCCGAGGGCCTCGGTGACGGCGCCGCGCCGGCGCAGCAGGGCGCCGAGGCCGAGCCGCGCCTCGAGATGGTGATGGTCGATTTCGATGGCGCGGGTGAAGGCGGGCAAAGCCTCGGCGTCGCGGCCGAGATCGGCAAGCACCGTCGCGCGGTTGCTGTGCAGCACGGCGATACCGGGCGCGGCGTCGAGAAGCGTGTCGAATATCTGCAGGGCTTCGAGCGACCGGCCGGCGCGATGGGCGGCAAGAGCGCGCTCGTTGAGCTCGGCCAGTTGCCCGGCGCCATGGCCGCTCGGCGCGCCTGCATTCATGTCGCTTCGATCCTGCTAAGGGGCGGCCCTGCCGCCTGGTGTGTTGCCCCATCTAAAGCCGCCAGCCGTAAACTTTCGGTTAGATCGGGCCGCGCTTGCTGGCGATGGTGCCGCTATGGGATAACCGCGCCGGCCGAAGCCGAAAAGGATCGAAGCGATGAGCGCCGCCAGCCCCGAAGACACGATCTATCTCGATGTGCCCGCCGGGCGCGTCGTCATCGCCCTGCGGCCCGATTTGGCGCCGCGCCATGTCGACCGCATCAAGGAGCTGACGCGCGCCGGCTTTTACGACGGCATCGCGTTTCACCGCGTCATCGCCGGCTTCATGGCGCAAACCGGCGATCCGCGCGGCGACGGCACCGGCGGCTCGGGCCGGAAGCTCGCCGCCGAGTTCAGCGACGAGAAGCATGTCCGCGGCACCTGCTCGATGGCGCGGACCGCCGACCCGGACAGTGCCGACAGCCAGTTCTTCATCTGTTTTGCGCCGGCGGCGCATCTCAACGGCCAATACACGGTCTGGGGCAAGGTCGTCTCCGGCATGGAGCATATCGACGCGATCAAGAAGGGCGCGGGCGGCAGCGGCGCGGTCAAGGATCCGGACCGGATCGTCCGGATGCAGGTCGCGGCGGATGCGGGGGAGCCGGCGTAGCTGGATGCCCCGTCTCCCGTTCACGGGAGAGGGGCGGAGCGGGCCCATGACCTCCTGGCTCGCCTCCCTCCGCCTCTATCGCGAGAGGCGGCTCCTCGCCATCCTCTTCATGGGATTTTCGAGCGGGCTGCCGCTGTCGCTGACCGGGGCGACGCTGACCTATTGGCTGTCGGAGGCGGGCGTCTCGCGAACCGAGATCGGGCTCTTCGCCCTGGTCGGCGCCGCCTACAATCTGAAATTCCTGTGGTCGCCGGCCCTCGACCATCTCCCCGTGCCGATCCTGACGCGGCTCTTAGGCCGACGGCGCGGCTGGGCCGTGCTGATCCAGGCGCTGCTCATGGCCGCGATCGCCGCCTTGGGCGAGAGCGATCCGCGCAGCCATCTCGCGCTGACGGCGCTCCTCGCCGTCGCCGTCGCCTTCCTCTCGGCGACGCAGGACATCGTCATCGACGCCTACCGCATCGAGCTGCTCGCTCCCGAGGAGCAGGGGGCGGGCGCCGCGGCGACGCAATGGGGCTACCGCTTCGGCATGCTCGTCGCCGGCGCCGGCGCCTTTTACATCGCCGCCTTCGGCGGCTGGCGCGGCGCCTATACGGCGATGGCGCTCTTGATGGGCATCGGCATGGCCGCCGTGCTGCTGACCGCGGAGCCGAAGGCGATCCGGCCGCGACTCGTCCCCGGCGAATCGTGGCTCGCCACCCTGCTGCTCCGGCCCTTCATCGATTTCATCGAGCGCCAGGGCGGCGCAATTCTCGATCGGCGCCGGCCGCCGGCGCGGCGGATCGCCTGCTTTCTTTGGGAGGGCCGCTTCGCCTTCGTCATCCTCGCCTTCATCCTGCTCTACAAGCTCGGCGAGGCGATGGCGGGCTACATGGCGAGCCCGCTCTACCAGCAGCTCGGCTTCACCAAGATCGAGGTCGCCAGCATCCAGAAAATCTTCGGCGTCGCCGCGACCCTGGCCGGCGTCGCCTTCGGCGGCCTCGTCGTCGCTCGTCTCGGGCTCTTTCGCAGCCTCCTCCTCGGCGGCGTCCTGCAGATGCTCTCGAACCTCATGTACGTGGCCGTGGTGCTCGCCGGCCACGACAACGGCGTGCTGACCCTGTCGATCTTCATCGAGAACTTCACCAACGGCATGGGCTCCGCGGCCTTCGTCGCCTACCTTTCCGGCCTGTGCAGCGCCGCCTTCACGGCGACCCAATACGCGCTCTTCTCCTCTTTCGCGACGCTCGGAGGCCGGCTCTCTTCGTCCCTTTCCGGCTGGCTCGTCGACCGCCTGGACTGGATCCCCTTCTTCCTGCTGACGACGCTGGCGGCGTTGCCGGGGCTGCTGCTCCTCCTCTGGCTGATGCGCCGCGCTTCGCCCGCAATTGCGAATAATTCGGCGACAATGCTGGCCGATTCCTGACGCGCAGAGCCGAAGAATGGCCTAAAATTGCCACATCCGGCGGCATTGCGCGACGGAACCGTTCTCGCCAAATTGGCGTTGTGGCAGTGAAGCCGCGCAACCCTTGGGCAGGCCTTGCGAATCCGTTTGTGCGCACCTTTGGAGAGCTGCATGACCCGCCATCGCCATCGCTCTTGGGGAGGGCGGCTCGGTGCCGCGCTGCTCGCCGCCAGCCTGGCACTGTCCTTCTCCGCCGTCCCGGCTTCCGCGGACCCGCCGCCCTGGGCGCCGGCGCATGGCTGGCGCGCCAAGCACCATCATGGCGACGACGACGATGATGTGCGCGTCGAGGCGGCGCCTCTCTACGTCATGCCCTATGGCCTCGCGCAGCGCACCTGCTACCGCGATGTCATCGGCGCCGCCTTGGGCGGTGCCGCGGGCGGCCTCGTCGGCAGCCATATCGGGCATGGCAGCGGCCGGACGGCGGCGACGGTCGGCGGCGTCCTCGTCGGAATTCTGGTCGGCGGCTCGATCGGCCGCGCGATGGACGAGGTCGACCAGGCTTGCGTCGGGCAGGTGCTGGAGCGTGTGCCCGACCGCGAGACCATCGTCTGGCAGAACCCTGGCGGCGGCGACTACTGGGTGACGCCGATGCGCACCTATGAGGCCTCGGCCGGCCGCTACTGCCGCGAATACGAGACGCGGGCGCTCATCGGCGGACGGCGGCAGACCGTGCTCGGCACCGCTTGCCGCGAGCCCGACGGCGCCTGGCGCATCATCCGATAACGCCGCGGACCCACCCGAGACTTGATCAGAACAGGAGCCTTCTTGCGATGATAAAGCGCATTTCGATCGTCGTCCTGGCCGTCGCCCTTCTCGGCGGCTGCTCGGGCCTCACCCGCCAACAGCAGCGGGCGCTCAGCGGCGGCGCCATCGGCGCCGCGGGCGGTGCCATCATCGGCGCTCTCACCGGCGGCGTCGTAACCGGCGCCGTCATCGGTGCCGCCGGCGGTGCCGCGGTGGGTGCCCTCACCAAGTAAATCCCCCGCTCCGCGCGCGGCCGCGCTCAGCCGTAGCGGAAGAGGCGCGCCCGGTTGCGGCGCAGCCAGGCGCGCTGGCGCGCCGAACCCGGTGCCAACTCTTCGACGATGCGCCAGAAGCGGCCGCTGTGGTTCATCTCGACGAGATGCGCCACCTCGTGCGCGACGACGTAATGGAGGACGGATTCGGGCGCCAGGATGAGGCGCCAGGAGAAGGCGAGATTGCCCGAGGCGGCGCAGCTTCCCCACCGGCTTCGCGTGTCGCGCACGGTGACGCGCGCGACGCGGCGGCCGAGGCGGGCCGCCAGCAGCTTGGCGCGCCGGGCAAGCTCCTCGCGCGCCGTCGTCGCAAGATGGTCGCGCACGCGCCGCGCGATATGGGCGGGCGGGCCGAAAACGCGGATTTCGCGGCCATGGCGCTCGACGACGCGGTGACCCGCCGCGCGCTCGCCGAGATAGCGGATGCGGTGGGTGACGCCGAGGATCGGCACTTCGGCGCCGTCGGCGAAGGGGACCCGCTCGGGCATCAGGGCCAGGCGCTCTTCGACCCAGCCCCGCCTCTCCTCGAGGAAATCGAGCCCGGTCGCGAGGGCGACGCGTTTCGGCAGCACCAGCTCGACCGCGGCGCGCGCGGCATCGACATGCAGGGCGATGCGCTTCGCCCGCTGGCTCTTGCGGACGATGAGCGGCACTTGCCTCCCGGCAAGCGCCAGCACGGGCGGCGCGGCGGCGGGGCGATGGCGCATGGAGAGGACGAGCAAGCAGAAACCATCGCCTCATACAATGCCGGAGAGGCCGCGACAAGCGCTTCGGCAACGCGCTGGGCGTGTCTTCTTACGGTTAAGGCTCGTCGGACATAAGAGCTTCACAAAGCCGTGACGATGCGGCAATTTGATGAGCGTAAGAGGGCGACGCGGAAGGAAAATCCGCCGCTCGACAGCGGGAGGATGCGCGCATGGGATGGGGTAAGACGCTGCTCGCCGCGGCGCTGATCGCCGTGGCCGGACCGGGCCTCGCAGCGGCACAGACGAAGCCGGTGCAGATCGAGTTCTGGCACGGGCTGCCGCAGCCTTTGGGCGGCCTTCTCGAGCAGATCGTCGCCGATTTCAACGCCTCGCAAAGCAGGTATCACGTCAATGCCAGCTTCAAGGGCGGCTATCCCGAGGTGATGACGGCGGCGATCGCCGCCTTCCGCTCCGGCAACGCTCCCGACGTCGTCCAGATGTTCGAGGTCGGCACGGCGACGATGATGGCGGCCAAAGGCGCCGTGAAGCCGGTCTACGAGTTGATGAAGGAGACGGGCGAGCCCTTCGATCCCGCCAATTACATCCCGGCGGTGCGCGGCTACTACTCGACCCCGGACGGCAAGATGCTCTCCCTGCCGTTCAACAGCTCGACGCCGATCATGTGGTACAACAAGGACGCCTTCGTGAAGGCCGGGCTCGATCCCGAGAAGCCGCCCCTCACCTGGCCGGACACGATCGCCGCCACCAAGAAGCTGAAGGCGGCCGGCATCGCCTGCCCGCTGACGACGGCTTGGCCGAGCTGGGTGGAGATCGAGAATTTCAGCGCCATCCACGACGTTCCGCTCGCGACCAAGGTCAACGGCATGGCCGGGCTCGACACCGAGCTCAAGATCAACAGCCCGCTGCATGTGAAGCAGATCCAGAATCTCATCGACATGCAGAAGGAGGGGCTCTTCAAATATGGCGGGCGCGACAGCACGGCCGACGCGCTCTTCACCTCGGGCGAATGCGCCATCATTCACGACAGCTCGGGGCTGCGGGCGCGCATCGTCAAAGAAGCGAAGTTCAAATGGGGCGATGCGCCGCTGCCCTATTGGCCGGACGTCAAGGGCGCACCGAAGAACTCGATCTTGGGCGGCGCCAGCCTTTGGGTCATGAAATCGCCAAAGCGCACGGCCGAGGAGTACAAGGGCGTCGCCGAGTTCCTGCGCTATCTCGGCAAGCCCGAGGTCGTCGCCAAGTGGTCGATGGAAACCGGTTATTTGCCGATCACCAAGGCGGGCTTCGATCTCGTCAAGAAGAGCGGCTACTACGAGAAGAATCCGGGAGCCGACATTCCCTATCTGCAGATGACGCGCACCGAGCCGACCGAGAATTCGCGCGGCCTCCGGCTCGGCAACATGCTGGAGATCCGGAAGATCACGCAGGAGGAGCTGGAGAAGGCCTTCCAGGGCAAGCAGGACGCGAAGCAGGCGCTCGACAATATCGTGCAGCGCGGCAATGCCGTCCTGCGCGCCTTCGAGCGGGCGAACCAGTCGTAACTTGCATCGCATTATTCGTTGTAACCCTCTCCCGCCTGCGTCCGCCTGCGGGAGAGGGCAGGGTGAGGGTAGCGGGGCGGTGGCGATCGGTCGACCAGCGGCGATAGCGAGCAGGGCCTCACCCCGACCCTCTCCCGTGAGCCGGAGAGGGGGCAGCGAGCAGATGCGCGGTGCTGCACACCGGCACCGCTGAGTTCCATGCGTCGGCGCGTCATCTTCCGCAACAAGGGCCTCCCCTATCTGCTGGTGCTGCCGCAGATCGTCGTCACCATCGTCTTCTTCTTCTGGCCGGCGGGACAGGCACTCTACCAATCGACGCAGATTCAGGACCCGTTCGGTCTCTCGACCCGCTTCGTCTGGCTGCAGAACTTCGCCGCCATCCTCGCCAATCCGCTCTATGTCAACGCCGCCCTCAACACGCTCCTCTTCTCGGCGGGCGTCACCCTGCTCTCGATGTCGGCGGGGCTGGCGCTCGCGGCGCTCGCCGATCGGCCGATCCGCTTCGCCGCGGTCTACAAGACCCTGCTCATCTGGCCCTATGCGGTGGCGCCCGCGGTCGCCGCGCTCCTCTGGCTCTTCATCTTCCACCCCGCGGTCGGCATCATCGGGCGCGCCCTCGTCCACGCCGGCATCGCCTGGGACTACAAGCTCGATGGCGGCCAGGCGATGGCGCTCATCATCTTCGCCGCCGCCTGGAAGCAGGTGAGCTACAACTTCCTCTTCTTCCTCGCCGGGCTGCAGTCGATCCCGCGTTCCGTGATCGAGGCGGCCTCGATCGACGGAGCCGGCGGGATGAAGCGTTTCTGGACGATCGTCTTCCCGCTGCTGTCGCCGACGACGTTCTTCTTGCTCGTCGTCAACATCGTCTATGCCTTCTTCGACACCTTCGGCATCATCGACGCCCTGACCCAGGGCGGGCCGGGGCAGGCGACCGAGACCCTCATCTACAAGGTTTATGTCGACGGCGTCGTCAATCTCGACCTCGGCGGCTCGGCGGCGCAGTCGGTCATCCTCATGGTCGTCGTCATCGCGCTGACGGCGATCCAGTTCCACTACATCGAGCGCAAGGTGCAGTATTGATGCGCCGGAGCGTCGATTGGCCGACCCATGCGATCCTCCTGCTCGGCGTCGCGCTCTTCGCCTTTCCGATCTATATCGCCCTCGTCGCCTCGACCTTCGATACGGGCACGATCGGGCGCGGCGACCTGCCGCTTTGGCCGGGAACCCATCTCATCGAGAATTACGTCGCCGCCTGGTTCTCGGGCGGCGGCCGCGCCAGCCCCGGCGCCGTCAGCACGATGCTGCTCAACAGCTTCGTCATGGCGGCCGTCATCGCCATCGGCAAGATCGCGATTTCCATCCTCTCGGCCTATGCCGTCGTCTTCTTCGCCTTCCCGCTGCGCATGGTCTTCTTCTGGATGATCTTCGTCACCCTGATGCTTCCCGTCGAGGTGCGGATCATCCCGACCTACGAGGTCGCGAGCAGCCTCGGGCTCGTCAATTCCTATGCCGGGCTCACCATCCCGCTCATCGCCTCGGCGACGGCGACGCTGCTCTTCCGCCAGTTCTTCCTCACCATCCCCGACGAGCTCGTCGAGGCGGCGAAGATCGACGGGGCGGGGCCGCTGCGCTTCTTCTTCGACACCGTGCTGCCGCTGTCGCGGACGAACCTCGCCGCGCTCTTCGTCATTCTCTTCATCTATGGCTGGAACCAGTATCTCTGGCCGCTGCTGGTCACGACCGACAGCGCCTACGAGACGATGGTGGTGGGGGTCTCCAAGATGATCGGCACCGGCGATGCCTATAATGACTGGAACACGATCATGGCCGCCGCCGTCCTCACCATGCTGCCGCCCGTCGCCGTCGTTGTCCTGATGCAGCGCTGGTTCGTCAAGGGGCTGGTCGAGAGCGAGAAGTGAGGCGATGGCGGCCGTTGTCCTGCGCGAGCTGCGCAAATCCTATGGCGATGTCGAGGTCATCCACGGCGTCTCCTGCGCCATCGCCGATGGCGAGCTGATCGTCGTCGTCGGGCCTTCGGGCTGCGGCAAATCCACCCTGCTGCGCATGGTGGCGGGCCTCGAGGACATCACTTCCGGCGAGATCGCGATCGGCGGGCGCGTCGTCAACCGCGTCGAGCCCAAGGACCGCGACATCGCCATGGTGTTCCAGAATTACGCGCTCTATCCGCATATGAGCGTCTTCGACAACATGGCCTATGGCCTCAAGATCCGCGGCCTCGCGAAAGCGGCCATCGCCGAGCGGGTGAACCGGGCGGCCGCCATCCTCCAGCTCGAGAAGCTGCTCGACCGCAAGCCGCGCCAGCTCTCGGGCGGCCAGCGCCAGCGCGTCGCCATGGGCCGGGCGATCGTGCGCGACCCCCAGGTCTTCCTCTTCGACGAGCCGCTCTCCAACCTCGATGCGAAGCTCCGCGTCCAGATGCGCGTCGAGATCAAGAAGCTGCAGCAAACGCTCGGCACCACCTCCATCTATGTGACGCACGACCAGGTCGAGGCGATGACGCTCGCCGACCGCCTCATCGTCATGAATGGCGGCGTCGCCGAGCAGATCGGCCCGCCGATCGCCCTCTACGAGCGCCCCGAAACCGTCTTCGTCGGCGGCTTCATCGGCTCGCCGGCAATGAATTTCGTGCCCGGCCGCACCGCCGAAACCGGTGCCGTCGTGCTCGAAGGCGGCGCCCTTCTGCGCGGCCCCGCGGCGCCGCCGGGCCGCGCCGTCACCGTCGGCCTCAGGCCGGAGCATCTCGCCATCGACGGCGCCTCGCCGATCGCGCTCGCCGTCGATCTCGTCGAAATGCTGGGCGCGGACACCATCATTCACGGCCATATCGGCGGGAGAGGACCAGGCCTCCTCGCGCGGCTTCCCGGCACCGTCGCCGTCAAAGCCGGCGAAACCGTGCCGCTCACCATCGCACCGGAGCATGTCCATCTCTTCGACGCGGCGACGGGCAAGCGCCTGCCCCCGCCCTGATTCTGCTTCGCAAGGGAATTGGCTGGTCCGACCGAGGGCGCACGCCGGTTGTGCCGGAGAGTCTCAGCCCCGCCGCCCCGCCGGCACCGCCTTTTCCGCCGCCAGCAGCTTCTGCTTCCGCTCCGCGCCCCAGCGATAGCCGCCGATGCCGCCGTCGCTGCGCACCGCGCGGTGGCACGGGATCGCGAGCGCGACGCGGTTATGCGCACAGGCATTGGCGACGGCGCGCACCGCCTTCGGCCGGCCGATCGCGGCCGCGATCTCCTGGTAGGACGCCGTGCGGCCGCGCGGAATGCGCCGCAAAGCCTGCCAGACCTGCCATTCGAAGCCCGTGGCGCGCAGATCGAGCGGCAGGGCGAGATCGGGCTCGGTACCGGCGAGATGGGCGAGGACCGCCGTCACCGCCGGCCGCAGCCTCGCATCCTCGCGCCGCACCATCGCCGCCGGATACTCTGCGCGCAACGCCGCTTCCAGGGCCTCGTCGCTCTCGCCGAGGCTGATGGCGCAGATGCCGCGCCGCGTCGTGGCGATGAGGAGGCGGCCGAACGGGCTCGCCACCACGGTGAAGGCGATCTCGGCGCCTTTGCCGCCCTTCTTATAGGTGGCGGGCGTCATGCCGAGCTGCGTGTCGGCGCGCTCATAGAGCCGCGAGGCCGAGCCGTAGCCGGCTTCGTAGAGCGCGCCGGCGACGCCGTCGCCCGCGCGCAGCATGCGCTTCACCCGGCCGAGGCGCCAGGCATCGGCGTAGTCGCGAGGGGAAATGCCGAGATGGCGCTTGAACAGGCGCTGAAGATGAAACGGGCTGGTGTCGAGCTGCTCCGCGAGCTCGGCGAGGCTCGGCGCGCCGCCTTCTCCCTCCTCGAGCGCCCGCTCGATGAGACGGCAGGCGCGGCGGACGCGATCGACCGTCGGGTCGCCGGCCGAGAGATCGCGCGGGCGGCAGCGCCGGCAGGCGCGATAGCCGGCGCGCTCGGCCGCCTCCGGCAGGGGGAAGAACTCGACATTGGCGCGCAGCGGCCGCCGGCTCGGGCAAGAGGGGCGGCAATAGACGCGGGTCGTGCGGACGGCGAACACGAAGCTGCCGTCGGCGGCGCGCGCGCGCTCCTGCACGGCGTGCCAGCATTGGTCCTCGGTCATCATCTCCACCATTCCGTCGGAAGACATGGTGGCTCTTCTAGAATTTCGCAGGCGGGCATTCTATCCGATCCTTGCCGCCAAAGGTTTGGCAAGGACGGGGCGCGGCGCGTTCAGATGGCGCTTTCGGGGAATTCGCCCCGGGCGTCGGAGACGACGATCGTGACGCCGGGCCTCGGCCTTTGGCCGTTGGGCGCGGTTCCGGGAGGCGGTGCGCGCTGTGCCGTGAGGCCGCGCGCCAGAATACGCGAATTGTCGACGCCGCCGGCGATGAGGGCATTGCCGACCGCGTCGGCGCGCGCCTGCGCGAGGCCGAGGCCGACGCCGGCAGTCTCGCCGCCGTCATTGAATCCCTCGACGAGGACGGTCCGCTCGGGATTGCGCCGCAGGAAGGCGGCAAGCTGTTCGATAACGGGAAGCGCGGCGGGTGCAAGCGTCGCCCCGTCGGCGGCGAACATGGTTTCGTCGAGCGCCAGGCTGCGCGACTCGCTCGTGGTCGGCAGCGCGGCCACCTGTTGCTCGAGCGCGGCGATGCCCGCGGCGGGCGGGGGCGAGGGGAGGGGCGACGTCGCGCTGGCGCCGCTGCCGGCAGCGCCCAGGAGCTTCGCGCGTTCGGCTGCGGCGGCGGCGATTTGATCCTGCGCCCGCTTCAGCTGCGCGGCTTCTTCGGCGATACGAGCGTGCCGATCGGCAAGGTAGGCGAAGAAGTCGACATCGCTCGGCGCGCCGCCCTGCCGCAGCAAGACCTCCGCCCGCTCCAGCTCGTCATGCGCCTGCCGCAGCTCGACGGGCGCGCGCTCGGCCGTATCGGGATCGCTCGCGGCGAGGGAATAGCTCGCCCGGGCTTGCCGCAGCGCGGCATCGGCTACGGCCCGGACGGCGCACGCTCCGAGCCCGAGGAGCAGGACCGCGGCGACAAACCGCCGCGCGACATCCGTCGCCGAGCGATGCGTTGCCGCCTCCTTCACGATCCCGGCGCCGCCGGGACGCGCTGGCGCAGCGCTTCGAGATCGGTGCGGAAGGCCGTGGCGATCTCGGCGGTGGCGCGGGCGCGGGCGGTGACTTCGGCAAGCCGGGCATCGGCCTCCGCCTCCATCGCCAGCCGATGCGCGATGACGTCGTCACCCGCCTGCGCGGCCGCACGGGCTTGGCCGAGGCGCAGCCTTGCCGTCGCCAGCTCCTGCGGCGCATAGCGGGCGGCGCCGGCTCGCTCGGCTGCGGCGAGCGTCGTCCGGCTCACCGCGTATTGCGCGGCCGGAATATCGGCGCTGCCGCACCCGCCGAGGCCGGCCGCCGCCAGCAGCGCGAGGAGCGGAAGAGCGGATATGCGGGGCGTGCGGGCGGTCATGACGGCGTCCTGCGACCCCGATAACCCCCGGCGATCGGCTTCGTTCCGCCGGGCAACCGCCGGCAGAACGCCGCGGTGGCGCATGCTCCCGGGCTTGTCGCGTGAAAGGCGCCTTGCTTAAGCGCTCTTTAACCAGAAGTAACACAAGATATTGGCATTGTATTTCACACAGGGCACAAGGTGCTGAGACACTCCGAGAAGCGCCGCGTCCGGCGGAAAACCCGCAGGGACGCCGCGCAATACTCCCTCTTTGCTGCTGCGCCCGCCGTCGGCGCGGCCGATCTCCTGCATCTGCGGCGGCAGGCGCAGCTCTGTCATCGCCTCGCGGGCACTCTGCACCAGCGCGAGCTGCTCGAACTCCTCGCCCGCCTCGCCGAGGAGTTCGAGGCGCAGGCGGCGCGGCTCGAGGCGCGCGCCGGCGGCGATGCCGGCCCGCACCGCCCGCCGCCGCAAGAGAGCGACCTGCCACGTTAACTATCACGGGAAATCTGACCCGAAAGTTCCCCCTTTTCGCGTGGTCACTGCAACCTACATCAATCTTATGACTAGGGCAGGTTCAGGCTTTATCCTGGTTGTTGAGGACGATGCGGATGTCCGGGAGTTCGCGGTCCGCGTGCTGCGCGGCAGCGGCTATCGCGTGCTCGAAGCCGTGAATGGCGGCGTTGCCCTTGTCCTTCTCGAACAGGACCTGCCGATCGACCTTCTCTTTACCGACATCGTCATGCCGGGGGAACCGGACGGGATCGGCTTGGCGCAGCGGGCGCGGGCGATGCGGCCCGAGCTTCCCATCCTCTTGACGACGGGCTTTGCCGGGCTCGAGCGCTTGGGCGATGCCGCGCTCGGCGGCAAGCTGCTCGCCAAGCCCTACCGGCCGCGGCAATTGGAGCAGACGGTGGAGAGCTTGCTCGCGGCGCCAGGAAGCCACGGTTAGGGGTCAGCTCGGGCCGACGCGGAGCACCAGGAAGAGTCCCACCTTCGGCCCGGGGATCTCGGCAGGCGGCGGCCCGAACGGCGCCGAGCGCCGGACCGAGTCTTCGGCGGCGCGGTCGAGGATTTCGGCGCCGGAGGAGCGCTGCACGCTCATCTCGAGGAGCTGCCCGCCGCGATCGATAGTGAGATTGAGGACGACGATCCCGCTGAGCCCCAGCGAGCGGGCGAGCGGCGGATAGCTCATGTTCCGCATCACCTTGTCATAGGCGGCATTGAGATAAGGATCGCCCTCCAGTTCGCGCGGCACGGTGGGATCGTGCGGCATCGGCGGCGGCGCCGTGGCGCGCGAGGCCACCCGCGGCCGCGGTTTCTCCGCAGGCTTCGGCGGAATATGGACCGTCCGTTCTTCGGCCGGCGCCGCCGTCGGTGTCGGCTTCGGCTGCGGGATCGGCACGGCTTCCTCATGCGCTTCGGGGGCTGGCGGCGGAGCCTCGATCACCGCAACGGGATGCGGCTCGTGCGGCGCCGGCAATGGCTCTTCTGCCGGAGCGGGTTTCGCCGCCGGGGGCGGGGGCGCTGCGGGAAACGGAGAGGGAGCCTCCGGCACCGGCGCGCTCGGCAGCGGCGAGGCGGTCCGCTCGTTGGGGCCCGAGCGCCAGAGCTCCCGAGACGAGGGGGGAACCGCGGCGGCCGGCTTCAGGATGAGGGTGACGGGGATCGGCGGCGGAGGCTGCGGCTCCGCCCGGTGGAGCGGCGCCAGCAGGGAGGCGGCGACCGCGAGGTGCAGCAGGATCGCGGCAAGAATCGCGAGCCGGCGAAGCCGTTCCGGCCCCGCCCGAACGATAAGCCGTGCATCCGCGAAGAGATCCGGCCCGATTGCCGACAACGCCGTCCTGCTCCCGGTTCCATATCGCGGCCGGGCAAGGACCGATGCCGCGGCTGCGCCGGCGGGAGTCTACACGATTGCGGGCGGCCGGGCCCGATGTGGATGGGACGGCGCGTCAACCGGCGGCAGCGAGCGAGGAGGGAGCCGGGATCAGAGTCGGCATGGTGCTCGTCGCGTCATGGAGGCGCTGCGCCAGCGCCGTCGCTTCGTCCTTGGCGAAAGCCGCGGTCGAGCGGCAGAAGTACCAATCCTGCCCGCCGCCGCCATGGCCGGTGGTGACGGCGAGGTCGAAGCCCTTGCCGGCGAGATCGGCACAGAGCTTCTTGGCGCGCTCCTGATCATGGAAGGCGCCGATTTGGACGATGAAGCGGCGCCCTCGACGAGGCGCCTTCGCCTTCACGGCGGTCGCGGCGCTGGCCTCGGCGGCCGGCTCGGCGTCTGCGACTTGCGGCATCGCCTTCGCCTCCGCTGGCGTCGCAGCATCGGGTTCTGCCGCCGGCGCTCCCGCGTCGTGGCCCGGCGTCGCCGCCGCCGTTTCCGTTGCCGCGATCCTTGCCGGCGCGGCCGCCGCGGCCGCCGGCGCCGGAGTGGCCGGCGCTGCCGCGGCGATCGGCGAGGCCGCAGCCAGGCTCGCTTGCGGCGCATCCGCTGTCTCCGCCGGGCTTGCGGCCGGCGCCGCCGTCGATGACGGCGGAGCAGCGGGCGCGGCGGGCTGCGGCGCGGTTGCCGCGATCTTCGTGGGGGTGGGCGCCGTCTCCGCGCTCGCGGTCGGCGTTGCGTGGCTGACCTTCACCACTCGGGGCGGCTTCGGTGTTGCGGCCGGGGCGTCGCTGGGGGCGCTGGGGGCCGGCAAGGGCGCGCTGTCGACGACGGCGCGATTGGGCGGCGGCGCCGTGCCCATCGACGGGTCTGGCTTCGCATCGGCCGAGGTGTTGGGCTTTGCCGCGTCGGCCGTCGTCGCCTCGCCATTGGTGCCATGCGCCGGCGCATGCGCACCGATGATGGCGGCGGCGCGGGCTCGCGGATCGAGCCCGCGCAGCATCGCGTAATAGGCGATGTTGTTCTTGACGGATTGCTCGTCGAGATCGCGCCTGGCGATCGCCGCCGCTTTCTCGGTGTCGCCGGCAAGGCCATAGGCGAGGGCCAGATTCTGGCGCATCCGCGCGGTCGCGTCGGGGCTTGCGGCGGCCGCGCTCAGCGTCGTCGTCGCCTCGGCGAAATTGCCGGCGAGCGCCTGGGAGAGGCCGAGATTGTTGCGCAGCGCCAGATTGTCGGGCGCCAATTCGAGTCCTTGCGCGTAAGCCCGCTGCGCCACGCCGTAACGTCCGAGCAGGTCGTTGGCGACGCCGATGAGGCTGTAGATCTTCGGGTCCTTCTTGTGGGCGAGCGCGGCGTTGAGGTGGGTCAAAGCCAGCTCGGGCTGGTCGACGGCGAGGAGAACGCTGGCAAACCCGCGCTCGATATCCGCGTCGTCGGGCGCGAGCGCCAGCGCTTGGCGATAGGCTTCGCTGGCTTCGGTATAGGCTTGCTGATCGGCGAGCGTGGCGCCGAGACGCGCGAGCGGGACCGGGTCCTTCGGCTCGAGCTGGTGGGCGCGGCGATAGAGGTTGATCGCCGTCCCGGGATCGCCGCCGGCGCGCGTCGCATCGGCGATCCTCAGCACCGCCTTCTCGTTCGGCTTGTCGTTGGCGAGCCGGTCGGCGCCGGTATTGAGGCTGTCGACGCCCTGAGTGCCGTTCACGCATCCGGTGGCGAGAAGCGCGGCGAGGAGCGCCAAGCGGCGCGAGCGAGCCATGATGGGACCCCCGTTCATTGCGGCTGAAGCGGCGCTGCCGCCGCATCCGGTGCGGCACTGCCGCTGTTGCCGGCATAGCGGCGAAGCGCCGCGTCCAGCTCGTCGGGCGAGCGGTAATAGATGGTGAGCTTGCCGCCGCGGCGCGTCGGCTGCAGGCGCACCATGAGGCCGAGACCGCGGGCAAGCTGAGACTCGAGGTGGCTCGCCGCCGCGTCGAGGCGCGGCTTCGCGCGCCCGGCCGGCGGCCGAGTGTTCCGCACCAGAGCCTCGGTTTGGCGGACGCTGAGATGGCGCGCCGCGACGGTCTTGGCGAGCGGCGTCGGATCCGCGGCGCCGAGCAGGGCGCGCGCATGGCCGGCGCTGAGGGCGCCGTCCTCGAGGAGCCGCTTCACCGGCGCCGGCAAGCCGAGGAGCCGAAGCGTGTTGGCGATGTGGCTGCGGCTGCGCCCGAGATGATGCGCGAGCTCGTCCTGGGTCCAGCCGAATTCATCGAGCAGGCGGAAATAGGCTTGCGCCTCGTCGAGAGCCGTCAGATCGTCGCGCTGCAGGTTCTCGACGAGGGCGAGCATGATCGCGTCGCGGTCGCGCAGCGCCAGCACGACGACCGGCACTTCCCGCAATCCGGCGAGCTTTGCCGCTTCATAGCGGCGCAGCCCCGCGACGACCTCGTAATCGGCACCCGCGGGGCGAACGAGGATGGGGGCGAGGAGGCCATGCTCGGCGATGGAGGCGGCAAGCTGTGCCAGCCCTTCCGCATCGCAGCGCCGGCGGAGCGGCAGCGGATTGGGCATGAGGCGATCGAGCGGAAGGGAAACCGGCGCCGCCGCGCTGCTCTCGCCGGTCGCGAGCAGGCCGTCGAGCGATGGCGCGCCGTCGCGCGGCTCACCCGGTCCGCGGGTCAGCGCGATGATGCGCTCGAGCCAGGCACTGTCCTCCGCCGCCTGCGCGGCGGCATCGCTGTTCGCGGGTTCGGTCGACATTGCGCGTTCGAGGAGAGGCTGCGGGGCGCTCATCGCATGACTCGGGGGCCAAGGAGTGGCGCGCCACTCCGAATGTCACAGGCCGTGCATGATGCCGGGAGTTTGCTAAGCGATTGCTAACGATGAAATGCAATACGCGCAAAGGTTTCGTCGAATGCGAAGGGCCGAGAAAAGTCACGCCGGCACAAGAGGTTATAATGCCCGACGACAATGCGGCGCGAGGCCGCGAGGCGCTTCCGCGGCGGCGGCCTTTAATCGCTTTTTAAGCGCATTCGCCGCGAAGCCCCGCCGATCGGGACGCCGCGTCCGAGCGGGGTGCCTCGATGCGCCGCCTAATCGCGGTGCCGCTGCGTCAGGTCGGTGAGGCGCTGCAGGTCGAGAATGACGAGGCTGTCATGCTCGCGATGGAGGAGGCCGCGATGCGCAAGGTCGCTCAGAACCCGCGCCACGGTCTCGCGCGTCGTGCTCACCCGCGCGGCGATATCGCTGTGCACCGGGACGGGGTGAATGACCGCGGTGTTGGGCGGCCGCCCGCCGCCCGTCTTCGCTTGACGCAACAGCTCCGCATAGATGCGGTTCTGCGCGGCGAGGGTGGAAAGATCCATGATTCGCGCCGTCGATTGCCGGACGATCTCCGAGAGGCGACGCATGAAGGCGAGGCCCGCTTCGCGGTAGTGGAACAGCATGTCGACGAAGGCGTCGGCGGTCAGCGAGGCGGTCACGGTCTCCTCGGCGGCGAGAATATTGGCCGAGCGCGGCTCGCCGTCGATCGCCGCGAGCTCGCCGAAATAGCCGCCGGGACCGATCTCGTCGAAAATCACCTCGCGGTGTCCGGTGTCGCTGTAATCGACGACCCGCACCCGGCCGGAGACGACGAAATAGACGTCGTTGGAGAGCGTCTCGCGATCGATGATCTGCTCGCCGGCGGCCCAGCGCCGCCAGGCGCAGCGCCGCTCGATCGCTTGCCGCGAGGCGGCGTCGACGCAGGCGAAGACATCGATGCCGGCAAGGCTGCGCGGCAATTCAGCCTGCGGCGGCTTGTGACTTCCCTTCTCGCCTGCGCGCACGATGGGACCCGTCGATATCGCTCGGCACGGTACGCCCGTTTGCCGGCCTCGCTCCAAGATTTAGCGCCGTCGCCGCGCGATGTCCACCGCACGGCGGCGCGTGCAACCGCGGTTTGCTTTTCGCTTCCGCCGGTGCGGGGCGCGTGCTAGGCATCGCGCGGGCGCGGCCCGGTCTCTGCCGCGCCCTTTCAGTGCGCGTGTGGCCGTCGCCGGGGGCCCGGAATGGAGCAGCGCTGGGGCTTGCCGATCGTTGCCTGGCCGGCGCGGCTCAAGCCGACGCTGTGGGATCTGCTCGCGCTGCCGCTGGTGCTGGGCCTCCTCGCGCTCTTCGCCTGGGGCGGCTCGCAAATGAGCGCGCCCTACGCCTTCGGCCAGGAGCTGCCGATCTCGCTCGATCCGCGGGTCTTGCCGGCCTACGCGCTGCGGACCGTGCTGCGCATGTTCTGGGCGCTCGTTGCCTCGCTTCTCTTCAGCTTCGCCTATGCCGCGCTCGCGGCGAAAAGCCGGCAGGCCGAGAAGCTCCTCATTCCGGCGCTCGACGTCTTGCAATCCGTGCCGATCCTGGGATTCCTGTCGATCACGGTCACCGGCTTCATCGCGCTCTTTCCCGGCAGCCTGCTCGGCGTCGAATGCGCGGCGATCTTCGCCATCTTCACGAGCCAGGCCTGGAACATGACCTTCAGCGTCTTCCAGTCCTTCCGCACCCTGCCGGGGGAGCTCGTCGAGGCGGCGCGGATGTATCGCCTGACGGCCTGGGGCCGGTTCTGGCGCCTCGAAGTGCCGCATGCGATGCCGAACCTCGTCTGGAACATGATGATGTCGGTCTCGGGCGGCTGGTTCTTCGTCGTCGCCTCCGAGGCGATCACCGTCTCCGGGCAGACGATCATGCTGCCGGGCATCGGCTCATACATCGCGGTCGCGATCGAGAAAGGCAACCTCCGCGCGATCTTCTATGCCGTGCTCGTCATGTTCGTCGTCATCGTCCTCTACGACCAGCTCCTCTTCCGCCCGCTCCTCGCCTGGTCGCGGAAGTTCAAGCTGGAGGAGCTCGGCGAAGAGGAGCCGGCGCGGCCATGGTTCCTCGTCATGCTCCAGCGCGCCCGCATCTTCGATGCGGCCGAGCGCGGCGCGCGGCGTCTCCTCGAAAGCCTGCAGCGCGGGGCGGCGCGGCGAGCGCGGGGGAGCGCCGTGAGGCCGCGCCCGCATTTAGCGCTCCCGGAATGGGCCGAGCGGCTGTGGGATGCCACGATCGTCGTCATAGCCCTTGCCGGCCTCGCCTGGCTCGTCCTCTTCGTCCGCACCGGCGTCGCCTGGCCCGAATTCGGGCATGTCGTGCTGCTCGGCGCCGTGACGGCGCTCCGCGTCTTCGTCCTCATCGCCCTCGCTTCGCTGGTTTGGGTGCCGATCGGCGTCTGGATCGGCCTCCGGCCGGCGATCGCCGACCGGGCGCAGGCGATCGTGCAGTTCCTTGCGGCCTTTCCCGCCAACCTCTTCTTCCCCTTGGCGGCGCTCCTCATCCGCGCATACCACCTCAATGTCGAGATCTGGAGCAGCCCTCTCATGATCCTCGGCACGCAATGGTACATTGTCTTCAATGTCATCGGCGGCGCCGCGGCGCTGCCCGGCGATCTCCACTACGCCGCCAACAATCTCGGCGTCCGCGGCTGGCTCTGGTGGCGGCGCGTCGCTCTGCCCGGGATCTTCCCGGCCTATGTGACGGGGGCGGTCACCGCCGCCGGCGGCTCGTGGAACGCCAGCATCGTCGCCGAGGTCATCAAATGGCGAGGCGAGACCTACACGGCGACGGGGATCGGCGCCTATATCGCGCATTGGACGGATGTCGGCGACCAGCAGCGGATCGCGCTCGGAATCACCGTGCTCTGCCTCTACGTCATTCTCTTCAATCGCCTCTTCTGGCGGCGTCTCTACGATGTCGCCGCCGAGCGCCTGCGCATGGATTGAGGATCGCATGGCAGAACCGGTATTGATGGCGGCCGAGGCCGTCAGCAAGAGCTTCAAGACGCCTGACCGGGCCGGAAGGCTCGTCCTCGACAATATCGATTTCCGCCTCAAGGAGAGCGAGATCGTCGCCATCCTCGGCAAGTCGGGCTCGGGCAAATCGACGTTCCTGCGCGTTCTCGCCGGCCTCATCGAGCCGAGCTCGGGCCGCGTCCTCTATCGCGGCAACGAGGTGCACGGGCCGGCGCAGGGCGTCGCCATGGTGTTCCAGAGCTTCGCGCTGTTCCCCTGGCTCACCGTCCTCGGCAATGTCGAGCTCGGTCTCGAGGCGCTCGGCACGCCGGCCGCGGAGCGGCGCGAGCGGGCGCTGGCGGCGATCGACCTCATCGGCCTCGACGGCTTCGAATCCGCCTATCCCAAGGAGCTGTCCGGCGGCATGCGCCAGCGCGTCGGCTTCGCCCGCGCCCTCGTCGTCGATCCCGACATCCTGCTCCTCGACGAGCCCTTCTCGGCCCTCGACGTGCTGACCGCCGAGACGCTGCGCGGCGATCTCATGGATCTCTGGATCGGACGGCGCATCCCGACCAAGGGCATCCTCTTCGTCTCGCACAATATCGAGGAGGCGGTCGAGATCGCCGACCGCATCGCCATCTTCGGCAGCGATCCCGGCTGCATCCGCTCGGAGATCGCCGTCAGCCTGCCGCGTCCGCGCGACGGCGGCAGTGCCGGCTTCCGGCAGATCGTCGACCAGGTCTATGCGCTGCTGACGACAAGCCCCGGCCGCGACGGCGGGCGGCGCGGCGCCAAGGCCGAACCCGGCATCGGCATCGCCTATCGCCTGCCCGCGGCGCCGGTCCAGCAGCTCTCGGGCCTCATCGATGCGCTTGTCGAGGCGCCTTATCACGGCCGCGCCGACCTGCCGCATCTCGCCGACACGGTCGGGCTCGAGACCGACGACATGCTGCCGCTCATCGAGGCTCTGCAGATTCTTGGCTTCGCCCATGTCGGCGGTGGCGACATCGAGTTGACGGCAGCGGGCCGCGCCTATTCCGAGGCCGACATCCAGCACCGCAAGGTGATCTTCGGCGAGCACCTCGTCCGCAACGTGCCGCTCGCCGCGCATATCCGCCGCATCCTCGACGATCGCCCCGGCCACCGTGCGCCCAAGGCCCGCTTCCAGCGCGAGCTCGAGGACCATCTCGACGAGGAGGAAGCGGACGAGCTGCTGGAGACGATCATCAATTGGGGCCGCCATGCCGAGCTCTTCGCCTATGATTACGACAGCGAGGTGCTGAGCCTCGAAAACCCTTAAGGCGCGTTCGGCGCGGGGCAGACCGCGTTTACGCAGGCGGCGCCGCGAGCCGAGGCCGTCAAGTGCTCCTCGCGCCGGCGCGATTGTGCTATTTTGGCGCGAGGCCAGGGCGGATGGCGCTCGTGACTCGAATCGATCCCGAGATCCGGCGCCGCCGCGGCCATATCGTCAAGACCACGGGCGACGGGTTTCTCGCCGAATTCGCCAATACCGTCGAAGCCGTCCACTGCGCCGTCGCCTTTCAGGGCGCAATCGAGCGCTTCAACGCTCCGATCGCCCCCAATCGCCGCTTGCGCCTGCGCGTCGGCATCAATCTCGGCGATGTCATCGTCGATGACGGCGATCTCTTCGGCGACAGCGTCAACATCGCCGCCCGCCTCGGGACGTTGGCCGATCCCGCCGGCATCGTCGTCTCGGGCGCCGTTCACGACCACATCCGAAAGAAGGTGCCCTACCGGATCAGTTTCTCGGCCGGCGCCGCGTCAAGAACATCGCCGAGCCCGTTCCGGTTTACCGCATCCTCGCGGATCGTGCGCGACGGCCGATACCGGCGGGGCGGCGCTTGCTTCTGGTCGCGACGGGCCTTCTTCTCGTGGTGGGCGCGACGGCGAGCTGGTCCTTCCGCGGGATGCTTGGCGAGGCTTGGCGCGGCAACGGCATCGCCGTCCCGGCGGCGCCGAGCGCCGCGCCGACAAACTTGGAACCGGCGAAGTCGGCGGCGCTGTCGCTTGCCTCGCCCCGCTGAGCCTCGCTCCGCTCACCCCTTCGGCCGCATGGTCGGGAAGGCGATGACGTCGCGGATCGAGGGGCTGTCGGTCAGCAGCATGACGAGGCGGTCGATGCCGATGCCGAGGCCGCCGGTGGGCGGCAGCCCGTATTCGAGGGCGGTCACGTAATCCTGGTCGAGCATCTGCGCTTCTTCATTGCCCCGCTCGCGCTCGCGCATCTGCGCCTCGAAGCGCGCCTGCTGGTCGCGGGGATCGGTGAGCTCGGAAAAGGCGTTCGCCACCTCCCAGCCATTGATGTAGCTCTCGAAACGTTCGACGAGGCGCGGATCGCCGCTGCGATGCAGCTTGGCGAGCGGCGAGATGTCGCGCGGGAAATCGGTGACGTGAATGGGCTGGACGAGCTCGGCTTCGACGCGATGGGCGAAGGCGGCTTCGAGGGCATGGCCCCAGCTCGCATCGCCGCCGATCTCGGCGCCGAGCCGCTGCGCCGCTGCCACCGCCGCCTTGGCGTCCGCGATGGCGAGGAAATCGACGCCGGTCTTCTCGGCGACGAGCGAGGCCATGGAGCGGCGCGGCCAGGGCGGCGTCAGGTCGATCGCCTTGCCGCCATAGGTGATTGTGGTGCCGCCGCTGGCCGCCCTCGCCGCGGCGGCGATCAGCGCCTCGGTCAGGCCCATGATGTCGCCGTAATCGGCATAGGCCTCGTAGAGTTCGAGCGAGGTGAATTCCGGATTGTGGCGCGGCGACAGCCCCTCGTTGCGAAAGCAGCGGTTGATCTCGAAGACCTTGTCGAAGCCGCCGACGATGAGGCGCTTCAGATGCAGCTCGGGGGCGATCCGCAGATAGAGGTCGATGTCGAGCGCATTGTGGTGGGTGACGAAGGGCTTCGCCGAGGCGCCGCCGGCGATGCCGTGCAGCATCGGCGTCTCGACTTCGAGATAGCCGCGTTCGAGCAGAAGGTTGCGCATCGCGGCGATGATGCGGCTGCGCTTGCGGAAGGTCTCGCGGCTCTCCGGGTTGACGATGAGGTCGAGGTAGCGCTGGCGGTAGCGCGTCTCGAGATCGGCGAGGCCATGGAATTTCTCGGGCAGCGGCAATAGCGCCTTGGCGAGAAGGGTGATGCGTGTCGCATTGACGGTAAGCTCGCCGCGCGGCGTGCGGCGGATGACGCCCTCGACGCCGATCAGGTCGCCGAGATCGAGCAGCTTCACGAGGGCGAGCTGCTCGGGCGAGAGGAAATCCTTGTGGCTGAAGATCTGGATCTTGCCCGAGGCGTCGTGGAGGTCGATGAACATGCCGCTGTTGCGGATGGCGCGGATGCGGCCGGCGATCGCCACCCGGTCCTCGGTCGTCGCTCCCGCCGGCAGCGCGGCGTAGCGGGCATCGAGCGCCGCCGCCTCGGCCGTGCGCTCGAAGCGGTAGGGGAAGGCATTGACGCCTTGCGCTTCGAGCGCGGCGAGCTTTTCCAGCCGGACGCGGCGGAATTCGTTCTCTTCCGGCATGGCGCCACTCCGTTAGAGCCGCGGGTGCTGCGACGGCGCCTTTTTAGCGGCTCGGCCCGGAATCGCAAGGCGCGGGGTGCCGGGGCCGCACGAAGCCATCAACGTGAACGATCGTTGCCGCCGGCTGTTGGCACCTATGGGCCAATCGCATATGGAACCGCTGGTGGAGCTTGCAAACACCGTGGGCCCGAAGCAGAGGCGACCGTCCTTGGCTTCAGCCCGGCGGCGCGTCTTCAGGGCCTTGGGGCCCGGCCTCATCACCGGCGCCTCCGACGACGATCCGTCCGGAATCGGCACTTACAGCCAAGCCGGCGCCCAGCTCGGTTTCGGCATCGGCTGGACGATGCTGCTCACCTACCCGCTCATGGTGGCGATCCAAGAGATCAGCGCCCGCATCGGCCGCACCACCGGCCATGGCATCGCCGGCAATATCGCGCGCCACTATCCCGATTGGCTGCTGCAGAGCCTCGTCCTCCTCCTCTTCGTCGCCAACATCATCAACATCGGCGCCGACCTCGGCGCAATGGCCGATGCGCTGAAGCTGCTGATCGGCGGCGTCGCGATCGTCTATGTCGCGCTCTTCGGCACGGTCTGCGTCGCCGCGCAGATCTGGCTTAAATACGCCCGCTATGCCGCCATCCTGCGCTGGTCGACGCTGTCGCTCTTCGGCTATGTCGCGACGCTGCTCGCGGTCCACGTCCCCTGGGGCGAGGCGCTGCGCGGCGTTTTCGTGCCGCGGATCGAGCTCAACGGCGATTTCATCACGACGCTTGTCGCGATTCTCGGCACCACCATCTCGCCCTATCTCTTCTTCTGGCAATCCGCGCTGGAGGCCGAAGACCAGCGCGTCAAGCCGGGCCGCCAGCCCCTCGTCGACGCGCCGGAGCAAGCGCCCAAGGCCGCAGCGCGCATTCGCCTCGACACGCTTGTCGGGATGGGCTTCTCGAACCTCATCGCCCTCTCGATCATCATCACCACGGCGGCGACGCTGCATCTGCGCGGCGTCACCGATATCGCCAGCTCGGCGCAGGCCGCCGAGGCGCTGCGTCCGATCGCCGGCGAGTTCGCCTTCGTCATCTTCGCGCTCGGCATCATCGGCACGGGGCTGTTGGCGGTGCCGGTGCTGGCGGGATCGGCAGCCTATGCCTTGGGCGAGGCGCGGCGCTGGCCCGTCGGGCTGGCGCGGCGGCCGCGGGAGGCGACGGCGTTCTATGCGGCGCTCGGTTCCGCAACGCTCATCGGCGTGCTGATGAACCTGACGCCGATCGACCCGATCAAGGCGCTTTACTGGAGCGCCGTCATCAACGGCGTCGCCGCCGCACCCGTGATGATCGTCATGATGCATATGAGCGCCCGGCGCAGCATCATGGGCGAATTGACCTTGGGTCCAGGCCTGCGCGCGCTCGGCTGGACTTCGACGGCGGCCATGGCGCTTTGCACCGTCGGCATGGTCGTCACCTGGCTGATGTGACGGGCGGCCCGGTTCCGGCGCCGCCCGCCTCCCGCGGCGTTCAGGCGCGCCCGACCGCCTTGTCGAACTCCTCGATCAGCGCCGTGGTGATGGGACCCGGGGTGAAGCGGTACTTGTCGATCTCGCCGACCGGCGTGATCTCGGCGGCGGTGCCGGTGAGGAAGACCTCCTGGGCGCGGGCGAGCTCCTCCGGCATGATCGCGCGCTCCACCACCTTGATCTGCCGGTTGCGGGCAAAGCCCATCACGGCGCGGCGCGTGATGCCGTCGAGGAAGCAATCGGGCGTCGGCGTGTGCAGCTCGCCGTCGATGCAGAGGAAGATGTTGGCGCCCGTCGCCTCGGCGATCTGGCCGCGCCAGTCGAGCATCAGCGCGTCGTGATAGCCTTCGGCCTCGGCATCGTGCTTGGAGAGCGTGCAGATCATGTAGAGGCCCGCCGCCTTCGAGGCGGTGGGCGCGGTGTTGGGGGCCGGCCGCGCCCATTTCGAGAACTTCATGCGGATGCCCTTCATTCTCGCCTCGGGCGAGAAATAGGAGCCCCAGGACCAGGTCGCGATGGCGACATGGATCTTGCTCTGCTGCGCCGAGACGCCCATCTGCTCGGCGCCGCGCCAGGCGAGCGGCCGCACATAGGCGTCGGCGAGCTTGTTCGCCGCGAGCGTGTCCTTTGTCGCCTGTTCGAGCTGCTCGCGCGTATAGGGAATCTCGAAGCCGAGGATGCGCGCCGAATCGAGCAGCCGCTGCGTGTGCTGACTCAGCTTGAAGACGGTGCCGCCATAGGCGCGTTCGCCCTCGAAGACGCAGCTCGCGTAATGCAAGGCGTGGGTCAGCACATGGATGCGTGCCTCCCGCCACGGCTTCAGCTCGCCGTCATACCAGATGAAACCGTCGCGGTCGTCGAAGGGAACGATGGACATGGCGGGAATCCTTGAATATTTCTGTTGCCGAGCGCCTCACAACGTGTCGCGGCCTGCGCCCGACACGTAACATTCGATCCGAATTAAGTCAACATGTCTGACATAAAATCCGGCGCCAACCTGCTCTTCCTGCGCGAGGAGGAGCTGCGTCAAGGCATCGAGCTGCTGTTCTACGCCTATCGCGATTTCACGGCCGAGCCGGATGCGATGCTGGCCTCCTATGGCTTCGGGCGGGCGCATCACCGTGTCATCTACTTCGTCGGCCGTCATCCCGAAATGACGGTGAGCGAGCTCCTGGGCATCCTCAAGATAACGAAACAGAGCCTCTCGAGGGTCCTCAGCCAGCTCGTGCGCCAGGGCTTCATCGTCCAACGGACCGGGCAACGCGACCGCCGGCAGCGTCTCCTCGAATTGACCGCGAAGGGGGTCGAGCTCGAACGGCAGCTCTCGGAGAATCAGCGCGCCTGCGTCGCCAAGGCCTATCGCGAGGCCGGGGCGCAGGCGGTCGAAGGATTCCGCAAGGTGATGCTGGGCATCATCGCGAACCCCGAGGACCGCGCCCGCTTCGAGCGCAACGGCGCGCCGCCCCGGCTGCGGCGCTGATCCCCCTCACCCTGCCCTCTCCCCGCGAGCGCCGCGAGCGGGGAGAGGGTTGCGGAGGGTTGGCGAGGCATCGCCGAGCCTTACCCGGAGCTGGGCGAGGGGTGAGTGCCCGATGCGCAACCCGCCGTGCTCTACACCGCCTCGGCGGCCCGGCTCGCGCGCTTGCGGGCGTTGGGGTCGAGGAGGCGCTTTCTCAGCCGCACCGATTTCGGCGTCACCTCGACGAGTTCGTCATCGGCGATATAGGCGATCGCCTGTTCGAGGGTCATGAGGATGGGCGGCGTCAGGCGCACCGCCTCGTCCTTGGCGGTGGTGCGGATGTTGGTGAGCTGCTTGCCCTTCAGCGGGTTGACTTCGAGGTCGTTGTCGCGTGTGTGCTGGCCGATGATCATGCCCTGATAGACCTGCGTGCCGGGCGTGATGAACATCGGCCCGCGATCCTCGAGGTTCCAGAGCGCATAGGCGACGGCGACGCCGTCCCCGGTCGAGACGAGGACGCCGGTGCGGCGGCCTTCGATCGGCCCCTTGTAGGGAGCGTAGCCGTGGAAGAGCCGGCTCATGACGCCGGTGCCGCGCGTGTCGTTCAGGAACTCGCCTTGATAGCCGATGAGGCCGCGCGTCGGCGCAAGAAAGGTGAGGCGCTGCTTGCCGCCGCCCGAGGGGCGCATGTCCTGGAGCTCGCCCTTGCGGCGGCTCATCTTGTCGACGACGATGCCGGAGAACTCCTCGTCGACGTCGATGAGAACCTCCTCGATGGGTTCGAGGCGCTGGCCGGTGGCGGCGTCGGTCTTCAGGAGCACGCGCGGCCGCGAGATGGCGAGCTCGAACCCTTCGCGCCGCATCTGCTCGATGAGGACGCCCAATTGCAGCTCGCCGCGCCCCGCGACCTCGACGGCGTCCTTCTCCTCGCTCTCGCGGATCTTGATGGCGACATTGCCTTCCGCCTCGCGACGGAGGCGCTCGACGATCATGCGGGAAGTCACCTTCGTCCCCTCGCGCCCGGCCAAGGGGCTGTCATTGACCGCGAAGGTCATGGCGATGGTCGGCGGGTCGATGGGATCAGCGTGGATCGCGACGGCGACCTCGGGAGCGCAGATGGTGTCGGCGACAGTCGTCTCCTCGAGCCCGGCGATGGCGATGATGTCGCCCGCCTCCGCCTCTTCGATCGGCCGCCGTTCGAGGCCGCGGAAGGCGAGGAGCTTCGTCAGCCGGGCCTGCTCGATGACGCGGCCGTCGCGGCCGATCGCCTTCACCGGCATGTTGACCCGGGCCGTGCCGGCGTGGATGCGGCCGGTGAGAACGCGGCCGAGATAAGGATCGCTCTCCAGCGTCGTCGCCAGCATGGCGAAGGGCGCGTTCGGATTGGCCTTCGGCGCCGGGACATGGCGAATAACGAGCTCGAAGAGCGGTTTCAGATCCGCCCGCTCATCGGCAAGGTCCGCGATCGCCCAGCCTTCGCGGCCCGAGGCGTAGAGCGTCGGAAAATCGAGCTGCTCGTCCGAGGCGTCGAGCGCGGCGAAGAGGTCGAAAATGTCGTTGTGCACGTCCTGGACGCGGGCGTCGGGCCGATCGACCTTGTTGATGACGACGATCGGCCGCAATCCTTGCTTCAGCGCCTTGCCGACGACGAATTTCGTCTGCGGCAGCGGTCCCTCGGCGGCATCGACGAGGACGACGACGCCGTCCACCATCGAGAGAATGCGCTCGACCTCGCCGCCGAAATCGGCGTGGCCCGGCGTGTCGACGATGTTGATGCGCACGCCCTGCCAGACGACCGAGGTGCATTTCGCCAGGATGGTGATGCCGCGCTCGCGTTCGAGCTCGTTCGAATCGAGCGCCCGCTCGGCGACCTGCTGGTTGGCGCGGAAGGCTCCCGATTGCCGCAAGAGCTGATCGACGAGCGTCGTCTTGCCGTGGTCGACATGGGCGATGATGGCGATGTTGCGGATGTCCATTTGCGCTAAATTTCGTCGAGTGCCGTTGCGTCTTGTTTCTTCCGTTCCCTTTCCCGCTTTGCTTCTTCAAATAATCCCTCCCCCGCTTGCCGGGGAGGGCAGGGCGGGGGCTCGACCCTCTCCCGCAAGCGGGAAAGGGAGGTTTCAGTGGGCGCGAGCGGCGAGGGGATATACAACCAACCCCTAAATCAGCCCTTTCTCCTTCGCCAGCGTCGCGAGGCCGACCTCCGGCCGCGCTCCGACATGGGAGATGATCTCCGCCGCGCAGAGGCTGCCGAGGCGGCCGCAGGTCGCGAGGTCGCGCCCGCGCGTCAGGCCGAAGAGGAAGCCGCTCGCATAGAGGTCGCCGGCGCCGGTGGTGTCGACGACGCGTCCGACCTCGGCCGCCGCGATGACATGGGTATGCTCGCCGGCGACGACAACCGAGCCTTTCTCGGAGCGGGTGCAGGCGGCGACGTCGCAGAAGCGGCGCACCGCGGCGACGGCGGCATCGAAATCCGCCGTCTCGAACATGGCGCAGAGCTCCGCCTCGTTGGCGAAGAGGATGTCGACATGGTCTTCCAAAAGCGCGCGGAAGGCGGCGCGGTGGCGGTCGACGCAGAAGGGGTCGGACAGCGTGAGGGCGACGCGCCGGCCGGCGCCGTGAGCGATGGCGGCGGCCTTGCGGAAGGCTTCCTGGGCTCGCGGCGGGTCGTAGAGATAGCCTTCGAGATAGGTCACCTGCGCGTCGGCGATCGCCGCTTCGTCGATGTCCTCGGGGCCGAGATCGACGCAGGCGCCCAGATAGGTGTTCATCGTCCGCTGCGCATCGGGCGTGACCAGAATGAGGCAGCGCGCGGTGGCAGGGCCGCTCCGCGCCGGCGCCGTGGCGAAGCGCACGCCGACGGCGTTCATGTCGTGGCGAAAGACGTCGCCGAGCTGGTCGTCGCGCACCTTGCCGATATAGGCGCCGGCGCCGCCCAGCGAAGCCAGCCCCGCCATGGTGTTGCCGGCCGAGCCGCCCGACATTTCGAGGCCCGGACCCATGACGGCGTAAAGCGCCTCGGCGCGCGCCGCGTCGATCAGCGTCATGGCGCCCTTGACGAGGCCATGGGCCGCCAGGAAATCCTCCTCGGCATGGGCGATGACATCGACAATGGCATTGCCGATGCCGACGACGTCGAAGCGGGCGGTCGCCATATGGGAATCCTGTGCGGGCGGCGGGAAAGCGCGCGGGAGTATAGGAATCCCGGCGGCGAGGGCAAGAGCGGGAAGTCCAGCGGCAAAGAAATGATTTTCGCCGAATGCCGTCGAAAGGCGCTGGCCGCCGCGCGGCGCGCGCGATAAAGCTGCCTTCGGCTCCGCATCGGTCGTCCTCCATGATCGCAGCCCTAGGCCTCGCCTTCAGCGAAATCGCCGCCCCTCGGTTGCGGCGCGTGCTGGCCCGCGGCCTTGCCATCGCCGCGGCGGTGCTGGCGGCGCTCCTCGTCGGGGCGGCGCTGCTGCTGCACGGCGTGCTTCCGGGCGCGGGGGTGATGCGCGCGGCGATCGAGGTCTTCGGCGATGTCGCGATGCTGACGCTCGCCTGGGTGCTCTTCCCCGTCGCCGTCACGACGGTGCTCGGGTTCTTCGTCGAAGGGGCCATCGCCGCCGTCGAGGCCGAGCGCTATCCCGACCTGCCGACCCCGCGCCGGCAGACCATGGCGGGGCAGCTCCGCAGCGCCATGCGCCTCGGCCTGCTCGGCCTTGTCGTCAACCTTCTGGCGCTGCCGCTCTACCTTGTGCTGCCCGGCCTCAACCTCCTTCTCTTCTATGGGCTCAACGGCTGGCTGCTCGGGCGCGAGTATTTCGAGCTGGTGGCGCTGCGGCGCCTCGATGAGCGGCAGCTCCGCGCCTTCTGGCGCAGCTTTTGGCCGCGCCTCGTCGCGGCGGGCATGGTGATCGCGCTGCTGCTGACGGTGCCGCTTCTCAACCTCGCCGCGCCGCTCATCGCCGCGCTCTTCATGCTCCACCTGTTCGAGAGGCTGCGTCGCGGCGCGAACCCGGCACCGTTAACCAGTTAACCATTTTTCAATGATGTCGGCCGTTCAATGAAACCTGGCAACGCGTAGCAGCTTTCTCGTCGTCAACGCATTCATCGAGACAGGTGGTCGAGATGTTCCGTCGCAAGAAGTCCGAACTGGAGGATGAGAACTCGGTCATGGAAACAAAACCCAATACCGACGAACTGGGCCTCGGCAAGCCGGGTGTCCGCCCTGCGGTCGCGTTGAATCCCGGCAAGCCGCCGGTGATGCCGGCCCGCGCCGCCGAGCCGCCGCGCAACGAAGCGCGGCCGGCCATCGAAATTCCGCGTCCGCTGAGCCCGACGCCGACCGTCGCCGCGGCCGCGCCGCAGCCCGCGCGCCGGCAGGAGACGGAACACCGCAAGCTGATCGTCGGCCGCGAGATCGCCCTCTCCGGCGAGATCACCTCCTGCGACCGGCTCGTCGTCGAGGGCAGCGTCGAGGCGAACCTCGCCAATTGCCGCGACATCGACATCGCCGAGAGCGGCCTCTTCAAGGGCTCGGCCTCGATCGAGGAGGCAGAGATCCGCGGCCGTTTCGAGGGCACGCTGACGGTGCGCAAGCGCCTCCTCATCAAATCGACGGGGAAGGTCGTCGGCACCATCCGCTACGGCCAGATCGAGATCGAATGCGGCGGCCAGATCTCGGGCGACGTGCAGATGATGCAGTCGGCCGAGATGGTGACGCCGACGCCGATCGCGCAGCGCGCCTGAGTTTTCGGGTTCGTTGGGGCCGTCCCGCTTCGCCTCCGGGCGCGGCGGGCGGAAGCGGGCCATCGGCCCGCAGGCAGGGGAGGCGACGCGCGATGCAGCAGGGCAGCCTGCCGCATTGCGCGGCGCCGATTCGTATCGCTTGGCGCTGATGGTTCATAAGCGCCCAATGCCTTGCGCGAAGATCAGCTTGTGACCCGGCGCGGACGTCGGAGAATGAGCGCGGTCGCCGCGAGAATTCCTACCATGGTCAGAAACATAGTCAGAGCGGAGGGCTCGGGTACCGCTGCCGGTTCGATCTGCAGCGTGAAGCTGTCGGAGTTGGAGCCGTTGTTCCACGACCACGTATAGGAGCCGGGCGTAAGGCCGAGCGTGGTGAAGGTCTCGTTGTCGTATGTCGCCGTGTTCGACAACGCCGTCCCATGGACATAGCCATGCGGCAGAAACAGCACATTCCCGAGAGCCACTCCGACGAGATCCCCACTGGCGCTATCGGCACTTCTGTAAAAGCCGGCTCCGAAATTAGTTGGTCCGGTGAAATAGGGTGAAAGCTCGTGCCAATCGTCAACATTCCCCGTAGCACCGGTCAGAATAGCGCCGATGTCTGCTTCGACATAACTGCTGACGTTATTATGGCTCGACTCGATCCCGATGCCCCACATCTCGATCGAACCGCTGCCCGTGACGACGACATTGGGTCCGCTTTGGACGACGGTCTCGACGAAGGAGGCTTGCGCCGTCCCGGCGGTCAGCAAGACTGCGAGTAGGCCAACAACGGCGGCATAGCCTGAATGCAACGAACTCCTGCGCATTTCTAGCATCTCCTCTCTCGGCCGGCAGGAGAGAGGCTGACGGGAGCCGCGCGGCGCCGCTATGCATCTTCCGCAGGATAGTGCAGAATCCGCAGAGATCGCCCCGACCGGCGGCCATCCAATGGGGGACGGAGGCGCCATCATGGACGTGCACCCGGAGAACGGCATTCTCGCGCGCGGCACGCTGCCCGAGAGCCTCGTCCGGGCGCTCCGATGGCTCGATGCCCGGCCCGACGAGCCGGTCGCGCTCGAGACGCTGGCCGCCATCGCGGGCGTGCGCCCGCGTACGCTCGAGGCCCATTTCAAGCGCCATCTCGGCACGACGCCGCTCGGCTGGGTGCGGCGCATGCGGCTTGCCCGCGCCCGCCAGCAACTGCTCGCGGCCGGCAGCGAGGCGAGCGTCACCTCTATCGCGCTCGCCAACGGCTTCAGCCAGTTCGGCCGCTTTGCCGCGCAGTATCGCCGGCAGTTCGGCGAGCTGCCGTCACAGACGGCGAAGGCGTCCCGCGCGCCGCCTCCCGGGGGCACGGACGAGCGCCTCGACGAGGCGGGGCGGCTATGCTGGCGGGCGCTCTCTACGGCCTTCATGGTGGGACCTGACGCCTGTGGCGCGGCGCTCGACGATGCCGAGCGGGCGCAGGAGCTGGCACCTGCCGACGCGCTGCCCAAGGCCATCGCCGCCTGGTGCTGGAGCCAGCGCGCGGCGCACAATTTCGGCGGCGCGCCGCAGCTCGACCGCGCGCGGGCGCAAGGCCTCGCCCAGGAGGCGGCGCGGCTCGCACCCCACGATGCGCTCGTTCTCGGCCTCGCCAGCGGCGCTCTCACCTTGACCGGGCGGCTCGGCGAGGCCGACCGACTCATCGAACGCTCGCTCGCCATCGATCCATGGTCGCCCTGGGGCTGGGCGCGGCGCGGTTGGCTCTCGGCCTATGCGGGCGACGATGAAGGCGCGCTGAGAGAACTGCAGATCACGCTGCGGCTAATGCCATTCGAACCGCTGCGCCACCTCATGGTGATCGGTATCGGCTGCGTGCATTTCAACGCCGGCCGTTACGAGCGCGCCGCGCGCTGGATCGCCGACGGGGTCTCCGCGGTCCCGCAGTCGTTCTGGGCGGAGCGCGTGCTGGTCGCCGCCGCGGCCCATGCCGGGGCGCGAGCCGAGGCCCGCCGGGCGGCGCGCGCGCTCCTCGGCAAGGACGCGCGCCTCACCGTTTCCGCCGCTCGCGAGGCATGGCCCTTCACGCCGGGCTTCATGGACCGGCTCGGCGACGGGCTCGCGATTGCCGGCGTACCGCGGGATTGATCGATCGGCGCTTTGCCCGCGGTCTCGGCGACCGTCAGGCTCGTCCAAACAGTCCCTTGGCGCGATGGACCGGGTTCCGGTTTTTCGCGCCTGACCATTACAGATGGCCGCGGCGCGGCGCGGTTCTCGTCGCTTAAGTCTGGACGGCGCGGCGGCGCCGTGGCGCGGGCAGGTGCTCCGCTTCGATGACCGTCGTCTTGGCGGGATAGCGGCAGAGGTCGCGGACGATGCAGGCGGGGCAGTCGGGCCGCCGCGCCTTGCAGACATAACGGCCGTGCAGGATGAGCCAGTGATGCGCGTGGCGCCGATAGGGCGCCGGCACGCGCCGTTCGAGTTGCTGCTCGACGGCGAGCGGCGTCGGCCCGGGAGCGAGGCCCGTGCGGTTGCCGACACGAAAGATATGGGTGTCGACCGCGATCGTCTCGGCGCCGAAGGCGACGTTCATGACGACGTTCGCCGTCTTGCGCCCGACCCCCGGCAAGGCTTCGAGCGCCTCGCGGCTGCGCGGCACTTCGCCGCCATGCTCTTCGACCAGAATGCGGGACAGCTTGATGATATTGCGCGCCTTCATCCGGTAAAGGCCGATCGTGCGGATGTAATGGGCGAGGCGCTCCTCGCCGAGAGCCAGCATTTTCTGTGGCGTGTCGGCGACGGCGAAGAGCGCCGGCGTCGCCTTGTTGACGCCGGCATCCGTCGCCTGCGCCGAGAGCACGACGGCGACGAGGAGCGTGAAGGGGTTCTCTTCGGTGAAGCGCAGCTCCGTCGTCGGATCCGGCAGGGCCTCGGCGAGCCGGCGAAAGAGCTCGGCGACCTCTTCTTTCGTCATCCTCCCGCGCCGGGCCACCATCGCCGCCTCTTCCGTCAATCTCGAGCGCAAGGATCGCCGCCGCCTTACGCAGTCCTGCCAACCCGGACGCTTGCCGCTCGCGCCGCGACCAGAACGAGCGGCCGTCTTCCGGCGTTTGCCTCGGGGGCGGCGCGGATATGGCGATGCAACCCTTCGTTTCGCGGCGGAGTGTGCCGTATGCGGTAAGCGCCGGCAATGCGCCGCGCCGCCGCGCGTCTTTACGGCCGCCGCCAGCGGCGCCTATTCTCTTGCGATGAGCGAGGGCGCTCCATCATCGCGCGGCGCGCCGACCGAGGCCGAGGCGCCGGGGATCTTCCTCGACGCGGTCCTGACGCCGCATCGCAGCTTGCCGCCCGCCGGCTTCGTCGCCGTCATGGCGGTGCTGGGAGGCGTCAGCTTCTGCGCCGGCATGGCCTTCGTCCTGCACGGGGCGTGGCCCGTCACCGGCTTCTTCGGCCTCGATGTGGCGCTCGTCTATATCGCCTTCCGCGCCAATTACCGCAGCGCCCGGCGGCAGGAGCGTGTTCGTCTCTCGCAAGAGGCGCTGACGGTCGAGCGCATCGAGGTGCGCGGCGAGCGCCGGCGCTGGAGCTTCCAGCCCTCCTGGCTGCGCATCGTCTTCGAGGAGACGGATGAGGACACGAACCGGCTGCTCGTCACCTCGCATGGCCGGTCCTTGGCCCTCGCGACATTTCTCGGCGCCGGCGAGCGCCGGCGCTTTGCCGCCCGCCTCACCGAGGCGATGGCGCGCTGGCGGGCGGCACTGTCGCCGCGATAAGCCGCCTCAGCGCAGCCCCAGCACGTCCTTCATGTCGTAGAGGCCGGGGGGCTTGGCCACGAGCCAGCGCGCGGCATGGACGGCGCCGCGGGCGAAGACCTGCCGGCTCGTCGCCCGGTGGCCGAGCTCGAGGCGCTCGCCTGCGGTGGCGAAGATGACCGTGTGCTCTCCGGCGACGTCGCCGCCGCGCAGCGTGGCAAAGCCGATGTCGCCGGAGCGCCGTGGTCCGGTGTGCCCATCGCGGACGCGCTGCGCCACGCTGTCGAGCGCGACGCCGCGCCCGGCGGCCGCCGCTTTCCCGAGCGCGAGGGCGGTGCCGGAAGGGGCGTCGACCTTGTGGCGATGGTGCATCTCCAGCACCTCGATGTCGTAATCGGGGCCGAGGCGCCGCGCCGCGCTCTCGACGAGATCGAGGAGGAGCGTGACGGCGAGGCTCATATTGGCCGCCCAGACGATCGGCGCCCGCCGCGCCGCCTGCGCCACGGCGGCGCCTTGAGCCGGATCGAGCCCGGTCGTGCCGATGACGAGGGCGCGGCCTTGCTCGGCGGCGAGGGCGGCATGGGCGACGGTCGCCGCCGGCACGGTGAAGTCGATGACGACGTCGCTGGCGGCAAAAAGCGCCGCGCGGTCGCTGCCCGCCGCAATGCCGAGTGGCGGCAGGCCGGCCAGCTCGCCGAGGTCGCGGCCCACCATATCGCTCCCCGGCGCCTCGGCGCCGCCGGCGACGGCGCAGCCCGGCGTTGCCGCGATTTCGGCGATCAGCATCCGCCCCATGCGCCCGCCGCAGCCGAGGATACCCATCCGCGTCGCGCTCATCCGTTCCTCCCGGTCTCTGGCGCGACCCTAGGCGGAGGCCGGCGGCGGTGACAAGCGCCAATCGGATCGGGAAGGCGCCGGGACTGCATCCTGCCTCGCCTTTGCCGCATTTCCGCGCTGAAAGGTGCCCGGCGCTCGCGCTGCGCGCGACGCATCTCACCGGGGAGGATCATGCGCCAGCTCGCCATCTGGGACCTCGCGACGCGCCTCTTCCACTGGCTGTTGGTCGCCTCCGTCGGTCTCGGCTATCTCGTGAGCTCGGGCCGGCCGACGGGCGCCGTTTTCCTCGTCCATGTCTCCTGCGGCTATCTCGTCCTCCTGCTGCTGCTCTTCCGCCTCGTTTGGGGCTTTGTCGGCGGCGAGCACGCGCGCTTCGCCGATTTCGTCCGCGGACCACGCGCCGGGCTCGATTACCTCAAAGCCTTGGCCGCCGGCCGCGCCCCGCGCTATCTCGGCCATAACCCGGCCGGCGCCGCGGTCATCCTCCTCATGCTGGCGCTGCTCGCGCTCATCGTCGTGACGGGGCTTCTCGCCGAGGGCGTGACCGGCGGCGCGGGGCCGCTCAGCCCGCTCGTGCCGCTCGCCGCGGCGAAGTCGGTCGGGAGCATCCACAAGCTGCTCGGCAACGCCATCATCGTCCTCGCCGGCCTCCATGTCGTCGGCGTCCTCGGCGAGAGCCTGCTGCACCGCGAGAACCTCGTCGCCGCGATGATCACCGGCCGCAAGCGGGCGGAGAGCGCGGCCGAGCGGAACGCGCGGCCGGCGCCGGCCTGGCGCGCCATCGGCCTCGTCCTGGTGCTGGGGCTGCTCGCTGCTGTCATGGTCCTGTCGACGCGGCTGCCGCCGGCACGGCCGGGAACGCCGGCGGCAGCGATCGCCGCCGGCGCGGCGCCCGTCCAACGGTGAGGCGGAGGAGCCGCCTTTCAGACCCCGGCCTTTTCCTCTACACACTCGGCGCATGGCTTTGCTTCGCTCGGTCGCCACGGTCGGCGGCTACACGCTTCTGAGCCGCGTTCTCGGCTTCGTCCGCGACATTCTGACCGCGGCCTTCCTCGGCGCCGGCCCCGTCGCCGATGCGTTCTTCATCGCGCAGCGCCTCCCCAACATGTTTCGCTCGCTCTTCGCCGAGGGCGCCTTCAGCGCCGCCTTCGTGCCGCTCTTCGCCGGCCGGATCGCCACCGAGGGGAGAGACTCCGCGCGGCTCTTCGCCGAGGATGCTCTTGCTGTCCTGCTCGCCGCGCTGCTGCTCTTCGTCCTGCTCGGCGAGGCGGCGATGCCGTGGTTCATTCAGATCATCGCGCCGGGCTTTGCCGCCGAGCCCGGCAAATACGCGCTCACGGTCGAGCTGACGCGCATCACCTTTCCCTATCTTCTCTTCATCTCGCTGGTGTCGCTGCAAGGCGGGGTGTTGAATTCGATCGAGCGCTTCGCGGCGACGGCGGCGACCTCGATTCTGCTCAACCTCTTCCTCATCACGGCGCTAGCGCTCTCGCGCCTCTGGCCGCAATGGACGGCGCATGGGCAGGCCTGGGGCATCGCCGCCGCCGGCTTTGCGCAGTTCCTTTGGCTCATGATCTCCTGCGCCCGCGCCGGCATGGCGCTCCGCCTGCCCTGGCCGCGCCTCACCGCGGAGGTGCGGCGCCTCATCCGCATCATGCTGCCGGGCGTCTTCGGCGCCGGCGTCACGCAGATCAACCTTCTCGTCTCGACCGCGATCGCCTCGCTGCTGCCGAGCGGCGCCGTCTCCTATCTCTACTACGCCGACCGCCTCAACCAATTGCCGCTCGGGGTCGTCGGCATCGCCGTCGGCACGGCGATCCTCCCCTCCCTGTCGCGGCAGATCCGGACCGACGAGGCGGGCGCCGCGAGGCACACCCAGAACCGCGGCATCGAGCTCGCCCTGCTGCTGACCCTGCCGGCGGCGGTCGCCCTCGCCGTCGCCGCGCGCCCCATCCTCGCCATCTTCGAGCGCGGCCATTTCGACGCCGCCGCGGCGGCGGCGACGGCGCCGGCCCTCGCCGCCTACGCGGCGGGGCTTCCCGCCTTCGTTCTCGTCAAGGTGCTGGTGCCCGCCTTCTTCGCCCGCCACGACACGGCGACGCCGGTCAAGATCGGCATCCTCGCAATGGGGGCCAATATCGCGCTGACGGCGGGCGCGGCCCTCCTCCTCGCCGCGCCCGAGGCGCATATCGGCGTCGCGCTCGCGACCTCGGCGGCGGGGTGGGTGAACGCGCTCACCATGGCGGCGATTCTGCGCCGGCGCGGGCATTTGGCGCTCGACGCGCGGGCGCGGCGTTGCCTGCCGCGCATCCTGCTCGCCGCCCTCGGCATGGGCGCGGTGCTGCTCGTCGCCGAGCGCCTGCTGGCGCCGGCGCTCGAAGGCGGCGCCGTCCTGCGCCTTGGCGCTCTCGTCATGCTCGTCGGCATCGGCCTTGCCGCCTATGGCGTCCTGGCGCTCGCGGCGGGCGCCGCCGATTGGCGCGACGTGCGGCGGCGCCTCCGCCGGCAAGCGGCTTGACCCGCGCCGCGGCGAGCGGCCATAACACCGCGCCTTCCCCAATCACCTGACCCGGCGCGCATGAACCGCATCTTCTCGGGCATTCAGCCCACCGGCAATCTGCATCTCGGCAATTATCTCGGCGCCATCCGCAACTGGGTCGCGCTGCAGCGCGAATACGACTGCATCTTCTGCATCGTCGATCTCCACGCGCTGACCCTGCCGCAGGACCCGAAGGAGCTGCGGGCGCAGACGCGCGAGGTGACCGCCGCCTATATCGCCGCCGGCATCGATCCCGAAGCCTGCATCATCTTCAACCAGAGCGCCGTCGCCGCCCATGCCGAGCTCGCCTGGCTGCTCGGCTGCCTCACGCCCTTGGGCTGGCTCAACCGCATGACGCAGTTCAAGGAGAAGGCGGGCAAGCAGCGCGACAATGCCGGGCTCGGCCTCTACGCCTACCCCGTGCTGATGGCGGCCGATATTCTCCTCTACAAGGCGACGCATGTCCCGGTCGGCGAGGACCAGAAGCAGCATCTGGAGCTCGCGCGCGACATCGCCGGCGCCTTCAACCGCCGCTATGGAATCGACTTTTTTCCATTGCCCGAGCCGCAGATTTTCGGCGCCGCGACGCGGGTCATGAGCCTGCGCGATGGCGCCAAGAAGATGTCGAAATCCGACACTTCGGACTATTCGCGCATCAACATGACCGATGACGCCGACACGGTGGCGCTCAAGATCCGCAAGGCGAAGACCGATCCTCATCCGCTGCCGGAGAGCGAGGCCGGGCTCGAAGGCAGGGCCGAGGCGGCGAACCTCCTCGGCATCTATGCGGCGCTGAGCGACGCCAGCCTCGCCGAGGCGGTGCGCCGCTTTGCCGGCCGCAATTTCTCCGAATTCAAGGAGGAGCTGGCCGCGCTCGCGGTCGGCATTCTCGGCCGCATCGGCGGCGAGATGCGCCGGCTCGTCGCCGATCCCGGCTATATCGACGGCATCCTCCGCCGCGGCGCCGAGCGGGCGCGCGCCATCGCCCTCCCCAACCTGCGCGAGGTGCAGGACATCACCGGCTTGCTGCGGGCGTGAGCGACGGGCAGCATGGCCGGCAGTGTGGCCGAGTCGCTGTTGACGGCGGAATCCTGGGTCGCGCAAACTCGCGCGGCACTTTGGGGAGCGCAGAATAATGACAAGGCCGGCGGCCGAACTTGTTGCGTATATTGGCGGTCGTCGATTCTCCACCATCCTGGTGGATCCGCCGTGGCAGTTCCAGAACAAGACGGGCAAGGTCGCGCCGGAGCACAGGCGGCTGACACGCTATGGCACGATGGCGCTCGCCGACATCATCGCGCTCCCGGTGCGCGAGATCGCGGCGCCCGCTGCCCATCTCTATCTCTGGGTCCCGAACGCGCTTCTACCCCAGGGACTCCAGGTCATGGAAGCATGGGGCTTCACCTACAAGTCCAACATCGTCTGGCACAAAATCCGCAAGGATGGCGGCAGCGACGGGCGGGGCGTCGGCTTCTATTTCCGGAACGTGACGGAGATGATCCTGTTCGGAGTGCGCGGCAAGAATGCGCGCACCCTTGCGCCCGGCCGGCGGCAGGTGAATTACCTGGCCACGCGCAAGCGCGAGCATAGCCGCAAGCCCGATGAGCAATATCAGATCATCGAGGCGTGCTCGCCGGGCCCGTATTTGGAGTTGTTCGCCCGCGGAACGCGGCCCGGATGGGCGATGTGGGGAAACCAGGCGGATGAATCGTATCGTCCGACCTGGAGCACCTATGCGCACCACTCGCAGGCGGAATTGCGCTTGCGCGAAGCGTCGGCGTCAGAGGCTCAGTACCAGATCGGCTGACCCGATCAACAGCAACAGGCAGGGATTCCCGCCGCCTCGGCGGCTGCGGTCCTGAAGCTTGCGCCAGTGCGTCGTCGCTTCGCCGAATTTGTCGGAAACGAATACGGTTGCCCAGGCTTCCGCAAACCCCTGCCCCTTTGTCACCCGCCGTTCAATTTCTTTCCGCTGCCGCTGGGTCGGTTGAATTGCCTGTGCAGCCAGATCCCCGAACGAACCGATCGCATGCTCGGCTGCGTATCGCAGCACTGCCGGGCGTAACGCTGCTTGCAACGATGCGCCGCGCGTGACGATCATTCCCACCGAAATGGCACCCTCTGCGTGAAGCCGCTTAAAGTTTTCGAGGTCGCGGTCGAAGAAGGGGTCCTTGTTGTTCCATTCGATCTCGAGCGCCAGCGTGCCGCGCTCGAAATGCTTAACATGGTCGATCGCATGGCTGATAGCTTCCTTCTCGACGCCATTCACGATCTTCTTGATCTCGAAGTTTGTGCCGACCCAACCGCGTTGCGCGAGGGCGCGCCGCATCCGCTGCGTACCCGCAGCTTCGCCGCCGCCCGACCCAATAATCTCCTTGATCGGTATCGTTGTTGTTGCGAGGACTTCCTCGATCTCGGCCAACGCCGCAGGAAAATCGACCGAGAGGATCGAGAGCGCGTGCGAGTAAAACTCGATCTCGTATCCGCGCGCTATGAGAGCTTCGAGTGGCATGTGAGCCGGCCGATTATTGCGCAGGTGACCATATACCGATTCGCGCGACAGCAACGGGCAAAGCAAAGCGGATACGGAGCACCGTCGCTCTGCCCAATCTGCGCGAGGTCCAGGGCCTCATCGGCCGAGGTAGAGCGGCGCCCTCTCACCCAGTGAGATTCTCCAGAGATTTCCGCGGGAATTGGCTTTGACCCGGCGAGGCGGGACGGTAAGCTGATTCCTGCCGCGGGCGGCTCGAATGGGCCCGGTCCGCGCGCCTCCTGCGCTCCCGAACCCGAGCACATCCGCCGGTCCGATGGAAATCTACCTCCCGATCGCCGAGGTCTCGCTGGACGTTTTGGTCCTGCTGGCCCTGGGCGGGGTGGTGGGCTTCCTCTCCGGCGTCTTCGGCGTCGGCGGCGGCTTCCTCCTCACGCCCTTCCTCATCTTCATCGGGGTGCCGCCGACGGTCGCCGTCGCCTCCTCCGCCAATCAGCTCGTCGGCGCCTCGGTCTCCGGCGTCCTTGCCCATTGGCGGCGCGGCAATGTCGATTTCAAGATGGGCGGCGTCCTCCTCGCCGGCGGCTTCGTCGGCTCGCTGCTCGGCGTCTGGCTCTTCAGCCTGCTGCGCCGCGTGGGGCAGATCGAGCTCGTCATCAATCTCAGCTACATCCTCCTGCTCGGCACCTTGGGCGGCCTCATGCTGATCGAGGGGACGCGCGCCTTCCTGCGCGGACGCAAGCCCGGCGCGGGGCGGCGCAAGCTGCATCAGCACAATTGGGTGCACGGCCTGCCGCTCAAGATGCGCTTCCGCCGCTCGAAGCTCTACATCAGCGCCCTGCTGCCGCTCGGGCTCGGCTTCTTCATCGGCATTCTCTCGGCGATCATGGGGGTGGGCGGCGGCTTCGTCATGGTGCCGGCGATGATCTATACGCTGGGAATGCCGACCGCCGTCGTTCCCGGCACCTCGCTCTTCCAGATCATCTTCGTCGCGGCGACGGTGACGATCCTCCAGGCGATCAACAACCGCACCGTCGATCTGGTGCTGGCGCTGCTGCTGCTCGTCGGCGGCGTCATCGGCGCCCAGATCGGCAGCCGCATGGGCTCGCGCCTCCGAGGCGAGCAGCTCCGCATCATGCTGGCGCTGCTCGTGCTCGCCGTCGCCATCAAGCTCACCTTCGACATGACGGCGACGCCCGCCCACCTCTATTCGACGGCTTTCGTCCAATGAGGCGGGCCGCGGCGAGAGCGCTGTCTGCCCTCGCCCTCCTCGCAGGGCTCGCCGCGGCGCCGGCCGCGGCCGAGCCGCTCGTCGCGGATCTGACGAGCCACCTCATCGGCATCACCGGCAGCTTCACCGGCGACAGCGTCGTGCTGTTCGGGGCGACCGACGGGCCGGGCGACGTCGTCGTCGTCGTGCGCGGCCCCGAACGCGACATCGTCGTGCGCCGCAAGCGGCAGGTGGCCGGGATCTGGGTGAACGCCAAGGAGGAGACCTTCGCCGCGGTCCCGAGTTTTTACCGGATCGCCAGCAGCCGTCCGCTCGACGCGATCACGACGCCGGCCGTGCGCGCCTTCCACCAGCTCGGCGTCGACGACCTCCGCCTCGTCCCGACGCGCGGTCCGCTTCGCCCCGAGGACCAGCCCTTCCGCGCCGCCCTCATCGAGGAGCAGCAGCGCGACAATCTGTTCGGCAAGACCGTCGGCAAGGTCGATTTCCTCGGCGACCGGCTGTTCCGCACGACCATCCGCTTTCCCTCGAACGTGCCGACCGGCGCCTATCTCGTGCAGGTCTTCCTCATTCGCGACAAATCGGTCGTCGCCGGCCAGACGACGCCGCTCGCCGTCTCCAAGATCGGCCTCGACGCCGAGGTCTACGATTTCGCCGATCGCCGCTCGGCAGCCTATGGCGTCATTGCCGTGCTGACGGCGATGGTGGCAGGATGGCTCGCCAGCCTTCCCTTCCGCCACGCGTGAATGGTGATCGCACGATGACCGCGCCGGCTGCTTCCGAGGGTGCTCCGACGGGCGCCTCCGCGCCCCCTCGCGTCTTTCTCGTCGTCGTCGACGAGAGCGAGGAGATGTCGCTCGCGGTCCGCTACGCGGCGCGCCGCGCCCAGCACACCGGCGGCCGGGTCGCTCTTCTCTATGTCATCGAGCCGACCGATCTCCAGCAATGGATGGCCGTCGAGACCTTGATGCGCGAGGAGCGGCGCGAGGAGGCCGAGGCGGTGCTGCACGGCATCGCCGACCGGGTCGCGGCGATCTCGGGCTCGATGCCGATCATCTATATCCGCGAAGGACGCCGGCGCGACGAGCTCCTCGCCCTCATCGATGAGGAGCCTAGCATCTCCATTCTGGTCCTCGCGGCGAGCGCCGGATCCGAGGGGCCGGGCCCGCTCATCACGGCGCTCACCGGCAAGGCCGGAACGCGGCTGCGCGTCCCCGTCACCATCGTTCCCGGCAGCCTCACCGAGGCGCAAATCGACATGCTGGCGTGAGGCGGCGGGCGAAAGGGTTGAAAAATCCGCCGTCCCGCCCAAGCTGTGGTCCTGTGACGGGAGCCCGTCTCCCCGCGACGCCTTGCCGGAGCCACCCATGTTCATCCAGACCGAGCTGACACCCAATCCCGCCACTCTCAAATTCCTGCCCGGCCGCGCCGTGATGCCGCAGGGCACCGCAAACTTCACCGACGCCGCGGCGGCCGTGCGCTCGCCGCTGGCGGAGCGGATCTTCACCCTTCCCGGCGTCACCGGCGTCTTCCTCGCCGGCGATTTCATCACGGTGACCAAGGACGAGGCGAGCGACTGGTATCAACTGAAGCCGGCGATCCTCGGCGCCATCATGGAGCATTTCACGGCCGGCCGGCCGACCATCCTCGATGCCCCGGGCGAAACCGCGGCGGCGGCAGATGGGGGGGAAGACGACGAGATCGTTCTCCAGATCAAGGAGCTGCTGGAGACGCGCGTGCGGCCGGCGGTGGCACAGGACGGCGGCGACATCATCTTCCACGACTTCGCCGACGGCGTTGTCTATCTGCACATGCAGGGCTCCTGCTCCGGCTGCCCGAGCTCGACCGCGACATTGAAGGCGGGGATTGAGAACATGCTGCGCCACTACATCCCGGAGGTGCAGGAGGTCCGGGCGGTCTAGTCGCCGGCGCGGCCAGCGCTTGTCGGCATGGCGGTGTTGCGCCACATTCGGGCGCCGCGGTCGGACGCGGTCAGCAACGGACGCTCCTGATGGGCAAGATCCTCGACGACGCCGCGCTCGACCTCCTCTTCCGCGCGGCGCGGACGCAGAATAAATGGCAGCCGAGGCCCGTCAGCGACACCTTGCTGCGCGCCGTCTGGGAACTGGCGAAGATGCCGCCGACCAGCGCCAATTGCGCCCCCGCGCGCATCCTCTTCGTCAAATCGCCGGAGGCCAAGGAGAAGCTGAAGCCGGCGCTTTCGGAGGGCAACCGGGACAAGACCATGCAGGCGCCGGTGACCGCGATCATCGGCTACGATCTCGAGTTCTACGAGAAACTGCCCTTCCTTTTTCCGCATACCGATGCTCGATCCTGGTTCGCGGGGAAGCCCGAGCTGATCCGGACGACGGCGTTCCGCAACGGCACGTTGCAGGGCGCCTACCTCATCATGGCGGCGCGCGCGCTCGGCCTCGACTGCGGGCCGATGTCGGGCTTCGACAATGAGATGGTCGATGCCGCCTTTTTTCCCGACGGCAAGGTCAAGTCCAATTTCCTCTGCAGCATCGGGTATGGCGATCCCGCCGGGGTGATGCCGCGCAGCCCGCGTTTTTCCTTCGAGGAAGCCTGCCGCATCCTGTGACGGCGAGGCGCGCTACATCATCGGTTCCGGCAAGACGCTGTCGCTGAGAAGCGGATAGCGCCGGCGCGCATCGAAGAGCTGATAATGCCACCATTCCTTGTCATAAAAATCCCAGCCGGCGGCCGTCATGAGGCCGAGGAGGGCGAGCCGGTTGCGCTGGGCGGCCGCGGAGACCGCATCCGAGCCGTGGTGCGAGAGCGGGGTGAAGGCATCGAATCCCGTGCCCATCTCGAGGGCTTCGCCATCGGCGACGAGGGTGAGGTCGACGGCGACGCCGCGCGAATGCGGCGAGCCCTGCCGCGGATCGGCGAGGAATTCGGGATCGGGGCGCGCGCTCCACAGTCGCCACTGCGCCTCGGCGGGGCGGAAGGCGTCGAAAATGCGCAGGCGGTAACCGAGCGGGCGGGCGAGGTCGACGGCGCGGCGCAGCTTTGCCTCGGCGTCCGGATGGAGGTAGCAGCCCGGCCGTCGATACACCGGCCGCCCGGTGACGTTGCGGTCGCTCGCATAGGCGATGTCGAGCTCGACATCATGCGTCGCGGCGGTGATCTCGATCAGAGGAACTGCGGCTCTTGCCATGGGGACCGATGGTTGCGGTGGCGCCGCCTTCCTAGCATGAGCCGCGCATGCGGTGAAACGGTGATGGCGGCGTGAAGGTGCTCGCCTTCGATACGACCGGCAGAGGCTGCTCCGCCGCGCTGCTCGACGGCAGCGGCGCCGTCCTCGCGCACCGCACCGCCGCCGAGCTCGAGCGCGGTCATGCCGAACGGCTGATGCCGATGCTGCGCGAGGTGCTGGAGGAGACGAAGGTCGCTGTCGGCGCGCTCGGCCTCATCGCCGTGACGACCGGGCCCGGAGCCTTCACCGGCATTCGCATCGGGCTGGCGGCGGCGCACGGGCTCGCTCTTGCCAGCGGCGTCGCCTTGCGCGGGGTGACGAGCTTCGCCGCGGTGGCGGCCGCGATCGACCCGGAAGAGCGAGCGGACCGGCCGCTGCTCGTCGCCATCGACAGCAGGCGCGTCGACATCTTCGTCCAGCACTTCGCTGCGGACGGAACCGCCTCCGCGCCGGCCGTGCTGCCGCCCGCGGCCCTCGCCGACTGGGTGCCTCCGGGCGAGTTGGCGCTGGCGGGCGATGCCGCCGAGGCCGCGGCGGCGGCGTTGCGCGCCGCCGGCCGTGCCGTGGTGCTGTCGCCCCGTCTCGGGCCGCCCGATGCCGCCCATGTCGGCCGTGCGGCGCTCGCTGCCTGGCGTGCTGGCGAACCCGGCGTTCCGCCGCAGCCCTTCTATCTTCGGGCGCCCGCCGTCACGCTGCCGCGGCAACCAGCGGCGGCATCGCCGTGAGCACCCTCGCAGCCGTCGGTCCCGGCGACATACCCGTGCTCGCCGCGCTGCATGCCGAATCCTTCCCCGACGAGCCATGGGGCGAGGCGGCGATCGCCGAGATCTTGGCGATGCCGGGCGCCTTCGGCTTCCTCGCCGACGCGGACGCCGGCGCGCCCGCCGGCTTCCTTCTCGCCCTCGATCTCGGTGCCGAATGCGAGGTCCTGGCGCTCGGCGTCCGCCCGGCGCTCCGTCGCCGCGGTCTCGGGCGGCAGCTCGTGGCGCAGGTCCTCGCCGTCGCCGCCGGGCGTGCCGTCCATCTCGAAGTCGCCGAAGACAACGCCGCGGCGCTGCCGCTCTATCTGAGCGCCGGCTTCCGCGTCGTCGGGCGGCGCGCCGATTACTACCGGCGGCGGGACGGCGCCGCCGCGGCGGCGGTGCTGCTGCGCCACGGGGCGCCAGCCTGAGGCGCCCGGGCAGCGCGGCCGGCCGTGGTCGCGCCCAAGAACAACGTAGCGTGATGTCTTTTGCAGCGACTGTCGCACCTCTTTCTATTAAATGCATTGCTTTGATGCGGGAAGATACTTATATCGAAGCGCAACGGTTCGGTAAGAGGAAGAGCGGACAATGACTGAAAGCGCCAGTGCGGGCGATTTGCTGGCCCTGACGACGGAAATCGTCGCCGCGCACGTCTCCAACAATACGGTGGCGGTCGCCGACCTGCCCAACCTCATCAACCAGGTGTATCGGTCGCTGTCGACGATCGGCGCGGCCCCGGCCGCGGCGCCCGAACGGCCGCAGCCGGCGGTCAGCATCAAGAAATCCATTCATCCGGACTACATCATCTGCCTCGAGGACGGCAAGAAGCTGAAGATGCTGAAGCGCCACCTCAAGACCGCCTACGACATGACCCCCGAGGAATACCGCGAGCGCTGGGGGCTCGCCGCCGATTATCCGATGGTCGCGCCCAACTACGCCAAGCAGCGCAGCAAGCTCGCGAAGGAGATCGGGCTCGGGACGCGCGCCCGGAAGGCGGGAGCGGCCTGAGGGCCCGCCTCCGGCGGTCTTCGCGCCAATCTGGTGGGATCGTGCGGCCGTTTGGGATATAATGTCGTCCCGCAAGCGGCTTTATCGCGATGGCCAGTGGCATGATCTCTCGCCTCGAGCAGCTCTGCATCGACAAGGGGCTCAAAATGACCGAGCAGCGGCGCGTCATCGCGCGCGTGCTCTCGGATGCCGCCGACCATCCGGATGTGGAGCAGGTCTACCGCCGCGCCATCGAGATCGATCCGCATATCAGCATCGCGACCGTATACCGCACCGTTCGGCTCTTCGAGGAGGCGAGCATCCTCGCTCGCCATGACTTCGGCGACGGTCGCGCGCGCTACGAGGAGATGCCGACCGACCACCACGACCATCTGATCGACTTGCAATCGGGACGCGTCGTCGAGTTTCGCAACGAGGAGATCGAGAAGCTGCAACGCGCGATCGCCGGGGAGCTCGGCTATCGGCTCGTCGACCATCGCCTCGAATTGTTCGCCGTGCCGATCGAAAAAGGGGATTCCGGCAAGCAATGACGGACGCGCGCCTCGTCCGGGCCGGTTGAGCGCAATGCGCGCCTTCGCGTTGCGGAGCGTCCGTCTCCTTGCCTACTTGGCGTTGACCTTGCCGTTGATGCCGGTGCAGGCGCTGTTGCTCTTCTTGGCGCCGCCGCTGGCCGTGCGCTTTCCGCGCTGGTATCACCGCCTGTGCTGGCGGATCCTCGGCTTTCGCGTCGAGGTGAGAGGAGCGATCTCGGAGCGTGTCCCGACATTGTTCGTTTCCAACCACGTCTCCTATCTCGATATCACCATTTTGGGCGGCCTCATCCGCGGCTCGTTCGTCGCCAAGATGGAAGTGGCACGGTGGCCGTTATTCGGGCAGCTCGCGCGACTGCAGCGGACGGTCTTCGTCGAGCGCCGGGCGGCGCACACGGTGCGCCACCGGAATGCCATCGCCGAACGCCTCGCCGCGCGCGACAACCTCATTCTCTTTCCCGAGGGGACGAGCGGCGACGGCAATCGCCTGCTGCCCTTCCGCAGCGGCTTGTTCAGCGCCGCCGAAACCAAGGTCGACGGTGCATCCGTCGCCGTGCAGCCGGTTTCGATCGGCTATGTCGGCTTGAACGGCATGCCGATGGGGCGCTTCTATCGGCCGTTCTTCGCATGGTATGGCGATATGGAGATGGCGCCGCATCTTTGGACGCTGCTCGGCCTCGGGACCCTCACCGTCGTCGTGGAGTTCCACCCGGTCGTCACGCTGGCGCAATTCGGCGCGCGCAAGGTGCTCGCCGAGCACTGCCGTCGCGCTGTTGCCGCCGGGCTCGCGGCGGCTTTGTCGGGGCGCGAGGCGGCATCCGGCGAGGGGCCGCGCCAAGCCGCGGTTCCGGCCCCGGCGGACCTGCTTGTCGAGACCAGGCCGGCAGCTCCGCTTCAGGCGTGAGCGAAACATCCATCACGGGGCGAGGCCGCTGAGGTGGCGAAGCGACTCTTCATCAAGACCTATGGCTGCCAGATGAACGTCTACGATTCGGGACGAATGGCCGACCTTCTGGCGCCGCTCGGCTACCGCCTCGCCGATGCGGCGGACGATGCCGATATGGTCATCCTCAACACCTGCCATATCCGCGAGAAGGCGGCGGAGAAGGTCTATTCCGAGCTCGGCCGCCTCAAGCCGCTGAAGGCGGCGCGGGCGCGGCGAGGCGGGGAGATGGTGATTGCCGTCGCCGGCTGCGTCGCCCAGGCCGAGGGCGCCGAGATCATGCGCCGCGCACCGGTCGTCGACATGGTCTTCGGGCCGCAAAGCTATCACCGGCTGCCCGAGATGGTGGCACGGGCGACGAGGGCGGTTGCCAAGACCGGGGCGGGCCCCGGACGCGGCATTCTCGATATCGATTTCCCGGCCGAGGCGAAGTTCGACCATCTGCCCGCTCCGACGGCGACGGGAGTGAGCGCGTTCCTGACGGTCCAGGAGGGGTGCGACAAATTCTGCACCTTTTGCGTTGTGCCCTATACGCGCGGCGCCGAATATTCGCGCCCCGCCGATGCGGTGATCGCCGAGGCGCGGCGTCTCGTCGAAGGCGGGGCGCGGGAGGTGATGCTCCTCGGCCAGAACGTCAACGCCTATCACGGCTCCCTCGCCGAGGGCGGCGAAATCGGTCTCGGCGCGCTGGTGCGGCGGCTTGCCGAGATCCCCGGGCTCGCGCGCATCCGCTACACGACCTCGCATCCGGCCGATGTCGATGAGGAGCTCATCGCCGCGCATCGCGACGTGCCGCAGCTCATGCCATTTCTGCACTTGCCGGTGCAATCTGGCTCCGACCGGGTGCTGGCAGCGATGAATCGCCGACATGATGCGGACGCCTACCGGCGCCTCATCGAGCGCTTGCGCGCGGCCCGCCCCGACATGGCTTTCTCCTCGGATTTCATCGTCGGATTTCCCGGCGAGAGCGACGCGGATTTCGCGGCGACCTTGCGCCTCGTGCGCGAGATCGGCTTTGCCCAGGCCTTTTCGTTCAAATACAGCCCGCGGCCGGGAACGCCCGCTGCCGCTCTCGAGGGACAGATCGCGGACGAGGTCAAGTCGGAGCGGCTTTCGGAGCTGCAGGCCTTGCTGGCGGCGCAGCAGCGCGCCTTCAACGCCGCCTGCGTCGGCCGGTCGCTTCCGGTGCTGTTCGAGCGGGCCGGCCGCCATGCGGGGCAGCTCGTCGGCCGCAGCCCCTATCTGCAGGCGGTGCACGCGGCAGCCGAGGCCGATGCGATCGGCACGATCCGAGCCGTCCGCATCACGGGCATCGCCAGCAACAGCCTCTCCGGTGCGCTCGATGGCGCCTCGGCGGCAGCCTCGGCTTCATGACGGCGGTGTCCTTCTCGCGCGAGCCGGCGCCCGCCGGACAAGGGCGGGTCCAAATGCAATTCGACGACAATTTGCTGCTGCCCATGCTGTTCGGCGAACGCGACCAGCATCTCGACCGAATCGAACGGCAGCTCGGCGTGTCGATCGTCTCGCGCGGCAACCGCCTCGCGATTTCCGGACCCGCTTCTGCCGCGGAAGTGGCGCGGGCGGCGCTCACCGCGCTCTACGAGCGGCTGAAGCACAAGCTCGAGGTCGATGGCGCGGCGGTCGATGCCGCCTTGCGTCACGCCAGCATCGCCGGATCGGAGGATGCGGTTCCGCTGTGGGACGAAGCGGCAGCGCTGCGCACGCGCAAGCGCCGCATCACCGCCCGCTCGCCGATGCAGGCCGCCTATATTCGTGCGCTGCGCGAGCGCGAACTCGTCTTCGGGCTCGGCCCCGCCGGGACCGGCAAGACCTATCTTGCGGTGGCCGCCGCCGTCGACAATCTGATGAGCGGGACGGTCGAGCGCATCGTCCTGTCGCGGCCGGCGGTCGAGGCGGGCGAGCGGCTCGGCTTTCTTCCCGGCGATCTGCGCGAGAAGGTCGATCCCTATCTGCGGCCGCTTTACGATGCGCTCTACGATATGATGCCGGCTGAACAGATCGAGAAGCGTCTCGCCACGGGCGAGATCGAGGTGGCGCCGCTCGCCTTCATGCGCGGACGCACCTTGGCGCATGCTCATGTCATTCTCGACGAGGCGCAGAACACGACTCCGGTGCAGATGAAGATGTTCCTGACGCGGCTTGGCGAGAATGCGCGGATGGCGGTGACGGGCGATCTGTCGCAAGTCGATCTGCCCCGCGGCACGCGCTCGGGCCTGCGCGATGCGCTCGAAACTCTCCGCGGCATCGAGGAGGTTTCCGTCGTCGAATTCAGCGAGGCCGATGTCGTGCGGCATCCGCTCGTCGCCCGCATCGTGCGCGCCTATGACGCGCGCGATCGGCGGCGGGCCGTGCGCCGCGGCGAGGCAGAGGAGGCCTAGTGCCGGAACCAGGGCCGAGGCGCCGCAGCCGCGGCATTGCTTGCGCCGCGCGGGACGAGCGCGAGAGCGCGGCGCCCGATCGCACGCGGAAGCGCGCAGATCCGGCGGAAGCTCAGCCGCGGCGTATTCTTCCTGGCGCAGCGACGCTCGTCGTCGACGTCCTCGCTCCGTGCCGCGAATGGCGCCGCGCCCTGCCGGGCGCCGCGGCGCAATGCCGGCGCGCCGCCCGCGCCGCCATGGCGCTCGGAGCACCCGCCGTGGACGACGCCGAGATCAGCATCGTGCTCGGCGACGATCGGCTTCTGCGCCGCCTCAACGGCGCCTGGCGCGGCAAGGACGAGGCGACGAACGTCCTCTCCTTTCCGGCGCAGCCGGCGGTGAGGTGCCCGCTGCCGCGGGTGCCGGGCATGGCGCGGCCGTTCGGCGACGTCGTGCTCGCCTTCGAGACCATTCGCGCCGAGGCGGCCGCGCAAGGCAAGGCGCTTGCCGACCACCTCGCCCATCTCGTCGTGCATGGCGTCCTGCATCTGCTCGGCTTCGATCATGTGGCGGCGGTCGAGGCGCGGCGGATGGAGCGGCTCGAGCGCCGCATTCTGGCCGGGCTCGGCATCGCCGATCCCTATCTCGGTTCACCGGTGCCGCATGGCTGAAGCGTCTTCGCTAGGCGGTCCGCCCCGCGATCCGACGGGCGAGAGCGATCGGCCGTTCCGCGCGCTTCGCAACTGGCTTCGCGGGTTCCGCCGGCAGCGCGATCACGAGAATGCGCCTCCCTCGCTCGAGGAAATGATCGAGGAGCGCGAGGAGATCGCCGAGCCGATCGATCCGCAGGAGCGGACGCTCATCGGCAATATCCTCAAGCTGCACGAGCTGAACACCGCCGACGTCATGGTCCAGCGCGTCGACATCGTGGCGCTCGAGGTCGAGACACCCTTCGCGGAGGTGGTCAAGCACTTCGTTGAGCAAGGCCATTCCCGCATTCCCGTCTATCGCGAGACGCTCGATGAGGTGATCGGCTTCGTTCACATCAAGGACGTGCTCGCCCGCCTCGTCGAAGGGCGGCCGGAACGGCTCGACAAGCTCGCGCGCAAGGTGCTGGTCGTCGCTCCCTCGATGCCGGTGCTCGATCTGCTGCTCCAGATGCGCCTCTCGCGCATCCACATGGCGATGGTGGTCGACGAGTTCGGCGGCATCGACGGGCTCGTCACGATCGAGGATCTGATCGAGGAGATCGTCGGCGAGATCGAGGACGAGCACGACGATGAAGCCGGGCCGCAGCTCGCGCAGCGCGCCGACGGCACCGTGATCGCCCATGCCCGCACGCCCATCGAGGAGTTCGAGGAACGCTTCGGGTTGCATCTCCTCGGTCCCGGCGGCGAAGAGGAGGTGGATACGCTGGGCGGCCTCGTCTTCACCCTCGCCGGCCGCGTGCCGAGCCGGGGCGAGGTGATCGCCCATCCCGCCGGTCTCGAATTCGAAGTGCTGGACGCCGATCCGCGGCGGGTCAAGCGGCTGCGCATCCGCGGCCTGCCCGGAGGCAGCAAGCCGGAACCGGGCGGACGTGCCTGACATGCCGACCAGCCTCGCCTTCGAGGCGGATCCGGCTTTCGGGCCCTGGCAGCGCCTTGCCGCCTGGACCGGCGCGCTCGCCGGCTGGCGGCGCTACGGGATGGCGACGCTGCTTGGGGTCGTCGCCGCGGCGGCGCTTCCGCCGGTCGACCTCGTCCCGCTGCTTGCGGTCTCCTTCAGCGGCCTCGTCTGGCTCGCGGCCGGGTGCCGGAGCGGGCGCCAGGCCTTCGCCTTGGGCTGGAGCTTCAGCTTCGGCTTCCTGGTCGCCGGCCTCTATTGGATCGCCGCCGCGCTCTTCGTCGACATCGCCTCTTTCTGGTGGCTGGTGCCCTTCGCCGCCGCCGGGCTGCCGGCCTTGCTCTCCATTTATGGCGGCGCGGCGCTGCTGCTCTATCACTGGCTGCGCCCGCAAGGTCTCGCGCGCGCGCCCTGCCTTGCCGCGTGCTGGTTGATCGGCGAATGGCTGCGCGGCCATCTCTTCACCGGATTTCCATGGAATCTTGTCGGCTACGCCTGGTCGGGAGGCTTCCCGGGCGGCACGGCCGTCCTGCAAGTCACCGCGGTCATCGGCATTTACGGCCTCAGCCTCCTCACCGTGGCCGCCGCCGCGCTGCCGGCCTCGCTCGGAGACCCGCCGCGCGCCGCGGCGCGGCATCTGCGCCGCATCGCGCCGCCGGTCGTTGGGCTGCTCGTCGTCATCGCTTTGGGCGTCGGGGGTTGGCTGCGCCTCGCCGCGGCGCCGGCGGCCGATGTGCCCGGCCTGCGGCTTCGCCTTGTGCAACCTTCGATCGCGGAATCGCTGAAATGGGATCCGGCGGCGCGCGCCGGCAATTTCGAGCGCCTCCTCGCGCTCTCGGCCGAGCCGGCGGCGCGGCCCGTCACCGACATCATCTGGCCGGAGGCGGCGGCGACCTTCCTGCTCAACCGCGACCCGGCGCATCGGGCGGCCATCGCCGCCGTCGCGCCGCCGGGCGGCCTCGTCATCACCGGTGCGCTCCGCTCCGATCCGCTGCCGGGACCGGCGCAGCATTTCTGGAACAGCCTGGCCGTGATCGACGGCGCCGGCGACCTCGTTGCGAGCTTCGACAAGTTCCACCTCGTGCCCTTCGGCGAGTACGTGCCGTTCCGCAACATCCTGCCGATCGACAAGATCACGCCCGGCAACGTCGATTTCACCCCAGGGCCGGGGCCGCGCACGCTCGCCCTTCCGGGCCTGCCGCCCGTTGGACCGCTCATCTGCTACGAGGTCATCTTTCCGCATGCCGTCGTCGACGAGAGCCATCGGCCGCAATGGCTGCTCAACGTGACGAACGATGCCTGGTACGGATTCACCTCGGGTCCGTTCCAGCATTTCGCGATCGCGCGCGTGCGCGCCGTCGAAGAAGGGCTGCCGCTGGTGCGGGCGGCGAATAACGGAATTTCCGGCTTTGTCGACGCCTATGGCCGCGTCCGCGAACGCCTCGGCCTCGATGCCGTCGGGGTGCTCGACGCGCCGCTGCCGGCGGCTCTGCCGGGCCCGACGCCCTATGCCCGCCTCGGCGACCGGCTCTTCTGGGTCATGCTCATCGGCGGCCTCGTTCCGGCGGCGGCGCTCATCGCCGCGCGGGCGCGCCTGCGCTGAAAGGTTGCGCCACGGTCGCACGGGAACATTGGGGATTGCGGACGCTATTCAATCGTTGACCATGAAACGAACAATGAATATTAGCAGCGCATAAAATCGAGGTGGTGCCAGATAATCATGGTTAACAAGCCGAGAGTAATACGGCGTCGGCGGCAAAAGGCCGATGGCCCCAATCCGACGGACATCCATGTCGGTGCCCGCGTGCGGCTGCGCCGCACTCTTCTCGGCATGAGCCAGGAAAAGCTCGGCGATGCCATCGGGCTGACCTTCCAGCAGGTGCAAAAATACGAGCGCGGCGCCAATCGGATCGGCGCCAGCCGGCTCTACGAGCTGAGCCAGGTGCTCGATGTCCCCGTCTCGTTCTTCTTCGAGGACCTGGCCGGGCTGAACGCGCCGGGCCGCCCCGGGCTGGCGGAGCCGGCCGGCGAATATGAAAGCGACCCGATGCTGAAGCGAGAGACGCTCGAGCTCGTGCGCGCCTACTACAAGATTCCCGACTCGCATGTGCGGCGGCGCTTCTTCGAGCTCGCGAAAGCGCTGGCGAAGACGTCCGGGCCAAGCTGAACGCCCCGGTCGACCCGGGCCGTGCAAGTCCGCGCGAAAACGCTTGACGGCACTCGCCCGGGATTGCAACAAGGCGGCGGCGGTGCCATGCCGCGCGGCTCGCGAACAGCCGTGTTTTTTGCCATCTTGCGGTGGAACAGTCCTGCCTGAGCAGGGAAAGGATCGAGTGTGGCCAAGCGCAATTATGTGTTCGCCAGCGAATCGGTGAGCGAAGGGCATCCGGACAAGGTCTGCGATCGCATTTCGGATGCGGTGGTCGACACCTTCCTCGCCGCCGATCCGCACGCGCGCGTCGCTTGCGAAACATTGGCGACGACGAACCGGGTCGTGCTCGCCGGCGAGGTGCGCGGGCCCGACAGCATCGGGGCCGAGCAGCTCATCAGCGTCGCGCGCCAGGCGATCCGCGATATCGGCTACGAGCAGGAGGGCTTCCATTGGAAGCGCGTCGACATCGCCTGCCACATCCACGCGCAATCGGCCGATATCGCGCAGGGCGTCGATGCGAGCGGCAACAAGGACGAGGGGGCGGGCGACCAGGGCATCATGTTCGGCTATGCCTGCACCGAGACCGAGCAGCTGATGCCGGCGCCCATTTTTTACGCCCACGCCATCCTGAAATCTTTGGCTGAAGCCCGCCATTCCGGCGCGGCGCCGCTGCTCGGCCCGGACGCCAAGAGCCAGGTCAGCCTGCAATATGTGGATGGCAAGCCCGTCCGCGCCACCTCGGTCGTGGTCTCGACGCAGCACAGCGCCTCGATCGAGCAGGCCGAGGTCCGCGAGATCGTCCGCCCGCATGTCCTCAACGTCCTGCCGGAAGGCTGGATGTGCGGTGAGGATCACTTCTACGTCAATCCGACGGGTCGGTTCGTCGTCGGCGGCCCCGATGGCGATGCGGGTCTCACCGGGCGCAAGATCATCGTCGACACCTATGGCGGCGCGGCGCCGCATGGCGGCGGCGCCTTCTCGGGCAAGGATCCGACCAAGGTCGACCGTTCCGCCGCCTATGCCGCGCGCTACCTCGCCAAGAACGTCGTCGCCGCCGGCCTCGCCGAGCGCTGCACCATCCAGCTCTCCTATGCGATCGGTGTCTCGCGGCCGCTCTCGGTCTACATCGATACGGCGGGGACGGGCCGCGTCGATGAGGACAAGCTGTCGAGTGTCCTCCAGGAGCTGATGGATCTGAGCCCGCGCGGCATCCGCACGCATCTCGGCCTCAACAAGCCGATCTACGCCCGGACCGCCGCCTATGGCCATTTCGGCCGCCCCTGCGAGCCCGATGGCGGCTTCTCCTGGGAGCGCCTCGACCTCGTCGATGAGCTCCGCCGCGCCTTCTGAGCCGCGCGACGAACCACTGCGGTCGGGAAGTGACGACGCCACTTCGCCTGCGCGCCGGCGAGGCGCCCTGTACGGCCGCCGCCGCGGGCGGCCGCTGCGGGCCGGGCAGCAGCGGCTGTGGAGCACCCTGCTGCCGCGCCTGCAGCTGCGGCTGCCGGAACCTGGGGAACGCCTCGATCCCAGTGCGCTCTTTGCCGCGCCGCCCGGCGATCTCTGGCTCGAGATCGGCTTCGGCGGCGGCGAGCATCTCGCGGCGCAGGCTGCCGCGCATCCCGGCATCGGGATGATCGGCTGCGAGGTCTTCGAGAATGGCATCGTCAAGCTGCTGGGCGAGATCGAACGGCGCCGTCTCGCCAATATCCGCATCCTCACCGATGACGGCCGCCTGCTCCTCTCCGCGCTGCCGGAAGCGAGCCTCGGCCGCGTCTTCATCCTCTTTCCCGACCCTTGGCCGAAGCAGCGCCACCACAAGCGCCGCCTCGTCTCGACGGCAACGCTCGACGCGCTGGCGCGCGTCATGAAGGGCGGCGCCGAGCTGCGCGTTGCGACCGACGATCGAAGCTATTTGCTCTGGATGCTGCAGCGCGTCCCGACGCATCCCGCCTTCGAATGGCTCGCCAAGGGTCCGGCCGACTGGCGCACCCGGCCCGCGGATTGGCCGGCGACGCGTTATGAGGCGAAGGCGGTCGCGGCGGGACGTGCGCCGGTCTTTCTGCGCCTGCGCCGGCGGTCGCGCTGAGAGGAAGCTCAGCTTCCATCTTGCAGGGCCGCGCATTTTGACTATATTGCCGAGCAAAGTCCCATAGGCTCGGCGGTAACCGGGCCGCAAGAAAAGGGGTGGGCGAAGAGCCCACTTTTTTATTTTGCGGTCGCGGTCGACGCGCCGGCGGTTACGGAATGAGGCTGCGTGGTCGTCGAACCGGATCACATCAAGGCGCTGATCGCACCCGCCCTCGAGGCGATGGGTTATCGCCTCGTTCGCGTCGCCTTCACGGGCGGCCGGCGCGCGACGTTGCAGGTGATGGCCGAACGGCGCGACGAGGCGGCGATGACCGTCGAGGATTGCGCCGAGATCAGCCGCAACGTCTCGGCGCTGCTCGACGTCGCCGATCCGATCGCGACGCGCTATACCCTCGAAGTGAGCTCGCCCGGGATCGACCGGCCGCTCGTGTCGCGCGAGGATTTCGCGCGCTTTGCCGGGCACGAGGCGAAGATAGAGCTCGGCGCGCCGATCGGCGGCCAGAAGCGCTTCCGCGGGCGCCTGCTCGGTCTTGCCGCCGATGATGTGCGCATCGCCGTCGACGACCGCGAAGTGGCCCTCCCCTTCGCCGACATCGTGCGCGCCAAGCTGGTGCTCAACGACGAGCTGCTGGCGGCGGCGCGCCGGCGGCAGGCGGGCTGAGCGAAGGAACCGAATAGTGACGCAATGCTGCGAAGAGAACGCCTAAGATGGAAAACCTAGCGACATATTCCCCGTTCGAGCTGCTGCAGACCGCCGACATCGTCGCGCGCGACAAGGGCATCGACCGGGACGAAGTCCTGCAGGCGATGGAGCAGGCCATCCAGAAGGCCGGCCGATCCAAATACGGTCAGGAATACGACATCCGCGCCGAGATCGACCGCAAGAGCGGCGAGATCCGGCTGCTGCGCTTCCGCGAGGTCGCCGATCCGGTAGAGAACGAGGCGACGCAGATCGCCCTTGCCGAGGCCAAACGCGTCAACAGCGAGGCCGAGATCGGCGATTTCCTGACGGACCCGCTGCCGCCCATCGATTTCGGCCGCATCGCGGCGCAAACGGCAAAGCAGGTCATCGTCCAGAAGGTGCGCGACGCCGAACGCGCGCGCCAGTACAAGGAATTCAAGGACCGCGTCGGCGAGATCGTCAACGGCCTCGCCAAGCGCGTCGAATTCGGCAACGTCGTCGTCGATCTCGGGCGCGCCGAAGCGATCCTGCGCCGCGACGAGCTGCTGCCGCGCGAGAGCTTCCGCCAGGGCGAGCGGGTTCGCGCCTACATCTACGATGTGCGCCAGGAAACGCGGGGGCCGCAGATTTTCCTCTCCCGCACCCATCCGCAATTCATGGCGAAGCTCTTCGCCCAGGAGGTGCCGGAGATTTACGACGGAATCATCGAGATCCGCGCCGTGGCGCGCGATCCGGGCAGCCGGGCGAAGATCGCCGTGCTCTCGAACGACAGCGGCATCGACCCGGTCGGCGCCTGCGTCGGCATGCGCGGCAGCCGCGTCCAGGCGGTGGTCGCCGAGCTTCAGGGCGAGAAGATCGACATCATCCCCTGGTCGGCTGATCCCGCGACCTTCGTCGTCAACGCGCTGGCGCCGGCCGAGGTCGCCAAGGTCGTCATGGATGAAGAGCAGCGCCGCATCGAGGTGGTCGTCCCCGACGAGCAATTGAGCCTGGCCATTGGCCGGCGCGGCCAGAATGTGCGCCTCGCCTCGCAGCTCACCGGCTGGGATATCGATATCCTCACCGAGGCCGAGGAGAGCGAGCGCCGCACCGAGGAGTTCCGCACGCGCAGCCAGATGTTCATCGAGGCTCTCGACATCGACGATGTCATCGCCCATCTCCTGGTGACCGAAGGCTTCACCTCGGTCGAGGAGGTGGGTTACGTCCCGCTCGAGGATCTGGCGGGCATCGAGGGGTTCGACGAGGAGGTGGCGGCGGAGCTGCAGGAGCGGGCGCGCAGCTTCATCGCGCGGAAGAACGAGCAGCTGGAGGCGCGTCGTCACGAGCTCGGCGTCAGCGACGAGGTGGCGGCGCTCAGCGGCGTCACGCCGGCGATGCTGGTGGCGCTCGGCGAGAAGGGCGTCAAGACTCTCGACGATTTGGCCGACCTTGCCGGCGACGAGCTGATCGAGGCGGTGCAGGGCAGCGCCAGCCTGACGCAGGACGAGGCCAATGCCATCATCATGGCGGCGCGGGCGCATTGGTTCGAGGGGGCGGATGCGGCAGCGGCGCCCGCTCAGGAGTAAGGCGCCACGCCGGCCATCGGCGGCGTCGAGGGCGGCAACCGGCGCCAGCGGGAGCGATCCGGCTCGGCGGATGCCGCCCCGCTGCGGCGCTGTATCGTCACCGGTGCCGTACGCCCGAAAGACGAGCTTCTGCGCTTCGTTGCGGCACCCGATGGCACGCTCGTTCCGGACCTCGCCGGGCGCCTGCCCGGGCGGGGTTTGTGGTTGACGGCGCGGCGCGATATAGTGGCGGCGGCGGTTGCCAAGCGCCTTTTCGCTCGGGCGGCGCGCGCTCCGGTCACGGCACCGGGCGACCTTGCGGATCAGGTCGAGGCGTTGCTGCGGCGGCGCTGCCGTGATCTGATCGGGCTGGCGCGCCGCGCCGGCCAGGCGGTCGCCGGTTTCGAGAAGGTTCGCGCCGCGTTGCGCGAAGGCAAGGCGGCGGTTCTCGTTGCGGCGCTCGACGGCGGCGACAGCGGCCGCGAGAAGATAAGGGCGGCGGCGCGGGACCTGCCGCTGGTCGATGTCCTGAACGCCGCCGAGCTTGGCGCGGCGTTCGGTCGTGAGCACGTTGTGCATGCCGCGGTGGCGCCCGGAAAGCTCTCCGGCGAGCTGACGCGCGCAGCAGCGCGCCTTGCCGGATATCGCCGGTCGGGCGAGATCTTGACGACTGAACGGCGGCGTCGCCGCCGGGACGAGGTGGACGGTAGCGGGACGATATGACGGATAATAACGAACAGGAACACAAGAGGCCGCTCAGCCTCGGCGGCCGCGCAAGCGGACGGCTCGAGCTGCGCAAGCCGATCGAGACGAGCCAGGTGCGCCAGAGCTTCCCGCATGGCCGCACCAAGACCGTGATGGTCGAGGTCCGCAAGAAGCGGACGGTCGTGCCGGGGCTGGGCGAGCGGAGCGAGGCGCCGGCGGCGCCGCGCGAGACGCCGCCGGCGGCGGCGCCGCAAGCCAAGCGCGCGCCGATCGTGATGCCGCGCACCTTGACCGCGGAAGAGCGCGCCGGCCGCGTCCGCGCCTTGCAGGACGCCAAGAAGGCCGATGAGGAGGCGCGCCGGCAAGCGATCGTCGAGGTCGACCGGCAGCGCCAGGAAGAGGCCGAGCGTGCTGCCGAGGATGCGCGGCGGCGGGCCGAGGAGGAGGCGCGGCGGGCCGCGGAAGAGGCGCGGCGCAAGGCCGAGGAGGAGGAGAAGCGCCGCGCCGAGGAGGATCAGAAGCGCAAGGCGGAGGAAGAACAGCGCCGCGAGATGGCCGAGCGCGCCGGCAAAGCCGCTGCCGCCAAAGTCGCGGCCCTGACCGCCGCCGGCAAGATGAAGCCGGCCGCCGAAGACGAAAGCGAGGAGGAGGGGCCGGTTCGGCGCGGGCCGCGGCTCGATCTCAGGCGGACGGCGATGCCGGTGCGCCGCGAGGAGCCGCGCCGGCGCGGCAAGATGACGGTGACGCGGGCGCTCGATGCCGATGCGGACGAGCGCATGCGCAGCCTCGCCTCGGTGCGCCGCGCCCGCGAGAAGCAGCGCGCGCAGCACCAATCCGTCGAGCAGCAGAAGATCGTGCGCGACGTCGTCGTGCCCGAGAGCATCACCGTCCAAGAGCTCGCGAACCGCATGGCCGAACGCGGCGCCGACGTCATCAAGGCGCTGATGCGGATGGGCGTCATGGCGACCATCAACCAGGTGATCGATGCCGACACCGCGGAGCTTCTCGTCGCCGAATTCGGCCATAAGCTGAAGCGCGTCTCGGAAGCCGATGTCGAGATCGGCCTCAAAGGCGAGGCGGACGAGGAAGGCGATCTGCTGCCGCGGCCGCCCGTCGTCACCATCATGGGCCATGTCGATCACGGCAAGACCTCGCTGCTTGACGCGCTGCGCCACACCGATGTCGCCGGCGGAGAGGCGGGCGGGATCACGCAGCATATCGGCGCCTATCAGGTCGAGCTTTCGGGCGGCAACCGGATCACCTTCATCGACACGCCGGGCCACCAAGCCTTTACGGCGATGCGGGCACGCGGCGCCAATGTCACGGACATCGTCGTGCTCGTCGTCGCCGCCGATGACGGCATCAAGGAGCAGACGGTGGAGGCGATCCGCCATGCGAAGGCGGCCAACGTGCCGATCATCGTCGCCATCAACAAGGTCGACAAGCCCGACGCCAACCCCGACCGTGTGCGTCAGGAGCTCCTGCAGCACGAGCTCGTCGTCGAGAAGCTCGGCGGCGACATCCTCGATGTCGAAGTCTCGGCCCTCAAGAAGACCGGTCTCGACAAGCTCGAGGAAGCGATCCTGCTGCAGGCCGAAATCCTCGACCTCAAGGCCAATCCGGCACGCGCCGCCGAAGGCGTCGTCATCGAGGCGAAGCTGGAGCGCGGGCGCGGCGCCGTGGCGACCGTGCTCATTCAGCGCGGCACGCTCAAAGTCGGCGACATCTTCGTCACCGGCGACGAATGGGGCCGCGTGCGGGCGCTCATCGACGACCGCGGCAACAATCTGCGCGAGGCCGGCCCGGCGATGCCGGTCGAAGTGTTGGGGCTCAACGGCACGCCGCTCGCGGGCGACGACTTCTCCGTCGTCGACAACGAAAGCCGGGCGCGCGACGTAACGTCCTTCCGCCAGCGCCGCCGCCGCGACCAGAACGCGGCAGCCGGAGCCCGCGGCACGCTCGAGCAGATGTTCTCGCAGATCGCCGCCGGCGTCGCCAAGGAGCTCGCGGTCGTCGTCAAATCCGACGTCCAGGGCTCGCTCGAGGCGATCGTCGGGTCGCTCGCCAAGCTCTCGACCAACGAGGTCGCGGTCCGCGTGCTGCACTCGGCGGTGGGCGGCATCAACGAGAGCGACGTCATTCTCGCCAAGGCGTCGAACGCGATCATCATCGGCTTCAATGTCAGGGCGAATCCCCAGGCGCGCGATCTGGCGCGGCGCGACAGCGTCGAGATCCGCTACTATTCGATCATCTACGACGTGATCGACGATATGAAGGCGGCGCTGGGCGGCATGCTGGCGCCGACCGTGCGCGAGCGGTTCCTCGGCAATGCGGCGATCCGCGAGGTCTTCAACATCACCAAGGTCGGCAAGGTTGCCGGCTGCATGGTGACCGAGGGCCAGGTGAAGCGCGGCGCCCGCGTCCGCCTGCTGCGCGACAACGTCGTCATCCATGAGGGCAGCCTCAAGACGCTGAAGCGCTTCAAGGACGAGGTGCGCGAGGTCAAGGAAGGCTATGAATGCGGCATGGCCTTCGAGAATTATCAGGACATCCAGGCCGGCGACATCATCGAGTGCTTCGAGATGGAGGAGGTGGCGCGGGCGCTGTAGCCCGCCGCCAGCCACCAACCGCGGTGCCCGGCTCGGCCGGGCCCGCTTTCGGCCTCCGCGCGCGGCGCTGGAGATTGCGAACGGCAAGCCGATGAGAAAGACCCAGAAGGAGCGCGGGGGTGGCGTGCCGAGCCAGCGGCAGCTGCGCGTCGGCGAGGAGCTGCGCCACGCCCTCGCCCGCATTCTCGCGCACCATGACCTGCGCGATCCCGTATTGCAGGATGCCGACATCACCGTGACCGAGGTCCGCATCAGCCCCGATCTGAAGAATGCGACCGCCTTCGTCATGCCGCTCGGCGGCCGCGATGCGCCCGGAGTGATGGCGGCGCTGCAGCGCGGCGCAGCCTATCTGCGCGGCCGCATCGCGCGCGAGGTGCCGCTGCGCTTCACGCCCAGCTTGCGCTTCGCGCTCGACACCGCCTTCGACCATGCGAGCCGGATCGAGGCGCTGCTGCACAGCCCGAAAGTCGAGCGCGATCTCGCCGGCCATCGCGATGAGCCGGCGGAAGACCGAGGGCAATGACGCGCAAGCGCACCGGCAATCCGGTCCATGGCTGGATCATCCTCGACAAGCCTCTTGGCATGAGTTCGAGCCAAGCCGTCGCGGCCGTTCGCCGCCGGCTCGCGGCGCAGAAGGCCGGCCATGGCGGCACCCTCGATCCGCTGGCGACCGGAGTTCTGCCGATCGCGCTCGGCGAGGCGACGAAGACGGTCGCCTGGGCCATGGCGGGCCGCAAGACCTACCGCTTCCGCCTGCGCTGGGGCGAGGCGCGCTCGACCGACGACGCCGAAGGCGAGATCGTGGCGACGAGCCCGGTGCGGCCGAGCGCCGCGGCAATCGCCGCCGTGCTGCCGCGCTTCGTCGGCGTCATCGAGCAGGTGCCGCCGGTCTACTCGGCGGTGAAGATCGCGGGTCGGCGTTCCTATGCCTTGGCCCGGGCCGGCGCCGCGGCGATCCCCGAAGCGCGCCCGGCAGAGATTGTGGCTTTGCGCCTTCTCGGACAGTGCGATGCCGATCATGCCGAGTTCGAGGCGGTCACGGGAAAGGGCGTCTATATCCGCGCGCTCGGCCGCGACCTCGCCGCCGCTCTCGGCACTGTCGCGCATATTGCCGCGCTCCGCCGCATGGCCGTCGGCGCCTTCACCATCGAGCGGGCGATTTCGCTAGATAATCTCGCGGCGCTTGGGCATAGTGCCGCCGTTTTCGAGCACCTGCTTCCGATCGAGACCGCGCTGGACGACATCCCGGCGCTGGCCCTGACGGAAGTCGAGGCGAACCGGTTGCGCCACGGTCAGGCCATTCCCTTGATCGCCGATGACCGCCGGCGCGCCGCCCTCTCCGGGACCGGTTCTCTCGTTCGCGCGACCGCCGATCGCCGGCTGGTGGCGCTTGCGGAGATCGGCGGCGAGACGCTTCGGCCGGTGCGCGTCATCAATCCTTGATGGGAGAGCACGATGTCGATTACCGCGACGCGGAAGCAGGAGCTGATCCGCGACTATGCCACGAAAGAGGGCGATACCGGTTCGCCCGAAGTCCAGGTCGCGATCTTGAGCGAGCGCATCAAGAATCTGACCGACCATCTCGGCACCCACAGCAAGGACTTCCATTCGCGACGGGGGCTGCTGGTGATGGTGGGCCAGCGCCGGAGCCTGCTCGACTATCTGAAGCGCAAGGACGCAAAGCGCTACGAGGCGCTGATCGAGCGCCTGGGATTGCGCCGCTGACGCGCAGGTCGCCGCCCGCGGGCGTTGGCTTGCCGCGCCCGGAGCCTATATGTTGATCGCCATATCGCCGCGCCGGCTCTCGCGACGGAAGGTCGCGGGCAGCGGCGCGGATTCGCGCCATCCCAATGACCCGACCTGTCGGCGCCCGGCGTCGCTGTCGGCGAGGGGCGATGCGAGCCATCGGGCACGCCGCCCCGGACGAGTGTCTGTAGAAGGAAGAGAGAAGAGATGTTCGAGATATTCCGCAAGGAGCTGGACTGGGGCGGCCGCCGCCTCGTCCTCGAGACGGGCAAGATCGCCCGGCAAGCCGATGGCGCGGTCATGGCGACATATGGCGGCACCACCGTGCTCTGCACCGCGGTTGCCGCCAGGGCGGCGAAGCCGGGCCAGGATTTCTTCCCGCTCACGGTGAACTATCAGGAGAAGAGCTTCGCCGCCGGCAAGATCCCGGGCGGCTTCTTCAAGCGCGAAGGCCGTCCCTCCGAGAAGGAGACGCTGGTCTCGCGCCTTATCGACCGGCCGATCCGGCCGCTCTTCGTTCCCGGCTTCCTCAACGAGACGCAGGTCGTCTGCACGGTCTTGAGCCACGATCTCGAGAACGATCCCGACATCGTCGCCATGATCGGCGCCTCGGCGGCGCTGACGCTCTCGGGCATTCCCTTCCTGGGACCGATCGGCGGCGCGCGCGTCGGCTATATCGACGGGCAGTACGTTCTCAATCCGCGCCTCGACCGCATGGAGCGATCGCAGCTCGACCTCGTCGTCGCCGGCACTACCGAGGGCGTGCTGATGGTCGAATCGGAGGCCCAGCAGCTCTCCGAGGAGACCATGCTCGGCGCTGTCATGTTCGGGCACAAGAGCTTCCAGCCGGTCATCCAGGCGATCATCGAGCTCGCCGAGTCCTGCGCCAAGGAGCCGTGGGACCTGCCGCCGCCCTCGGTCGATCCGGCGGCGATCAAAGAGAAGCTGCGCGGGGCCGTCGGCGAGGAAATCGCCGCGGCCTATGCCGAGCAGCAGAAGCAGGCGCGACAGCAGCGCCTCGAAGCCGCGCGCGGCAAGATCGCCGAGCTCTTCGCTGACGAGACGGAGCGCACTCTTGCCGGCAAGGCCTTCAAATCGCTCGAGAAGGAGATCGTGCGCGGCGCCATTCTGAAGAGCGGCCAGCGCATCGACGGGCGCGATACCAAGACCGTGCGGCCGATCAATTGCGAGGTCGGGGTGCTGCCGCGGGCGCATGGCTCTGCGCTCTTTACGAGGGGCGAGACGCAGGCGCTGGTCGTGACGACGCTCGGGACGGGGCAGGACGAGCAGATCATCGACGCGCTCGAAGGCGAATACCGCTCCAACTTCATGCTGCACTACAATTTTCCGCCCTATTCCACCGGCGAGGCGGGACGCATGGGATCGCCCGGGCGGCGCGAGATCGGGCACGGCAAGCTCGCCTGGCGCGCTGTCCACCCGCTGCTGCCCGCGAAGGAAAGCTTTCCCTATACGATCCGCGTCGTCTCCGAGATCACGGAATCCAACGGCTCCTCCTCGATGGCGAGCGTCTGCGGCGCCTCGCTGTCCCTGATGGATGCCGGCGTCCCGATCCAGCTTCCCGTGGCCGGCATCGCCATGGGCCTCATCAAGGAGGCGGACGGCTTTGCCGTGCTCTCGGACATTCTCGGCGACGAGGACCATCTGGGAGACATGGATTTCAAGGTCGCCGGCACGGCGCATGGCGTCACGGCCCTGCAGATGGACATCAAGATCACCTCGATCACCGAGGAGATCATGCGGATCGCCCTCGCCCAGGCGAGGGAGGGCCGCATGCATATCCTGGGCGAGATGGCGAAGGCCCTCGCGGATGCGCGCGAGGGGGTGAGCGCCAATGCGCCGCGCATCACCACGATCACCATTCCGAAGGACAAGATCCGCGAGGTGATCGGCTCGGGCGGCAAGGTCATCCGCGAAATCTGCGAGGTGACCGGCGCCAAGATCGACATCGAGGATGACGGCACCATCAAGGTGGCGGCCGTCGACGCCGACGCCTCGAAGGCGGCGATCGACTGGATCCGCGGCATCGTCGCCGAGCCCGAGGTCGGGGTCATCTACAACGGCAAGGTCGTGAAGGTCGTCGATTTCGGCGCCTTCGTGAACTTCCTCGGCGCGCGGGACGGCCTCGTCCATATCAGCGAGCTGGCGCCGCACCGCGTCGCCAAGGTCGCCGATGTCGTCAAGGTCGGCGACCAGGTGAAGGTGAAGGTGCTCGGCTTCGATGACCGCGGCAAGGTCAAGCTCAGCATGAAGCAGGTCGATCAGGCCACCGGCGAGGATCTCGGCACGCGGCCGCGCGAGGAAGCGAAGGCCGCGCCGTGACGGCATCGCCGGCGCGCTCCGTCGCCGGGGGGGCGGCGGTCGCCGCCGCCGGCCCGCCCGACCTGCCCGTTGTCATCGGCCATCGCGGCGCCGCTGCCGTGGCGCCGGAGAACACGCTCGCCTCGATGCGCAGAGCGCATGCTGACGGCGCGCGCTGGGTCGAGTTCGATGTGCATCTCAGCGGCGATGGCCGCTGCATCGTACTCCATGACGACACGATCGACCGGACGACCGACGGAAGGGGCGCGGCGGCGGCGCTCTCCTTCGAGGCGCTCCGCCGCTACGACGCCGGCGCATGGTTCGCGCCGCAATTCGCCGGCGAGCGGATCCCCGACCTCGAGGAGCTGACCGCGCTGCTCGGCGCGCTCGGGCTCGGCGCCAATGTCGAAATCAAGCCCTCGCCTGGCGCGGAGAAGGCGACGGCGGAGGCGGTCATGGCCGTGCTGCGCCGCTGCTGGCCGGCGCATCTGCCGCCGCCGCTCGTCTCCAGCTTCGCGCCGCTGTCGCTGGCGGCGGCACGGGACGCGGCGCCCGAAATCGCCCGCGGCTATCTCTTCGGCCAGCTCCCCGCCGATTGGCGGCGGCGCGCCGAGGCGCTCGGCTGCGCCACCATCCATTGCGGCGAGCGGCGCTTGACGCCGGCGCAAGTCGCGGCCGTGCGCGAAGCCGGCTATCCGCTCCTCGTCTATACCGTCAACGACCCGGCGCGCGCCCGCGAACTCATCCATTGGGGCGCGACCGGCATCATCTCGGACTGCCCCGGCGCGATCATCGCCGCTCTTGCGCGCAGCGTCCCAACCCTCGCAGAGTGAGACGGGTGCACATACATAACTGGAGCGGGGAGGCGGTGCCGGTGCGCCCTGCCGAGCACGAAGGAGCCATCACGTGATCGCGCTGAAGCCGCTCGTCATCTCGGGCCGTGAGGTGCTGCCCCTCGTCGAGGGGGGGAAGGGAATCTCGGTTTCGAACGGAGAAAGCTCCGGCGCCTGGGCGGCGACTGGCGGCGTCGGCACCTTCTCCGGCGTCAACGCCGACAGCCCCGATGAGAGCGGCGCGCGCAAGCCGCAGATCTATCATGGCCGCACCCGCGCCGAGCGCCATGAGGAGCTCGTGGCTTACGCCATCGCCGGCGGCATCCATCAGGCCCGCGTCGCGCATGAGCGCTCCAATGGGCAGGGCCGCATCCATATGAACGTGCTGTGGGAGATGGCCGCCGCCGAGCGGGTCCTGCACGGCATTCTCGAAGGCGCCAAGGGGCTCATCCACGGCGTCACCTGCGGTGCCGGCATGCCCTACCGCATCGCCGAGATCGCCGCCCGCTACGGCGTCTACTACTACCCGATCGTCTCCTCGGCCCGCGCCTTCCGCGCGCTCTGGAAGCGCGCCTACCACAAGTTCAGCGACTGGCTGGGCGGCGTCGTCTATGAGGACCCCTGGCTCGCCGGCGGCCATAACGGCCTCTCCAACAGCGAGGATCCGGAGCGCCCTGAACCACCCTATCCGCGCGTCCGCGAGCTGCGCAGCCTGATGCGCGATTTCGGCTTGAACGAGACCCCGATCTTCATGGCCGGCGGCGTCTGGTACCTGCGCGAATGGGCCGACTGGCTCGACAATCCCGAACTGGGGCCGATGGCCTTTCAATTCGGCACGCGGCCGCTGCTGACGAAAGAGAGCCCGATCTCGGACGCCTGGAAGCGCAAGCTGCTGACGCTGCAGGAGGGCGATGTCTTCCTCAACCGCTTCAGCCCGACCGGCTTCTATTCCTCGGCCGTGCGCAATGCCTTCCTCGAAGAGCTGCAGCAGCGCTCCGAGCGGCAGGTCGCCTATGCCGTGACCCCCGTCGGCGACCATATCGCCGAATACCATATCGGCGCGCGCGGCCGGACCGTTTATCTGACGCCGCATGATCGCGAGCGGGCCGAAGGCTGGGCGCGCCAGGGCTTCACCGAAGCGCTGCGGACGCCCGATTCGACCCTCATCTTCGTGACGCCGGAGCGGGCGCTCGAGATCCGCAACGACCAGATCAACTGCATGGGCTGCCTCAGCGCCTGCCAATTCTCCAACTGGTCGCAGGGCGAGACGGGATCGACCGGCAAAAAGGCCGACCCGCGCAGCTTCTGCATCCAGAAGACCTTGCAGGCGATCAGCCATTCCGAGGATGTCGAGTTCGAGCTCATGTTCGCCGGACACAACGCCTACCGCTTCGCCAGCGACCCGTTTTATGCCAACGGCTACATCCCGACGGTGCGGGAACTGGTCGAGCGGCTGGAGACGGGCGATTGAACGGCCATGTCCTGCCGAACCGCAAAGCGCTCGATCGTCTCTTTATTTTTCCCTCCGCCACTCTTATATGCGGGCAATGAGCGACTTACGCCCCTATAGCGGCGCGCTCGAGCGGCTCCGCCGCGTCGGGCTCCGGCCGACCCGTCAGCGGCTCGCCCTGGCGCGTCTTCTCTTCGACAAGGGGCACCGCCATGTGACGGCGGAGCAGCTTCACGGCGAGGCCGTGGCCGCGGCGGTGCGCGTTTCGCTCGCCACCGTCTACAACACGCTTCACCAATTCACCGCTGCCGGCCTCCTCTCCGAGGTCGTCGTCGAGCCCGGGCGCTCCTATTTCGACACCAACACCGATGACCACCACCATTTCTATTTCGAGAAGACGGGCGTCCTTCAAGACATTCCCGGGGACCATGTCGTGGTTAAGCAGCTGCCGGAGCCGCCGCCGGGGACGGAGATTCGGCGAGTCGACGTCATCGTGCGCCTTGGGGCCGGAACCTGAGGTTGGCTCACGAGTTCGGCGGCAATTTAGAATCCCTCTAAGTTATTGACAGAGACGCGCGCCGGGTTCATATAAGCGGCGACGGGCGCTGACGACCCGCTGCCGCCCGTCACGGAATCCGTCACGCCATCTTCGTCAAGGAGGAAGAAACATGCCGTCGTTGAAGAACTCGAAGACCATGGAGAACCTGAAGGCCGCCTTCGCCGGCGAGAGCCAGGCCAATCGCCGCTATCTCTATTTCGCGCAGAAGGCCGATGTCGAAGGCTACAACGACGTCTCGGCCGTGTTCCGCTCGACGGCGGAAGGCGAGACCGGCCACGCGCACGGGCATCTCGAATTCCTCGAGGAAGTCGGCGATCCGGCGACCGGCAAGCCGATCGGCGGCACCTCGGACAACCTCAAGGCCGCCATCGCCGGCGAGACGCATGAATATACCGACATGTATCCCGGCATGGCGCGGACGGCGCGCGAGGAAGGGTTCGATGAGATCGCCGAGTGGTTCGAGACCCTTGCCAAGGCCGAGAAGTCGCATGCCGGCCGCTTCCAGAAGGCTCTCGACGCCCTCAGCTGAGGCGCTGCGCCCGGTGTTGAACTGACCGAGGGGAGCCGCCGCTTCCCTCGGCCGCCGGCGGCGCGCGCCGGCCCTGCGAATTCCGATTCGAGAGCAATACGCTATGCGAGAGGGCAGCCTCGAGGCGCCGACGCGCCACGTCATCGACTGGCAGAATCCCGACTTTTACGACATGGCGAAGATCGAGGCGGAGGCGCATCGAGTCTTCGATATCTGCCATGGCTGCCGGCGCTGCTTCAATCTCTGCGATTCCTTCCCGCGCCTCTTCGATCTCATCGACACCTCGGCGACCGGCGAACTCGATGCGGTGGCGCCGGCGGACTACAAGCGCGTCGTCGATGCCTGCACGCTCTGCGACATGTGCTTCATGACGAAGTGCCCCTATGTGCCGCCGCACGAGTTCGATCTCGATTTCCCGCATCTGATGCTGCGCTACCGCGCGGCAGAGCTCCGCGCTGGCCGCGTCGGCCGCATGTCGCAGGAATTGGTCAAGACCGACCGCAACGGCCACCTCGCCGGCGCCGTGGCGCCGCTCGCCAACTGGGCGAGCGACACCGGAAACAAGCTGACGCGCCCCTTGCTGGAGAAGCTCGCCGGGATCGACCGCGAGGCCGCGCTGCCGAAATTCCACGGCCGCACTTTCGCGATGCGCGCCAAGCGCGCAGCTCCGGAGATCGACCGCACTGCGCCTGCCTTCGGCCGCAAGGCCGTGCTCTACGCCACCTGCTTCGTCAACTACAACAACCCGCAGATCGGCACGGCGACGCGCGCCGTCTTGGCCAAGAACGGCGTCGAGACCGAGATCGCCTACCCGGGCTGCTGCGGCATGCCGCAATTGGAGCAAGGCAATCTCGCCAAGGTCGCCGAGAGCGCGGGCAAAGTCGCGGCCGAGCTCTCGCCCTGGATCGACCGAGGCTATGACGTCATCGCCCTCGTCCCGTCCTGCGCCTTGATGCTCAAATTCGAATGGCCTCTCATCCTGCCCGAGGATGCGCAGGTGAAGCGCCTCGCCCAGGCGACCTTCGATATCAGCGAATACATCGTCGACATCGCCAAGAAGGAGGGGCTCGCCCCCGGCTTCTCGGGCCTCGATGGCGGCGTCACCTTGCATCTTGCCTGCCATGCGCGCGCCCAGAATATGGGGCAGAAGGCGGCCGAGATGCTGCGTTTGCTGCCGGGCACGCGCGTCGCCGTCATCGAGCGCTGCTCGGGCCATGGCGGCTCCTGGGGCGTCGGCAAGGGCAATTTCGAGGTCGCGCTCAAAGTCGGCAAGCCGGTCGCGAAGCAGGCGGCGAAGAATGCAACGGCCTATCTCGCCTCGGAATGCCCGCTCGCCGGCACCCACATCGTGCAAGGCATGGAGAAGCTGGAGGATGGCGCCAAGGCGCCGGCAGGCGGCGCGCGCCATCCGATCGAGCTCATGGCCGAGGCTTACGGCCTCGCCGTCGCGTCCTAGAGGAGAGGCTCATGTCACCCAAACGGTCGCTCACCCGCGCCGACATCCTGCCGCCCGAGCAATACGCCCGCGAGCGCGGCGAGCGGCGGCGGCGGATCGCGGCGCTGAAGCGCGTGCGCCGCGTCGAGGTCGGCCCCTTTGCCACTTTCTATTTCGAGAATTACGAGACGATGTGGCAGCAGGTCCACGAGATGCTGCACATCGAAAAGGGCGGAGAGGAGCAGATCGCGGATGAGCTGCGCGCCTATAATCCGCTCATCCCGCAGGGCAGCGAGCTCGTCGCGACCGTGATGTTCGAGATCGACGACGAGGCGCGGCGCAAGACCGTCCTCGCCCGCCTCTCCGGCATCGAGCGCCACATGTTCCTGCAAGTCGGAGACGAGCGCATCCGCGGCCGCGCCGATGAGGGGCGCGAGAACACCCGCGCCGAGGACGGCAAGGCCTCCTCGGTGCAATTCGCGCATTTCCCCTTCACCGCCGAGCAAAAGGCGCGCTTCCGCGCGCCCGGCACGCAGGTTCTGGTCGGCTTCGACCACCCCAATTACGGCCACCTCGCCGTCATGCCGGAGGCGGTGCGCGCCGCGCTCGCCGAGGATTTCGATTGAGAGCAATTCGAGCGCATTCTGCCTTGACGTGAACAACCAGTGAATGGGCGCAGCCAAGCCGTGTGGCTGCCGCGGGAATTCCGGTTGCCTGGCGATCGGGTGCGCGTGCGCGAGTTCGGACGCGGAGTGCTCCTCGAGCCGCTCGTCGGCGATGTCAGCGACTGGTTCGCCGCGCTCGATCGATTTGGTCCCGAGGCGTTTATGGCCGAAGGTCGCGATCAGCCGCCGATGCCAAGGCCGGAAAATCTGTTTCCGTGAACTACCTGCTCGATACGAACGCCTGCATCGCGCTCATCGACGGTAAGCCGCCGTCAATCAGAGCAAAGCTCGAAGAAGCGTTGGCGGGCGGCAGCACCATCGGGGTGTCCTCTGTCGTCGCCTTCGAACTTTGGTACGGCGTTGCCAAAAGCACCCGACAAGAGGCGAGCGCCGAGCGGCTCGCGACATTCTTTGCGGGACCAATTCAACTGATTGCCTTCGATGACGAAGATGCGCGCTCGAGAGTGACACGTCATGGGCGAATTCAACCTCAATAAAGCCGCGTTCGATACGCTTCCTCGATCGTGCGGTCGGCGGCGGCGGCGTCAGTGTCGCCGATCTGATCGGCGAGAATGCGGCCGAGGCTCGGAAACGAGGAGCGCTCGATGCGGCTTGCCGGGTCCCAGAGCTTCGCGCGAAGGAGCGCCTTGCCGCACTGAAAATAGGCCTCCTTCACCGCGACGAGGAGCCCCGAGCGCGGCGCCTTGCCCTGCGCCGAGAGCGGCGCCAGCAAGCTGGTGTCGGTCGTGATGCGGGCATGGCCGTTGACGCGCAGCGTCTCGTTGACGCCGGGGACGAAGAAGAGGAGCCCGACAGCCGGATTCTCGGCGAGATTGCCGAGGCTGTCGACGCGGTTGTTGCCGGGCCGGTCGGGGATGAGGAGCGTCGTCTCGTCGAGGATGGCGACGAAGCCCGGCGCATCGCCGCGCGGCGAGGCATCGGCGAGCCCGTCGGCGCCCATCGTCGCGATGACGAGAAAGGGCGAGAGGGCGATGAAGGACCGGCAATGCTCGTCGAGCCGTGCGAGCTGCTTCTTCAGCGCCCGCTCGCTCGGCGCGCCGTAATGCGCGCGCAGCGCCGCGCCATCGATCGGTTCGGCAGCCATTCTCGCGGTCTCCTTTGGCCCCCTCAGGGGACGGTTTCGCCCGGATAGACGCCCCAGATCTCGTCGCGCGGCAGCCAGCCGGCGATGCCGTTCGCCTCGATGCGGCACCAGCCAGGATTGCATTCGAGGAGCTTCGCCACGACGCCCGGCTCGGCGCGCGCCACCATCTCCGCATTGCTCCGCGGCGCCTCGCGCAGCGCCCGGACAGCGCCGCGCACCAGTACCGAGCGCCGCCCCGTCACCATGCGTTCATGCACCCAGCCTTCGGTCCCGTCGGCATCGCGGATCTTGCGCCAATTGTCGAACTCGGCGACGATCTCGACGGGAAGATCCTTGCGCCGGTACACCCATTCGATCGGGTAGCGCTCGCCGGGGCCGGTCCGCAGATTGACCTCGGCGGAGCGAAGGGCAACGAAGCGGGGGACGGGCAGCCCTTTTTCCGCAGCGCTCAGTCCCGTCACCGTCAGAATGGCAAGTGCGCCGGCGAGGGCGAGTACGGTGGAACGGCGGCAAGCACGTTGAAAGCGAAGCACGATTCTGTCTAGTCCCGGCTCCTATCCAGGTCAAGCCGCGACATCAGGCGATTCCGCGGAAAGCGCCGCGACTTCAAGCCGGCGCCGTCCGCCGTTCCGGGGTCCTCACTGGACAGGAGGGCCCGCCTCTTGCTATGGCGGGTCGGGGAGGAGGGGGCCATGCCGTCGCGAAAGCCGCTCGTCGTCGTCACGCGCAAGCTGCCGGAGCCGATCGAGACGCGGATGATGGAGCTGTTCGAGACGCGCCTCAACCGCGACGACGCGCCCATGACCCAGACGCAGCTCATCGCCGCGGTCCGGGATGCCGACGTTCTCGTTCCCACCGTCACCGACCGCATCGACGCCGCCGTCCTAGCGCAGGCCGGCCCCAATCTCCGCCTCATCGCCTCCTTCGGCACTGGCGTCGACCACATCGATCTCGCGACGGCGCGGCAGCGCGGCATCACTGTGACCAACACGCCGGGCGTCCTCACCGAGGACACGGCCGACATGACGATGGCGCTCATCCTCGCCGTCGCCCGGCGCCTCGCCGAAGGCGAGCGCCTCATCCGCGCCGGCGTCTGGCAGGGCTGGGGGCCGACCTTCATGCTGGGGCATCGCATCTCGGGCAAGCGCCTCGGCATTATCGGCATGGGGCGCATCGGCCAGGCGGTGGCGCGGCGCGCCCGCGGCTTCGGCCTTTCCGTCCATTACCACAACCGCCGCCGCGTTCCCGAGGAGACCGAGCACGAGCTCGAGGCGACCTATTGGGAGAGTCTCGACCAGATGCTGGCCCATATGGACATCATCTCGGTCAATTGTCCGCACACGCCGGCGACATATCACCTGCTCTCGGCGCGGCGGCTGAAGCTGATGCGGCCGCATGCGATCCTCGTCAACACGGCGCGCGGCGAGGTCATCGACGAGAACACGCTGACGCGCATGCTGGCGGCGCGCGAGATCGCCGGCGCCGGGCTCGACGTCTTCGAGCACGAGCCTGCGGTCAACCCGAAGCTGCTCCGCCTCGACAATGTTGTGCTGCTGCCGCATATGGGCTCGGCGACGCTCGAAGGCCGCATCGACATGGGCGAGAAGGTCATCATCAACATCAAGACCTTCGCCGACGGCCACCGCCCGCCCGACCGCGTGCTGGAAGGAATGCTGTAAGCGGAAGCAGAAGGTGAGGAGAAAACCCTCTCCGGTTTGCGGGAGAGGGCAGGGCGAGGGCATGACGCGGGACCGAGAGGAAGCCGCGCTGACGCCGCGGCTCCCCCTTACCCTGACCCTCTCCCCGCTAGGGAGAGGGAAGTTGAGCCGCCGCAACTCGGACAGTCCGGATCCTTCGGCACGGCGACGCGGTGGAAGGCGGCGCGGAGCGCGTCATACATGAGGAGCGTGCCGTCGAGGCTCTCGCCGATACCGAGCAGCTCCTTCAGCACCTCGACGGCTTGCAGCGTGCCCATGACGCCGGCGACGGCGCCGAGGATGCCGGCGGTCTCGCAGCGCGGGACGAGGTCCGCGGGCGGCGGCTCGCGGAAGAGACAGCGGTAGCAGGGATGGCCGGCGCCGAGATAGGGCTTGAAGGTCGAGATCTGGCCATCGAAGGGCGCGAGCGCCGCGGCGACGAGCGGCTTCTGCGCCGCGAGACACGCTTCCGTCAGCAAGTATCGCGTGCGGAAATTGTCGCTGCCATCGGCGACGAGGTCGTAGCCGCCGATGAGCGCCGCGGCATTCGCCGCCGTCAGCTCCACGCCATGGGTCTCGAGGCGGATCTCGGGATTGACGGCCGCCACCGCCTCGCGCGCGCTCTCGACCTTGGCCATGCCGATGCGCGGCGTCGCATGGACGATCTGGCGCTGCAAATTCGTCAGATCCACCCGGTCGTGGTCGACGATTCCGAGCGTGCCGACGCCAGCCGCGGCGAGGTAGAGGAGCAGCGGCGAGCCGAGCCCGCCGGCGCCGACGACGAGGACGCGCGCGGCGAGGAGGCGCGCCTGTCCCTCCTCGCCGACCTCCTCGAGAATGAGGTGGCGGGCGTAGCGGTGGAATTGCGCTTCGGTCAGCTCCATTCGTTTGCCGCCGGCCTCTCATCCTCTCGCTGCCGGGTCCCTCCCTCTGCCCGCGAGCGGGGAGAGGGTCGGGGTGAGAGGCCGGTCCTCACATTCCGTCGAAGAGCGGCGTCGAGAGATAGCGTTCCGCAGAGCTTGGCAGGACGATGACGATGGTCTTTCCCGCCATCTCCGGCCGCGCGCCCACTTCGAGCCCGGCGGCGACGGCGGCGCCCGAGGAGATGCCGACCGGCATGCCTTCGAGCTTCGCCACCTCGCGCGCCGTCCGGAACGCCGTTTCGTTGGCGACGCGCAGGATTTCGTCGATCAGCTTCACATCGAGGATCTCGGGAATGAAGCCGGCGCCGAGCCCCTGAATCTTGTGCGGGCCGGGCGGGCCGCCCGACAGCACGGCGCTGTCCTCGGGCTCGACCGCGATCATCTTCACCGAGGGCTTGCGCGCCTTGAGCACGCTGCCCGTGCCGGTGATCGTGCCGCCCGTGCCGATGCCGCTCACCACGACATCGACCTTGCCGCCCGTATCCTTCCAGATCTCCTCGGCCGTGGTGCGGCGATGGATCTCGGGATTGGCCGGGTTCTGGAACTGCTGGAGGATGAGCGCGTCGGGCAGCGAGCGCTGCAGCTCCTCGGCCTTGGCGATGGCGCCCTTCATCCCGTGAGCGGCCGGGGTCAGCTCGAGCTCGGCGCCGAGAAGGGTGAGCATCTTCCGCCGCTCGACCGACATGCTCTCGGGCATGGTGAGGATGAGGCGGTAGCCTTTGGCGGCGCAGGCGAAGGCAAGGGCGATGCCGGTATTGCCCGACGTCGGCTCGACGAGCACGGTGCTGGGCTTGAGGCGGCCCGAGCGCTCCGCCGCCTCGATCATCGAGAGGCCGATGCGGTCCTTCACCGAGGAGAGCGGGTTGAAGAACTCGCATTTGCCGAGAAGCTCGGCCTTGATCCCATGCGCCTTGGCGAGGCGCGACATGCGGACGAGCGGCGTCGCCCCGATCGTCTCGGTGATGTTGTCATAGACGCGGCCGCGGAACTCGCAGGGCTGCGGCGGGGCGCGCTCGGGCTGGGGGGCGGGCATTGGGGGACGAACTCCTTCTGCAAGTAGCGCCGGCTCAGATGGTGAAGTCCATGCGGGCGCCGAATTCGCCGGCGATGCCGGCGCGATAGGCGCGGAGGCACAGATCCTCGATCGTGATCGAATCGAGCTGCTGCATGAGGTTTTCCTGCAGCTCGATCCAGAGCGGGCGCACGACCTTGTGGCCGAGCTCGGCGCCGGCCGGGTCCTCGATCGGGTCCTCCGCCGTCTCGAGCTGGCGGATCGTGCGGACGATCTCGCCGAGGCTGATGCGCCGCCGCTCCCGGGCCAAGCGGTAGCCGCCGCGCGGCCCGCGCGTGCCGGCGAGAATGCCGTTGCGGACGAGCTGCTGGAGCACCTGTTCGAGATAGCGGCGCGGAATCCCCTGGCGGCGCGTGATCTCGCTCGACTGGACGGGTACTGTGGTCGCGTTGTAGGCGATGTCCAGCACCGCCTCGATCGCGAACAGCATCTTTTTCGACAGCCGGATCATGATCGGCTCACCTCCCCGTCGAGCCGAAGCCGCGGTCGCCGCGCCGCGTCTCCGCCGAGAAGGCGGCGACGAGGCGGAAGCGCGGCCGCAGAATGGGAACGAAAACGAGCTGCGCGATGCGATCGCCGGGGTTGATGATGATCGGATCCGAGCCGGGCGGCAGGCGGCTCCAGACCGAGATGGCGATGGGCGCCGTCCAATCGGCATCGATGAGCCCGACCGAATTGCCGAGCACCAGCCCGCGCTTGTGGCCGAGCCCGCTCCGCGGCAGCACGAGCGCCGCCATGTTGGGCTCGTTCATGAGGACCGCGAGCCCGCTCGAGACGAGCTGCGCCGGCGCTTGCGGCTCGATCGCGAGCGGCGCGTCGATGCAGGCATGGAGATCGATCCCAGCCGCCAGCTCGGTCTGGTAGGTCGGCAGCCCCCATTCATGGAGGCGCGGATCGGTCACCTTGATTTCGAGTTCGAGCTCTGAGCCGAGCATTCGGCTCCTCTCCTGAAGGAACGGATGGGATACAGCGGATTTCACACCGGCAACGGATGCTTATGAAGTTCCGCAGTCCCGCGCCCAGTGTCAAGGATTGCGCGCGCCTGGGCGCGGATCGGCGCCGCGCCGGAAGGCGGGACGGCGAGAATGATGGCGAATGACGAGCCGTCGCGGTAGAATTTCCGCGGACACGATCGCCGCCGCAGGCCCTGGCGATCCGCTCGCATCTCGCGGAAGTCCGTGCAAAGATGCACGGACTGAGGCATTCATCGGAATGTGCTGACGCATGGCTGGCGATGCCGGCTCGTTTGGCGCGCGTCGGCCAGAGAAGGAGGAGCACCGCCCATGACCGCACTTGCCCGCAACTACTCGCTCGAGGAGATGGACAAGCAAAGCCTCTTCCATCCTGTGACCTCGGTCGCCGACCATCTGAAGAACGGGCCCATGATCGCCTCGGACGGGCACGGCGTCCGGATCAAGGACCAGCATGGCCGCGACATCATCGATTGCGGCGCCGGTCTCTGGTGCGTCAACATCGGCTACGGACGGCCCGAGATCGCCGAGGCGGCGGCGCAGGCGATGCGCGATCTCAGCTACTACCACCTTTTCGCCTCGGCCTCGAACGAGCCGATCATCCGCCTCGCCGACCGGGTCCTGACGCTGTTCCGCGAGAAATCGGGGGCGGGCCACCTCTCAAAGGTCTTCTTCGGCACGTCCGGATCGGATGCCAACGACACCAATTTCAAGCTCGTCCGCTACTACAACAACCTGCTCGGCCGGCCGCAGAAAAAGAAGATCATCTCGCGCCAGGGCGCCTATCACGGCCTCACTTACGCCGCCGGCAGCCTGACCGGGATCGCCTCCTACCACAAGGCCTTCGACCTGCCGGTCGAGGGCGTGCTGCACGCCTCCTGCCCGCATTACTTCCGCTTCGCGCAGAAGGGCGAGAGCGAGGAGGCCTATACGGCCCGGCTCGTCCAGGAGCTGAAGGACATCATTCACCGCGAGGGCGCCGACACGATCGCCGCCTTCATCGCCGAGCCCATCATGGGGACGGGCGGGGTCTTCTTGCCGCCCAAGGGCTATTTCGCGCAGGTCCAGCAGCTTCTCCAGGAGAACGATATTCTCTTCATCGCCGACGAGGTGATCACCGGCTTCGGCCGGACGGGCCAGTGGTTCGCGACCGGGCTCTACCAGCTCAAGCCCGACATCGTCACGCTCGCCAAGGGCATCACCAGCGCCTATTTCCCGGTCTCGGCCTCGGTCATCTCCGAGAAAATCTGGGAGGTGCTGCGCAACGCCTCGGCGGAGTTCGGCCCGGTCATGCACGGCTTCACCTATTCGGGCCATCCCGTGGGCGGCGCCGTCGGCCTCGCCAATCTCGACATCATGGAGCGCGAGGGCCTCGTCGAGAACTCGGCCCGGCTCGGTCCCTACTTTCTCGACGCACTGCGCGAGCGCATCGGCGACAATCCCTATGTCGGCAGCGTCCATGGCGAAGGGCTGATGCTGGCCGTCGAATACGTCGCCGACAAGAAGGCGCGGCGCTTCTTCGATCCGAAGGCGAACGCGCACCGCATCGTCGCCAAGAAGGCGAACGAGCAGGGCGTGCTGACGCGGGCGCTGCCTTTCATCGAGGTGACCTCCTTCTCGCCGCCGCTCTGCATCACCAAGGCCGAGATCGACGAGGCGGTCGCTCGCTTTGCGCGCGGCCTCGAAGCGGCGATGCCCGAGCTCGATCGGCTCGCAAAGCAATAGCGATGCTGCGGAACCGCTGAGGAGAAGGACGCGCCATGGCCGACCGCGCCGACTATGTGTGGATGGATGGGAAGATCGTGCCCTGGGCGGAGGCGAAGGTGCATGTCTCCGCTGATACCGTGCTGCGCGGCGGCAACATCTTCGAGGGCATGCGCGCCTATTGGAGCGAGGCGGAGCGGGAGCTCTATATCTTCCGCAACGCCGAGCATCTGAAGCGCCTCAGGCAATCGGCGAAGATCATGCGCATGTCGATTGCCTACAGCGACGCGCAGCTCACAGCCGGCTTCATCGAGCTGCTGCGCAAGAACCGCTTCACGGAGGGCGTCCATTTTCGGCCCGTCGTCTATTTCGGCGAGGGCGAGGCTTACGGCTTCAAGCCGGAGGAGGTCCACAACGGCGTCTTCGTCCTCGCCTATAGCCGGCCGCACGCGAAGTCGATCACGACCGGAATCCACAGCTGCACCAGCACCTGGCGGCGCAACTCCGATGTCTCCAGCCCGTCGCGGCTCAAAGCTGCGGCCAATTACCACAATTCCCGCCTCGCCACCGTCGAGGCGCGCCTCAACGGCTTCGGTGTGCCGATCATGCTGAATGATCGCGGCGAGGTCGCGGAGAGCCCCGGCTCCTGCTTCATGATGGTGCGCGACGGCGTCCTGGTGACGCCGCCCGTCACCGCCGACATCCTCGAGAGCATCACCCGCGCCACTCTCATTCAGCTCGCCCGTGACGAGCTCGGCCTCCAGGTCCTGGAGCGCGACATCGACCGCAGCGAGGTCTACATTGCGGACGAAGCCTTCTTCTGCGGCAGCGGCGCCGAGGTGCTGCCGATCGTCTCGGTCGACCACTATCCCGTGGGAGAGGGGAAGGTGGGGCCGCTTACGAAAGCGATCCAGGACCTCTATTTCCGCGTGGCGAAGGGCGGCGTCCCGAAATACCGCCATTGGCTGACGCCCGTCTATGGCGAGGCCGGCGCGGCCGCCGCCGCCGCGCAGTAGCGAGTCCGCGACCGCACCCGCGCCCTCGCGAAAATCAAAACTCTATGTCCTCTGCGCCTCCGTGGTGATGGCGCGCGTTCGGCCCGGTTCGGTTTCACCACAGAGGCGCAGAGGGGAGACGAAAGCTCATGCGCCGCCGCGCGGTCGACCCGCTGTCGCCGCCACATCGACGAGGGCGCCGAGGAGGAGGCCGCCGGCGCCGATCGCGAAGACCAGCCCGTAGGAATGGCTGCGATCGAAGAGGAAGGAGAGGAGATAGCCGCTCGCCGCGAAGACGATCGAGAAGGCGACGGTGATCCAGCCCCAGATCTGACGCTGGTGGTCGATTGCGACGAGCTCCGCGAGACGGCCCGAGGCGAGGGCGGTCATGCCGGTGCCGAGGACGCCGCCGAGAAAGGAGGAGATGCCGAGCGGCGCGGGCGCGGTCGAGAGCAATGGCAGGGCGAGACCCAGCCCCATGACGAAAAGGGCGAGGCGAAGGCTCGCGCCGAAGCCGATGCGGTCGGCGAAGAGGGCGCACAGCGCCGGGCCGAGAGCGGCGCCGATTCCGAGCACGACCCAATAGGAGCCGCCGACCGCCAGCCCTTGCCCGAGGCCGCGGGCAATGTAATCCACCCAGAACACGGTGTAGGGAGCGAAGCCGAGGCCGTAAAACGCATAGGCCACGATGAGCACCAGGACCGGCCGTGAGAGCCGCGCGCCCGAGGGGCGCGCCGCGCCGGGCGGCGGCAGCGCCGTCGGCGGAACTCCGCCCCAGGCGATCGCGGCGAGAACCGCCGAGACCGCGGCGAAGCAGAGCCAGGTCTCGGAAAGGCCGAAGCGCACGAGCCAGGGGACGAGCGTGCCGGAGCCGACGATGCCGAGCCCGACCCCGGTGAAGATGGCGCCGCCCACGCGCCCGCGCCGTGCGGCGGGCGTGGCGGCGAGCACCGTCGGGGCCGCCAGCACCATGAGGATGCCGCCGATGACGCCGGAGAGGAGGCGCCAGACGGCGTACCAGAGGAACCCCCAAGGCAGGGCGCAGGCGAGGAAGCTGGCGATTCCGACCACCATCGCGCCCTTGATGAGGCGGCTCGCCGGCACGCGCTCGGCGAGCCGGCGGGCGAGGGCGGCGCCGAGCAGATAGCCGGCGAGGTTGGTCGCGCCGAGATAGGCGGCGGCGCCGGCATCGAACCAGCCCGCGCCGATCAGCGCCGGGATGAGGGGCGTATAGCCGAAGCGGCTGAAGCCGATGCCGATCAGCAGCGCGACAAGGCCGGCGAGCGCCGGGTGCCAGCGACGTAGCCGGGCGCTTCGATCGAGCGGAATGGCGGCGCGCGCGTCGTTCATCGCCTGGGGATCCGACCTCCTGGCGGCGATCCTAGGGGGCGCCGCCATTTTGGAAAGACGGATTGTGGTGAATTGAGCTATCTGTCCTGATGATGGCTTTGCGGCGAGGCGAGGGGCAGTCCATGGATGCGGGTGATCTGGCGGTGTTCGCGGCCGTGGCGCGGGCCGGCGGCATCAACCGCGCGGCGCAGGCGCTCAACACGGTCCAGTCCAACGTGACGCAGCGCGTCCGCCTCCTCGAACGCGAGCTCGGCGTGCCGCTCTTTCATCGCCACAGCCGCGGCGTCACGCTGACGAGCGCCGGGACGCAGCTCCTCCCCTATGCGCAGCGCATCGGGCAGCTTCTCGCCGAGGCACGGCGGGCCGCCACGAACGGCGCCGAGCCGAGCGGCAGGCTTGCCATCGGCTCGCTCGAGACGACCGCGGCGCGGCGGCTGCCGCCGCTCCTGACGCGCTATGCCACCGCCTATCCGCGCGTCGACATCGTGCTGCAGACCGGCACCTCGGCCGAGCTCGTCGAGGACGTGCTCGAGCGGCGGCTCGAAGGCGCTTTCGTGGCCGGACCCGTCGGGAATCCCGAGCTCATCGAGGAGACCATTCTCGAAGAGGAGCTCGTCGTCGTCACGGCGCCACGCGTCCGGACGCTCGATGGCTGTCTCGCGCCACGGCCAGGCATGGCGGAGATCAAGATCCTGGTGCTGCGCGCCGGCTGCTCCTACCGCCAGCGCTTCGAGCAGATTCTGGCGATGCGCGGCGTTGCTGGCGTCAGGCGGCTCGAATTCGGCACGGTCGACGGGATCATCGGCTGCGCCGCCGCCGGCATCGGCATCACCCTCCTGCCGCGTGCCGTCATCGAGCCGGCGCTCCGCGACGGGCGCGTCGCGGCCCATGCACTGCCGCCGGCGGAAGCGCGCGTCGCCACGGTCTTCATCCGCCGCCGCGACGCCTTCGTCTCGACGGCGCTCGCGCGCTTCCTCGATGGCGCGCGCGAAGGCGCGGCCGGTGCCGACGGGGCTGCGGCGGAGAGTCTGAGCCGTCGCGCTTAGCCCCGCGCCGCCTTGGCGAGGCGCAGGCGCAGCGCGTTCAGCCGGATGAAGCCTTCGGCGTCGCGCTGGTCGTAGACCTGGTCCTCCTCGAAGGTGACGTGCGCGAGGCTGTAGAGCGTCTTCGGCGATTTGCGGCCGACGACGCGCGCCAGCCCCTTGTAGAGCTTCATCCGCACCGTGCCTTCGACATGCTCCTGGCTCTTGTCGATGAGCGCCTGCAGCATGAGCCGCTCGGGCGAGAACCAGAAGCCGTTATAGACTAGCTCGGCATAGCGCGGCATGAGCTCGTCCTTCAGATGCGCGGCGCCGCGGTCGAGGGTGATGCTCTCGATGCCGCGATGGGCGGTCTGCAGAATGGTGCCGCCCGGCGTCTCGTAGACGCCGCGCGACTTCATGCCGACGAAGCGGTTCTCGACGAGATCGAGGCGGCCGATGCCATGGCGGCCGCCGAGCTCGTTGAGCCGCGTCAGGAGCCGCGCCGGCGACAGCCTCTCGCCATCGATGGCGACGGGATCGCCGCCCGCGAACTCGATCTCGACATATTGCGGCTCGTCGGGCGCCGCCTCCGGCGCCACCGTCCGGCTATAGACGAACTCGCCGGGCTCGCTCCACGGATCCTCCAGCACCTTGCCCTCGGCCGAGATGTGGAGGAGGTTCGAATCGACCGAGAAGGGCGCCTCGCCGCGCTTGTCCTTGGCGATCGGGATCTGGTGCTTCTCGGCATAGTCGAGAAGCCGGCTGCGCGAGCCCAGATCCCATTCGCGCCACGGCGCCACGACCTTGATGTCCGGCTTCAGCGCGTAATAAGTCAGCTCGAAGCGGACTTGGTCGTTACCCTTGCCGGTGGCGCCATGAGCGACCGCGTCGGCGCCCACCTCATTTGCGATCTCGATCTGGCGCTTGGCAATGAGCGGGCGGGCGATCGAGGTGCCGAGCAGGTACTCGCCCTCGTAGAGGGCATTTGCGCGGAACATCGGAAAGACGAAGTCGCGGACGAATTCCTCGCGCAGATCCTCGATGAAGATCTCCTTGACCCCCAGCAGCTCGGCTTTCTTGCGCGCCGGCTCCAGCTCCTCGCCCTGACCCAGATCGGCGGTGAAGGTCACGACCTCGCAGCGATAGGTCTCCTGCAACCATTTGAGGATGACCGAGGTGTCGAGGCCGCCCGAATAGGCCAGCACGACCTTCTTGATATTGCCGCTCTTCATCGACCGTGCCCTTCCGCCGCTGAAATCCGTGCCGGGTTGTAACGGCAAAGGCGGAGCGGCGGCAAGCGGCAGCGGAGAGGCGGCCCGATGCCGCCGGGCGGGCGGCGAGAACACGGGCCCTTGCCGCGCGTTGTGCTTTCAAATGGATACCGAATTGAGGAGCCAAAGATGAAACAGCTTGCTGGAACCGCGATGGTGATCGCCCTCCTCGCCGCCGGCCCGGCGCTCGCCCAGAGCACGACGCCGCAGACGCGGCAGAATGCGGCGAGCGCCGGCACCTCGACGCCGCAGAAGCTCGATTCTCAGGATCGGAGCTTCGTCACCAAGGCCGCCGAGGGCGGCGTTTCCGAGGTGAAGCTCGGCCAGCTCGCCCTCGACAAGGCATCGAACCCACACGTGAAGCAGTTCAGCCAGAAGATGATCGACGACCACAAGAAGGCCGATCGGCAGCTTCGCCAAGCGCTTGCCGAGGACAAGGTCGCCTTCCCCGACCATATGAGCTCGGACGCGGCGAACACCTATGACAAGCTGGCGAAGGAATCGGGCAAGAATTTCGACCAGGACTACATGCAGGCGATGATCAGCGACCACCAGCAGGACGTGAGCGCCTTCGAGGACGAAGCCAAGAACGGCAAGGATCAGAGCCTGAAGCAATACGCCGAGAACACGCTGCCGATCTTGCGCCAGCACCTGCAGACGGCGAAGAACATCAACAATCAGCTGAGCAAGCAGCAGTAGCGGTCGGCTGCGCCTCGGTCAGGCGGGCTTGCCGCCGGCGGCGGCGAGGGGGCGGCGCGATCGCCGCCGCCGCGGCGCCAGGCGCACCGTCTTCGCCGGCGGGCGGAGCGGCGTCGTCCGCGGCGCGGCGTTGCGCCACACTTCCCACGGCGCCTCTCCCTTGGCGTAGAGGGATTCGAGCGCCTGGAGATCCTTGAAGGTGTCGACGCAGCGCCAGAATCCTTCGTAGTCATGCGCCGTCAGCTTGCGCGCCTCGATGAGGCGCTGGAAAGGCTGCTCGACCAGCTCTTCGCCGGGCCGGATGTAATTGAAGATCTCGCGGCGGAAGACGAAGTATCCGCCATTGATCCAGGCATTGGCGCTGATCACGTTGTCGACGCCGAGCACGGTGCCGTCGGGCGTCCGCGAGACGAAGTGGAAGCTGTAATTCGGCCGCACCGCGAGGAAGGTGCCGATGCTGCCGCGGCGCTCGAACTCCTCGATAAGGACCGGCAGCGGAAAATCGGTGAGCCCGTCGCTGTAATTGGCGAGGAAGCTCTCCTCGCCCGCGAGGAACGGCTCGACCGCCTTCAAGCGCTCGCCGATATTCGAGGCGATGCCGGTCTCGACGAAGGTGATGCGCCAATCCTCGATGTCGCGGCGCAGGAGGTCGACGCGCCGCGCGCCGTGCGAGAGCACGAAGTCGTTGGAGAGACACTCGTCGTAATTGAGGAAATACTCCTTGATCGCGTCTGCCTTGTAGCCGAGGCAGAGGATGAAATCCGTGTGGCCGAAATGGGCATAGTATTTCATGACGTGCCACAGGATCGGCCGGTAGCCGAGCGGCACGAGCGGCTTCGGAATCTTTTCCGAAAAGTCGCGCAAGCGCGTTCCCAACCCGCCGCAGAACAACACGACTTTCATCCGTGTTCTCCACCGCCTCAGCGCGAGCGCCGCTCTCGCCCGCTGCCGGCGCCAGGGCGGCTGTGATCGCGCATGCGCGAGCGTTAACGGGAGGGTGGCGGGTTCGTTCCGGCCTCGCTACCGCGATGCGAGGAGCGCCTGGGCGACGAGGTCGACGGGCCAGAAGAGGCTCGCCTGGATGCCGATGACCCATTCATAGGCCTCGATGGCCCGGTCGCCGGTCGTGAGGTAAGTCCGGGCGTGCCAGGCGACATCGCCGAGGACGCCGACGAAATAAAGGAGCAGGACCCAGCGCCGCAGCGCCGCACGACCCGTCGCCGCGCCTCTCCGTTCGGGCAGCGCCGGCGATCCGGTCATGCCTATTCGACGATGATGCGCGGCGCCGGCCGGGAGCTGGCGGCGCCGACTTTCTCCCAGACGCGGTTCGCCATGGCGCGATAGACGCGGGCGTGCGCGCTTTCGGGTTGGGCGACGACGATGGGCGTGCCGCCATCGGAGGTCTCGCGGATGGCGATGTCGAGCGGCAGCTCGCCCAGGAACTCGACATTGAGCCGCGCCGCTTCCTGCCGCGCCCCGCCATGGCTGAAGATGTCGCTGCGCTCGCCGCAATGCGGGCAGGTGAAATAGCTCATATTCTCGATGATGCCGAGCACCGGCACATCGACCTTGCGGAACATGTTGAGGCCCTTGCGCGCATCGAGCAGGGCGATGTCCTGCGGCGTCGATACGATGACCGCGCCCGAGAGCGGCACCTGCTGGGCCATGGTGAGCTGTGCATCGCCCGTGCCGGGCGGCAGGTCGACGACGAGAATATCGAGCTCGCCCCAAGCGACGTCGCGCAGCATCTGGTTGAGCGCGCTCATCACCATGGGCCCGCGCCAGATCATCGGCGTCTCCTCGGGCACGAGGAAGCCCATCGACATGCATTTGACGCCGTGATTCTGCATGGGTTCGAGGACGCGGCCGTCGCGCGAATTCGGCCGCCCGGAGATGCCGAGCATGCGCGGCATCGAAGGGCCGTAGATGTCGGCGTCGAGAACGCCGACGCGCAGCCCGTTGGCGCGGAGCGCGAGCGCGAGATTGGCCGCCGTCGTCGATTTGCCGACCCCGCCCTTGCCCGAGGCGACGGCGACGATCGTCCGCACGCCCGGGATGAGCGGCTTGGCGGCGCCGGTGCCGTGCCGGGGCGCCGCGCCGCGCGGCGGAGCCGGGCCCTGCCGCTGCGCCGTCAGCACGGCGCTCACCGAAAGGACCCCCGGCAGCGCGTCGACGGCACGCTCGGCCGCCTGCCGCAGCGATTCGAGCCGCGCGGCGCGCGACGGCTCGACTTCGAGGGCGAAGGCGACGTGGCCGTCGCGCACCGCCAGTCCCGAGACCATGCCGAGGCCGACGACATCGCCGCCGCGCTCCTCGTCGCGCACGCGCCGCAGCGCGTCCAGAACCTGCTGCTCCGACGGCCCGCTCATGGCGTCAGCGCCGCCGCCTGCCGGTCGATTGCGCCGCTCTTCATCGTCCTCGTGCTGTCCTCGTGCTTGACATCGCCGCGTCTTTCCCATTTATCGGCACGAGAGTCCGCGCCGCCAAAGGCCCGCGCGGAGCTTCGCCATAACGCGGGACTGCTGTCATATAAGGGGCGGCGATCGCTTTTGAAAGGCGCGCCGGGATGCGCGCCGAGGGAGTCTTCCTCCGATGGGCTCGTATCATCAAAGTGGCGGCGGCCCCTGGGGCGGCGGGCCGTGGGGCGGGCCGCCCCGCGGCGGCGGCCAGCCGCCCCGCGGCCGGGGTCCGCAGCCACCGAACATCGAGGAATTGCTGCGCCGCAGCCAAGAGCAGTTCCGCCGCTGGTTTCCGGGGGGGAGCCGCGGCGGCGGCAACCGACGCAATCTCTATGTCCTCATCGCCGGCGCCGCCGTCGCGCTGTGGCTCGCCAGCGGCTTCTACCGCGTGCTGCCGGACGAGCAGGGGGTGGTGCTGAGGTTCGGACGCTACGACCGCACCACCGCGCCCGGGCTCAACTACCACCTGCCGGCGCCGATCGAGACCTATTTCACGCCGAAGGTGACGCGCGTCAACCGGATCGAGATCGGCTACCGCTCCGGCACGGCCTCGGCGAGTACCGGCCGCACGGCCGCCGTCCGCCAGGTGCCCGAAGAGGCGCTGATGCTGACCGGCGACGAGAACATCGTCGACATCAACTTCACCGTGTTCTGGCTCATCAAGGACGCGCAGCAATACCTCTTCAACATCCGCAATCCCGACGTCACGGTGAAGGCGGCGGCCGAGAGCGCGATGCGCGAGGTGGTCGGGCGGACCCCCATCGCCTCGGCCCTTGCCGAAGGGCGCAAGCAGATCGAGGACGACACCCAGAAGCTTCTTCAGGAGATTCTCGACAGCTACGGCGCCGGCATCACCGTCGTCCAGGTGCAGCTCCAGAAAGTGGATCCGCCGGCGCCGGTCATCGACGCCTTCCGCGACGTCCAGCGCGCGCGCGCCGACCAGGAGCGCAAGCGCAACGAGGCCGATACCTATCGCAACAGCATTCTTCCGGTGGCGCGCGGCCAGGCCGTCAAGATCGTGCAGGACGCCGAGGCCTATAAGCAGCAGGTCGTCGCCCAGGCGCAGGGCGACGCGCAGCGCTTCCTTTCGGTCTACAACGCCTATCTCGCGGCCAAGGACGTGACGACGCAGCGCCTCTATATCGAGACGATGGAGGCGATCCTCAAGGACGCCAACAAGATCATCATCGACAAGGCGGCGCAGGGCTCGGGCGTCGTTCCCTACCTGCCGCTGCCCCAGCTCAATCCGGAGAAGCCGCCGCCCGCCGCGGCGCCGCCAGCGCCGCCGCCGCCGGCGGGCACGGCGCCGCGCGTCAGCCAGGGAATGACGGGCTTCGGCCAGCAGGGGGCGCCGCAATGAGCCGGGTGGCCTTGGGCGCGGCGGCGGCTTTCGTCGTCCTCGTCATCATCGTGGCGATGGGCTCGCTCTTCATCGTCGACCAGACCGAGCAGGCGATCGTGCTGCAGCTCGGCGCCTACAAGCGGACGATCCGCGAGCCGGGCCTGCAGGTGAAGGTGCCGTTCCTGCAGAACGTCGTTTATTTCGACCGCCGCGTCCTCGATGCCGAGCCGCCGACGGAAGAGGTGATCGCCGCCGATCAGAAGCGCCTCGTCGTCGACAGCTATGCGCGCTTCCGCGTCAGCGATCCGCTGCAATTCTATCAGTCGGTCGGGACCGAATTGGGCGCGCGCAGCCGGCTCGATTCGATCATCAGCGCCAGCCTGCGCCGCGTACTCGGCAGCGTGCCGCTTGCCGCGGTCTTGTCCGATCAGCGCGCGCAGATCATGCATCAGATCACCGCCGAGGTGCGCGACCAGGCGAAGCCTTTCGGCATCCAGGTCCTCGACGTGCGGCTGCGGCGCACCGACCTGCCCGAGGAGAACAACCAGGCGATCTACGCGCGCATGCAGTCAGAGCGGCAGCGCGAGGCGCAGGAGTTCCGCGCGCAAGGCGACGAGCTGGCGCAGCGCATCCGCTCGATTGCCGAGCGCGAGCGCACCGTCATCCTCGCTGAGGCGCAGCGTCAATCGGAGGTCCTGCGCGGCGAGGGTGAGGGCGAGGCGGTCAAGATCTATGCCGACGCATTCGGCAAGGACAAAGGCTTCTTCGCCTTCTATCGCTCGATGCAGGCCTATCGCGACGCGCTCGGCGCCCGCAATACGACGCTCGTCCTCAGTCCGGACAGCGAGTTCTTCCGCTTCTTCGGCGACGCCGCCGGCCAGCAAGCCGCGCCCTCAAGACCAGGGCAAGGAGCGCCGGCGGGCGCTCCCTATCCTTGACGCGGGCCGGGAGCGACGCCGTTCGGCATGAAGGATTTGTGGACCGCGCTGGCGCTCGTGCTCGTCCTCGAAGGCGTCGTCTATGCCCTCTTTCCCGAAGGCATGAAGCGCATGGCCGCGCAGATGCTGACCGTCCCGGCGCCCATGCTGCGCGCCGCCGGTCTTGTCGCCGCCTGCCTCGGGGTCGGCGCCGTCTGGCTCGTCCGGCAGTGACGCTTGCCCCGCCGCCGCACTCTCGCCATCTTCCTGTGGCGCGATCGCGCCATGTCGAAGCCGCCGGGCGCCCGTGATCGGCCGCGGCGGGGATTGAACCTTGTGGGTTTCGCACGCGATTTGCCGTAAGCTTCGATGATCGCGCCTCGCCCTGCTATGGAGTTGACAGAAGTGAGCCGTCCGCGTCCTGGCCTTCTCGGCTGCCGGCGCCTGCGCGATGCGCAAAGCTGGTCCCTTCGCCTGCTCGTGCTGCTTGCCTGCCTGGCGCTGCTCGGCGGCGAGGCCTCCGCGAAGGCGGGCCCGGACGGCTTCTCCGAGCTTGCCGAGAAGCTGCTGCCCGCCGTCGTCAACGTTTCGACGACGCAGACGCTGAAGGCGGACCGGCAGCGGCCGGAGATGCCGCAATTCCCGCCGGGTTCGCCCTTCGAAGAATTCTTCAAGGACTTCCTCGACCGCAACCTGCCGCACGGGCAGCAGCGGCCCGACGTCGCGCCGCGCAAGGCGACCTCGCTTGGATCCGGCTTCATCATCGATCCTTCGGGCCTCGTCGTCACCAATAACCACGTCATCGCCGACGCCGACGAGATCACCGTCATCCTGCACGACAATACGAGCCTCAAAGCCGAAGTGGTCGGGAAGGACATCAAGACCGACCTCGCTCTGCTGCGCGTCAAGGCCGACCATCCGCTGCCCGCCGTCGGCTTCGGCGACAGCGACAAGATGAAGATCGGCGATTGGGTGCTGGCGATCGGCAATCCCTTCGGGCTCGGCGGCACCGTCACGGCCGGCATCGTCTCGGCGCGCGCCCGCGATATCCAGCAGGGGCCCTACGACGATTTCATCCAGACCGACGCCGCCATCAATCGCGGCAATTCCGGCGGGCCGATGTTCAACATGAACGGCGAGGTGGTCGGCATCAATACCGCCATCTTCTCGCCTTCGGGCGGCTCGATCGGCATCGGCTTCGCCATCCCGTCGGATCTCGCCAAGCCCGTCATCGCCCAGTTGAAGGAGTTCGGCCACGCGCGGCGCGGCTGGCTCGGCGTCCGCATTCAGAGCGTCACCGACGAGATCGCCGAGAGTCTCGGCCTCGACAAGCCGCACGGCGCGCTGGTCGCCACCGTCAGCGACAAGGGCCCGGCGCAGGCCGCCGGCATCCAGCCGGGCGACGTGGTGCTGAGCTTCGATGGCAAGGACATTCCCGACATGAAGCATCTGCCGCGCGTCGTCGCCGAGACGCCGATCGACAAGACGGTGAAGGTGACGATCTGGCGCAAGCGCCAGCAGCAAACACTCGAGGTCAAGGTCGGCGAGCTTCAGGACGAGGAGGAAAAGACGGCCAGCCTCTCGTCGGGACAGCAGGCGCCGCATCCCGATGCCGGGACGACGGTGAAGGCGCTCGGCCTGACGCTCTCCTCCGTCACCCCCGACCTCAAGCAGAAGTTTTCATTGGCCGACGATGCTGACGGCGTCGTCGTCGTCGATGTGGCGAGCAACAGCGCCGCCGCCGAGAAGGGGCTGAAGCCCGGCGACGTTATCGTCGAGGCGGCGCAGCAGGAGGTGAAGACGCCGGCCGATGTCACGGCGCGGATCAAGGACGCGAAGGCGAGCGGCCGCAAATCGATCCTGCTGTTGATCGACCGCGCCGGCGATCTCCGCTTCGTCGCCCTGCGCCTCGATCAGGGCTGAGCGCGACTTACGAGCCGGATTGCGCCGTTCCGGTCTCGAAGAGCTTCTGGAAGTCCCGGAGCTCGGCAAGGTTGAGGTCGGAGACCGCCCAGAGCGACATGCCGCCCTGGCGCCAATGCAGGACGTTGAAGCCGCGTTCGGAGAAGCTCTCCATGCCGCGCGGGGCGCCATCGCCCTGATCGCCGGCATCGGCCGGCATGACGAACACGTTGATCGGATGCTGGCGGTGGCGATAGACGAGCGCCGCCACCGGACGCTCGTCGAGATAGTCGAGCCGGCCGCCGACCAGCGGGAATCCCTGGTCCTTCAGATCGTCGACCGGCGGCGAGATGTCGAGCTTGCCGTGGAACCAGGGCTTCACCGTGTGCTGGTCGGAGGATGCGACATCCGTGAGGTGTCCCGCCATCAGCGAGCGGATATGGTCGCTGACGACCTGCTGAACGACCGTGTCCTGCTGGCGCGGCAGCGTGAAATAAGCCGTCATGCCCGAGGAGGCGGCGATGGCGAGCACCAGCGAGGCCGCCATCGCCGCCGGGCGCCAATAGGCGGGACGGCGCGGCGGCGCGCTTGCGGTCGGCATCCGCGGCCGGCTTTCGGCCGCGGCCTCGTCCTCGAGGGCGGCGGCAATGCGCAGGCGCAGCTTCGCCGGCGCCGCGAAGCGCAGTGCCTGCGTCTTCAGGGCCGCGCCGAGCTGGCGCTGCTCGTCCGAGGACGCCCGGCATTGCGGGCAGCCGCGGAGGTGGGCATCGAGCTCGGCCGCCTGTGCCGGATCGAGCTCGCCCTCGAGATGCGGCAGGATGAGGTCCGTCGATTGCTTGCAGTTCATTGCTCGTGCCTCGCCGCCGCGCTGTGCCGCCAGGCGCGCTGCAGCCTCTGCCGGGCGCGCGCCAGGCGGGACATCACGGTCCCGATCGGCAACTCCAGAATCTCCGCGATGTCACGATACGACATTTCCTCGATTTCGCGCAGTACGAGTATCTCGCGGTAGAGCGGCGGCAGCTTTCCGATCAGCTCCGTCAGCAATTCGGCATCGAGGCGCTGCAGCAACAACGTTTCCGGATCATTGCCGCTTGCCGCTCCGCCGGCCTCGCCGTCCGCGAGCGTCCGCTCCTCGTCGATCTCCGCCTCGCTCGCCGCCACGATCTCGACGGGGCGGTTGCGCGCCAGCCAGGTGAAGCAGGTGTGGCGCACGATCTTCAGGATCCAGGCCCGCGCGTCGCCGCCGCGATAGCCGTCGAAGAAGCGGAAGGCGCGCAGATAGGCTTCCTGCACCACGTCCTGGGCGTCGTGGTCATTGCGCGTCAGCCACCGTGCCAAATTGTAGGCGGCATCCATATGCGGGACCGCGATGTCATTGAACCGCTTCAGCCTTTCGTGCTCGACCAACACTCCCCCTTGCCGACCGGCTCCATGCAGTCCAGACCCGAGAGGCGCCGATTCTATTCCCGCCCGGCGGCGCGGGCGACGGATGCGCGGTCAAGAATCGTGGAATAACCCCGATGCGCCGCCGGTCTTGCTCGACATCCGCAGCCCCCACCCTTGGAGAGGGAGTTTAGCATGACCAAAGGGATCGACCGCAGGGAGTTTGCCAAGCTGATCGGGCTCGGCGGCGTCGTCTTCGCATCCGGCCTCGTCAATCCTCTTGCCGGCAGCGCGGCGCGGGCGGCGGCGATGGCCGACGACTTCTTCTTCGTCCAGCTCTCAGACACGCATTGGGGCTTCAAGGGAAAGCCCAATCCGGAGGCCGAGCATACGTTCCCTATGGCGATCAAGGCGGTGAACGAGCTGCCCGAGCAGCCGGATTTCATCGTCTTCACCGGCGATCTGACGCATACGACGGACGATGTCGCCGAACGCAAGAAGCGGATGACCGAATTCAAGGAGATGCTGAAGGGGCTGAAGACTCAGCGCATTTACCTCATGCCGGGCGAGCATGACGGCTCGCTCGACAAGAGCGCCGCCTTCAAGGAGATCCTGCATCCCGAGACGCATTACACCTTCGACCACAAGGGCGTCCATTTCATCGTCCTCGACAATGTTTCCGATCCCGGCGCCGCGCTCGGCGACGAGCAGCTCGCCTGGCTCGCCGACGATCTCAAGAAGCAGAAGCCCGAGACGCGCATCGTCGTCTTCACCCACCGCCCGCTCTTCGACCTCTATCCGCAATGGGACTGGGCGACGCGGGACGGCGCCAAGGCGGTCGATCTCCTGATGCCGCACAAGAACGTGACCGTCTTCTACGGCCACATCCACCAGGAAAACCACCATATGACCGGGCACATCGCCCACCATTCGGCGAAATCGCTGGTCTTCCCGCTGCCGGCACCGGGATCGCAGGAGAAGCGCACGCCCCTTGCCTGGGATCCCAATCATCCCTTCAAAGGCCTCGGCTGGCGCGAGGTCACGGCGGAAGCCAAGAAAGGCGACTACCGGATCCTCGAAATCCCGGTGAACAAGGCCGAAGCATGATTTCTCCCAGCCTACCGAAGCCGCTCCTTTGGGGCGGCGGCGGGCTCCTCGCGGCCGGGCTCGCCCTGGCCGCGGTGGCCGCCCGCGGCGAAGGCGAGCAGGTCGTCTCGATGACGGCCATGAAATTCGAGTTCACGCCGGAGACGGTGACGCTGAAGAAGGGCGTTCCCGTCATCCTCGAACTGACCTCGCTCGACCGCACGCACGGCTTCACGATTCCGGAGCTGAAGCTGCGGGCGGACATCCTCCCCGACCAGACGGTGCGGGTCCGCATCGTTCCCGAGAAGGTCGGGCGCTACGGTTTTCACTGCGACAATTTCTGCGGCGATGGCCACGAGGACATGTCCGGCACCATCGTCGTCACGGAATGAAGCGCCGCAACCGAAGCGGCCCGCCTCTCGCGGGGCGGGCCGCCGCTTACGGACGGATGATCTCCTCGGCGCGGTAGCCCTGCATGTAGAGGAGGGCGGCGAGGTCGCAATGGTCGATGCGGACGCGAATGCGCGCCGCGACCGCCGGCTTCGCGCGAAAGGCGACTCCGAGTCCGGCGGCTTCCAGCATCGGCACGTCATTGGCGCCGTCGCCGACGGCGAGCGTCGCCGATAGGGGCAGTTCGCGCTCGGCGGCAAGGCGCCGCAGGGTTGCGAGCTTGACCTCGCGCGTGACGACCGGCTCTTCCACGGTGCCGGCGAGGCAGTCTCCGGCGAGGCTGAGCTCGTTGGCGATGTCGCAGTCGAAGCCGAGCATTTCCCGTATCCGCCGTGTAAAATAGCGAAAGCCGCCGGAGACGAGGGCCGTCGTCGCGCCGCCCGCGCGCATGGTGGCGACGAGCGCCGCGGCGCCGGGCGTGAGGCGGATGCGCGATGCCGCCTCCTCGAGCCGGCGCTGCGGCATTCCTTTCAGCAGCGCGACGCGCGCGGTGAGGGCCGCGGTGAAGTCGATCTCGCCATTCATGGCGCGGCGGGTGATCTCGGAGACTTCCGCCTCAAAGCCGAGGAAAGCCGCGAGCTCGTCCAGCATCTCGTTCTCGATGATGGTCGATTCCATGTCGGCGACGAGCAGCCGCTTGCGCCGCCCCTCTGCCGGCTGGACGGCGAGATCGACGGGAAGCTGACCGAACTCCGTCGACAGAACGCGCCGGGCCGCGGCGTCCGCCTGATCGGCCGAAAGCCCGGCGAAGGCGATGTCGCAGGCCGTCTCCGGGGCGAGCCAATGGGTCTCGCCGAGATCGGCGCCGAGGCGCTCGAGCGCCGCCGCCAGGGCGGAGAGGACCGGGCCGAGCCGGCCGCGTGCGCCTTCGGCCGCGACAAGGGTGAGGACTGCCTTTGGCACGCGCGGGTTATGGGCGAGGGCGGGGCCGAAGGCAAGCGAGCCGTGCTACAAGCGGGCGCAGCATGAAGGGATCACGCACCGCGCCACCGCCTCTTGTCCTCGTCGGCGGTCCGACGGCCAGCGGCAAGTCGGCCCTGGCGCTGGCGCTGGCGAAGGAATTCGGCGGCTCGGTCATCAATGCCGACAGCATGCAGGTCTATCAGGACCTGCGGGTGCTGACGGCACGCCCCGGACCGGAGGAGGAAGCGCAGGCGCCGCACCGTCTCTTCGGCGTGCTCGACGCGGCCGATCCCTGTTCGGCGGCGCGCTGGGCCAAGATGGCGGAAGCCGAGATCGCGGCGGCGCATGCGGCGCGGCGCCTGCCGATCCTGGTCGGCGGCACCGGGCTCTATTTCCGGGCGCTGCTGCGCGGCCTCGCCCCCGTCCCGCCGGTCCCGCCGGCGACCCGCGCGGAGGCGCAGCGCCTCCACCGCGTGCTCGGCGGCGCCGCTTTCCGGGCGGCGCTCGCCGCGCGCGATCCGGAGAGCGCGGCGCGGCTGCCGCCGGGCGACACCAGCCGCCTCATCCGCGCCTATGAAGTCGTGGCGGCGACGGGTGTCCCGATCGGCGAATGGCGCCGCAGGCAGCCGGCCTCCGCGCTGGCTTCGCGGGTCGCGACGCTCATTCTCCTGCCGCCGCGCCCCGCGCTCTATGCGCGCTGCGATGCCCGCTTCGCCGCTATGATCCGCGCCGGCGCGATCGAGGAGGTGCGCGCCTTGCTGCGGCGCCGCCTCGATCCGGCGCTGCCGGCGATGAAGGCGGTGGGGGTGGGAGAGATAGCGCGCTTCCTTGCCGGCGCGGCCACGCTCGATGAGGCGGTTGCGGCAGGCCAGCAGGCGACGCGGCGCTACGCCAAGCGGCAATATACCTGGTTCCGGCATCAGATGCCGGGCGCCTGGATCATCGGCGAGCAATTTTCGGAAAGTATCACCCCAGAAATCTTTGCATTTATTCGCCGGTTTCTGTTGACCCTGCCGTGAGCCGCCTCTACCGTGACCGCCCCCGCATCAGGATGGCGGAAGGCAAAGGTTTTCCGTACTCTGCGCGGTGATCTGCCATGGAGGATCAAATTATGTCGGGCGAGCGGCTCGCGGGAGCGGAAATGGTCATCAAGGCTCTGAGCGATCAGGGCGTTGATGTCGTATTCGGCTATCCCGGCGGGGCCGTGCTCCCGATCTATGACGCGCTCTTCAAGCAGAACGCGGTGCGCCACATCCTCGTCCGCCACGAGCAGGCGGCCGTCCATGCCGCCGAAGGCTACGCCCGGACAACCGGCAAGGTCGGCGTCGTGCTCGTGACGAGCGGGCCGGGGGCGACCAATGCCGTGACCGGCCTCACCGATGCCCTCATGGATTCGATCCCGATCGTCTGCCTCACGGGCCAGGTGCCGACGCATCTCATCGGCAACGACGCCTTTCAGGAGGCGGATACGACGGGGATCACGCGCCCCTGCACCAAGCACAATTACCTCGTCAAGAGCATCGGCGACTTGCCGCGGATCATGCACGAAGCATTCTACGTGGCGCGCACGGGGCGGCCGGGACCGGTCGTCGTCGATCTGCCGAAGGACATCCTCTTTGCGACCGGCGAGTACAGCGGTCCGCAAAGCGTCGTGCATAAGAGCTACCGGCCGCAGACGACGCCCGACCCGGCGCGCATCGAGGAGGCGCTGGCGCTGCTCGCGGCGGCGAAGCGGCCGATCTTCTATGGCGGCGGCGGCCTCATCAATGCCGGTCGCCGCGCCAGCGAGCTCTTTGCCGAGCTCGTGCGCGCCACCGACTACCCCTGCACGCTGACGCTGATGGGCCTCGGCGCCTTCCCGGCGAGCGATCCGCATTTCCTCGGCATGCTCGGCATGCACGGCACCTTCGAGGCCAATCACGCGATGCATGATTGCGACCTCATGGTCGCGGTCGGCGCGCGCTTCGACGACCGGGTGACGGGGAAGATCTCGGCCTTCTCGCCCGGCTCGAAGAAAATCCATATCGACATCGATCCGAGCTCGATCAACAAGAACGTCCGCATCGACGTGCCGATCGTCGGCGATGCCGCCCTCGTCCTCGAAGCGCTGCTCACCGGGTGGAAGGCGCGCAAGGCCAAACCCGACCGCGCCGCGCTCAAATCCTGGTGGAGCCGCATCGAGGAGTGGCGCAAGCGCGACTGCCTGCGCTACGCCCGCAGCAATGACGTCATCAAGCCGCAATACGCGATCGAGCGCCTCTACAAGGCGACGCGCGGCCGCGACGTCTACATCACGACCGAGGTCGGCCAGCACCAGATGTGGGCGGCGCAGTTCTTCAAATTCGAGGAGCCTTATCGCTGGATGACCTCGGGCGGGCTCGGCACAATGGGCTACGGGCTGCCGGCGGCGATGGGCGTCCAGATCGCCCATCCGGAAGGGCTCGTCATCGACATCGCCGGCGAGGCCTCGATCCTGATGAACATCCAGGAGATGTCGACGCTCTGCCAGTACCGCCTACCGGTCAAGGTCTTCATCCTCAACAACGAATATATGGGCATGGTGCGGCAGTGGCAGGAGCTGCTGCATGGCGGCCGCTATTCCGAGAGCTACACGGCGGCGCTTCCCGACTTCGTGAAGCTCGCCGAGGCCTTCGGCGGCGTCGGCCTGCGCGCGACCAAGGTCTCGGAGCTCGACGATGTCATCGGCGAGATGCTGGCGGTCGAGAAGCCGGTCATCGCCGATATCTGCGTCGACAAGTTCGAGAACTGCTTCCCGATGATCCCTTCCGGCGCGGCCCACAATGAAATGCTGCTGGGGCCGCAGGACGAGGCGCGCAAGCCCGTCTCGGAAGAAGGCATGGTGCTGGTGTGAGTTGCGCGGTCCTCACGGACCAATTAGACTAGTCTCAGACTGGTCGGAGATGTTCATGAATGTCGGCGCGTATGAGGCAAAGACTCGGTTCTCTCAGCTGCTGGAGCGGGTCGAGAAGGGTGAGCGCATCACCATCACCAAGCATGGCAAGCCCATCGCCGTGCTTGCCCCAGCGGAAGCATCGCGCAAGCGCCCTGCCGCCGAGGTCATAGAGGACGTCCTGAAATTCCGCGAAAGGCACCCGCTCGATGGGCTTTCGATCAAGGCGATGATCGAGGAGGGACGCCCCTGATCCGCTTTGTCCTTGACAGTTCGGTCACGATGAATTGGTGCTTCAAGGATGAAGCGGACGCCTATTCCGTGGCGGTGCTCGAGCATCTCGGGACCGCGACCGCGATCGTGCCGACGATCTGGAGCTACGAGGTCGTCAACGTCCTCCGTATCGGCGAGAAGCTGGGCCGGCTGTGCGGCGATGAATCAGGCGAGTTTCTCGAATACCTCCGTCAGTTCTCGATCGTCGCGGCCGAGCTGCCGCCGCGGCTGGATCAGCTACTTGTCGTGGCGCGGCGCTACGGCCTCACGAGCTATGATGCGGCATATCTCGACCTTGCAATTAGAGAGGGCGTGCCGATCGCGACGAGGGATAGCGGGCTGCGAGCGGCGGCGCGGGAAGCGCGAGTGGACCTGCTTGCCGCCGAGGCGGCAGCATGACCGAGCCCGTTGAGCGCCATACCATCGCCGTCCTCGTCGACAACGAGCCGGGCATCCTGGCGCGCGTCATCGGCCTCTTCTCCGGGCGCGGCTACAACATCGAAAGCCTCACCGTCGCCGAGACCGACCGTGCCAACAACCTCTCGCGCATCACCATCGTGACCTCCGGCACGAGCATGATCATCGAGCAGATCAAGGCGCAGCTCCTGCGCCTCGTGCCGGTGCACCGCGTGCGCGACCTCACGATCGAAGGGCCGCATGTCGAGCGCGAGCTCGCCCTCATCAAGATGGCGAGCACGGGACCGGCGCGAGTCGAATCCCTGCGCCTTGCCGACATTTTCCGCGCCAAGGTGGTCGACGCCACGACCGAGAGCTTCGTCTTCGAGCTGACCGGCTCGACCGAGAAGCTGAACGCCTTCATCACCCTCATGGAGCCGCTGGGGCTCGCCGACGTGTCGCGCACCGGCGTCGTGGCGATCTCGCGCGGTCCCGGAAGCTTCTGAACGGATCTGGAAAGGGGAGCGCCCGAGAGATGCGTGTCTATTACGATCGCGATGCCGATGTGAACCTCGTCAAGGCGAAGAAGGTCGCCGTCATCGGCTATGGCAGCCAGGGCCACGCCCACGCGATGAATCTGCGCGACAGCGGCGTCAAGGAAGTGGCCGTCGGGCTCCGCCCCGGCTCGACCTCGGCGAAGAAGGCCGAAGCCGCCAAATTCAAGGTCATGACGCCGGCGGAAGCGGCGAAATGGGCCGACATCGTCATGGTGCTGACGCCCGACGAGCTGCAGGCGAAGCTCTACAACGACGATCTGAAGCCGAATATGCGGCAGGGCGCGGCGATCGCCTTCGCGCACGGCCTCAACATCCATTTCAAGCTCATCGAGGCGCGGCCCGACATGGATGTCTTCATGATCGCCCCGAAGGGACCGGGCCACACCGTGCGCTCGGAGTACCTGCGCGGCGGCGGCGTCCCGTGTCTCGTCGCGGTCGATCAGAACCCCTCGGGCAACGCCCTCGAAATCGCGCTCTCCTATGCCTCGGCGATCGGCGGCGGGCGCGCCGGCGTCATCGAGACGACCTTCAAGGAGGAGTGCGAGACCGATCTCTTCGGCGAGCAATCGGTGCTCTGCGGCGGCCTCTGCGCGCTCATCATGGCGGGGTACGAGACGCTGGTCGAAGCCGGCTACGCCAAGGAGATGGCCTATTTCGAATGCCTCCACGAGGTGAAGCTCATCGTCGACCTCATCTACGAGGGCGGCCTCGCCAATATGCGCTACTCGATCTCGAATACGGCGGAATATGGCGACTACACGCGCGGGCCGCGCATCATCAACGA